>Ga0306920_100011230_pt1 | contig 12074 bp, 5 predicted proteins | sample flu12Cox44000170_FD_204666 | JGI IMG/M metagenome (GOLD analysis project Ga0306920, IMG submission 204666) | Lab enrichment of tropical soil microbial communities from Luquillo Experimental Forest, Puerto Rico - flux4day.12C.oxic.44.000.170 (v2)... | ecosystem: Environmental > Terrestrial >...
TCCGGCCACGAAGGACCTTCCCTCGGGGCTCCGGGCAGGGTAAATAGGCGCCCATGCCAAGCCTCGCCAAGAACAAGTCCAAGTCGCTGAAACCTAAGAAGGTCGCCGCCAAGGCGGTCGCCAAGAACGGCCACCAGAACGGCAAGAACGGGATCCGCGTCTCCGCGAAGACCGCGGTGCTCAAGAAGGCCGACAAGTTCAGCAAGGCGACGGGCAAAGCGACGGGCAAGGCGGGCAAGCGCATCTACTTCTTCGGCGGCGGCAAGGCCGAGGGGACGAAGGAGATGAAGAACCTGCTCGGCGGCAAGGGGGCGAACCTGGCCGAGATGGCGAACATCGGGTTGCCGGTGCCGCCCGGGTTCACCATCACCACCGACGTCTGCACCGAGTTCTACACCGGCGGCAAGAAGCTGCCGAAGGCCCTCGGCCCCGACATCCGCGCGTCGATCGCGCGCATGGAGAAGGTCGTCGGCGCGAAGTTCGGCGACCCCTCGAACCCGCTGCTGGTGTCGGTCCGCTCGGGCGCGCGCGCCTCGATGCCCGGCATGATGGACACGATCCTCAACCTCGGCCTCAACGACAAGACGGCCGAGGGGCTGGCGAAGAAGTCGGGCAACGAGCGCTTCGCGTATGACAGCTACCGCCGCTTCGTCGCCATGTACGGCGACGTCGTGCTCGGCATGAAGCCCGAGAAGAAGGAGGACCACGACCCGTTCGACGTGATCCTCGGGAACAAGAAGAAGGCCCGCGGCGTCAAGCTCGACTCCGAGCTGCCAGCCGACGCGCTCAAGGAGCTGGTCGAGGAGTTCAAGGCCGAGATCAAGATCCGCGTCGGCGTCGACTTCCCGTCGGATCCGTACGCGCAGCTCGAGGGGGCGATCAAGGCCGTCTTCCAGTCGTGGCAGAACGATCGCGCCATCCTCTACCGCCGCCTCAACAACATCCCGGCGGAGTGGGGTACCGCGGTCAACGTGCAGGCCATGGTGTTCGGGAACAAGGGGAGCGACTCGGCGACGGGCGTCTGCTTCACGCGCGACCCGGCCAGCGGCGAAAACGTCTTCTACGGCGAGTTCCTGGTCAACGCGCAGGGCGAGGACGTGGTCGCCGGCATCCGCACGCCCGAGAAGATCGAGGCGCTCGGGAACGTCTTGCCGCAGGCGTACAAGCAGCTGCTCGACATCCGCAGGAAGCTCGAGAAGCACTACAAGGACATGCAGGACATCGAGTTCACCATCGAGAACGGCAAGCTCTACATGCTGCAGTGCCGGAACGGGAAGCGCACCGGGTTCGCCGCGGTGCGCATCGCCGTGGAGATGGTCGAGGAGAAGCTGATCCCGAAGGAGGAGGCGCTCCGCCGGGTGGAGCCGGAGGCACTCAACCAGCTGCTGCGGCCGGTGTTCTTGCCGGCCGCGAAGAAGCAGGCGGTCTCCGAGGGGCGGCTCCTGGCCAAGGGGCTCCCGGCCGGTCCCGGCGCCGCCACCGGCAAGGTCGTGTTCTTCGCCGACGAGGCGGAGGCGCTCGCCGCCAAAGGTGAAACGAACCTGATCCTCTGTCGGCACGAGACCAGCCCGGAGGACATCCGGGGCATGAGCGCGTCGCTCGGGTTCATGACGGCGTTCGGTGGCATGACCAGCCACGCCGCGCTCGTCGCGCGCCAGATGGGGAAGGTCTGCATCGTCGGCTGCGGCGCGCTGTCATTCGACTACCACGCGCGCGTCATGCACGTGGAGACGGCCAAGGGCACCATCACCGTCAAGGAGGGGGACTGGATCTCCATCGATGGGTTCGCCGGCGAGGTGATCAACGGCCGCGTGGACACCACGCCGTCGGAGGTCATTAGCGTGCTCATCGAGAAGAACCTCGACGCCGGTGAGGCGCCGGTCTATCAGCGCTACGCCAAGCTCATGAGCTGGGCGGACGTGGCCCGCAAGCTGCGCGTCCGCGCCAACGCCGACCAGCCCGATCAGTCGTCGGCGGCTGTCGCCTTCGGCGCCGAGGGGATCGGCCTCTGCCGGACCGAGCACATGTTCTTCGGCGAGGGGAAGATCGGCCCCATGCGCGAGATGATCGTCGCCGAGAACGAGGCCGACCGGCGCCGCGCGCTCGACAAGCTGCTGCCGCTGCAGCGCGAGGACTTCCACGGCATCTTCAAGGCCATGGCCGGCCGCCCGGTCACCATACGGACGCTGGATCCGCCGCTGCACGAGTTCCTGCCCCACGACGACGCCGGCGTCGCCGACCTGGCCCGCGCCACGGGCCGCACCGTCGAGCAGGTGCACGCCCGCATCGACGAGCTCAAGGAGTCGAACCCGATGCTCGGCCACCGCGGCTGCCGCCTGGGCATCACCTACCCGGAGATCACCGAGATGCAGGCCCGCGCCGTGTTCGAGGCGGCCTGCGACCTCGCCGCCGAGGGGGGCACGGTCTTCCCGGAGGTCATGATCCCGCTCGTGGGGACCAAGAAGGAGCTCGATCTCCAGGCCGACCTCGTCCGCAAGACGGCGGACGCGGTGTTCGCCGAGAAGTCGCGGAAGGTCGCCTACACCGTCGGCACCATGATCGAGGTGCCGCGGGCGGCGGTGACCGCCGGCGAGATCGCCGAGACCGCGGAGTTCTTCTCGTTCGGCACCAACGACCTCACGCAGACGACGTTCGGGCTGTCGCGTGACGACGTCCCGCGCGTGCTCGCCGCCTACCAGGCGCGCGACATCTACCAGGTCGATCCGTTCGTCAGCATCGACCGCAAGGGGGTCGGCGCGCTCATGAAGATCGCGGTCGGGCAGGGGAGGGCGATCAAGCCCAAGCTCAAGCTCGGCATCTGCGGCGAGCACGGCGGCGATCCGTCGTCGGTGGAGTTCTGCCACGAGATCGGCCTCGACTACGTCTCGTGCTCACCCTACCGGCTGCCCATCGCCCGCCTGGCGGCGGCGCAGGCGGCGCTCAAGACAACCTGACCGGCCCCAGCTGGGTCCAATCCGCCGCATGATCTGCGCCACGGCGCTTCGCCGCCTCGCACTGATGTTGGCGGCGGGTTTGGCCCCAGCGGCCTGCGGCCTCAACCAAGAGGGCGTAGCGCCCCCGAACAACACGTTCTTCTACCCGTCGACGGCGATCCTCGACGACACGGGGACCTGGCTCTACGTCGCCAACTCGAACGCCGACCTTCGCTACAACGACGGCACGCTCGTGATGGTGAACGTCGGCGCCACGGTCACCAGTCCGTCCGCGGGGACGATCCAGGGCGCGGCCGACGACCGCGCCGCGACCTGGGGTCCGTGCCCCATGGGAGACTACGTCAACACCCCCCGCTCCCTCGATCCGAATGGCGCCCACTACTGCTGCTGGGACCGGATCGACGTCAACATCCTCAACTGCGACGAGCGGGCCTACATCCCGGGCAACGCCAGCGTCCGGATCGGGAGCTTCGCCGCGGGCGTCGCCCGTCAGGAGCGAACGTGTCCGACGCTCGCTAGGGACCAGGACGGTCACCCGGCCACTTGCCCGAACTGCACCGACCTCACGAACTGGCCGAGCGGCACACCCTTCCCAGATGATCGGTTGTACCTGAGCGTGCGCGGCGACACGTCCCTGACCTTCGTGGACGTGTCCCGCGTGGATGCCCCGGACAGCGTGGACCCGGCCCCGGCGTTCAAATGCCTCGAGTCCGCCACGCAGCCGACGTCCGGGACTTTCGCCGTCTGCAACGACGCCCACCGCTTCACGGGCCACTCGCCCGGGCTGGCCACGCTGTCGCCCAGCGCCAACCCTCCTTCCATCCCACTCCCCAACGAGCCCTACGCGCTGGCGATCGACTACGTCGCTGGCCTCCTGTTCGTCGGCCACCTGACCGGCGACACCTCGCACGGGTTCACAGGGGGTTACTCGGTGTTCGACATCGCGCCGACCAACGCGGCGGCGACGCCGGACGCCCCGCGCTTCGTCGCCCCGTTTCCCTCGCCATTTTCGGCGAATGCGGGCGGCCTGGTCGGGATCACCACGCTCAGTCTGGCGAACCCCGACGAGGACGACATCGTGTTCGCGACCTCGCGCTACCTCCCTCAGGTCGTCGGAATCAGCACGCTCGCCGACTGCCCGGTGGGCGGGCTCACGCGCGACGTGGTCGCCTCCCCCAACGGCGAGCTCTACAGCACGAGCCTTGTCGGTTCCGAGACCCGCGGCATCGCCTTCGCCGCCATCAACACCTCGGCGGGCGAGATTACGAAGCCGTTCGTGCTGCAGCGGAACCCGCCCGCGCTCGTCGGCTTCGACGGGACCATCCCGGTCAGCGTGCTCGAGACCTGCTCCAGCCCGACGTTCCTCTACAAGAACACCGCGGGCGAGGGGCTCGGCGATCGGCTGTTCGTCAACTGCTACGACACGGGCGAGGTCTACGTGTTCGATCCATCGGTCCCCCGGCTCGAGGCCACGTTCCAGGTGGGGCGCGGACCCGCGGGGATGGTCTTCCCGCCCGTCCCGCCCGGCGAATTCCCGACCGTCGCCTATGTCGTCGGCTTCGGTGACAACAACATCTCCGTCGTCGACCTCCAGCCCGGCAGCTACACGGAGTACCACGTGATCCAGAGGATCGGCTTCCCGAGCGAGGTCCCGCGATGACCGCGACGACCGCCCGCATCGCGCTCGCTTTCGCCCTCGGCGGGACGGCGCTGGGGCTCGCCTGCAGCCCGCCGCCGAACATCCTGCCGTCGAACGACTTCAACCGGCCGACGGACATCGCGTTCATGTGCATGGGCGAGCTCCCCGTCGATTCGACCGCCCCCGTCGACGCGGGCGGCGAGCATCGGCTGTCCGGGCAGCCGATGCGCTTCTGCCACATCCCCAACGCCCTCGACCCAGCCCCCGACCAGTACAAGCGCACGTTCGCGTTCCTGACCAACAGCGCCAGCGGCGATCTGTCCGTCGTCGACGCCGACACCTGGCACATCATCGACCTCGACCCCGAGACGGGCCTCTACGGCCGCCTGCCGCTCGGAACCCTGCCCGAGCAGCTCTCGACGACGGACGACGGCTGTCGGCTCGTGACCGCCAACCGCGGCTCCTGCGACTTCTCGCTCGTCGACCCGGCGGTGTTGCTCGCGCCCGCCTTCCAGTCGGCGTATGGCGGTCTGCCGACGCCCCTGCCGGCGCCCACCACCGCCCGCCAGCAGATCTCGCCGCTCAGAAGCGACGGCACGCCGCTCGGCGCCGAGCCGTACGAGGTGATGTTCCTGCCCCAGGCCACGGACCAGACCACGCCGCAGCTCTGCCCGCAGGGCGGCACCGCGCCGGCCACCCCGTGGCGAGCGCTGGCGACCTTCCCGGCGTGCGACCTCATCGCGCTCCTCGAGTTCCCGTCGGGCCGGATCGTCGACTCGGTCAAGGTCGCCAAGGACGGCGCCGGAGGCGTGACGCTGTCGCCTGCCGGCTCGTCGCCCTCGTGCCCATCGGAGTGCGGCGCCGGACGGGCCTTCGTGCCGGACGGCGGCGCGGTCGACGACAGCGGCGTGGCGGACGGCGGTGCCGACGCATCCCAACCCGATACGATCGCCAATGCGCAGTTCCGCCCGAGCGGCATCGCGATCGTACCCGGCGACGTCTCCGGCCCGCGCCGCGCCTACGTCTCGCTCGCGAGCTTTCACTACGTCGTCGCCTTCGACGTCGGCGACGCCCAGCTCGATCTCAGCGCCTTCGTGCCGATCAAGCTGAACGAGACCGACAGCCCGACCGTCGGCAGCACGCGCATCCGACTGTCCGTCGACCCTTACAAGTTGACGACGATGACCTCGACGGTCCGCGGTGGGTTCGTCGGCAAGACCGACCCTCAGCAGCAGCAGTACCTCTACGTGCTCCTCGGCGACGGCACGCTGCGGGTGGTCGACGTGCGCGTGCCCGTGCGAGCGCCGGACCCCCCCGATCCCAACGTGGTCGCCGAGCAAGAGTGCGAGACCAACGTCGACCCGCTCAACCCGAACGTCCCGTCATCCTCGGACCTCAAGTCCTACTGCATCCCCGTCAACCCCAACCTCCGGCGGCCGCTGCTGGTGGGCGCCGGCCCCGGCATCAGGTTTCCGTCCATCCCCGTCGACGTGGCGGCGGCCGACATCCGCCCGCATGTCACGGGAGGGGGAATCGATCAAAGCGAGACGACGGTCGGCGGGGCGCACGCCTGGGTGCTGACGACCTCCGGCTACGTCTACCTCGTGAACATCGACCCGGTCCTGCGGACCCTGAGGACGGTCGTCCAGACCGGCGATTCGGTCACGACCGACCCGACCGACCCGGTCAAGGTCGTCGAGGGGAGTGGGCCGTTCTCCGTCCAGGCGCCCGATCCGATGTTCCCCGAGCCCGTCCCGTATCCGAACTCGGTGCGCAACCGGGACGTGCTCACGGCCTCGACGTCCCTCGACTCGGTCTCAGGGCCGCCGCGCGTCCCGGTGCCGCCGCCGACGCTGGTCACCGGCCCCTACGTCGAGACGTTCTGGTCCAACGGCACGCGCAACAACGCCTATGCCGCCTCCGTGGGACCCGTGACCGGGACCGCCTCGCAGTTTATCCAGACGCCCGTCTACTTCCAGGACACGAGCGCCGTCACGCCGCAGACATGGAACGTGACCTGGGAGGGACCGCTCGTCCCGGGCCGCTACAGCGGCCAGCTGCGAGGAAGTGTGCTCGTCGACCCGGGCGCCAGCTTCTGCAACAGCGGCGTGCAGGCGGGCGACCTCATGACGTTCACCGGCTGCACCACCGACAGCCAGTGCCTCCCCGGCTTCATCTGTCACATCGATCCGACGGTCGATCAGGCGGCCGGCGGGCTCCCGATCACCGGCCTCTGCGTCACCCCCTCCGACGAGGCGAGCCGCTTCGCCGCTTGCCCGGAGGCTTTCCAGACGCTCCGTCGTTACGAGATCACGACGGCGACGAACGGCACCCTCGACCTCGCGCCCCACCTCGACGAGCTGGTCTTCACCTCCCTCAAGAACTGCGAGGACCTGCAACCGCAGAGCCCTGACGGCGGCACGGCGGGTACGGGCGGAGGTGCCGGTACAGGCGGCGCTGGCGGAGCGGCCGGCGCTGGCGGAGCGGCCGGCGCTGGCGGAGCGGCCGGCGCTGGCGGAGCGGCCGGCGGCGGCGGAGCGGCCGGCGCGGGCGGCGCCGCGGGAGCAGCCGGCGCGGGCGGCGCCGCGGGAGCAGCCGGCGCGAGCGGCGCCGCCGGAGCGGGCGGCGCCAGCGGGCCTGGCGGGGTGAAGTGTGGCGACCCCAACGATCCGACGACGGCAAGTTTCACCTGCCAGCGCCACCCCGACGAGAACGGCAAGACCCGCTGCCTGCAGTACTGCACGACCAGCAGCGATTGCCGGGCCGGCCGCATCTGCCTGAGCGGCGGTACGCGCCACAACTACTGCGCGGACGCTCCCTATCTGGCTATCCCCGCCGACTCGAGCACCAGCTGCATCGACCCCGGGTCCGTGTTTGATCAGCTCGTCACCTACAAGGTCAACGCCGGTGGGAGCTTCACCGTGAGCGGCTCGGCCACCGGCCTGCTCGCGAGCAACACCTCCGATGCGAACCGAAACTGCATCGCGTACACGACGACGTTCACTGCGACGCCTCCCGACAAGCCCCAGCGCGACTGGCGGCTCGTCGGCCGCATCCCGCTATCAAAGACCCTCGGCACCGACGGCAGCCTCCACGACGTGCCCCACTGCAGCGTGCTCGACGTGGACGCGGACGGAAAGCGGATCTCGCATGACAAGTCGATGGCTGTGGTGCCAGACGACAACACGACCGCTCCGCAGACCTCGGACAAGACCCCCCCAAACCTGGAATCGGAGGTTCGCATGAGGCCGCTGCGCGCGCTGGCCACCAACCTTCCGGACGACCCCTGCCAGTTCTGGGGTGGCGCCATCCCGTCGGAGAGCCCCATACCAATGGACCAGCCAGTGCCCCGGCACGCGCGCGCGTTCTTCGAGAACAACGAGATCTCGTTCGTGCTCGCGAACATCGATCGAGCGCCCACCAGCGAGCTGACCATCCCGTTCGACATCAACGGCGGCTCGGCCCCGCAGTTCGTGCTCTACCCGTCGACCGTCGAGGTCTCGGAGGCTGCGCGCATCGTGCTCGGCCCCATCGACTCGCTGCCGCAGACCGCAGGCACCACGCCGCTCTTCGAGGCGCCGTACCTGTTCGTCGTCGATCAGCGGCGGCTGGGGCGCGCGCAAGGGGGCGGGCCGACGCGCGGCCAGCTGGTCCGCATCAACCCGATCGGCTACTCGGTGACGATCGGCAACGCGATGGGCGTCCAGCCCACATACGAGGACTACACCCGCAGCGGCAACCTCTTCCCGATCCAGTAGGGGAGGGGCGGTCCGGAAACTTGACCGGACCCGGGTATGCACGGAAACTACATGTAGGTATGGCCGCCAGCGCCCGAGAGACCGTCAGGCAGATGCTCGCGAGCGCCGTCGCCGAGGTGGCGGCGGCGAGCGGCTTCGCCGCGCCCGCCGAGATCCCGATCGAGCGGACGAAGCGCCCCGAGCACGGCGACTTCGCGTCGAACGTCGCGCTCACGCTGCAGAAAGCAGCGGGCAAGCCTCCGCGCGCCATCGCCGAGGCGATCATCGCGCGGCTGCCGAAGGGGGAGGGGTCGCCGCTCGCCGAGGCCGCCATCGCCGGCCCGGGTTTCATCAACGTCCGGCTCTCGCCGGGGTTCTGGCAGGGGATGCTGGCGACGATCCTGGCGGCCGGCGACGACTGGGGACGCGGGCCCGCGCGGGCGACGCCGCGGATCTCGCTCGAGTACCTGTCCGCCAACCCGACCGGGCCGATCCACGTCGCGCACGGGCGCCACTGCGCCGTGGGCGACTCGCTCACGCGCCTGCTGCGGTTCGCGGGGTACGCCGTGACGCCCGAGTACTACATCAACGACGCGGGCAACCAGGTGGAGATGCTCGCGCTGTCGGTCTGGACGCGCTACATGGAGGCGGCGCGCGCGGCGGACGGACAGGTGCCCGAGGTGGCCTTCCCCGAGAACGGCTACAAAGGGGACTACATCCGGGACTTCGGGCGCGACCTCCTTCAGCGCGACGGCGCGCGCTGGGTCGGCGCCGCGCCGCCCGCCGACATCGCCCCCATCCGCAGCTACGCCATCGCCCGCGCGCTGGAGATGATCAAGGCGACGCTCGCCCGCTTCGAGGTGAGCTTCGACGTCTGGCAGAGCGAGCGGGCGCTGCACGACGCCGGGGACGTCGACGAGACGCTGCGCGCCCTCGACGCCAAGGGCTTCATCGACCGGCGCGACGACGCGGTCTGGCTGAAGACGACGGCGCTTTGGGGCGACGACAAGGACCGGGTGGTGGTCAAGTCCGACGGCCTCCCCACCTACCTGCTGGCGGACATCGCCTACCACCGCCAGAAGCTGGCCCGCGGCTTCGACGAGCTCGAGGACATCTGGGGCTCGGACCACCACGGCCACATCGCGCGCATGAAGGCCGCCCTGAAGGCGTTCGGCTTCGACCCGCAGGTGCTGACTGTCATCCTCATCCAGAACGTCAGCCTGATGCGCGACGGGGTCGAGGTGAAGATGGGGAAGCGGGCGGGGGAGTTCATCACCCTCGACGACGTGATGGAGGAGGTCGGTCGCGACGCGACCCGATTCTTCTACCTCATGCGCCGTCACGACACGCCGCTCGACTTCGATCTCGAGCTCGCCAAGCGGCAGTCGATGGACAACCCCGTCTATTACGTCCAGTACGGCCACGCCCGCTGCGCGGCGATCCGACGGCGCGCGGAGGCGCTCGGCGCGCCGCGCCCGTCGCTCACCCCGGCGCTGGCCGCGGAGCTGGCCCTGCCGGAAGAGATCGCCATCCTGCGCCGGCTGGCCGACCTCCCCGACTTCGTGGCCGACGCGGCGGCGGCGCGCGAGCCCCACCGGCTGACGACCTACGCCACCGACCTCGCGGGCGAGTTCCAGAGCTACTACACGCGCCTGCAGAAGGTCCACGACGACACGATCCTCCCCCAGGAGCGCCACCGGACGGGGGACTGGCGCGAGCGCTGGAACTGGCAGAAGACGGCCGCTCGGCTCTACTGGGTCGAGGCCATCGGGCAGGTGATGCGGAACGTGCTCGGGCTGCTCGGGGTGTCGGCCCCGGACGCCATGGCCAGGGTGGGCGGCGACGAAAACAGCACGAAAGAGGACGACGCATGAGCGTGCGATACACTGCGGAAGCAAGCATGGCGGCCCCCAGCGTCCGGGACTTCGAACGAGCCCCCGGCAAGTGGCAGGATCGGCTCGAGCTCAAGCTCGACAACCGGCAGGTGTTTTTTCTCTTCTTCGGCAGCGCCGTCGTCGCCTGCATGCTGTTCGTGCTCGGCGTGATGGTCGGCAAGCGAATCGAGTCCCGCGGCCAGGCTGACGCCGCCCCGGTGACCGACCCGCTCGCCGCCCTCGACCGCGCCCGCCAGCCCCCGCCCGGCGTGGCCGCCCCCGCGGAGCTCAGCTTCCCGAACCGCCTCATCAAGGCCCCGGCGCCGGTGGCGACCCCCAAGCCGGCCAAGCCCGCCGCCCCGAAGCTGGCGAAGGTCGCGCTGCCGCCTCCGGCCGCGGCTGCGCCCAAGCCCGTCGCCGCGCCCAAGGTCGTCGCCGCCGCGCCGGCCGCGCCCAAGCTCGTCGCCTCGGCCCCGGCCGCGCCCAAGCCCGTCGCCGCGGCCCCGGCCGCCCCCAAGGTCGTCGCCGGTGCGCCGGCCGCGCCCAAGTCCGTCGCCGCGGCCCCGGCTGCGCCGTCCAAGGGGAAGTTCACGCTCCAGCTCAGCACCTTCGCCACCGCCGCCGAGGCCGCCGCTTTCGCTGGCAAGTACCCCGGCTCGTTCGTGATAAGCGGCGACGTCCCCGGTAAGGGGAACGTCTTTCGCGTCCGCTACGGCAACTTCGCCTCGTACAAGGACGCGACCGCCGCGAAGGAGAGCTTCGAGCAGGAGCACAACATGATCGCCCTCGTCGCCGCCCGCTAGCGGTCCCGACTAGATCGCGTGAGAGGAGCGCGGCTCCGCCGCGCGGAGCTCATCGCGGGGGGCGCGGGACCCTCCCAGGGTCCCGATCAGATCAGAACTGCAGCCCCACGTTGACGATGAAGACGCCGATCTTCGTGTCGCCGGGGCCGGGGTCGAGGGGCCAGGCCCAGCCGAGGCTGATGTCGCCGATGGGGAGGCGGACGACGAGGGGGGCGATGCCGGCGCCGTGGCGGAACTTCGCCGGTGACAGGCCATCGAGCGAGTCGGCGACGACGCCGCTGTCGATGAAGATGGAGCCGTACCAAGGCGGGCTGATCGGGAACTGGAGGTCGAGGTTGTGGAGGATGCGGAGGTTGCCGCCGAGGGGGCGGTACTCCACGCCGCACAGGCCCGTGCAGGGGACGCCCGTTGGTCCCGTGCCGGCGCCGCCGGGGACGATCGGGAAGGCGACCACCTCGACGCGGGCGCGGTCGAGCTCGTAGCCGCGGATCGTGGTGTCGCCGCCGGCGAAGTACGTTTCGACCTTGGGGAGGAGCGAAGCGCCCCTGAGCGGGAAGCCCTGATCGTAGCGGAACCCCTGGCGCAGGAAGAGGTATCGGCCGAGCGGGATCACGGTCAGCGAGTGAATGCCGATCTTGAGGAAGGTGTCGTCGCCGATGTCGACGGGGAACAGGCGCAGCGGGACGGAGAGGGCCGGCAGCGCGAGCTCGGCGATGGCGTCGACGCGGAAGCCGCGGCTCGGCAGGAGGCGGTTGTCCATGCGCAGCCACTGCACGTTGGCGGAGACGCTGCCGACGGTGGTGCCGAGCGTGACGCTCTGCTGGTTGAAGTCGGGGCCGGCGAGGCGGATCAGCGCCTCCGTGTGCGTCGTGCTGCGGAGGTTGTAGTGGATGCCGGCGTCGACGCCCGGGTAGAGCTCGCGCGAGAAGCCGATCGAGCCGCCGCCCGAGCGGATGTCGCCGAGGCGCACGGTCGCCTGCTGCAGGTAGTTCAGCGAGGCGTCGAGGCGGAAGAGGCTGCCGAAGAAGCGCGGATCGAGGAAGGTGGCCGTGCCCCGGCGCAGTGAC
>Ga0306920_100011231_pt1 | contig 12073 bp, 10 predicted proteins | sample flu12Cox44000170_FD_204666 | JGI IMG/M metagenome (GOLD analysis project Ga0306920, IMG submission 204666) | Lab enrichment of tropical soil microbial communities from Luquillo Experimental Forest, Puerto Rico - flux4day.12C.oxic.44.000.170 (v2)... | ecosystem: Environmental > Terrestrial >...
CTGGCAATTCGTTGAAATGGTTGCTTCAGCCGCCGGAGAACTTCCTCATTGCGGAACTTCCCTGCCCTGGTTTGCGTGCGAATCTGTAACCGGCACTCCTCCCCGATTTGGGCCGCTTCACTCACCAGGAGGATGGATAACCGGCGGCGAGCGCTTTTTCGAGCGCCGCGTCATACCCGTAAATGTCGTCAAAGAAGCGAATCTGGTTTTCCTCGTTCACTGCTGCGGTGCCGTATACGATCAAAACCGGAATGCGCGTGACAAGATTCACTTGAAGGTTGTCCTTATCTCCCCCCATGGTGGCTTTCACGCGCTCCAAATCCCATCCCGGATTGTTTCGAAGAACCCACGCGACAAGGTCGGCGGGTTGGTCAACGCGAATGCACCCGTGACTGAAATCGCGTACATCCTGCGAAAACAATTGCGGCGCGTCCGTGCCATGGAGATAAACATTGTCTGGATTGGGGAAAATAATTTTCACAAGTCCAAGTGAGTTCGATGGCCCTGGCTTTTGCCTTACCATCAAATGGCCCGTTTTGATTCCCTCAAGGACCTCGGGGCTCACAGCACTCTCGGTCACCACCCCGCCTTTCGCAGTGATCACTTGAAAATTGTGTTTCGCGATGTAGTTGGGATCCCTCTGGATATGCGGCACGATTTCATTCCGCTGAATACTGGGAGTTACTTCCCAGTAGGGCCGAAAGACTTAGCTTTCGTAAAGCGTCCTTCCCGGGGCCCTCACGCGGTGCCGAGATCTGGTAAGTGCTTTTGCGTGAGGTGACGTACCAACCTCTTTAGGTTTTGTGCCGTTGCCGCTAGATGGAACTGCTCAGCGACGTTCCATAATCGTCGCAATCGCACGCGGCGTCACTACAAAGTAGTGATTACTACAAATATCTTGAGGTGGGCTAGCATGTAGGTAGCGGACCGCACTTCCCGGAACTGATAAGCTCCGCTCTCGTCCGTGTGCGTGGTCAGAGTCGCCGAAATTTCCGGATTCGAAAGTGTCACCACTGCATTCGGTACTACTGAGCCGGATGAGTCAGTTACCGTTCCGCGAAGAGAAGTGGTTCCGGATTGGGCGTACGTGAGCGAAGTTATTCCTAGAAGAAGGATAATGAATATAGACACTATGTATCTGGTCGTAGTGCAGGTCATGGACAACTCCTTTCGCGCACCTGGGCAACCAGTGCCGAAATGAGTGTGACCCACAATGGAGGAGTTGCGTTCCCGTCACAACCTTGAGAACCACCCAACTACCCCGGCAACCGAACACACCAATCAACATCCCGAGAGAATGAACCTATCCTCGCGGTAGCCCACACTCCTTGTCCAGGACAGAATCTGACACGAATCCGCGGGACTCCTCCATGCCTAGGCGACCCTCAACTGGTTCTGAGCTTTCATTGATGGGCTTTCGCAACATGTCGTCCTCTGAGACCACCGGGAAGTTCCGGCTGCTCTTACCCAGTACTTCACCGGAAACATTAGCCTTCGACACGGGATAAACGTCTCCGCATTCCCTTCATCCTCACACTCCGATCCCGGTGAGGAGTGCATTTCGCGGCTTGATTACGGTTCGTTCGCGCTCCGACCTGTTGCTTTGCTTGTCCTTCTGTCGGAGCAGACCAGACTTGCGTCCAGCCGTCGAGGGCGCTTACATCCGGGCTTCCAACGGCTTGGTCACCCGCGCCGTCACCGGATATATCTACAGTGCCAACTGGACAATCGGACAATCTGCACTGGCGGGACTTTCACCCGCTAGATCATCAACTAGCTTCATTGCACTAACCCGGCGCACTCGAACCAGGGTCCAACCACGCTGGGATTGGTGCTTTGGCCCCTTTTTTGTTAGCATTTCGCCACTCAGGTACCCGCAAGTGCAGCGCCTCGGCAAATACGACATCATTTCCGAGCTTGGCCACGGCTCCATGGGCTCTGTTTACAAGGCGCGGGATCCGCTTATTGCCCGGCTGGTCGCCCTCAAAACCATAACCTCCGGTCTCAGCACTCAAGCTGGTCTTCTCGATCGCTTCTACCAGGAAGCCCGTTCAGCCGGCGCGCTTCAGCATCCCAATATCGTGACCATCTATGAATTGGGCCATGAAATGAACACTCCGTTCATTGCCATGGAGTATGTCGAAGGCCAGAGTCTTGACCACATTATCGAACACCAGCAGCTACTTCCTATGTCGGTGAAACTCGGGTACATAGTGCGCGTTTGTGACGCGCTGGCCTATGCTCACCAGCACAACGTCATCCATCGCGATATCAAGCCGGCCAACATCATGGTCTCGAAAAACGGAGTCGTCAAAGTCGTGGACTTCGGGATTGCCCGCCTTACGGATACGTCCGTGACCCAACCGAGGATGGTGCTCGGCTCCCGCTCTTATATGTCTCCCCAGTTGTACAAAGGTGAACGCGCCGATGCCCGTTCTGACATCTGGGCCGTTGGTGTAACCCTCTACGAGCTATTGACCTACCGCCGGCCATTTACAGGCGACAGCGAAGCCGATCTGATGTACCGCATCATCTACGAGGAACCCCCGGCCGTTCGGACTCTGCTACCCGAATGCAGCGCAGAACTTGCGGCTATCGTTGCCAGGATGCTCGCCAAAAAGAGTGAAGAACGGTACCAGACGATGGAAGATGTTTTGCAAGCGCTTGAGCCCATCTGGAAGACCGCACAACAGGCTACCGTTGCCGGCTTGCTCGTGGACTGCCAGGCACTCATCGCTGTCAACGACCTCCAGCGGGCGCAAACGCTATTGCGGAAAGCTCTGCAAGTCGACATAGGTAACAGCCAAGCGAAGAGCATGCTGGATAAAGTGAACGTCGAACTTCGGCGGACCGAGGTTCTGCCAAGAATCAATGAACACCTAAACCGTGCGCAGCTGTTTCTCAGGTCGGGGCAATACCGCGAAGCGCGTTCTGAAGTGGAAGCGGCCCTAGGGTTAGATTCGAAACATGAAACGGCTATCAGGTTCCGCGAGGAAGTCGAAGTCGCTATTGCGAAAGTCCAACAACTCGAACAGAAGCTCCGTTTGACGAAGCAGCGTCTTGCGGAAGGAGCCTTAACTGAGGCGGCAGCGGCTCTGGGCCAAGCCCTTGAGCTGGACGGTTCCAATGTTCAAGCATGCGAACTCCGACGCCAGATTGAAGAGGAGAGCAAACGCCGCGAAAAACGCAAGCAATTAAGCGAGATCCTTTCTCGTGCCCGCACCCTGTGGACGGAACTTAACTATGAGGAATGCTTAAGTGTTCTTGCTGCAGGGTTGAAGGAATTTCCTAATGAGCCCGAGTTGAAAAAATTAGAGGACAGTGCACGGGCAGATCAAGCTGACCAGCAGAAGCAGCTCCGAATGGGTCTAATACGTAAACTGCTGGGCCAGCAGAACTTTTCGGAAGCACGGGGCATGCTTGATGATCTGATCAAAACGTTCCCGCAAGACACCGCAATCCGAAATCTGCAAGCCCTCGCCGTCGAAGAAGAGCGCGAGCAAACACGTCGGAAGCGGCTGGAAGAGGAGATGAAAACTCTCCGAGGTTTCTTGGTTGCCGGCGAACTCGAGAAGATTGTCGCGAAAGGAGAAACGCTCCTCCAGGAATACCCGGAGGAATATGAGTTGAAGGAGCTAGTAACGTACGCACGGAGCGAATTTGAACAAAATGAAGCGAAGAAGAAGATAGAAACCGGTGAGAAACAGATCCGCGACCTGATCAGCGCTGAACGTTACCGGGAAGCGGCCAGACGCGCACGTTTGGCGGTCGAGGAATTTCCTGAGCACGAGATTTTCCACAGACTTGCGGGGGAAGCTGCTGCTCTTCAGAAGGAACAGGAGACGCGTGAAGGGATCCACCAGGAAATGCAGAGGCGTATCCGCGAAATCAGCAACAGGATCCAACAGGACAACGTCGCAGACGCAATCACCTTGGCTGAACAGACGCTTACGAAGTATGGGCCCGATCCCGCAGTGAGCCAGTTGCTGGAGAGCGCTGAGCAGCGGAAGAAGCAACAGGAGGAAGTGAAAAACAAGATTAGCCAGGTTCGTACGCGGATTGAAAGAGGTGACTACGGTGGAGCTACGCGACTCTTTGATCAAGTTATGGCCACGCAGATTCTAAAGCCCAACGATCACACGGTCATCGAATTGCGAGAGAAGATTTCTGCTTTAGCCGAGACCCAGAAAGTGGTGGTCGCGGGGCAATCAACGAGCGTCCCTTCTGCCGCTTCATCGCTTCCAAAAGCCGACAAAACTGTCCTGTCGGCGACGCGATCGACCGCTGAAGTTATTCAACCGGTCAGAAGCGCCTCTGAAATCCCTGTCACTAAAAAGGAGCCACGAAAAAAGCAGGAAACAATCTCTCTGGTGCGGCAGAAAATGCTGTTCTTGCTGCATAAACCTGCCGCTTTGACAACGTTAGGTGCTGCTGTTCTGATTGTCGTCATCTTGGGTGCTCGTTCACTGATAGTTAGCGGGAAGCCCTCCACTAAGGACCTCAAATTGAAGCAGCAAGCGGAGCAGCTGTGGCAAAGCAAGCAGTTTGATCAGTCTGAACAGGTTTGGAAGCAGCTTGGTCAAGTTAAGGGCCCGCTACAGGCCGAAGCCGTTCAGCAAGAGAAGGAGATCAAACGACGACGGGATGAGGAACAGCAGATGTTTGAGGAAGCAGAGCGCCTTCTGAACGACAAACAATGCTCCCAAGCTCAACAAGCCTTTCAAAACCTGGTACAGATGAACCTTTGGCACGCTTCCGACGCAGCCCGCGATGCTGAGCTTGCCGGAGTCTGCGCGAGTCAAGACGATATCCTGAAACAGGAAAGAAGTATGTTCGATCTGGCAGTCCAGGCTTTCCAAGACAAGGATCTCGAGAGAGCTCGTAGAGAATTCCTGGCTATGCTGGACCTCAATGTCCCAAACTCCACTCTTAAGACGGAGGCCAAGGGGTATCTTCTTAAGATTCAGCAAACGACCGTTGCGCAGAAGCTTTATGAGGCAGCTGTCGATAGCGTGAGGAATGAACATTGGACCGATGCACAGAACCAACTCGAAGAGGTCATAAAGCACAAAAGCTCACAGACCGAGCTGGCCAAGAGCCTCCTTCCCACCGTCCAAAAGGCTCTGCAATGGGAGAACTCGATCAGAAAGGATATTCGCGCCGGTGCATATCGTTCAGCAAAGAATGATATGGAAGCTGCTCCGCAGTGGCCCAAGACACGCGACGCGCTAGGAGAGGAACTGCATTCGGCCGAACAGAAAGAATTCGCAAGCGTGCAGAACATTTGCCAGAACGCCGCAGGTTCAGGTGACCCCACAGCTATTCAGCACGCACAAGATACTCTGAACTTCTTCCGAGGTCGCGCGGAGGACGCGGCCCTAGGCTCAGCCTTACAGCGTTTAGATCAGGAGCTGAACGAAGCCTACACCAAAGCACTGGCGAGACAGGGGGATAGCGGTGCGTTCCTTCTCGCGGTCTCCCATTTCGAGGAAGCCAGGCAGAAGAAGGACGCTGAAAAGTTAAGTCACGCCGTGACTCAGGAGTTTCAGAAAATTGCCAAAGGTTCGGGAGCATATCGCGAACAAGCGGAAGTCTACTTAAAGTCGACAATACCTGCTGCCATCGGCACACTAATGAAGGCTTCGGGAAAGATTCTTCTGCCTCCGATTTCTTGCAGTCCCAGCCAGAGGGTGCCATCAATTGGCGGGTCAGTCTCATGCGCCCAACTAGATGCGAATGCGCCCTTGGAATGGATAGGCACGCCATCTATGGACCTACCTGACGTCGCTAACCAGCCTGGCAAATTGCCCTACACACTGGATCTCATCGTAACGGTAGATCAACAGGGAAACGTGAAGATCGACAAACTGGGTGATCCAGATAAAGCCTTTTTCAAAAAGGCGAAGGACGCTTCCAAGCAATGGAGGACCACAATTCCAAGATCGGGAGGAAAGCCGGTAGCGGTGCGCTTTCTGTACTCGATCACTGCTGAATAACGTACCGAACCGTATGCGAAAACGGCGCTCTTCATGAAGGTAATTTTATGAGTCCTGAACGATCAGCCATTGGCATTCTCGAACACGACGAAACGTATCTTTATGGGAGCTCTGAATGTTGGATGAAGGCTTCTGGGGGAACTTGAAGCGGGTGGAGAACACTTACGTTTGTTCTCGGAGCACAGTGCGCTAGGGGTCCATGCGTCTGTCTACAATGTCGGCGCAAAGAACTGGATTGCACCTTCCGAGTCGGTCGATGACATCGAACAGGGAAAAGAAAGAGCGGAAGCACGTGCGAAGGCGTATTTGAAGAACACCGCCAACTTGGAGCTGCCTCCGTTGGAATGGAAGAGTTCCCGTTCAGAAATGACCAGCTAGTTTTCTACTTTTCGGTTGCACAACCTTTGGGGAGATGCCGATGGCAAGAGCTAGGTTCAGAAAGGTGCTCCCAGAGATTTCCGATATCGATGATCCTGGTGGGCGAGCTACGCCACCATCAGCTCAGGGCGTACCCTCTAAGGTGCCCGAGTTTGCCCCTCCGGCCTACAATCGTTGAATGTTCAGGCCCTTCGCAGCCGCCGTGTTCCCTTTCTGAATTTGGGATCCGTGTTGCCGCCCAGATCGCCAACGGAAATAAGCCCGAGGGGCAGGTGCGTTTCTGAGGCAGAAATCTGCGACGTTGCTCCGTTTTCGTAACAAGCAAAGCTAAGCAGTGCCGGCGACAGCCCCCGCACGGGAAGTGTTCCAGAATCAACAAATCCCGACGGATAACGGTGTTGGTAGAGGTTCTGTTGGAGCGGGGAACCACAATCGCCAGATTTCGGAAGTCGTAACGAAATCCATGTCTTAAGGTTGCCCTTTCCAATTGAATCGGTGTTAGTATTACCGGAACTCGTGGTGAAACGCTAACGGCCGTGCCGTCACTACAAGTCTGAGAGTTCTCACGGATTCGTTGGGTGCTCTCAAGGGCAAGAGCGAAAATGGACCAGGCAGCCCCAGCCATTTTCATATTTGAGCCAGCGGAATCCATCCGTGACGCTATCTCGGCACCGTTGCTCGGCTGTGGATTCGAAGTAGTGCGTGTGACAGAAAAGAATCTCCTGATCCGATTGCTGGACTCACGCACTGCAAACGCTGTTGTGCTGGGGCCATCCACGATCAATCCTTCGTATCCTTTCGACCTTGCGTATAGAATTCGCGAATTTGCGGGCGCCGTTCCACTAATCGCCGTGGTCGCAAACAGCTCTGAGGAGCTCGCGATTGCTGCAGTGCAGGCTCGCATTAACGGTTATGTAAAATATCCGTTGGAGTACGGCGAGTTACGCCGTACTGTCACCCGCTGTATTTCCGCTGATGGAAATCCATCAATTGGACCGAAACCGGGGGACGGGCTGCCGGGAGGAATCATCGGCGACAGCCCGGCGATGAGAAACATTCGCGGACGCATTCCGAGAATTGCGGCAAGCGACAGCAACGTGTTAATCACTGGCGAAACCGGAACCGGGAAAGAGCTTCTGGCGCAGGTTGTGAGGGACCAAAGTCCGAGGCGAGACCAAGCGTTTATTGCGATCAACTGTGCCGCAATCCCAGACACGCTGCTCGAGAGTGAGCTCTTCGGCTATGCCAAAGGAGCATTTACGGGAGCCGATGGCAGCCGGGACGGCAAGCTTATGGCAGCCGACAGAGGCACCGTGTTCCTAGACGAAATCGGAGACATGAGCGCCTACGGCCAGGCGAAAATCCTGCGTATGATCGAGACCAAAGAGATTCAAAGGCTGGGCAGCACCCGCGGAACTCGAGTGGACGTTCGCATCATCGCAGCAACCAATCACGACCTGGAACAGCTCGCGCGTGAGAACAAGTTCAGGAACGATCTTTTCTTCCGGCTGAATGTAGCGCGAATTCACCTTCCTCCGTTGCGCGAACGGAAAGAGGATTTGATCTCGCTCATCGAGTATTACATCTCATACTTCAACCAGCGGTTCGGGTTAAGGATTCGGCGGGTCACCGAGGAAGCGTTGGAATGTTTGCACGATTACGATTGGCCAGGAAACATCCGAGAGCTGAAGCATTTGTTGGAATCGGTTTTCGTCGACGGGCCTCGAGAGGATATTTCTTTAACAGATCTTCCCCCACAATTTAGGCGTCGTGCGATAGAGTTGAAATCCGTCTCGGGAAACGAGCGCGAACGCTTGATGTGGGCGTTGTCCACAACCGACTGGAATAAAAGCAAGGCTGCCGCCAAGCTTAGCTGGTCGCGGATGACACTGTACCGGAAGATGGCACGATATAATATCATGCGTGCCGGATGAGCTGTTCGAGATAAGCTGACTTGCACGTACGAAGATCGCGCAGAAGTCCCTTCCACGGGACGGCCGTCGAACGGGCCGGTGCAGTGTTTTGGAGCTTGAGTCTGAAGCACAATTGCGATTAGGGTTGACAGGAAAACATATCCAGCAGGGGATCTGATCGTGTGCGCTTTGAAGCGCTGTGAACAGGGTCACTTCTATGATTCCGCGAAGTTTTTGCGATGCCCGTATGACGGCGTCCAGAGCCCTGATTTCGGCAACGCCAAGGAGCCGCCCAGAGATGAGGATCGCATACCTGCCGTCGGTACCCACGATAGCGGCGAAGTCGACCAGGCTACGGTAAGACTAGGGCTGCGCAGCACCTCGGAAGAGGTTGATCCGGTTGTAGCCTGGCTCGTTTGCACTCACGGACAAGAGCGGGGCCAGGATTATCGCATCCACAGCGAAAACAACATGGTCGGCCGTTCGCAGGATATGGATATCCGCATCGAAAAGGACAATCTCATTTCTCGGACAAAGCACACGGTCATCACCTTCGACCCGCAAAACAACGTGTTCTATCTGTCTCCCGGCGAAGGAAAAAGCTTGGTGTACCTGAACGGAAAGGCAGTGCTGACGCATCAGGAACTCAAGCCCTACGACGAAATTCTTCTGGGAGCCTCTAAGCTGCTTTTCGTTCCTTTTTGCAGCGACAAGTTCAAATGGTCGTAAAGGAGTATGCTTCGCCTCGTGACGGACGCCATGCTCTCTTCGGCTGCCAGAGGGCCCCCGCTTCGGAACTATGAAAAATCGCTGCTAAAACGGCAATCCGTGTTCCTTAGTCTCATGTCCGCACAAGCAAATTACCGAACTCAGCTTTCCGCTGACGAAATCGGGGCAGTTGCATGTCGCGTGTATGCACGGATGCTTGTCGTCGTCATCGGTTGCATCTTCCAGATCTTCCTCAGCCATGTTTGGGCTCCTCATGCTGGACGTGGGAAAGTCGGTCCAGCCGTCTAATCCAATTGTATGTCAAAGTCCAATGTCCAACGGGGTGGAAACGATGCGTTCGATATAATCCAGGATCAAGGCACCGACACCGTGAACTCGCCAGGACTAACCACCTGGATCACTCCGGCCCACAAGCACATCAGCGTACACGTGTTGTCCAGAGTCGGATTCCCTCCCAGAATCACCGTGGGCGCACCCGGCACCCATGGCGACGTCGTGACAGGTATGCAAGGCATGGGTGTCAGCACTCCAAAGGCCGCGGCCGTTGCGGCTGCGACCGACGGATTCGACGGCGACATGCACATGCCAAACGGCATGATGTTCACCATCGGCACATGATCCATGATGTTCGCGTCGGGCTGGTTCCCCGTGTTGACACGATTCACCGGCAGCACCACCAGACTGCTCGGCGCCATCCCCATACTGCATTGAAGCGTTGCCCCGTTACAGACTTGTTGTGGCATTTTCCGCGGGCCTCCAGAAAGACAAGCTATTGTTCGATTCGATGGTGATAACCGTCCAGACACCTCACTCAGAGCAACTCAAACTGCATTCCGCTTTGGCGAAGGCGCTTTGCAAAGCTCGCATCGGTCGATTCACACTGACATAGCAGATGGAACGGAGTAGGTGGCCTGTGCCTTGGAATATACTGGTTTGGGGTTAGCCATTCTAGATTGGCCTTCGTCAATATACTCATTAGACCTGCAAATTGCTCAACGCTCTCAGCGGAGAGGAAAAGATCTGCCTCACCGAGCATTAAGATGTAGGCGTTGCCTTCGATCCAATCCAGATCGGTGATGCATTCGTCAAACGCCGCTCCGTTCTCGCCAAAGTAGTGCGGAAACTGCAACACGGCCGAAATCTCATTAAAGAAATCTCTCACTGTCTGGCTCTTTCTTCCTCTGAGCATACGTATAGCTGCGTCCTTATTGTTGCGGATCAAGCGAAGGTAGAGGTTGGCAAACTCGTCGGGACTCACACTTACGAGATACGTCAGAGGCGGACCTAAGGTGAATAGCTTCTGTTCGTTCATGAGAAACCCTAGAATTGCGTAAAACTACGATAGTGATCCGAAGTGTAGTATCGTCGGCCGTCGCTGCCAATCACAACTCTCTCTGCACCTCTGTTCACGCCTGGGGTACGAGGATGGATGTCATACTCTTTGTACGTAATCGGATTTCCTATGCCGTCCTTTCTCGGCAGGATCATATCATTGGTCGTAAGACCGTTGTTCCCATACGCCCTATTGCCCGCATAGCCAGGTTGTGCGGCGCCTCCGTTTGCAGCCGCATAGTCGGCTGCGGCTGTAGCCTCTGCCGGCGCTGGCCCGGTGGTTCCCTCCCAAATGGGATTGCCGTTCGCCAAAAATCGTTCGAGGTCTGTCGCGTCATTTAGGTGAGTGAGCATCCTCTCCAGCTGTGTTGCATCAGCGACACGAGGGCTTGCGAGAAGGCGTTCGACTTGAGCAGCGTCAGTCACCGTGGCGTGACCGAGCAGACGTTCCAGTTGCCCTGCATCGGCTACCTTAGCGTTGCCGAGCATCCGCTCTAATTGGGTTGCGTCTGCGACTTTAGCATTCGCTAACATTCGCTCCAGTTGAGCGCCGTCCGTAACTTTTGCGTTGGTGAGTAACCGGTTGGCCTGTGCGGCGTCTGCAACCTTGGGGTTTCCGAGTAGGCGTTGCCGAAACCGGTCAGCTAGTTCCTGTTCAATGGGTCGGAGTTCCACTTCTTTCTGCGCATCGGAGAGAGCACCATTATCCTCTATCGCTTTTATCTTTGTTTCATCGCCCGGACCTATTACAGGCCCGTATCTCTTCCTGATGTCGTCGCAGGGAGATGCACAAACTTCGCATTTGCCGTTCTCATCTATTTTGATCTTTCTCTTGCCGTCCTCGCTGGGGAGTCCTTCCCCCTTTGTGTCCGCCGGTTTGATGTCCTCGCCTTTTCCTTTGCCTTCCCCTGACCCACGGCCCTCCACCGCTGGGGCCTCGACACGCATGACCTTGCCCTTCACAAAGTTGTAAATGCCCTTCATCACATTCGCGATGAAGTTCAGGATCAGTATGATGATCACGATAACGGCGGTCATGGCCATCGCGATCAGGCTGTCAGCGACGCGATTGTAAGCTTCCTCTTTCTGGGATTTGACTGTCGCTCCGGTCCTAAGCAGCACCAGTTTGTGGCCAATGTTGAGGACCTCCGACTCCACAAATGCGGCCAGCAGAGCCTCTCCCACCGCGGCCGCGATCGCCTTCACTAGCGGGTGAGGAACAAAGGTCGCGACGATCAACGGCAGCATCAACGTCCGCATCAGGATGCTGACCACCGTCTGATAAATGAGAATCGGAATGTCGAGGATCTGAAGAATGCTGGTCCATAGTTCTTCGAGCGACCCAGCGCTCATCGGACCGGTAACGATTTTCTTTATGTCCTGAAACAGCTTGATGATGTCTTTGATATTCCCGACAATGGGCAGGAACATGTCCATCAGCAAGCCCGTGATGATCGAAAGTGGATTCGACTTGAACTCGTTCCACTTCTTTTTCATCATTTCCCAGACGCCATCTCCAATCTCGCTCCATGTCGCGGACGTCTTCGCCTCCGCAGGGGCCGCTGCTTCGGGCTGTCTTTGGACTCTGGTAGCCGAAGCGCCCGCAGTCTGCGCTTTCGAGGAACTGCCGAAGTACTGGTGGATTAATCCCGCGAATTTGTTTTCCACGCCATCAAAAGCCTTCACGCTCTTCTGAACAAGGATGGCGATGTACTTTTGCGGATT
>Ga0306920_100011232_pt1 | contig 12072 bp, 12 predicted proteins | sample flu12Cox44000170_FD_204666 | JGI IMG/M metagenome (GOLD analysis project Ga0306920, IMG submission 204666) | Lab enrichment of tropical soil microbial communities from Luquillo Experimental Forest, Puerto Rico - flux4day.12C.oxic.44.000.170 (v2)... | ecosystem: Environmental > Terrestrial >...
TGCGAGCATGCGCTGGGCCTTTACCGCCGGCCAGCGGCTCATGCAGCTTCAAAAACATTGGCGATCTCTCGCGGCAGCGGTTCGCAGTTCTCGATCCGGTCGGCGATGACGCGGAGCGCCAACGCCTGCACTCTGGCGCGGGCCTGGGCTTCCGTCTCGCCGTAGGTCAGAACGCCCGGCAACGCCGGCACTTCGGCAATCCAGCGGCCGTCATCCTCGCGCTCACTTTCAACCTTAAGCATGGCCTGCTCCACCGCTTGCTTTATCGTGCTCCGGTTGATGGAGCAACCCGCAAGACTGTCGGCTGAGGCATTCTTCGGCTACCGATGATCGGATGAGCTCTGCCGTCCTGACCTGTTTTGTAGTAAGGTTCGGCTGATGTCGAAGCTAAAGCTGTCCGTGGCTGTCGGCAACTATGATCGGGTCCGCCCGCTGATGGACGGAGCCGTGCGGATCGACGGCGTTGATCCGATTTTCATGAATCTGCCGCCGGAGGAAATCTTCTTCCGCGCTTTTCGAGGTGAGGATTTCGACATCTGCGAGCTGTCGATGTCGAGCTTCACAGTCAAGACCGCGCAGGGCAACTGTCCTTACATTGGCGTGCCCGCCTTCCTGTCGCGTGCCTTCCGCCACAACTCGATCTATGTGCGCAGTGACCGCATCAAATCCCCCGAGGATCTCAAGGGCAGGCGCGTGGGGCTACCGGAATATCAGCTCACCGCCTGCGTATGGGCGCGCATCATCCTCAAGGACGAGCATGACGTGATGCCGTCGGACCCGATCTGGGTGCGCGGAGGGATCGAGCATCCCGGCCGGCCGGAGAAGATTGCCATCAAGCTGCCGGCCGGCGTGCGCATGGAGGACGCCCCCGCCGATGCGACCATCTCCGAGCTGCTGGAGCGCGGCGATATCGACGGCTTCATCGCACCGCGCCCGCCGAGCTTCGCCGGCAGGCGCAATCCCCACATCGGCTGGCTGTTCGCCGATCCCGTCGCCGCCGGCCGGGACTATTTCAGGCGAACGGGAATCTTCCCGATCATGCATATCGCCGGCATTCGCCGCGACCTCGTCGAAAAGCATCCCTGGCTGCCGGCGGCGGTGCTCAAGGCGTTTGAGCAGTCGAAGGCAATGTGCCTTGCTGCGCTCGAGGACACTTCAGCGACCAAGGTCACGCTGCCCTTTGTCGACGAGCAGCTGCGAGCCGCGCGCGAATTCATGGGGAATGATTTCTGGTCCTACGGGCTTGCTGCCAATCGGAATGTCCTGCAAGCATTCCTGCGTCACCACCACGCCGAGGGTCTCTCCTCGCGGCTGCTTACGCCGGAGGAGCTGTTCCATCCTTCCACCCACGAAAGCTTCGCGATCTGATTTTTCGAAGCGGATGGCGTTCGCTCTCTGTCCAGGCCGTTGGATGGCGTCCTTGAGGACGGCTATCGGCCTTCCTTTCAGCCCAATATGAAATGCATGTCGCCGCCAATCGCGCATGGGCATGGGCTGCTTCCGCTTCGAGCATGGACGATGATTGCGCGCAACGTGAGCGCGTGAGGCTAAGATGCCATAACCGGCTGTGAGCAGGTGCAGCAAATAACCGGTTATTCGATTACATCATCGACCCGCATCAGCATTGACATTGGTATTTCGATGCCGAGCGTTTTCGCGGTTTTTAGATTTATCAGCAACTCGACTTTTGTGATCTGTTCAACCGGGAGCTCAGCCGTCTTTTCGCCCTTGAGGATACGGCCAGTATAGACTCCGATCTGACGGTACATATCCCTGAGGTTACCGCCGTAGCTCATCAATCCGCCTGCGGTCACGTAATCACGGTATGCGTAAATGGTCGGGATTGCGTGCTGGGTTGCAAGTTTGACCAGGTGGTCGCGCTGCGTCAAAAAGAAAACTTCTCCGCTGACCACGAGTGCGCTCGCCCGTTCACGAACAAGCGCCGTGAAGGCCGATTCGATCTCGCTGGGATTACTTGCTTCCTGAATCATCATGCGTGCAGCAAGGGCACGCGCCGCATCCTGAATAATCCTCCTCTCAGTTGCGGCTTGCGGGATGTTGCCCTGGTTGACCAGTACGGCGATCATGGCGTCTGGAGGTACCAAGCCATGCATCAGCTCAAAGCATTTTGCGATCAGCTCCACATTGGCGTTCGTAATGCCAGTGATATTGCCTCCGGGCTTTGCGAGGCTCGAGACGAGACCAACTTTCACTGGGTCAGTCCCGACCAAAAAAACAATTGGAGTTGTTTGAGTCGCCGCCTTTGCGGCCAGCGCTCCTGGCGTGCTACCTCCCACCACGATAATATTCACGCTCCGGCCAACTAAATCCGCCGCCAGTGAAGACAGGCGCTCATTGCGTCCCTCTGCCCATCGATACTCAATCGTTACGTTGCTACCCTCGATAAATCCTGTATCCGCTAAGCCTCGGTGAAATGCGGCAATGTATCCGCGAGTCATTTCAAACGTTGTGCCGCCGAGATACCCGATCACTGGTATGGACCGCTGCTGCGCACGCGCGGTTAGCGGCCACGCCGTGGCTGCGCTGCCGAGCAGCGCGATGAACTCGCGTCGTTTCACTCGATGACCTCGTCGGCGACAAGCAGCAGATCGCGAGGGATTTCAAGGCCAAGTGCCTCTGCGGTCTTGAGGTTAATCACCGGCTCGTACTTGGTTGGCGACTGTACTGGAAGGTTGGCCGCCTTTGCGCCCTTGAGAATGCGATCGATATACTCCGCTGCTCTGGTGTACTGGTCGATCACGTCAATCCCGTAGGACATCAGACCACCACTCGCTACAAAATAACGATATTGATAGATCGTCGGCACTCAGTGGCGCGCTGTCAGTTCGATGGTCGACTCCCGATGGGCCGCAAGGAAGACGTCCGGTAAATTGATGAGGCCGCCGTTCGCGTCACCGGCGACCGCTACAATCGCGCGCTCAATCTCCGCAACGTCATGCACGCGGGCCGCCTTCACCTCTATGCCCATCGATGAGGCGGCAGCCTCGGCGAAACGCAAGTAATCCGATCCGCCACCGGGGGCCGTCGACCGGATCGGACACTCGCACGAACACGATAGGAACGGTGCGGGTCTCTCCTAAGGGGTCGTTCTCGGCAGGCCCCATCAGCACGCTGACTAGCTGCACCCTATCCAGCTGTTGCGCGCGCGCCGCAAATGGCCACGCCGCCCCTGACCCAGCAACCGCTGCAATGAAATCGCGTCGCCGCATCGACTAGCCCCCATTCGGGGGTCAATCAAACCATGAATTTGCGACCCATGATATGCGACGAAATGGGCAGTTTGCGCCGCACCATTTTTAAGCTGCACATGACCGAATCGGGTCAAAACCCGAAAGGCTCTCGCGCGCTGTAATGTCTCCTCTCGCCGGCAGCGGACGTAACCGATCTTTCGCGCACTATCTATTTCTCCGTTCCACGCAGCATCGCCGCGGTCGATACGGCCGAATAGCCCGGCTCGACCCGCACATCGACCACCGCCACCTGACCTTGCTCCACCGCGGCGATCGCCTTTTCAAAGGTCGGCACGAGATCGCCGGTCTTGAGCACGGGAGCAAAGCCGAGCGCGCCCTGCGCGCGCCCGAGCGCCGCGCAATCGATGTCGGGATCCGAGATGCGCTGGCCGATCCAGCGGTTCTCGGGCGGGCGGTTGCGGATGCGCGCCACGCGCTCCTGGTGCAGCTCGTCGTTGAAGAACGAGCGGTTGTTGCAGACGACGAACAGGAGCGGGATGCGGTAATGCACCGCCGTCCAGATCGCGGTCACCCCCATGCAGAAGTCGCCGTCGCCGCAGATGGCAATGGGCAGGCGTCCCGAGCCCTTGAGCGCGAGCGCGGCGCCGACGGAAACGCCGGGGCCGCCGCCGATGCCGCCGCCGCCCTCCGAGCCGATGTAATCGAGCGGATGGCGGAACGGCCAGGTGGCGCCGTTCCAGGACAGCGGCAGGTGGGTGATCGTCACTGCACGGCTGCCGACTGCAGCCTTGAGGGAACGCGCAAGATCGTCGACCCGCAACGGGCCGCTGGAGGGCTCGTATTTTTCCGTCCTGGTTGTCGCTGCGGCCGGCTTGTGTGCCTTGACCTCGAGCGCCGCCAGCAGCGCGGGCACTGCATGATCCGGTGTCGTGGCAAGCAGAAAGTCGACCGGCGGAAGCATCTCGTAATCCATGCTCCAGCCGTTGTGGATCTGAAAGTCGGCAGTCACATTGATGATCCTGGCCTTGGGAGCGTCGCGCCCGAATGCGCCCCGCAGGGCGCCGGCGAGATCGACCCAGTCGAGCGCGAGGATGACGTCCGCGGCTTTGATTGTCTCGATCGCCTCGGGCACCATCGCATTCGAGCCGGGTGCGCCCGCGTGCGCCGGATGATCGGTTGGAAATCCGCATCCGATCTTGAGATCGCTGATCACCTTGGCATTGAGCGCTTCGGCAAGCGCTATTCGCTCGTTCCAGGCCTCGACACTGCGCGACACCCGGCCCATGAGAATGACCGAATGCTTCGCGGCGCGCAGCACGGCGGCTGCTTCGCCGATCAGCTGCGTGGAGACCGTCGGATTGGCCTGCGGCATGAAGCGCGCGGCATCGATCGGAGCAAGCGGCTCGGCGAGCTTTGCTTCCTGCATCTCCGCGTCGAGATTGATGTAGACCGGACCCATCGGTGCGGTATTGGCCATCCAGGTCGCGCGGATCAGCGCTTCGCGGGCGGCCGCAGGCGAGGCCGGCTGGTCGTCCCACTTGGTGTAGTTGCGCACGATCGCGCCCTGGTCGCGCGCGGTGTGAATCCAGTCGATCCACGGCCGGCGCTTGGCCGCATCCACCGGCCCGGTCGCCCCGAGCACGATCACCGGCGCGCGGTCGCACCAGGCGTTGAAGATCGCCATGGTGGCGTGGAACAGGCCCACATTGGAATGCACGGCCGCGGCCATCGCCCGGCCGGTCACCTTGGCGTAGCCGTGCGCGATCGCCACCGCGCTTTCCTCGTGCAGGCAAAGCAGCATCTGCGGCGTCTCGTTGCCGAGAAAATTCACGATCGAATCGTGCAGCCCGCGGTAGCTCGCGCCGGGATTAAGCGCGATGTAGGGAATTTCCAGGGCGCGCAGCGTATCAGCGACCACGTCGCTGCCGAAGCCCGGCGCGTTGGTGGGAGTGAGATTGGCCGGTCGCTCGAGCGCGCGCAGCGACGGGTGCGCCGTGCCGGCGGAGCGCTTGGTTGTTGCAGGCGCCGCTTTGGCTGTTGCAGTCGTCACGGGATGATCCTCGGGTTCTATGAAGGCCGCGAAGGGCCCATAGAACCGGATCACAGGCCCTGACGCAACCGCGCCAGAAGCTTCAAGCCGGCATAGCCGTCGGCCGGCTCCATACCGACCCTGTGTTGAAAGTTGCGAATTGCGAGCATGGTATCATTGCCCACGCGGCCGTCGGCGCCGCCGGTGTTGAACCCCAGATCGGAGAGGCGCCGCTGGATTTCCTTGACTTCGGAGAGGGTCGGTATGCGCTGCTCGGCGCCCGGGAAGGGCTGCACGAAGGGTCCTGCGCCACGGATGCGATCCGCAAGATGCACGATTGCGAGCGTGTAGTTGTTGGAAGGATTGTAGGAACGCACCGCGCGGAAATTCTGTCCGAGCAGGAAGGCGGGGCCGCCAGGGGCTGGAACCCACAGCTTCGCGCCTGCATTCGGTTGCGGGAAGGGCTGGCCGTCGGCGCGCATCACGCCCGCGTCTTGCCAGGCTGCGTAGGTTCGCGAGGTGCCCTCGCCGCCGGCTGCGCCGCGGACCTCGTAGCCCCAATGCTCGCCGTGCCGATAGTTGCCGCGCTTGAGGAGAAATTGCGCGGTGCCCGCGATGGCATCGTCAGGCTTGCCGAAGGGTGAAATGCGCCCGTCGCCGTCGTAATCAACGCCCATGTGCAGCCACACCTCGGGCATCCACTGGGTGTGACCCATGGCGCCCGCCCAGGATCCCCGCATCTCGCCGGGCGTGCTCCAGCCGCGATCGATAATGATCAACGCATTGAGCAGCTCCTGCTCAAAATAGGCTCGCCGGCGCGGGGCGTCCCAAGCCAGTGCCGCGAGTGCCGGGATGACCGGGCGCATGTGGTTCTTCTGCACGTCCGGATCGCCGTATGCAGACTCAATTCCCCAGATTGCCAGCATGATCGAGGGGTCAACGCCGTAATCCTTCTCGACGCGGGCAAACAGCGCTGCATACTCCTTCGCCTTCTCCTTCCCGACGGTTATGCGGTAGTCCGAGACGCGGCGGTTGAGGTATTGCCAGACCTGCTCTTCGAATTCGGGCTGCGACTGCATGAGCGCCAAGACCGAGGTATCCGGCTTGATGCCGGTCATCACCCGCGTATAGGTGGCTTCCGATACCCCGTGCGCCTGGGCGCGGGCGCGAAACGCTGCGACCCAACGATCGAATGCGTAGCTGCCGCCCTGCGCCGACGCCCAAGCGCTCCACGCTGCCATTGCTCCTGCCACAAGCGGCAGGCACGCCCGTCGTGACAAGGGGGTGGTGTTCGCCCAATTGCTCATCGCGCGCTATCCAGGATTGGTCTTGGTCCCGGAGGCTGATTCTACAGGCGTTTCTGTCGGCTTTGCGGCCGATGGCTGCTCCGAAGCCGCGGCTCGGCTCCCGGCGCCGACAGGGATCCGGTGGCGACAACAGGCAAAGGGCAATGCGGCGTCAGTCCTTCGCGCGCTCAACGTAGGAGCCGTCCGCAGTCATCACCACAATCTTGGTGCCCGTTCCCACGAAGGGAGGAACCATGGTGCGCACCCCGTTTGAGAGGAGAGCCGGCTTGTATGAAGAGGCGGCTGTCTGGCCCTTGACCGTCGGCTCGGTGTCCACGACTTCGAGGATCGCTTTCTGCGGGAGCGCGATCGATACCGGAATGCCCTCGTGCACGGAAAGCGTCACTTTCATTTCCGGCTGCAGGTAGGCTGCCTGATCGCCGATGATGTCGGCCGGCAAGGTCACCTGATCATAGGTCTCGGTATTCATGAAATGAAAGCCGTCGCCGTCCTGATAAAGATATTGGTGCTCGCGATCCTCCACGTAAGCGCGTTCGACCTGCTCGGTGGTCTTGTAGCGCTGCGCGACCTTTACCCCGTCGCTGATTCGGCGCATGTCCACTTGCGTGGTCGGAGTGCCCTTGCCGGGATGGAAGCTCTCGGCGTTGAGCACGACGTAGAGCTTGCCGTCGAGTTCCACGATATTACCCTTGCGGAGCGAGCTGGCGATGACTTTCACGGTCGGTATTCCTCGGTTATCGGGCAGCAGCAGGTGGCCCTGCGGATCGATCGCGCCGCACCATACTGATCCTGTCACCATTCGCCAGCAATTTCCGCGCTTCGGTGGGGACTGAGGGGGAGACCCGCGGGGAAGCCTTTCATGCCAGCGCCGTTTGTCAGCCACACGGAGCGGCGCCCATTCTTGCTTGCACGTGCCCGCATCACTGCTGCCCTGCGCGCGTTCTTCGCCGCGCGCGGCTTCATCGAGATCGAGAGCGCGATACTGACGGTCTCTCCCGGCAACGAGACCCATATTCACGCTTTTGCGACCGAGCTCGTGCGGCCGTCAGGCGCGCGTGAGCGGCGTTATCTGCGCACCTCTCCGGAATTCGCCTGCAAGAAGCTTCTTGCCGGGCGCGAGGGTCGCATTGTCGAGTTCGCCCGCTCGTTCCGCAATCGCGAGTGCGGCGCCCTGCATCATCCCGAGTTCACCCTCGTCGAGTGGTATCGCACGAATGCGCCCTATGAGGTGCTGATGGATGATTGCGCGCAGATTCTGGCTCTTGCGGCAAGGATTGCAGGCACCCGACAGCTTTCATTCCGGGAGCGTGCGCTCGACCCGTTCGCCGAGCCCGAGCGGCTCACGGTGGCGGAGGCCTTTCGGCGTCATGCCGGGATAGACCTTCGCGCACAGCTGCCGCCGCAGCCGACAGCCTCGTTTGCTGCGGCTGCGCGCAACGCCGGCGTGCGCGTCGCCGCCGACGACGTCTGGGGCGATATTTTCAGCCGCGTGCTCTCCGAGCGTATCGAGCCGCATCTCGGGATCGAGCGGCCTGTCATGCTCTACGAGTATCCGGCGGTAATGTCACCGCTTGCCCGGCCGAGCTCGCGCGACCCGCGCCTTGCCGAGCGCTTCGAGCTCTACGCCTGCGGGGTCGAGCTTGCAAACGGCTGCGCGGAGCTCACCGAGATGCGCGAGCAGCGGTCGCTGCTCGAGCAGCAAATGGCCGAGAAGAACCGCATCTACGGCGAGCGCTATCCGATCGACGAGGACTTTCTCGCCGCGCTCGCGCTGATGCCGCCCGCAAGCGGAGTGGCGCTCGGCCTCGACCGGCTGGTCATGCTCGCGACCGGCGCCACGCGCATCGACCAGGTGCTGTGGACGCCTTCTTGAGCCAGAGCACCACACATAAATATGTGGCTGCTCTGCACTATCTCGATCTTGCTGGGCTTTTGCGATGACCCATAAGAACGATCATCCTTCAATGCGCTTATCGATGCTGATCATCGCAACGGGAACTATTTCTACTTCCCTGGCGCAACCGGATCTCCTGGACCTGCCGATACGTCATTTGCTCAAGGATGAGTTGCATGTTTCCCAATCACAGATGGCAATGCTGTTTGGCATCGGTGCACTTGCCTGGTACGTGAAGCCGTTAGCTGGTCTTCTTGTCGACAGTGTTGCCTTGTTCGGAACTCGTCGGCGCCACTACCTGATTGTCAGCACGCTCGCAGTATCTGCACTTTGGCTTCTCCTCGGGATCGTTTCTCATTCCTATTCTTTGTTGCTGGTTACGGTAGTGGCGATGCAGTTCATGCTGGTCATTGGAAGCACTGCATTGGGAGGGTTTCTTGTCGAGAAAGGTAAGCTTTTAGGAGCGGAAGGACGACTGGTCTCTTGCCGCATATTTGTTGAGGATGCATGCGTTCTGGTTGCAGGTCCCCTGGCAGGATATCTGGCTGGGCTCCCATTTGGCACGGCGGCCATGATTGGCGCCGCGATTGCCGCCATGACCGCGCCCATTGTAGCCGGGTGCGTCGCAGAGCCTGTTCAAGAGGAACGCAAAGTTGTCAAGGCCAGGCCGCTTTTTCGCGATCTCAGGTTGGCATTGAATTCACGCGCTATGTGGCTGGTTGCAATTTTGTCGCTCGTTTCAAACATTCCGCAGTCATTCGGAACACCTTTATATTTCTATCAGAAGAATGTGCTCACTCTCTCTGATGTCCAGATCGGATCCCTTACGGCTGTCGGAGGTATTGGCGGCTTGCTGGCCTCCATTTTCTATCAGTACTTGTGCCGAAAATTGCCGGTGAAAGGGCTCCTCATTCTGGGAACACTGGGTCCTTCTGTTGGAATCCTCGCTTACCTTTTTTATACATCGGTGCCTGCCGCACTCATTGTTGAGCTTTTGGGTGGCTTTGTCTTCGGAATAGGCACATTGGCGTTCATGCAGAGCGCGGTTATATCAACCTTGGTTCCTTCCGCCGCGTTTGGGTTTGCGCTGCTTATGAGCGCTTCAAACGCAGGAGACGCCATCGGCGACGTTTTGGCGGCACTGTTGGTAGAGCGTCTGTCGATGACGCTTTTTGACCTCGTCAAACTGTTCGCGGTGGCTTCTGCCGCATGTTGCCTGTTTGTCTTCGTCTTACCCCGCAGCCTGTTAAATCATCAGGAAGGAAAGCCAATTGTATCGATTGGGCTCTGACGGGCGACAAGCCTGCCGGTCCATTCCAGACACACAGGCCCGGCTCAGATCATGCAAGCGCCGGCCGGTTACGCCGGAGAGCCCATCGAGCAGGCGGTTGGCCTGATTGAGTCTGCAGCAACTTTATTGGGTCAGCACCGCGTTGAGGATCGAAGTCCTGCCCTCTTTGGTGGCGGCAAGGGCGCTTTGCAGCGCGCCTTTGAGCTCGGCCGCCTTCTCCACCCGCTTGCCGTGGAAGCCGAAATGGCCGCCGAGCTGGTCATAGTCGGGACCATCGATCGCGACGCCATAATGCAGATTCCTGCTGGCCGAGGCGCCGTCGGGATAGTGATGGACATGGCCCTTTCGCATCGCCTCGTATTTCCTGTTGTTGAGGACAACGATGACGATGGGCAGCTCGTGCCGCTTCGATGCGCCGAGCGCCTGAATGATCGGATTGTAGAGGAACGAGCCGTCGCCGATCAGCAGCGCCACCGGCCGCTTGCGTGCCGCGAGCTTGATCCCAAGCGCGGTGCCTATCCCCTGGCCCAGTCCCCCGGATCCGCGGAAAAAGCTCTGCGCCGTCGTTTGCGGCAGATGCTGGCGCAGCAGCGTCGAATGCGTGATGGTTTCGTCCACATAGATGGTGTCGGCCGGCATGACCTCGCCGAGCGCGCGCATGAGCGAGAGCGGATCGATGGCGCCGCCGTTGCCTGCCTTCTCTCGCTCGGCGCGCAGCGCGGCGACATGGCTCTCATGGTCGCGCGCAACGCGCTTGCGCCGCGCATCGATCGCGCCGGCGTCGCCGCCGCCACCCTGCAGGGCATTCGTGAGCAGCCGCAACGACCGTGCCGTGTCGCCTTCGAGATAAAAATCGATGTGGAGATTCTGGTAGACCATATGGCCCTTGAGCGGGTTGTCGGCGATGGCGACGATCTTGCCGCTGGTCGGGCGGCGCTGCGGCGGATACCAGGGCGCGCGCCCGCCGACCAGCAGGACGAGATCGGCTTGCTCCACTGTCTTGTAGTTGCCCATCCCCAGGTAGAGCGGATGATCGGTCGGGAAATTTGCGTAGGAATTGGCGCGCCCATTGACGACCGGGATGGCGAGCAGATCGGCGAGCGCGACGAGCGCGGAGAATGCCTCCGGGTCGCGCCCTGACGTCTCGGCCACAATCACCGGACTGCGGGAATCTCGCAGGAGGCCGGCAACTTTCTCGATGTCCTGCACGCCCGGTTGCACGACCGGGGCGGCCGGCACCTCGCGTGCGGCAATAGGCGGAGTCCAGTCGTGCAGCATGTGCTCGAGCGCCACGTTCAAATAGATCGGCCCCTTCGGCACGCGCTGCGCCATCTCGCCGGCGCGGATCACGCTTTCGTACAGCGTATGGGGGCTGGTCACCGCGCGCGCCCACTTTGCCACCGGTTCGACAAAGCGCTCGATGCCTCCGACGGTGAGGCCGCCATACCATTGCTGCTCGATGTCGAGATCGGGATCCTCGCCCAGCGTCTGCGATTCACCCGACAAGACCACCATCGGCACTTCGTTCTGCAGCGCGCCGTGAACGCCCATGCTTCCCTGCAGCATGCCGACCCCCGCGTGCAGCAGCACGGCCTGCGGCCGGCCGGTGATCAGCGTGTAGCCGGTCGCCATGTTGACGGCGAGCGTCTCGTGCCAGGATTCGATGAATGCCGGGCCAGCCTTGCCGTCGAGCTTCTGGCGCGCCAGCGCCTCCCAGACCGGCGACCATTCCGAGCCCGGCGAGGACATGATGTAATCGATCTTGAGCCTGCGGAACGCTTCGAGGATCGCCTCCCCCCCATCGAGATAGTTTTTCATTGCGTCCTCGCTCCTTTGTCTGTGGTCCGGCAATGGCGGCGCATACCAACACTGATTTTCGCGCGGCTGCAAGAACCGGCCGGGCGCACGGTGATTGACCGGCGCCAGGCCTTCGGCGAAACCCTTTATCGGCCGCTTCGGGTTACGGCCGGCAGGCAGGGTGGTCCCATGAGTTCCGCGCGCAAGAAATTGTCACGTCCCGGCGACCTGGTCGCTGCGGGGCTTGTTCCGCTTGAGCGCCTCGGCGCCATCAGCGAGATCGCAGATCGTTATGCGCTTTCCCTCACCGCCGAGCTTGTCGACCTCATCGATCCCGCCGATCCGCGCGATCCCATCGCGCGCCAATTCATCCCCGACCCGGCGGAGCTCGACATTGCGGCGGGGGAGAACGGCGACCCGATCGGGGACGATGCGCACAGCCCGCTGCCGGGCATCGTGCATCGTTATCCCGACCGCGTCCTGCTCAAGCCCGTCCATGTCTGCGCGGCCTATTGCCGCTTCTGCTTCCGGCGCGAAGTGGT
>Ga0306920_100011234_pt1 | contig 12072 bp, 14 predicted proteins | sample flu12Cox44000170_FD_204666 | JGI IMG/M metagenome (GOLD analysis project Ga0306920, IMG submission 204666) | Lab enrichment of tropical soil microbial communities from Luquillo Experimental Forest, Puerto Rico - flux4day.12C.oxic.44.000.170 (v2)... | ecosystem: Environmental > Terrestrial >...
GCGAATCCGTCGGGCGATGAAAAGCAAGAATCGGTGACCCGCACAAACGGTTCACAAAGAGGACACCATGCGGGCGATGGCGTCGTCGAATGAGGCTTTGCCATCGAGGTACGGTTGCCAGAAGCGCTGCAACAGCTCAAGGTAGCTCTTCCAACCACGCTGGTAGAGCCCCTCGCGGAAGGCGTACGTGTCGTAGCCATTCTCGGGACCACCCTTACCCTTGTCTCCGCGACTTGCCGGAGAGGGAGTCAGTACCGTGCGGATGACTTCGCCGGTGGTGTAGAAAACCAGTGCATGCCAGAGGTCCCGGGGAATCGGTTTGTCGCGCTGGCGGCATTCGCGGATGATGGCGGCTTCGACCGTCTCAGCGATTCCGTGCGAGCCCTCGTGAAAGAGCACTTCGAGCGCTTGCGGCCCTTGATTGCGAGGATCGAGGCTGGCAATCGTCACGCGCAACGGACCGACGGTGGTGTAGGCGCCGGCCCAATTGGCATAAGCCGCCACGTCCACGCGGATTTTTTCGTGCGGCCAGCGTGTCTGGTAGATGTCCGCGAGACGCTCTGACAGCCCTACGCCTTGCTGGCGCACTAACGGGGCCACTTCCAGAATCCAGCGGCGGTTGGTTCGATCATGCTCGGGCCAAAGATGTGCTCGATAGACAGGGGCGGCCGCTTCCAGTGCCTGCGTCAGATTCGACGGCAGGCCCGCGTCGCAGAACTTACGCTTGCGCCCGGAAAGTTCGTCGCAATCCTCGAAGTCGCCAAGTTGATCCTTCAGCTGAATCAGTTCGGTGGTGAAAAGCAGGTCTTTGTCCGCGTAGTTAACCGTGTAATAGGCAACCGCATCGTCCCAGGCTTTTTGTTCCGCATCGTTCAGCCCTTTTCCCGCCAAAACGCTCTTGGGGGCCGCAGGCTTCGTGGCATTTGCATCGCGCGAAAGGAATGCTCTGCGCTGGCGGGCCTCGTAATAGAGCGTGTGGTGAAGATTGATCCAAAACCCGCTATGCAATTCGAAAACGGGCAGCTGTGGTTCGGTATAGTTGTACTGCGGTCGAGTTGCGCCGCTGCTGGGTGCGAGCAGCCAAAGCATAAGCAGCCAAGGAGACAATGGAATAGGGAAGTGGCGCACCATAACGGATCAGCCTGATAGTAGCGCCATGCGCGTGGAAGCACAAAGATCGGGGCATGTTCAGGCGCGCTACTCGACTGTCGGATCGCCCTGGCTGCCGACCGCCCCTTGATGGTCGGCCGCATGTAAGACGCCCTGCGAATCGCGGAAGAAGGACCGCCTCCCGGTCTGCGCATAGTGAAGCGGCGTTGCCGACAATTCGTATTTTGCGGGGGCGCCGACGTCGCTTCCACCGGCAATCACATACCGGAACGTGTAGCCATTCCTGGCCCCTCTCGCAAGGTCCGCGTCGAGCAAGCCCGCGGCGCTGATACTCGGCGCTCCGTGCTGGAGCGACGCAAGAAGCGCCAGCGATGCGGGCAGGTGTAGATATTTGCCTCGGTAAGACTCGATGGCGGCGGCGATAGTCTTTAAAGACTGGAGAGCATCTTTTTCCGTTGCGTCGATTTCCGATTCGTCCCATTCCAATTCGAGCGCAGGCAGGTCCAGAAGGAGAACTCCAAGAGAAAGCACCTTCCACTGACCTTCTTCGCGGACCACACCCATGTTGATCTGGCGCGCGCTTGCTCCGGTCGAGTCCGAGACGTCGTGGAGCTCCAATGGCAAAAACGCAACATTGTCGCGGACGTCCGCGCCGCCAATTTGCATCTCCGTGGTTGCACCGGGTGTCTCGCAGCGCACGATCGGGCGACCCGAGGGATTGGTCGAAATTGTGGCTTTCCCGGGCTCACCCAGAAGCACGAACCGTTTCATGAGTGCCACGCGCGCCGCGGCGGTCATGCGGGAGAAGGTTTCCTGGTTGCGAGCGGTGAGGAAGCGCGTGAACTCCGCCTGATTCTGCGAACAGGCCGCGGCCAGAGCGCGCCCTAGAGCGCTCCCTGGCCCGCCCAGTGCGCTTGCCGCGGCGGCAGAGCTGGCGGTGCTTGGCTCCGGCTTCGCGCTCGATTCCTGCGCGAAACAATCTGACGCGGCAAGCAAGAAGGCGCAAAGCAGGATAAGAATGCGTTCTGAAAGCTTTAGCTTGCTTAACATTTCGTTTTGGATTGGCATCTCTTCCTGAAACGTCTTCCTCAATCCTTGGTGGCGCCGAGGATCGCCGCAAGGTTGTGCGTGAAGCTTGAACGCGGCAAGACTTCGTTGCAGCCTGCGGCTTGTGCCTGGGCGGCGAGCTGCGTTTGCACATGCGACAAAAACGCGACCACGCGAATGTCCTTGTTGGCCTGACGCAATTTCTCGATTGCTTGGAGCGGCTGGCTGCGCGCGTTCAGGTCCACAATCACCAATTCTGGCGCGCTTTCCATCAGACCCATCAACGCGTCGCCATTCGCCGCCACTTTTACTTCCACGCCGAGCTGTTTGGCGGTTTCCGCCAGCTTCACCTGGAAAAACAGATCATCAACCAATGCCACAACTCTTCCCATATTCTCCATCCTCGTCCGATGCCACTCAACATTATGCGCTACTTCTACATTCGACGAAGGATTGAGGGTACACTGAACTTCCCAACCGGAGGTCGCTCATGCACCCTGCCTCTGCCGTCGACATTCAGCCTGCCGTGTCTCTTTTAGGAAAGACGCCGCAACTCCTCGAAACGCTGCTTGGCGACTTGCCCGGGGAGCTCCTCGGCTGGAAACCCAAGCCCGACCGCTGGTCCATATGCGAAGTCCTGGCGCATCTCGCAGCCCTCGAGCAGGTATACGCCGAGCGAGTCCGGCGCATCACGGCGGAAGAGTCCCCGCGACTGGCCAAGTACGATCTGGATGGCGCCAAAGCCCGCCAAGAGTATTCTCTTGGCTCGGCGGGCGAAAATCTCGAGCATTTCACGCGCGCCCGCCGCGCGTCGCTAGCCCTGCTCGCCGGACTTCCACCCTCCGCGTGCGCTCGCACTGGCATCCATTCCGAACTCGGCACGATTACCCTGGCGCATCTGCTCAATGAATGGGCTAATCACGATCTCGGCCACCTGCGGCAAATCGAAGAACTTTATCGCGCGCGCGCTTTTCACCCGCATTCCGGTCCGTTCATGGAGTACTCTAACCCTCAGCCGTGAGCGCGAACAACTCGCCCGAAGATGCGCGGCTTGCGGGCTGTGGCCCTCGAGACGTGACTCTGTACTCGCGCCCGGGATGTCACCTTTGTGAGGAAGCCAAAGCCGCGATCGCCCCGGTGCTGCGCCAATTCGGGGCCGCGTTGCACGAGGTCAACATCGACGAAGATGCGGTTCTCAAAGAGCGCTATGGATGGGATATCCCGGTAGTCTTCATCGGGAAGCACAAGGCCGCGAAGCATCGCGTCGATCTTGCTCAGTTTCGCCGGCAATTGGAAGACGCACAACGATAAGGCAAACAAATGTTTTCGGCGGTGCTCCTGTTGACCAGCGAGACTGCCAGCGGCCGATCATCTGCGACGGCTTATTTCCCCTGTTTAGCTCAGAACTCAAACCAAAGAATTGACTGTTTTCCTAGTGCCCGCCCTCCGGGCCGTGCGCCCCAACGGTTTCGTCGGGCACATCACCCTTGCGGCCCCTCACGCGGTCGTACACGCTTAGTTGGCTTACCGAACCCAGCGCTTCGTTGTAGAAGGTCGGCACACCGAGCGCCGTGCGCAGTTCCTCGTTGAACTTCCGCAGATTCAGCAGGTGCGATGCCAGCGCGGGAATCTTTAATCCATCATCGGTCAGCAAAAACTTCTGATAACCCGCGTCCCACAAACGCGTGAACTGACCCTTCAGCATGATTGTGGGCGCGATGGTCATCTGATAGCGCTCGTTGGGGCCTTTGCGAAATTCCGCCCCGCAGCCGTACTTTTCTACGCGCACCACCCCGCGCGTGCTGCCTACGGCAAACCCCAGCGCTGCCATACCTTCGATGGCTTTGGGGGGAAAACGTTCTTCGACATTCCACATAGCTCATTCAGAGTAGCGACTGCGCTGATTTCTGTAAAGAGCGGTGGAGCCCTCGGTCTCGTGACAACAAGCAGTTTTGCGCCACCAAGTCCAGTTTCTGTGTTAACGACTCCACCCTCACCGGGCGCCAATGGCTTTTCGAGCCTCGCATCGGCGTCGCCTGGAGCCCTGGATTCGTCAAGAACCTGGTGGTCCGTGCCGGCTATGGTTTGTACGCCGACCGCGGGGAATTCTTCACGGAATTTTCACCGAGCGCCGGTCTCGGGATCAGCGGTCGGTTCGGGTGACGACCGAACAGCCTTTTACTGTGCCGTTCAGCACCTCTTGTAGAGGAGCGAGGTGTCTCAGTAACAATCCCTTCGGCACGGCGCCTCCGCCGGCTCCGCCAAGCAACTTATCCGGCGTGACGGCCCTGGTTCACAACCAATCCGGACTGAGCGGTTGTTTGGAGCCCGTAACCCCAACGTGTGCACCAACCGGGACGCCGCTGTTCGCGTTTCTTTTCGGCGGTTACGATCCCAGAAACACGCTGCCCTATTCGGAAAACTGGACGCTGGACGTGCAGTGGCAGCCCTACAATTCATTGCTGTTAGACATTGGCTATGTTGGGAATCATGGACAGCATTTGCTTCTGCCGATCCCGTTCAACCAGCCGGGAATTGCCACCCCCACAAAACCCATCAACGGCCAAATCTTTTCTTACGGGTACCAAGCCACCGACGCAGACGGGGGTTTCGGCACTCTTCTTACCGAGCAGATAGCGACGACGATCGGCGAGTTTACCGGAGCGGACGGAAATACCGCTTTGCGAGTGCCGTTCATCGGGTACAACTCCAATTCCGATTTCTGGAAAGCCGAAGGAATCTCCAATTACCACGCGCTCCAATTCAGCGCCAAGAAGCGCTTGACTCGCGGTCTAATGGTCAATGCCTCTTACACTTGGTCCCATGTGCTCGACGAAGGCAGCGGGCTCTCCGAAGGGCTTTTCTTTAATGGCAACAACCCCCTCGATCCCAGAAGCGCTTACGGCAGTGCCGCCTTTGATCGCACTCACGTTTTCACCATTAACTACCTGTACCAGATTCCAGACCTTACGAAATCCGGTGGATTCGTGAAGCATGTCGTCAATGGTTGGGGATTCTCCGGAATCACCATCCTGGAGAGTGGCCAGCCCTATAGCGTGTACGACTTTTCCGGAACCGTCGCCAGCCAGTTCTACGGTGCGGGCGACGACTTCATCACCAATCCGCTCCTCGCGATTCCGGGCGGCACAGTGAAGAGCGTGCAACTCCAGGGCACCACCGGTGTGAATCCCGCGAACCCAGTGCTTAACGGGGGCGCCTTCGGAATTCTCGTCAATGCGCCTGGAACCAACGGCGTGCCGCCGTGCGGGCCGACCACGGACGAAAATACGCCCAACGCCGCGTGTGATTTCTCTGAAACGGCATTCTCGACCCAGGGTCGCAATCCATTTCGCGGACCATTCCAATCGCGTTTTGATTTCAGTGTCATAAAGACATTTAAGCTGAGTGAGCGCTTCACTCTGCGTTACGACGCGCAATTCTTCAATATCTTCAACCACCCAAGTTTTGACGCTCCAGTTAACAACATCAGCTTGGATTCGTGTTTTGGCCCCAACCTCCAAACCAGCCCCGCCAACGGATGCCAATGGAACGGTACAATCCCGGCTGTACCTCCTTCCACAACCGCGTTTGGCGATAAGACGGCTCCCTTCGGAAGCGGCTTCATCCAGAATACGCTCGGCGGTTCGCGGTTCGTCCAGATGGCGCTGCACCTGACGTTCTAGCGCCTGTTTGTAGACCCTCAATCCCACAACGCGGGCCGCTTCGGCGGCCCCTGTTGCTCGATGGGGGCGAGTCTCAATTCGGGAAAACTTAACCCGTTTCGAAGGCTTGTCTGTTTCGCCACCGACCAAGTAGCCGTATATCCCCACGCTAGGCGGGCGCATCCAATTCGGAGTAAAATGGTCGTATATCGCCTTGAACCCTCTCGCACTGGCGTTATCCTGCTGCGGGTTCTCCTTTGGCGCACGACGTAGCGGCGGCACGCTTGGCAGGGCTGGTGCGCTCCCGAAAATGCCAGGCTTAACGACCCTTGCTCCCGGGCGCGCTCAGGCTTTGAGACATGGCTATCCCTGGTCAAATCGCTCGAACTGTCCGCGAATCAACGACTCAGCCGGGCCGTCTCGGTGAATCCTTGCTAGACCGTATTGGCAATACTCCGCTGCTGCGGCTCGAACGTGTGAGCCGGGAATTTCCTAACGTCGAGATTTACGCCAAGGCCGAGTGGTGGAATCCCGGCGGCTCGGTGAAGGATCGCCCTGCACTTAGCATGATCCAGGCCGGGATCTCGAGTGGCGCGCTACGCCCCGGCAAGACCATCATTGACGCGACCAGTGGCAACACCGGGATCGCCTACGCCATGATTGGCGCGTCGATGGGCTATCCCGTGAAGCTCTGCCTTCCCGACAGTGCTTCGCTCGAGCGCAAGCGCATCCTCGGGGCCTACGGGGCCGAGCTGGTAATCACCCCAGGCGATGAAGGGACCGATGGCGCGATTCGCAAGGTTCAGGAAATCGTCGCCGCCGAGCCGGACAAATACTTTTATGCTGACCAGTACAGCAATCCGGCCAACTGGCAAGCGCATTACCGCACCACCGCCAACGAGATTTGGGCGCAAACCTCTGGCCGGGTCACCCATTTCGTTGCGGGACTGGGCACCAGCGGCACGTTTGTGGGATCGACGCGTCGGTTGAAGGAGCAGAATCCCGAGATCCGTTGCGTGAGCCTCCAGCCCGATGCTTCCTTCCACGGTCTTGAGGGTTGGAAACACATGGAGACCGCGATTCGCCCGGCGATTTACGATGACCGCCTCGCCGATGAGAATTTGCCGGTTTCTACCGAAGAAGCGTACCGGCTGGTGAAGCGGCTGGCCCGCGAAGAGGGGTTGCTTGTTAGCCCCAGCGCGGCGGCCGCGCTGCTCGGTTGTTTCGCGGTGGCCGCAGGCATTCCGAAGCAGCAGCAAGCGATCATGGTCACGGTTTTCGCGGACTCTGCGTCCAAGTACCTGAACGAACGCTTTTGGGACGAGGAGTAATCGACCGGTAGGCAAAGAGTAGAAATGGCGGACGAAACTACACTCTGGATCAGCGGTCACCTGGCCGAGAGAATCCGCGCACATGGCGCCGAAGCCTATCCTCACGAGTGCTGCGGCGCCTTGCTGGGCCGCGACTCGGAAGCCACGGATCAAAGTGTCATGCGGGAAGTGCTGGCGCTTCTCCCGCTCGTGAATCGCCGCGACGATTCGCCGCGCAACCGCTTCTCGGTTACCGCCGAAGACGTGCTGGACGCCGACAGGGCTGCGCAAAAGCAAGGGCTTGAGGTCATCGGCTGGTATCACTCGCATCCCGATCATCCGGCGCGCCCCAGCCAGTATGATCAGGACCATGCCTGGCCGTGGTACAGCTACGTGATCATCAGTGTAGAGAATGGTTCGCCGCAGGAGATGAGCTCCTGGCGGCTGAACGACGACCGCCGCGCCTTCTCGCCGGAAGGGATTGAGATTCGCCACAGCGCTACGGTTTAGAATTGTAGTAGCTCGTCGTGCGCCGCAAGCAGGCCTTAGAGCGGCGGTTTTTGCTTAGGGTTTAGGAGAACGCCATGCCCGTGAAAGTCATGATTCCGACGCCGCTTCGCCCCTATGCGGGGAAACGTGATTCCGCAGAATTCAACGCCGCCACCGTAGGCGAAGCGCTCCGCCATCTCACGACGCAGTACTCTGATCTGCGCAAGCACTTGTTCACCGAGGATGGCCGGTTGCGCAGCTTCATCAATGTGTATGTAAATGACGAGGATATTCGCTATCTCGCCAAAGAGAACACCGCGACCAAGGACGGAGACACCATCAGTATCATTCCCTCCATTGCGGGCGGTTGTCTCGAGTCTTGTCATTTCGAACGAGGCGAGAAATCCCTCTTTTGGTGTTCTGTTGTGAAGGGCTAAACTGAAGTAGGAGCAATAGGGAATGGCAATGGCTACAAGCACTCAAACGCAGCCCGGCACGAAACCTGTTACCGGGCTTTCTAAAGAAGAAATTCTCCGCTATAGCCGCCATCTCATCATGCCTGAGGTCGGCATGGAGGGGCAGCTCAAGCTGAAGAACGCCAAGGTGCTGCTTATCGGCACAGGCGGACTCGGTGCACCGCTCGGCCTATATCTCGCGGCCGCTGGCGTCGGCAAGCTCGGTCTTGTCGATTTCGACGTCGTGGATTTCACGAATCTTCAGCGTCAGGTTACGTTCGGAACGAGCGACGTCGGCAAATCCAAGAGCCAGGCAGCCCGGGCCCGCCTTGCGAATCTCAATCCAGACATTCAGATCGACGCTATCGAAGCTCAATTGACGAGCGCGAATGCTCTAGAGCTCTTCAAAGACTACGATCTCATCGTCGACGGGACGGACAATTTCCCGACGCGCTATCTGGTCAACGATGCTTGCATTTTGCTGGGCAAGCCCAATGTCTACGGATCCATTTTCCGCTTTGAGGGTCAAGTGACGGTTTTCGGCATGCCCGATGGACCATGCTACCGCTGCCTGTATCCGGAACCACCGCCGCCTGGGCTTGTGCCATCTTGCGCCGAGGGCGGAGTGCTCGGCGTCTTGCCCGGAATCGTCGGCTCCATCCAGGCCATGGAAGCCATCAAATTAATCCTCGGCAGCGGCGACAGTCTGATTGGCCGCTTGCTTTTGTTTGACGCGCTCGGGATGCGGTTCCGCGAACTCAAGTTGCGCAAGAATCCCAAGTGCCCGATGTGCGGTTCGAATCGCACCATCACCAAGCTCATCGACTACTACGAATTCTGCGGTGTTCGCGGCGAAGAAGCTCCCGCACCGAACGTGCAGGTTCCCGAGATCAGTCCGCGCGAGCTGAAATCCCGCCTCGACCGCGGCGATGACCTTTTCATTCTGGATGTGCGCGAGCCGCACGAATTTCAAATCTGCAACCTCAAAGGTCATTTGATCCCACTCGGCGAATTGGCACGGCGGGTGCACGAACTCGATTCCTCACGCGAAATCGTCGCGCACTGCCGTAGCGGCAAGCGTTCGGCTGAAGCCGTCGACTTCTTGCGCAAAGCAGGGTTTCGCAAAGTTCTCAATTTGAGAGGCGGCATCCTGGCCTGGTCGGACGAGGCGGATCCGTCGGTGCCCAAGTATTAACCTGATGGCCGTTTTCTCGAATTCCTCCCCCCGACTCTAGGAAGTCGGTGCGACAGGAAGGCCATCCGGCGACGGCGCTGCCCGGCGCCGGGCCGGATGCAACGAGGAATTCTTGGCTCGTTCTGTTTACGCCCGGGGTCGATAGGGAGAACCACGGTTCTCACGCGCCCAGCAGCAAGCCCGCCAGTCCTAATACCTTGGAATGAGTGACTTACAGACGGCTATCAACGAGCTGTGGATGAAGGAAAGGCTAAAGAGCAAGGGCCTCGGTGGTGAGCCTTTACTCGTATTCTTGCTCTTATGTGCGCCGGCGTAGGAGCGGAGAGTTGCTTTTCTCTATGCGTACTCAAAGCGGACCGCCGTCTCAGGTCTTCACAGGACCGCGTTTCAGGTCTTGGTCTGATTGATTGGCGGTCTGACCAGGAAAAAGAATGCACCGAGCGGAGCAGCCTCTCCCATCAAGCGGCTAAGGGTTGCGCTACCTGCTACAGCGTCAACTTCGCACGCCTTGGTTGCTGACTCGAAGAGAGACTGCGGGGGAAATATGGAAAAACGCGTTCCTATTGCGATCGTGGTGCATTTAGCCCGCGCGGAAGATCACAGTGCCGCGGGACCGGAGCTTACGTATACGGATAACATCAGCGCTCACGGCGCCTGTGTCATCTCCTCGCGCCAGTGGAAATCAGGCGAAGTGGCAGAGGTCACCTCGTTGAACGACCGGATCACGCTCCGCGGCAGGGTAGCCTATTGCGCAAAACGCGAAGCGGGCCGCTATGACGTTGGCCTGTCCTTCAACGAGCAGGAGGTCACGTGGAATCCTTATGTCAAATATGCAGGCTCGCAGGTAGGAGCATCATTGCGATGCCTCGCCGCTATAAACCTGGTGCGGTCCGCCCGATGCTTGAGTTGAAGCCGACGATCTGGCCGTGCATGCCGGGGAGCTAGCGAGCGAACGGAACTTCGTCAAGGCGGCCGGCCAATCGAAGTATATGACCAATGAGCAAAAGCGGGAGGCAAGGGCGAACCTGCAGCTGCGGTATCGTGACCGTCTGGGGTGCCCCGAGACGCAGATCAGGGGCGGCTACGGTTCTCTCAATTGCTGAAGTATCTGCTCAAATTTTGAGAAATCATCGGCGACTAATGACTTTAGTTCGGCCACGTAATTCGCTCGCTTTTGCGCCAACAAAGCTTGGTAGGTCGGCCCGTACTCGCAAAGCACGTCCCGAACGGCGGCAAGTTCGGTTGTCAAAGAATATAGGACGGTGTTCTGTTTCTGCAAGTTCTCAAAAGCGCAGACCAGGGTGGCGCGGACTTGCTTCTCATCAAGCACCGTAGCACCTCCACAAGGCCGCGAGGCTACAACACAATCAAGTGCCGCGCAATAAAAAGGGCAAGCGCCAGCGCTGTTTCTGCAACCTCCCCTGGTTTGTGCAGCTACTTCGTTGGCCAGAAAGAACTCCGCTCCCTGTTTATTCTGACAGTTTCAATAGACCTTCCGGCGAACTACCCTTGCCAAGCGTGAAGCCGAAGGAGGTGGCTGCTCCCTCGCGAGACCTGTTCTCCCTGAAAACAGGCCGCCTCCTTCATCCTTTCAGGAAGTACCCGATAAGCCTCCCGCACTCTTCCTGCTCCGATGCGCTAGATCTTCTTCTCGGCGAGCAATGCCCTCAAGGCATTTCTCGCAGTCGGGTTGGCGATGACTCCGGCCTTCGCGATTGGCTCTGCCTGTTTTGTGGCGCGCGCTTTATCGGGCGTGCTTGAGCCCCATGCGCGCTGGTCCGGACGCCTTTCTTCCCTCGCTACTCGCGGTCTTTCTCGCCGTTGCGGATCCGCTTTCGCCTGCAAGCGCTATGCATTAACTACGACTGACCGGGTGTAGTTCGGTGCGGTTCGGTGGTCTAACCGGCTTGATTTTCTTGCAAGTGGTTTTTCTCGAATGCGCTAAAATTGGATTTCACTTCTTGTGAGCAATCGCCGTTCACGGCATACTTCCTTTACTCAGGAGAGAAAATGGCGGCAACCAAAATCACCATCAACACCAACGGCTCGATTCGCGTCGAAGGCGACTTCGAAATCGTCGACCCTCTGGGAACGCCTTTCGGGCTGGCCGGGCGCACCACCGTTTCGCTCTGCCGCTGCGGACACTCTTCAAACAAACCTTTCTGCGATGGGTCGCACAAAACTTCCGGTTTCGCTGACGCGGTAGTTGCGCGCGAACTCCCGCTGCCCAAGCCGAAGCCGTAGCTCTCCCTAGAGGGTGAGTGGCGCGGCGACTCCCTCGGATCACTCGAGTTCCTCGGAATGCGTGGTCGGACGATCTGGCGGGAGGGCCTGAGACTGTCTCAGTACTTGAGACTGTCTCAAGCTGAGACGTCTTTGAGATCTAAGTGATACTGGCCCTTTGCCCGGTAACTCTAACGAAACACAACCGGATAGGGTGTCCGTCTCAAAACCGCTCCGATTTTCCACTGTCTCGCTTGTTTAGCCCGTCCTGGCCCACGCTCCGTTGGTTTCAATAAGTTGTTTATTTTCAGTACACTAGGAACAAGATTTTTGCCTTGTGGAAAGGGCACAAACTTGCTTTTTCTGTTAGTTGCCCGTTTTTCTTCGGTAGTTTGGGGGATTTTGTGGGGAGTTGGCCCAGAATCAGCGGGTTTCTCGGGAGCAGCCGCCAGGCGCTTTCCATGGGGAGTTTTCGCTCGCGCTTCCTGTTTGCCACTGGCCTGACGCTGGTGACTCTCCTTTTCGGGGCGATCTTCTACTCGCGGCAAACCCTGCTTGCAGCCTCGCCGCAAGCCTATCTG
>Ga0306920_100011235_pt1 | contig 12072 bp, 6 predicted proteins | sample flu12Cox44000170_FD_204666 | JGI IMG/M metagenome (GOLD analysis project Ga0306920, IMG submission 204666) | Lab enrichment of tropical soil microbial communities from Luquillo Experimental Forest, Puerto Rico - flux4day.12C.oxic.44.000.170 (v2)... | ecosystem: Environmental > Terrestrial >...
TGAAGGCTGAAATCGTTACCGCGGATGTCGAGGAATGGTGGGCCGAGCCGTTCGATGCCGTCCTTCTCGACGCGCCGTGCTCCTCGAGCGGAACCATTCGCCGCCATCCCGACGTGCCATGGCTCAAGAGCGCGGGCGACATCGCCAAGCTCGCGGCGCTGCAGCGCCGCTTGCTCGATCGCGCGCTCGCTGTGACCAAGCCGGGCGGCACGCTCGTTTACTGCACCTGTTCGTTGGAGCCGGAGGAAAATGAGGGCGTCATCGCCGACCTGTTCGCGCGGACGCCCAGTGTGCGGCGCGGGCCGATAACAACTGCCGACGTTTTCGGCTGCGCCGACTTCATCAGCAAAGACGGCGACCTGCGCACCTTGCCCTGCCACTTTCCCGATACCGATTCGCGGTTCGCCGGCATCGATGGTTTTTATGCCGCCCGGCTGTTAAAAGACCAGTAAACTTAAGAGCTTGGCTGACCATTGGCTGGCACGCGAACGTTTGGTTATGGTCGCGCGGGAGGGGTGTGCAGAGAGGGCGAGCGAAGCCGATGTCGCGCATTGCGGTCGCGAACCATGCGAAGCTGTCGTGGCTTCTGCTTCGCGGCGCGTTGCGGCGCGTCGCCGGCCGTGCCAACGGCCACCCGCTATTGCGCTGGCCGTTCACGCCGCTCAAGTCCGACCGCCTATTGATCGCGCCGCAAGACCTGCGCACCGCCGATGCGACGCGGGCGACGGAGATCTATTCCGGGCGCTTCGCGTTTGCCGGAAAAGTCGTGGTTTGCGACCGACGCTCGATCTTCGAGATGGAGCCGCCGTCGGAGGAATGGGCTGCGGGGTTGCTTGGTTTCGGCTGGCTTCGCCATTTGCGCGCCGCCGAAACCGGAATCACGCGCGCCAATGCTCGCGCCTTGGTCGACGAGTGGATTTCATCTCAGGGTTCCTGGCATTCGATCGCGTGGCGGCCGGATGTGTTGGCGCGCCGTATCATCTCCTGGCTGAGCCAGTCGACGTTGGTGCTGCAGGATGCCGATGTGCGGTTCTATCGGCGCTATCTGCGCAGCCTGCTACGTCAGGTACGTTATCTCCGCCACACCGCCGGCGACGCGCGCCGCGGTGTCGCGCGTTTGCAGGCTGTGATCGCGGTCAGCTATGCCGCGCTGTGCATCGCCGGCCAGGCGCGCCATACCAAAGCGGCGACCGAGCGCCTCAAAGGCGAACTCGAGCGGCAGATTCTGCCCGACGGAGGGCATATTAGCCGCGATCCGGGTGCAGTGATTGAAATCCTGCTGGACCTGTTGCCACTGCGCCAAGCCTTTGCTTCGCGCAACATTGCGCCGCCGCAGGCGCTGCAGAATGCGATCGACCGCATGATGCCGATGTTGCGCTTTTTCCGCCATTCTGAAGGTACCTTGGCGCATTTCAATGGCATGGGCGCAACGCCGGCCGACTTGCTGCTGACGCTTCTTGCCTATGACGAAGCCCGCGGCGCGCCGTTCGCCAACGCGCCGTATTCCGGTTATCAGCGGTTGACGGCGGGCGGCGCCGTCGCGGTTGTCGATACCGGACGTGCCCCGCCCATCGAGATGAGTCTCGACGCTCACGCCGGCTGCTTGTCGTTCGAGTTCTCCTCGCCAAGACAGAGCTTGATTGTCGTCAATTGCGGCATGCCGGCGATCGGCCGCGAGAACTGGCGGCCGATTGCGCGCGCTACGGCCGCGCACTCGACGGTGACATTCAACGATGCCTCTTCGGCGCGCTTTGTCGAACTGGCGACGTTTCGGCGCATGCTCGGCGGCTCGCCGATTGTCGGCGGACCAACCCGCGTGACCGTGAATCGGGAGGAGAGCTCCGGCACCATCATGTTGCGCGCGATGCACGACGGCTACGCCAGCCGTTTCGGCATTCTGCACGAACGCGTGATGATGCTGTCGAGCGACGGCATGCGGCTCGAAGGCGAGGACATTTTTCTGGATTCCGACGGCGAAGCGCGGGTGAGCAGCGCCCGCGACGAGTTCGCCATTCGCTTTCACCTTCATCCCACGGTACGGGCGACGCGCTTGACTGACGGCCACGGTGTCGTGCTGATGACGCCGAACAAGGAAGTGTGGACGTTTGGCGCCCATCACGATCGCGTCGAGCTCGAGGATAGTGTCTATCTTGCCGGGAGCGAGGGCCCGCGCCGAACCTTGCAGCTGGTCATCCGCGGCCATGCGCGCAATGCGGCGCGGGTGCAGTGGTTGCTGCAAGGTCATCCGGGAGTGGCGGCGAATGCCGGCGCGAGCCGGCAAGCGGACGAGGAGGAGCCAAGACTTCCATTATAAGACTTCCGTTATGAGCATAATTTCGGACACGCCAGTAGAACGCATATGGGAGCACGATGAGTGAGGATTTGCGCCCCGCCGCCCGCGCGCTGATTTCGGTGTCCGATAAAACCGGCGTCGTTGATTTTGCTCGTGCTCTCGCCGCCTTCGGCATCGAGCTGATTTCGACCGGCGGCACGCGCAAGACTCTCAGCGATGCCGGATTGAAAGTGCTCGACGTCAGCGAGCTCACCGGCTTTCCGGAAATGATGGACGGCCGCGTCAAGACGCTGCATCCGGCGGTTCATGGCGGCTTACTGGCAAGGCGCGGCAATCCCGAACATTCACAAGCCATGCGTGCGCATAACATCCGCCCGATCGATATCGTGGTCGTGAACCTTTATCCTTTCGAAGCCACGGTGGCCGGCGGCGGCGACTTCGCCGCGTGCATCGAAAACGTCGATATCGGCGGCCCGGCGATGATCCGCGCCGCGGCCAAGAACCACGACGATGTCGCGGTGCTGGTGGACGCAAGCGATTACGGCGCGGTGCTTGAGGAGCTGAAACAGCACAATGGCAGCACGGGCCTGGACCTGCGCCGGCGGCTCGCCGCCAAGGCCTATGCGCGCACCGCGGCCTACGATGCGGCGATCGCCAACTGGTTCGCCGCTGCGCTCAACGAGGGCGCTCCCGGGTATCGCGCGTTCGGCGGCCGGCTCATCGCAGCACTGCGTTATGGCGAGAACCCGCATCAATCGGCGGCGTTCTATCGGACTCCTGAAGCGCGATTTGGCGTTGCGACCGCTCGCCAGATCCAGGGCAAGCAGCTCTCCTACAACAATATCAACGACACCGACGCCGCGTATGAATGCGTCGCCGAGTTCAACCCGGCGCGCACCGCGGCTTGCGCCATCATCAAACACGCCAATCCTTGCGGCGTCGCCGAAGCCGAAAGTCTGGTCGAAGCGTATCGCCGCGCCTTTGCCTGCGATCGTACCTCGGCATTCGGCGGCATCGTCGCGCTCAACCGTAAGCTCGACGCCGAAGCGGCGCGCGCCATCACCGAGATTTTCACCGAAGTGATCATCGCGCCGGATGCGACCGAGGAAGCGGTCGCGCTGGTCGCGGCGAAAAAGAATTTGCGGCTGCTACTGGCCGGCGGGCTGCCTGATCCGCGCGCCGCCGGCCTGACCGCGAAAACGGTTGCCGGAGGACTGCTGGTGCAGAGCCGTGACAACACGGTGGTCGACGACATGGAGTTGCAGCCGGTCACCAAACGCGCCCCGACCAATGCCGAATTGCGCGATTTACGCTTCGCGTTCCGGGTCGCCAAGCACGTCAAGTCGAATACGATCGTCTATGCCAAAGACCTGGCGACGGTCGGCATTGGCGCCGGCCAGATGAGCCGCGTCGATGCCGCGCGCATCGCGGCGCGCAAGGCGCAGGACGCCGCGCGGGAAGCCGGATTGAAAGAGCCCGCTATCACAGGATCGGTGGTGGCTTCGGACGCTTTTTTCCCGTTCGCCGATGGTTTAATGGTCGCCATCGAAGCCGGCGCGACCGCGGTGATCCAGCCTGGCGGGTCGATGCGCGACGATGAAGTGATCGCGGCCGCCGATGCCCACGGCATCGCGATGGTGTTCACCGCCACGCGGCATTTCCGTCACTAAAGCTGGTCGCACCACTGCTTCAGGCAATCGAGCCGGTAATCCACTGCTCGAGTTTCTGCTTCGGCTGCGCGCCGATCTGGCGCGACGCCAGCTGACCGTCCTTGAACAGCATCAAAGTCGGAATCGACATGATGCCGTATTTCGCCGCCGTGCCCGGGTTCTCGTCGACATTGAGCTTGACGATCTTGACCTTGCCGTTGAGCGAGTTGGAAATCTCTTCGAGCGCCGGCGAGATCATCCGGCACGGGCCGCACCATTCCGCCCAGAAATCAACAACCACGGGACCGCTCGCCTTGAGCACGTCCTTCTCGAAGGTGGCATCGGTGACCTTCTCGACCATGAAATACCTCGTCTTTCAGGGGTTCGTCGGTTCTGGGAAACCGCAGAATCGGCTGTCCAGTGCGTGAATTGGGGCTTGAACGTATGAATGCCGTCGCTGGGCGTCAAGCCGCGCTCACCGGAGCGTAACGAGCCGTTCCGTAGCGGTCGAGTTCGGTTTCGAGGGCGCGGTCGAGCATTGCTGCGGGAATTTCCATTAAAACCGGCGCCGCAGTGAAGATAATGCCGGCTCGCACGCGCTTGTCCGGATAAATGCGCATCAGCACCGCGCAATAAAGCGCAAGCTGGGCGACGTACGCCTTCGGCACCTCGCCTACGTGGCTCGGCACCAGCCTATCGGTCTTGTAATCGACTACCAGCACGGCGTCGTTGGTGACGATCAGCCGGTCCACTTGTCCGGCGACGGGGATGGGCTGGCCGTTTGGCCGTGGGATTCGGCCGACGATCGGCACTTCCGGCCGGCTCCCTGCGGCAAACACCTCGGCAAATCTGCTGTCTTCGAGGATCGCGAAAACGTGCCGAGCGATCTCGGCGCGCTGGTCCGGAGAAAGATCCCGGTCAGCATTGCCGAGATAATGTTCAAGCGCCGGTTTACGCGCCATCGGCGCAATATCGGGCAAGGACTGCATGAGTCGGTGCACGACTTGCCCACGTTGCAATGCCATCTGTCGGTCGCGCGCGGTGCCCGCCATGGCCGCTCCGATCTCCTCTGCAAAGGCCGCGGACGGCGCCAATGGCGTTAGTCGAGGCGGCCGCACCGGCGCGGCCTGCCGCAGCCACGATGGCACGTCGGCAGACGGAGTGTCTGCCTGCTCGCCTTTCTCCGGCGCGCCGCGCGCCGCCGACACCGGCACTGCTGCGCTCTGGCGAAAGCGCCACACTGTCTCGCCGCCGTCGGTTTCCTCCACGAGCTGCGGGCCAAGCGCGGCGCGGACGAGGTCATACCAGCAGCCGTCCGGCCGCCGCCGTTCGCCATCGGCGCCGCAAATGATCAGCCGGTCCGCGGCGCGCGTCATCGCTACATAAAGGAGTCGGCGATATTCGTCGCGCGCCTCGGCGAGCGTCGCTTGCCGCGCACTCGCCATGGCGGGGGAGTCATCCGCTTTTTTCCCGGCCCAGATCACGACCTTGCCCGAGAGGCTGAGCAGTCGCGGCTGCCGCGGTCCGGCCGGCGGCGTCATGGTGTCGGCCAGGATGACCACCGGCGCTTCAAGGCCCTTGGCGCCATGCACGGTCATGACGCGCACCTCGTCGCGCGCAATCTCCATGTCACGCTTCACCTCGGCGCGCGCCTGACGCAGCCAGGCGAGAAAACCCTGCAGCGACGGCGTCTCGCGTTTTTCGTATTCAAGCGCCAGATTGAGAAATTCATCGAGCGCATCATTGGCCTCGAGGCCGAGCCGGGCGAGAAAGCGGCGTCGTCCTCCGCCGGTGCCGAGTAGCTGGGCGTAAAAATCGAACGGCGTCTCGCGCTTGGCCAGTTCGGCGAGCTTGCCGATCAGCGCGGCGGCTTCGGTGAACAGCGGTTTTTCGCCGGCGCGGCGGCTGAGCGCGCCGCGAAGCGGCAGCTCGCCGCGGTCCCAAGCCAGCGCAAACAGATCCTCGTCGCTCAATCCGAATAATGGACTGCGCAAGGCCGTGGCCAGCGCCAGATCGTCATCCAGCAACAACAGCGCGTCGGCGAGCACCATCAGGTCCATGACCGCAATATGCTCGGTCAGCATCAGACGATCGGCGCCAGCGACATCGACATTTTCGTTTTTCAAGGCGCGGATGATGGCCTCGAACAATTCGCCGCGCTGGCGCACCAGCACCAGGACATCGCCATAGCGCAAGGCGCGGCGTTCGATCCCGACCGACTCTCGGGCCTCGACCAGCCGCCGCACGGTGCGCGCGATCCGCCGCGCCAGTCTCACGCGCGGGCTGGTTTCGCTGACCTGATCGAACGGCGCGTCCCAGCCGTCGACCTCCGGGGCCTTCTCCGGTTCGACCGGCTCCCAGATCTCGACCAGACCAGGAGGCGCCTCCGGCAGCGCGATATGCGGGGGAAAGCCGTCGGCATCGGACGACACGCTCGCCGCAATGGCTTTATCGCCGAATACAGCGTCAACCGCGGCGAGGACGTTTGCTCCGGAGCGAAACGAATGCTTGAACTCGCGGAACGCGAATCCACGCTGGGCGGCTTTATGCGCCCGCTCGAAGTAGCGGCGCATTTCGGCAAAGTCTTTCGGCGCTGCGTTCTGGAACGAATAGATCGATTGTTTCTCGTCGCCGACCGCGAACACAGTACGAGTTGCCGGCCGCGCGCCGGCGCCGGCGTCAAATTCGGCGACGAGACTGCGCACGATCCGCCATTGCTTGCTACTGGTATCCTGCGCCTCATCGATCAAGAGATGGTCAACGCCGAAATCGAGCTTGTAATGCACCCAGGCGGCATCGACATTGCCGAGAAGTTCGAGCGTCTTGTCGATCAGATCGTCGTAGTCGAGGAGACCGCGGCGGTCCTTTTCGTTTTTGTAGTGCTGTAGGATCTCATGCACGATCGTGAGCAGCGCCGCCGAGCGATCGCGACAAATGACAGCGCGAAGCTGCTCGAGCAGCGCGCAGACCCGCCCTTGTTCGGCCGCGAGGCGCTCGACCAAGTCCTTGTTTTTGATCGCCTGGGTAACAATCGAGCGCCGGGGGGTACGCTCAGTCGCTGTGCAGAAAATCTCCAGATAGGTCTCGACGGCGTCGGACCTTGACAGCGACACAAGCTGCCGAAGCCGGCGCGCCTGCTCGCGATCGCTTTTGACGCCTTGGTCAAGCGCTGCGGCAACCGAAGCCCATTCCGAAGACGGAATGAGCGATCGAGTGAAGAATTCGTCCTCGATGCGCTCGCGCGTTTCGCCAGGTTCCAGGCCAAGCTGGCGAGACATCGCCGCAATTGCCGCGGCGACGCCGCCGGACTCGATAACATAGCGCGCGATTGTCTCGCGCGCGCCGATCGCCGCCCGGACGGCGTCGCGGAAGCTCTGATCCGACGCGGCGGTGATGGCCGCTTCCAGGGCCTGGCCGATTGCGCGCTCCGGGTTTCGCGCTGCCTCGAGCAGAAGGTCGAGCGTCAATCGCTCCAGAAGCTGCGTCTGCTCGGTTTCATCGAGCACGTCAAAGCGCGCCGCGACATTGGCCTCGAACGGAAACTGGTGCAAAAGCTGCGTGCAGAAGGCGTGGATTGTCTGCACTTTCAGCCCGCCAGGCGTCTCCAGCGCGCGCGCGAACAAGCGCCGCGCCAAGGCGCGGTGGGGCGCATTCGGCTCAAGCTCGGAACGTGAGCTGATCGCCTCATCCAGCGCGGCGTCGTCGAGCGTGGTCCATTCGGCGAGCGTGTCGAACACGCGCTTGGCCATATTGGCGGCGGCTGCCTTGGTGAAGGTGATGCAGAGAATTTTCTCGGGCGCGACGCCTTGCAACAACAGGTTTATGACCCGCTGCGCCAGCACATGGGTCTTGCCCGATCCGGCATTGGCCGCGACCCAGGCCGACACAGCCGGATTGGCGACGGCGCGCTGCAGTTCACGGACCTGCAGGGGAATGGCATCGGTTTGGATCATTCGCCACCAACAATATCGTCGGAGACACCGCCCGAACTCGACCATTCTTTGACGCGCGCGAGATGGTCGTAGTCGCCATAGTGCGTGCGCCACATCGGATGAACGAGCGAGCGGTACGGCATCTTGTCGTCATCGAAAAGCTGCGCGAGTCGGGTCAGTTTCACCAAGGCATGATCGGCCTGGCTGTCGGGAGTGCCTTCCTTGAAGTCGATCGTCTTGGGATCGCCCGCGGGGTCGCCGCCTTTCAACTGCACGTAAACGAGTTCGGCAATCGACCCTCCAGCGATCCCATCAAAGCCGCCGTTGCGCAGCATCGCCGCTTCCAACGTGAGCTGCGGAGCCAGACCGGTGCGCACCTGTTTTTCGGTTCGTGCCGAGCCGGTCTTGTAATCGAGGATCGCATAGCGGCTATCGCGGCAATGTTCGATTCGATCGGCAACGCCGCGCAGCGTGAACAAGCCGTCGCGAAGTTTAATCTCGATCTTGCCGCGCGTTTCAGCATTGAGAGCAGTAATCGCGGCGCGACGTTCAGTCTCCCAGCGCGCGAACCAGTGCGCGATGCGCACAAAGCGCGGCCACCAGAAGGCGCGCGCTTCGGGAAAATCTTGGAGCGCGGCAAAGCGCGGCTCACCCAGCGCAATCAGCGCCTCGGCGGGATCGCCCGGCAGCGCCTTGGCACAAATCTGGGTGAATTCTGCGATGGCGGCATGAATGATGCTGCCGCGCTCGGCGGCGCCAGGTTCGGTATCGACCGGATCGAGCGGACGCAGCCTCAACACGTGTTTGGCATAAATCGTATAGGGATCGCGCAGCCAGTCCTCGATCTCGGTAACCGAGAGACTTTTCGGTCGCGCCGCGCGCGGCGGCGTCGGCGCCGGCTGCGGCGCGGCCGCGATGCGCTCCGGGCGGTCCAATTGCCGCGCCCAGGAGAGATAACATTCGCCGCGCGCCACGACCTTGTCCCAGCGCGCGCCGGTGAGCGCCGCGAGGCGCTGGATGAAACGCGAGGGCATTGTCGGCGCCCCCTCGATCTTGGCGGCGCGGCTGAGCACGACTTCGGGCGCGTTGATGAGCTGGGCGAAATCGTGCGCGCTCAGCCCGATGCGCCGCTCCGGTAGATCGAGCCCGAGCGCAAGCCGCATCCGCCGGCTGAGCCAGGCACCGCAATGGCTCTCCGGCGGCCACTTGCCCTCGACCAAGCCGCCGAGCACGACGCGATCGCTTTCGGTCAGGCGTGCTTCGAGCAGACCGAAGATGCGCACCTGAGCACCGGTCTCGGTGACCTGCCGCACGATGTTTGCGCTGAGCAGGCTCCCGAACAGTTCCACATACTCGGATTTGACAAGCTGCAACTGCGCCGCGGCGCTGCTGGCCGCGAGTTCGTCGAATGCCGCCGCGAGCTTGTTTCCCTGGGCACCGAGAAACGCCGCTTCCGGATCACCCTCTTGCGACAGCGCAGCAAGCACGGCGCGATGACGTCGGGCGAATTCCGCGAGCGGGTGGCGCAAATCGTCCATCGTTTCGAGCGGCTCAAGCGCGCTCGCAAGCCGCGTGATCAGCGCCGCCGCCTCGGCAACAGCATCCTCGCTCAATTGGCTGCGTCGATCGGATGGATGCAGCTCGCTTCCTTCGCCGCGGCGGAATTTGCCGAGCTGCAAGCGAAAACTCTCCAGCGCCGCCGCCAGGCCGACCGTTCCAGGACGCGGCCGCGGTCCGCGTAGGATCGCGCGTTCAAGCGTTGCGATCGCGCGCTGCTCGCGCCTGTTGAAATCGAACCGCAACAGCGGGTGCTTGAGCAAGGCCAGCAGATCGACCGGAGCGGCGCCATGGAGCGCGACCCGCGCGGCAAGCCGGGCAAAAATCCCCGGCGACGTATGGACAAGCGCTTCGCCGCCGGAGTCCTCCACGGCGATATCCCAGCGGCCGAGCGCCGCGGTGACCCGGCGCGCCAATCCTCGATCCGAAGTGACGAGCGCCGCGATTTTGCTCTCCTGCACGGTCTCGCGCAAGGCCACTGCGATGGCGAGCGCTTCTTCCTCCGGATTGGCCGCTTCGATCATGCTCACGCTCTGCAGCGCCGCGGTCATCTGTGCGGTAAAATTGGGATCGCCGGCATGCGCGCGCCATTTCTCGGTGGCGTCGGCAGGGCGCAGCGCTTCGGAGACCAGACGCTCGCGGCCATGGCCCGGCGCCAATGCAACGACCGCGTCGCGTTTGATGCCGATGCGCGCCAACAGCGCCTGCAGCGCAAATTGCGGATGCCCCGGCGCGGCAGCCACGTCCTTGCTGTCATCGCCCGCGATCAGCCGCCAGCTGTCCTCGTCGAGATCGGGATCCAATCCCGGCAGCACTACGGCGCCGTGCCGAAGTCGCGCTATGGCGGCGATCAACTCCGCGGTGGCCGGGATCGATCCGGTCGAGCCGGCGACGATGACCGGAGCATCGGACTTGCCGGCCAGTCGCGCCGTCTCGGCTTTGATCAGCGCGTCGCGCCGCGCCGCGGGTTCAATCGCTCCTTGTTCGCGCAGAATGTCCGGCCACCGCTCGCGCGCGATCTGCAAGAAGCGCAAAGTGAGCTGCCAAAATGCGTCGAACTCGTCGGGCACCAGCTTGTCCAGGCGCTCCCATGACGCGTCGCGCGTTGTCATATCGTCCATGAGCCGGGCGAGGTTGTCGGCCAAAGCGGCAGCTGCCGCCGGCGTCTGCGCCACAAGCGGTGTTCCGGTCGCGCCGTGCACTTCCGGCGATTGCGACCATGCCATCACGAGTCGGGTCAGCAGGAGCCTGCGTTCGAGCCTGCCAAGCGCCGGCGGCAATGCCAGCGCATCGGCGGCGATGCCGCCGGCCGCGGTTTCGGCGAACGCGATCTCGTCCTCATCGATGTCGCCGATCGCGGCGATCCGCGGCAGGATCGCGCCGTCGCCGTGAAGCCGGTCAAGAAACGTCTCGCGCATCAGCCGGCAGGCGCGGCGCGTCGGCAGATAGAGCGTCGCCGAGGCAAGCGCCAACGGATCGTCGGCAAAATGAAAACCGAGACGTCCGTCGTAGAGTGCGTCGATCAGCGTCGGCAAAAACGGCGCCGACGCCGGGATGTTGAAAACGCGCGCAGTCAGAGTCTGGACCTTGGGAATCGCGGAACTTGCCGCGACAGTCTATAGCATGATCAGGAAAAGTGGATGCCGGTTTTCCGAAAAGATCATGCTCAAACAAGAAGCTAAAGCGAAATGGCGCTTCAATTTATAATCATTTCGCTTTAGCAGAGCCTATGCCGTTGCCGCGAGCGCCGCCTCTGCCGCAGCCACTGCTTCCGGCGTGCCGACATGCATCCACAGGCCGTCGAGGCGCAAACCGAACAATCGTCCCGCCTCGGCGGCGCGATCGAACAGGCTAGTCAACCCGAAGGCGCCTTGCGGCGCCCCGGCAAACAGCGCCGGCGCAAGGATCGCCGCGCCGGCATAAATGAAGGGCGCCACTTCGCTTTCGCCACGCCGCCGCAGCCGGCCGTCATCGCGCATGGTGTAATCGCCGCGTCCTTGATAGCCGAGGCTGCCGACGCTTGGCGCCAGTAATAGCAGCGCGTCCATTGCACCGGCCTCGAAGCTTTCGGCCAGGCGGGCGAAATTCGGCTTGAGGCCGTCCAGCCACAGCGTGTCGGAATTGACCAGAAAGAATGGCGTAGCGCCAAGCTGCGGCAACGCCTTGGCGATTCCGCCGCCGGTGCCCAGCAGGGTTTCGCGTTCGTCGGAAATGATGATGCGCGGGCGCTTGCGTGACGCCAGATGCCGTTCCACCGCATCTGCGAGATGATGCACGTTGACGACTGCGCGCTCGACGCCGGCTTCCGCCAACCGGTCGAGACCGTAATCGATCAGCGATCGGCCGCCGACGGCCACCAGCGGCTTTGGCACATGGCCGTTATACGGCCGCATGCGCGTGCCGAGGCCGGCCGCCAGCACGATCGCGCTTCTCGGTATCACCACCCCGCCCCCACCCGTGTAGAACGCAATCGGTGTGCGCCCTCAATATTAACGTTTGCGCAAGATCTTGTCCGACCTGCCTTCGCCCGCCGAAGCATCAAGCCAAACCCGGCAAAGCAGTGCCGGGGCTTCGCGGAGGCGGGAAACCGGTCCCCACTGTTCGGGATCATGCGCGCCAGCCGAATCGTCCCATCATAACC
>Ga0306920_100011236_pt1 | contig 12072 bp, 13 predicted proteins | sample flu12Cox44000170_FD_204666 | JGI IMG/M metagenome (GOLD analysis project Ga0306920, IMG submission 204666) | Lab enrichment of tropical soil microbial communities from Luquillo Experimental Forest, Puerto Rico - flux4day.12C.oxic.44.000.170 (v2)... | ecosystem: Environmental > Terrestrial >...
GAATCTCTCCGGGCGCGCTTGAAAACAAGGCATTTACGCACCGTGTGCGCCAAGCGCCTAATCGTGAGCCACCACTGAGCCACCAGCCGCTGCAGTTCTCACTCGCGCCGACGAGTCACAGCCCGGACCTGCCAATATGGATAGTGCCGTTGAACGTCGCCCTCTGGGGTTTGGTTGTCGGCGCTGTAGTCGGGATGCTCAGCCCAAACAAGGAACGATGAGGATTCAGTCGCGGCAACGAAGTCGATGGTTAACTCGCCTCCGTGGCGACTGGGGCCGACGGCCCCCCGGCGATTCTTCAAGCTCACTGTCGGCCGATTGACGTGAGGCAGCACGCGCACGGGCGGATGGTGAAAATAGCGCCGAGCGCGTCCACTCAGTCCGTGGTACGGTGCCGCGCTGTATGAGAGGCAAATCAACCGCTTGCGCGCGTGATCCGGGATGTTACCGGACACTTTCGTGGGATAAATATAGTTAGGCCGCGCATGGGCAGATGGCGCCACACGGTAGCTCTCCCGTTTCTTATCTCGCTCAGCGGCTGCATCGAGATAACCACCTATGTCTCCCCGGCTGCGTCGGGGACGGTGATTGACGCCACCTCCAAAAAGCCCATCCAGGGAGCAACCATTTCGGTGGACGACCAGCCGGGCTTGTTTGCGCAAACGAACTCCGACGGACAATTCGTTTTGGTGCCGACGACGCGCAGGACACATATCTTTGTGCTCTCTCCATACAGATCGCTGCCGCCTGGGGGCACCATCGTTGTCTTTGCCGACGGCTATGCTTCAAGAGAAATAGCTGTTACGAGTGGCGCCGACCGGCTCCTTGTGTCTTTAGTCAGGGCTCGTTAGTGCGGCCTAACAATCGGGGGTATGGACTCCTCCGTCAAGTACTGACGAATGAGCAGCGGGTCGGTTGCAGTCGGGTATCCGTCCTATTGATGAGCCTGCATAGGTAAGGGCTCTGGACATCATGAGATCCGCGGGTGCGGAGCCAGTCGTTGGATAGACCTCAAGGGCCACGACTGTTATCGGCTTAGCTGTATCTAGGTACAACAGAGAGGTTACCAACATGGTACGCAGCGTACTCGCCGTCGTGACTGGCGTAGTGCTGTGGATGGTGGCGTTTTACGCGCTGGCAACCGGGTTGGCGCTGCTCTGGCCAGACTACGCGATCCACGGACGACAGTGGGTTAGAGAAGGCGCGTTCACTTTCACGCCACTGATGGCTTTCTGCAACCTGGTGCTATGGGTGCTCGCCGAGATTGGGGCCGGTTGGATGGCAGCGAAGATCTCGAAGCGGCGCGGCGCGGTGTGGGTGCTGGCGGGGTTACTGGGAATCTATCTAGCTGTCGTGCACCTCATCCTCTACTGGCCGCGCTTTCCGTGGTGGTACAACCTTGGCGTAGTTATCCCCGTTGTTCCTGCTGTGTTGTTCGGCGCCAAGCTCGCGAAGGCCTCTGGCGCGCAGGCGCCCTGATCGTAAAGCAGTGGCCGCGGCGCTGGTGACGTTGCGCAGGTAATCGTCGAGCGCTTCCCCGGGACGACGCGCGCGAACGCGAAGAGCGTACTTTATGATTTACCGCCAGCGTTGGCGTACGCGGTGGCATCGCGCCGCGTGAGTTGCAAGCGGTCGGTCCAGTAGCCCAATACCTTGCTCGCAAGGTCTATCGCTCTAATTCGAGGTCCGAACTCAGTGAAGTGCTTCTCCGTCAGCTCAACGTAGATGCCGCCTACGTTGAAGTACGGGCCGAAGGTCTTTGGATCAAGATGACCACTCAGGATCTCCGCGTCCGAAACCGCATCGTGCCTCTCTGGGCTGGCCTTGAGATGTTTTGCGCCATTCGCGATGTGGGACACGATCTGGAGCAGAGGCTCTTTGAACTTCACCGACTTTGGAGCTAACCAGTCCGGCATGTGTTCAGCAGTGACGAAGAAGTCGAACGCGGCGTAGGCGCTCATTGGCTCGCGCTTCATGCGCTCGAAGTCTACGCGCAGCTTCTCTAGTAGCTGCCTTGGAGTGTTGAGGCTCTGTGTCAGTTCGGGGGACATGGCTCGTTATGTTGCCATTCCACCACGAGCCGCTCATGTCGAATAGGGCTCACTCTGGCGTGGCCGCTCGTGAATTCCGTGACGTGGATCACGATGGGAGCCTAACGGCGCTACACTGACTTCTCAGGAAATCTGAACTCTTTGTATCGCCGCGTCCGGGCTGGTTCGGCTTCGAAGTACCTACGATCCTGAGGGTCGGCAGTTCGACAGCCCGCCGCCTCAGCCCCTAGGAGCGGCTACGTCAGACAAACATGAGTCCCAGCACGAGCAGTGTAACGAGATGGGGGATCAGAATCGGAAACACCGCCAGCAAGTCGCGTTTTGTTAGAGATCGAGTTTTCATGGTGTATCCCCAGTGTTCAGATCGTACCTAAAGCCCAACGCGACAAAACTTAGCGATCCGGCTCAAGGCAGTGCTTTTTTTTCAGGACGCTGCGCGGCCTGGGCCTTTCGACCGGCAGCCTTCTTTCCCGCACCTCGAGCGGCGCATGCGCGGCGCGAGCTGCTTGAGAGCTATCGACCAGCCGACCATGCGCGCGGGGGGGACCTCCGGCTCGATCTCGCGGCAGGCTCGCCCGTCGCAGATCAGCCGCACCAAGAACGGCCGCAGCAGTCGTCGAGGCGCCTTAAGTGAGCGAGCACGCGCCGGGCGCGTGCTCAGGGCGGCCGAGCCCGTCTATTGAGTGCGGGATGCTTTCGCCGGCGGTATGCTGGGCGGCGGCCACAGTACGTCCACCAGGAGGGCAAGATGCAGAAAAATATCAGCCCGGCGCTTCTGTCCATCGCCATCACCGCGTGCGCAGGCTATCTGAATAACGAACAAGCGACGGATACTGTCCTGGTTTGCCCGATCACAATCACGCAGGGCACATCCGAAATTACTGTGAAGCGCCGCTTCGAGATCAACTACGACACGCACAAAGTTGCTGAATATATCGACCAAGGTAGCGGTTGGACCCCAGAAGCCACGCTAGAACTGCAGGTCGCCGACCACGACAGATTGGTTTTCGCAGGCAGTGGTGTTCGCGCAAGTAATGTCGATCAGCACACTGGCGCCTATCGCCAAGTGGACGACCGGGGGCAAGCCAGCGGAACGTGTGAGAGAACTGCTGGGAGGAGACTGAATAGATCCTGACCAGGGCAATGGACACTTCATCTCTGCTTTGGGGGTTGCTGTTCGGGTCAATTGGGCTTGGCTTTTTCGTTTACGGCAGACGGCAGCAGGCGGTCGTGCCGCTGGTCTGCGGTGTTGCCCTGATGGTCTTCCCGTATTTCGTGTCAAATACCATGTTGCTCGTCATACTGGGACTGGCGCTTGTTGCTATTCCCTACTTTGTCAGAATGTGACGGCGCGCCCCGACAATCGTTGCAGGGGAGAGCGGCTCGTGGGAACTAGGGCTGTGAGCAGGTTGCTACGATTCCCGAGCGCCGTCGCACGAGATCCGGCCATTGATGCGTGGTTCGACAGTCGGCCTCCGCAGTTGGGTGCAATTGCTCGAGCATGGTTTCTTCGCATGCGGGGTTGTGGCTCCGACGTTCGGGAACTGTTGCACGACGGACACCCAACTGCGTGCGTGGATGATGCAGCGTTCGCGTACACCAACGTGTTCACGGCTCACGTTAATGTTGGGTTCTTTCTCGGCGCGGTACTACCTGATCCATCGCGATTGCTGCAGGGGGATGGGAAGTACATGCGCCATGTGAAGCTGAGGGCCGATGCGGCCGTGGATGCCGCCTCTCTCGAGGCTCTGATCAGCACCGCGTATCTGGACATCAAGGCCCGGTTGGCGCTGTCATCTAACAATCGCCGCAGGGGTCCGTGAACGGCTGGTGGCTCATCCGGCGCTTCTGGCCGGCCCAACTTCACCGTGAGGCGACACATGGACGCTATACCGGACCGTTCTCAGCTCCTCCTGTGTCTTCAGCGTGCCTTACTCGGAGCCGTACACTCGCAGCTGCGACAGGCCTCGATTGAGCTGGACCCCAGCTCTCAGCTCGTTCGTGTCAGATTTGAGTATGACGGCCAGCCGGATCCTGTGGTTAAGGAGAGTTGTTCCAACGCCGCGATAGAAGTCATTGCGGACTTTCCCGCACCTTGGGATCTCGATGTGCAGCATCGCGTGGTGCCGTATCCGGAGCGATTGGCAGGCCTCATGCATGTCGCGTATCGGCGAGCGGAGCAGTGACGTTGTGATTCGCCCCGAGGCATTTAGATCACCCCATCGTTCCGAGACAGGAAAAGTCCTACAGACGATTCGGACTCTGCCGCTTCGGGGTGGGATCTTCGGCACGCAAGATAACTACACTGTCTATTGTTGCCCCTTCCGGAGGCGAACATGTTTCACCGTGCAAAGAGAATATTTGCGGCGCTTGCCTTGTCGGCCATTTCCTCAATGGCGCTTGCTCACAGCTACGAGCGCTGCGACGCAGACGGCGATCATTGCGTGCGGGTTAGCTGCGACCACGACGGGGACAGATGTTGGCGGGAGTCTGAATACAGCAGGAACACAATTTACAGCGGTCCAGGTCGGTGGGTATGCGATTCCGATGGGGACCGGTGTCATTTTGAATACACTCGCAGGAAGGGGGAACACCGGGAGCACCACGACGAGGACGACCGCGACCGGTGACGGTAACGCGACTCCCCGAGCGTCATCGACCAGCCGACCAGGCGTGCGAGGGCCTTGGGCGCGCGTGACTACGGTACTCTGGGCCGAACCAACCATACGCAGCCGAACAGCGCTAAACTCGACTCCTGAGAAATCAGGACTCGTGTGTGTCGCTGCGTGTGGCTGGTTCGGCCTCGAACTCCCTCCGAACCCGAGGGTCCGGGCGCGCGACACCAACACGCACCACGGTTGGGGAGCGTCTCCATGAGCATGTTCGACCTGTCGGGCAAGGTTGCCGTCGTTACCGGTTCGAGTCGCGGGATCGGCAAGGCGATCGCCCTGCAGATGGCGCTGCAGGGCGCACGCGTCGTTATCTCGAGCCGCAAGGCCGAGAGCTGCGCGGCGGTGGTGGCGGAGATCAACGCCGCCGGCGGTACGGCGCTCGCACATGCGGCTCACGTCGGGCACAAGGAAGAGCTCCAGGGGCTCGTCGCTGCGACGGTCGCCAGGTGGGGCCGCATCGACGTGCTGGTGTGCAACGCGGCCGCCAATCCGCACTTCGGTCCATCGATCTCGATCACGGACGAAGCGCTCGACAAAGTGATCCAGACCAATCTCTACAGCAATATCTGGCTGTGCAATCTCACCTTGCCGGCGATGGCCGAGCGCAAGGACGGGGCGGTGATCATCATCTCCTCGGTGGCCGGCTTCGCCGGCACCAACCTGCTCGGCGCCTACGCCATCTCCAAGGCAGCCGACATGCAGCTGGCGCGTAATCTGGCCGTGGAGTGGGGACCACACAACATCCGGGTCAACTGCATCGCACCAGGCGTCATCCGCACGCACTTCGCCAAGGCGTTGTGGGCGGACCCGCAGCGCGAGGCGGCGCTGGCGCGACGCTATCCGCTGCGCCGCATCGGTGAACCGGACGATGTCGCGGGCATCGCCGTCATGCTCGCCTCCCGGGCCGGCAACTTCATCACCGGGCAAACCGTGGTCGTCGATGGCGGCGGCCTCATCAGTGGCGGCGAACCGATCATGTAGCTTCGTGGCACCGGATGCCGTGCCTGACCAGCACGCAATGGATCAGCGCAGCCAGGTGGGTCAGATGGTCAATCCCGACCGCCGACGCACCAACTGTTGCGCGGTAAGTGCCGTACAACGTGTCATGTCGTTGCGGGCGCCGCGCGCGCCTGTAGCCGTGCGTAGGCAACGGCGAGAAACCCGAACCAGAAAGGCGCGACGTACAGCGCCACCCGCGTATCGGGCCGCGCCCACAGAAGCACCGCGACCAGCACCAGGAACGCCAGCACTATCCAGTTGGCGAATGGCGCTCCGGGCATGCGGAAGGGTGCGGCGCGCACACGGCCGGCCGCCACCGCGCGCCGATAGTTGGCGTGCGCCACGAGGATCACACCCCAGGTCCAGAGTGTTCCGATCAGCGCGATACTCGTGACGATGGTGAACACGCGCTCGGGAACCAGGTAGTTGAGGGCCACGCCGATCAGCATCACGGCGGCGGAAGCGTGGATACCCGCCGCGGGCACCTGGCGTGAGTTCAACGCCCCGAAGGCACGCGGCGCCTGGCCGCGCTGGCCGAGCGTCCACAGCATGCGGCCGGTGCTGAAGAGCCCGCTGTTGCAGGACGAGGCGGCCGCCGTGATGACCACGAGATTGATGATGGTGCCGGCGCCGGGCAGCCCCAGTTGGCCGAACACGAACACGAAAGGGCTCATCCTCGGGTCGAGCTCGTTCCAGGGCACGAGCGACATGATGATGAAGAGCGCGCCGAGGTAGAAGATGAGAATACGGGCGATGATGCCGTTGGTCGCCCGCGGCAGCACCACCGCGGGGTTGTCGGCCTCACCCGCCGTGACGCCGATGAGCTCCACCCCCTCGTAGGCGAACATCACGATCTGCAGCGTGAGCAGCACGGCGAGCACCCCGAAGGGAAAGAAGCCGCCGTGCGTCCAGAGATTGGAGAAGCTTGCCGTCGCGCCGAGCGCTCCGGCATGAAACACGATCACGAACAAGCCGGCGAGGATCAACGCGACGATGGTCACCACCTTGATGAGTGCGAACCAGAACTCGAGCTCCCCGAACACACGCACCGCGAGCAGGTTGGCCCCGTACAGCGCGAGCAGCGCGATGAGGGATGGAAACCACTGCGGTACCTGGGGCATCCAGAACTGCACGTAGATGCCGATCGCCGTTATTTCCGCCATGACGGTCGCGACCCACGCGAACCAGTAGGACCACCCGGTCACGAACCCTGGCAGCGGTCCGCAGAACTCATCCGCATACGTTGCGAACGAGCCCGCCACCGGGCGGTACGTCATCAGCTCTCCGAGCGCGCGCATGATGAAGAAAATGGCCACCCCGCCGAGCGCATAGGCGAGCAGCAATCCGGGACCGGCTTCGTGGATGGCCTTGGCGGAGCCGAGGAACAAGCCGACGCCGATCGTGCCGCCGATGGCAATCAGCTGGATGTGGCGGTTGCGCAGCTTGCGTGCGAGCGAGGGTTCGGGTTGTGGCATGCGTGGGTTCCGTGTGTACGCGACTCGGCGTGGTTGGGAAGTCAGGGAGGCGGCCCGAGCAGCGCGTAGCGCCGCCCTTGCGGGAGCTCGTAGCGACGCACCAGAGCGGCCGTGCCGGTCGCGAGCAACGCTCCAGCGGCGCCGTCACCATCGGCACGGGGACCGGGCAGGAAGCGCCCGAGCCAGAGGGTGACCGGGCCTGGCGCGTGCCCGGGGAGCAGCACCAGGACGCGCGCCGCGGGTCCCTCCTGCTCGAACCACCCGGCTACGGTTTGCCGCGCACTGACGTCCACTCCTCCCGAATCGGCGGTGGTGGTCAGGATCGTGAATGGTGTGTTGAGTCGGAAGTCGAGCATCGCGATCGTCGTCTCATCCGGGTTGAGTAGCGCCAGACGCTGGTGCGTGGTGTCCGCGTGGATGCGCCGCGCGAGCGCGGGCAGGTCCTGCCAGCGGTCGATGACCGGCAGCACGACGAGCGCGGCGAGGCAGAACGCGACGGCGTAGCCGGTGTAGATCCAGCCGAGGCTGTGCCCGACATCGCCCGAGCGCTCGGCGCGGGCCGCGAGAAAGAGTGCACAGTGCATGGAGAGCGCGACTGCAAGCGCTGCGGTGGCACCCACGGGCCAGGGAACGGCACCTGCGGCGGCGAACACCCCGAGTGCGCCGGCGAGTGTCCAGGCGATGAGCGCCAGCAGCCAGCGGCTCGAGCGCACGGCGAGCCAGTCGAGGCGGCCTGGGGAGCTCTGGGCATCGTGAGCCCAGAGGCCAACCAGCAGGCCGAATCCGAGCAGCGCAGGCGCCGCGTATACGTCACGCGCCGTGGCCGCGAACGACAGCAGGACGAGGAACGGTACGCTCGCGCACAGCGCGAAGCGCCAGGCAGTGATCTCCGCTATCCCGCCGCGCACGCGCTGCCAGGCCCGCACGAGCGCCGCTGCCACGAGGAGCGTCCAGGGCAGCAGATAAATCGGCAGCTCCAGGAGGTACTTGCCCGGTGAGTTGCGATGCCCGCTCGTGTAGTCGAGCGCGGCGGGCGCCGCGACCTTGGTGAAGCGGCCGACGAGGTTGTGCCAGAAGAGCGCCCGCAGGCTCTCACCCGCGTGCGCCTCGCGCGCCACCGCGAGCAGCCACGGTGCGATGATGAGCGCCTGGACGAGGAGCCCGGCGTACAGCTCCCAGCGACGCAGCTCCTGCCAGCGCCGCTCCCAGGCGATCAGCGTCAGCAGGGCTAGCGCGGGCACCAGCCAGCCTGGAGCACTCTTCGCCATGAAGCCCACCGCGGCGCCAAGGTGCATGAGCGCGTAGCCCGCGGCTTTGGCGGCACCAGGGACCGCGCGATAGCCTCGCCAGGCACCGAGCAGGGCGAGCGCACAGCCGGCCAGCAGGCACGCATCGGGTGCAAGCCAGACACTCACGCGGAACGCCGTCAGTGCACTCATGGCAGCCACGGCGGCCATGACGGCCGCGGCTACATCGGCCTGCATCGCCAGCGCCAGGGCAGCGACGCTCAGTGCCCCGATCAAGGCGTACAGCAGGTTGGGAGCGCGCGCGGCAGCTGCAGAATCCCCGAACAGGGTGATCGCCGTCGCGGACATCCAGTACGAGAGGGGTGGCTTCTCGAGGAAGGGCACGCCGGCGAGTCGCGGCAGCGTGCGATCGCTCTGCAGGCTCATGCGCCAGGCGATGTCCGCTTCGCGCGGCTCGTCGGGTGTCCACAGACCGCGCCCGAAGCTCCCGAGCAGCCATAGCGGCGCGAGCGCCAGCACGACCAGCAGAGCTGCCGAGCGCGCAGGCGCCAAGGAACGTGGCGGTGTGACCAACAGCTCCCCTCGCGGGCCGGATGTTGCCGGGGCGGGATTATGCGCTACGGCGTCCTCGGGAAATCGCACGTCTTGTCAGGCAGCCGGTGCTCACTCGGTACCGCGAGCGCGATTTCCTGGGGTGGGTTCGGGTCAGGTCGGCAGGGTGTAGCGCACCACCATGCGCACGACGCGGGGGTGATCGGCCGACCAGTGCGCGAAGGCCTGACAGACCTGGCGCGTGCCCGACTCGGGGGTGCTCTCGGAGTAGGTTGCGGCAAAGCGCGCCTCCCCGGATGCCTGTCCCGGCAGGTAACGGCTCGCGCTCCAGGGTGCCTCGGAGTCGGCGGCGCGGCTGAAGAGCGCAACCTCTGTCACGCTGGCATTCCCCGGAATGGTCGCGCACAGCGTCACCGGGCTCGCCTCGACCTCGGTGCACGCATGCGCCGGTGCGGCGGCCGCGTCGGCAGGCGTTGCGGGCGGTGCCGCCGCGGCAGCGCCCGACGCCGGCGCGAGCGCCTGACGGCAGGGCGCGACGGTCGCCATCACGACGACGCCATCGCTCCCGATTCGGCGCAGCACACCGCTCTCGATGTCGGCCCGTTCGCTCCCGCGCGTGAGCTCGAGTTGACTCGCGGTGTGGCTGATCTCCGCCACGCGCGCCTGCAGCTCACGCTGCATCACACCCTGCGCCGCGCGCTCGCCCGCGGTGAGCCACTGCGAGAGCGCAAAACCGCACACTCCAGCTGCGCCGATGATGGCGACCAGGATGATGAGCTGCAGGCGATTACGCCGGCGTGAGGCGCTCGTTGAGCGCCCCGCAGCCGCGTCGCGCAGCAGCGCCGAGCGCAGCTGCACGAACGACGCCGACAGCGTCGCGGTTCCCGCGATGATCGCGGCGAGGATTGAATCGGGTATCAACATGAGCGCGCGTCAAGGGCAAGCCGACCTCGCCACGCTAACACGGCGACGCCCCTCGCGACCGGTGGCGCGAGATCCTGATCCGAAAAACGCGATGCGCATCACACGGGCCGCAACGGTGGTCGCGACGCTTACTGCCCGCGACGCTCACTGCCGCGCCGCGCCTCGGCCGCGAGCCAGCCCTCGAGCGGGCTCAAATCCGCCTGCAGCAGGTGCAGGCCGAGCTTCGAGCGCCGCCAGAGGATGTCCTCGGTGCTGCGGGCAAACTCCTCGCGACACAGGTACGCGACTTCGCGCTCGTAGAGCTGCGGCAGCAGCTCTCGTCCGAGATCCGCAGGCGCCGCGGCCGCACCGAGCACGCGCTCGACTCGGGTGCCGTAGGCATGCGCGTAGCGCCAGCGCAGACGCGCCGGGAGCCAGGCGTAACGCCGCGCGAGCGTGCGCAGGAACACCGCAAAGCTGCCCTGCGGCAGATCGCCGCCCGGCAGCAGCGCCCCGGCGGTCCAGGGCCCGGCGCGGAAGTCGAGCGGATCCGCGAGCAGATTCACGGCGTCCTCGGCGAGCCGCCGGTAGGTGGTGATCTTGCCGCCGAACACCGACAGCAGCGGTGCGGGCAGCCGTTCGAGCTCGAGTGCGTAGTCACGCGTGACGCGCGTGGGATCGCTCGATTCGTCCTCGAGCAGCGGGCGCACCCCGGAGTAGCTCCAGATGACATCGCGCGGGCCGATCTGGCGGCGGAAGTAGCGATTGGCGAGCGCACACAGGTAGTCGATTTCCGTAGCCTCGATGTGCACCGCGGCGGGATCGCCCCGATAGTCGACGTCGGTGGTACCGAGAAGCGTGAAGTCCTGGTGGTAGGGAATCGCAAAGACGATGCGCCGGTCTTCGTTTTGGAAGACGTACGCGAAGCGGTGCGCGAACAGCCTCGGCACGACCACGTGGCTGCCCTTGACGAGGCGCAGCTGATGCTGCGCCCGACCGGGCAGCGCCGCCGCGAGGACACCGCTCACCCAGGGGCCGGTCGCATTGGCCACGGCGCGCGCATTGAGCTGCTGCTCACCTGCCGCATCGCGCAGCGTTGCGCACCAGCGCCCCGCTCGTGCCGTGAGCGACGCACAGCGTGTACGCGTGAGGATGAGGGCGCCGCGTGCCTGCGCATCGAGCGCATTCAACACGACGAGCCGTGCATCATCGACCTGGCCGTCGGAATACACGAAGCCGCGCCGGTAGGGCGCCTGGAGCGGCGTGCCGGCGATGTGGGTGCGCAGGTCGATCGCTGCCGAGGCCGATAGCCGCGCACGCCGCGCGAGATGATCGTAGAGAAACAGTCCCGCACGGATCATCCACGCCGGGCGCAGATGCGGCGCGTGCGGCATGACGAAGCGTATCGGCCGCATGATGTGCGGTGCTGCGGCGAGCAGCACCTCCCGCTCCCGCAGCGCCTTGCGCACCAGCGCGAAATGAAACTCCTCGAGGTAGCGCAGCCCACCGTGTATCAGCCCGGTACTGGCGGATGAGGTGTGTGATGCCAGGTCATCCTGCTCGCACAGCACGACCGACAGCCCGCGGCCGGCGGCATCCCGGGCGATGCCGGTGCCGTTGACTCCGCCACCGATGACGAGCAGATCACAGCTCGCAGCGGCAGCGCCGTTCGTCCCCGCCGGGGTCCCCAGGAGATCGTGCATCTGTGCGAGACAGCTCACCCGCCGCCGCGGGCGCGATTTCCTCGGGTCGCTTTCACGGTGTGCTCTCGCGCGGCGCCGACCGTCGGTAATAGTCCGGATAGTCCGCGGAGAGTCCCTTGAAGCGGCGGTGAATCCACAGGTACTGCTCGGGGACGAGGCGCACCTGTGCCTCGATCATGCGGTAGAAGCGGGCGGTGTCGGTCGCAGGAGAGTCGCTCGGGAAGTTCTCGAGCGGCGGATGGATCTCCGCTAGATAGCCCTGCGTGCCCGGCAGGCGGCGGAAGAAATACGGCAGCACCGGCGCGCCGCTGATGCGCGCGATACGCGAGGTGAGCGTATTACTCGCGGCCGGTATGCCGAACAGCGGCACCATTTCTGCCCCTTTCTTGCGGTAGGCCTGATCCGGCGCGTACCAGACGCATTCATTGTTCTTCAGTGCGCCGATGAACGCGCGGATGTCATCGCGCGGT
>Ga0306920_100011237_pt1 | contig 12072 bp, 17 predicted proteins | sample flu12Cox44000170_FD_204666 | JGI IMG/M metagenome (GOLD analysis project Ga0306920, IMG submission 204666) | Lab enrichment of tropical soil microbial communities from Luquillo Experimental Forest, Puerto Rico - flux4day.12C.oxic.44.000.170 (v2)... | ecosystem: Environmental > Terrestrial >...
CTGTCTCGATAGCCGGCATCGGCTTCCTCTCTGCCAGCTGGTATGGGCTGCTGGCGATCACTTTTGTCACTGGTCTGCTGACGGTTGGGGCGAACATTGTGCTGTCCGCCTACGCCGCAACCATCTACCCGACGGCCATCCGCTCGACCGGCGTGGGTTGGGTGGTTGGATGGGGCCGCGTCGGCGCAATTGCGGGCGCATTGTTCGGGACAGCGCTTGTTGCCGCGGGGCTGACTATCGAGACAGCTTATGTCATTGCTGCGTTGCCAGCCGTTATTGGTGGGATCGCCATTGCTCTTGTCCGCGCACAGCATCAATCCGCAGTTGTTTACGCCTGACGGAGAAGAACCATGCCGGGGCTCTATCCAAATGACGGCTCTCTATACGATACCGCTGGACGTCTCCTCATCGTGGGGTTCTTCGTGATCGTATGGTTGCGAAATCTCTCGAGCCATCACGTCGAAGACCACGTTAAGCGCCTCACATTTTTCAAGGCGCCGATGCCGCGAGCAACCTTCTGGATCGGCATGATACTGGATGCGGTCGGCTGCGTTTTACTTCTGATCAACTGGCATCCGGCAATCGGCGCACTTTGCCTGATCGCATTCACGGTGCTCGCTTCGCTCCTGCTGTTGCGGTTCTGGGAAATGGACGATCCGATGAAGCGAACCGGCATGCAGAATGGATTTCTCGCCAATATCGGCATCGTCGGCGGCCTGCTCCTTCTGATGCAGAACGTAATGTAACCGTCGTTTGTCGCGTGTGGATCAGATGGAAAAGTCGCCGCGGCTGGATCCCCTGCCTGTCGAAACAACGCCGGAGATGAAGGGAGAGTTTGATTCCTTCTTCAAAACTCTCGGCTTTGTGCCCAACAGCGTGCTCACAATGCAGCGCAAGCCGAAGCTGGCGAAAGCCTTCGCCCAGATCCAGCGCGCGCTATGGGATCCTGAGAGCAAAGTCGACCTTGGGCTTAAACGTTTGATTGCACACCTGGCAAGCCGTACCGCCGGTGATGCCTACAGCATGGCCCACACCGCAAGCGGTGCACTGCATTTCGGCGTATCCCCGGCGAAACTAACAGCGGTCCGCGATTACAAGACCAGCGAGTTGTTTACCGCCGCTGAACGCGCGGCTTTCGATCTGGCGGTCGCGGCCAGCTCTCATCCAAACGCGGTTACGGACGATATCTTCGCAAAACTTCGAGAGTACTGGTCCGATGAGCAGATTGTCGAAATCACCGGCATCATTGCCATGGCTGGTTTTCTCGCGCGCTGGAATGTGACCATGGCAACCCCGATCGAAACCGAGCCAAAGACAATCGGCGATCGATATCTCGCACAGCTTGGCTGGAGCCCGGGGCTACATTTGCGCTGATTCTGAAGCCGCGCATGCAGCCCAGGTGAGTCCGTCTCCCTGGAATTAAATCGACCGCAAAATTCGCTCAATGCCGTTCAATGGGCTGGACTCGTTTTAGGAGGTGAGAAATCACGTGATCGAGTGGCTTATAGTTAACGTTGAAGTTGAGCCAAAACTGAATGAGGCGATGAAACCGAAAGCCGACGGCCTATCGGTCCGGCGACCTTTTTCGCGCGTTGTAGCGATTCCAGCGCCTCTGCATGAACGCAAGAACCCACGCCCGTGGCAGCCACTTGGCCAACAGGCGAAAGATGCGATTGGGCGTTCCAGGGACGACCACCCTTTCCTTCTCCACGACCAAACTCTGATAGCCGTCATTCGCCACTCGTAAGGCGGAGCGGACCAGAAACCTGGGAAAATAGTCGTTCGGAACACCAGCGAGGTTGAAGAATTCGGTTGGGACTGGGCCGGGACAGAGCGCGCAGACGCGTACCCCATCCCTGGTCAGTTCGCAATTCAACGCCTCAGTGAAGGACAACACGAATGATTTAGTGGCGTGGTACACGGCCATACCCGGGCCGGGAACGAAAGCAGTGATGGAAGCAACATTAAGTATGCCCCCGCGGTGTCTCTTAATGCTCTGTATGAAGCGCAACGAAAGGTCCGTCACTGCGCGAACGTTAAGATCGATCATAGCCAACTGACGCTCGTGGTCGAGCGTGGCCGCATCACCAAGCAAACCGAAGCCCGCATTGTTGACCACATATGCGGGCTCGAGGCCTTGGGCATCCAGCACTTCCGCCAGATGCCGCGGACCATCGGGCCTACTGAGGTCGACAACAATGACATGGGGATGGGCGTGCCCGTTCGCTGCGATCGCAGCGGCCAGCACGTCAAGTTGCTCCTTCCTCCGTGCTGCCAAGACCACGGTATGGCCATGGCGCGCAAACACGTGAGCGAGTGCCGCGCCGATACCCGCCGATGCGCCCGTGATTAAACAAACTGGTTGACCAGATGACATCGTGCCTCGAATACCCGATATTACGCGAACAGTCGTTGATCTTAGCGGCAAAGTCACCACGGTCACGGGGACTTTGCCAGCTTTTGACCTGTCGAGTGTTCGCCGGCTGAAAAGTCGAGGAGCCTTTTCGGATGTCAATCACCATGCGAGGCCTTGTCGGAAGTATCGTGCTGGCGGCAGCAACGATTCCCGCGACGGCGCAACTTTCATCGCACTGGAAGGCGTGCACAGGGAATCCCGGCATAGATTGGGATACGCAGGTCAAAAGCTGCACTGCGCTCATTCAGTCGAATAATGAGATACAAGAAAATGTGGCCATAGCGTTCTACAATCGGGCGTTGGCGTATGAAAGCCAGGAGAAATATGATCTTGCCATCGCCGATTTTAGCGAAGCCATTCGCCTGAATCCAAATGATGCCGACGCCTATTTATATCGGGGTCTCGACAAGCAGAGGATCGGCGACAAAGCCGGCGCGGAAGCCGACATCGCAGCGGCGAAGCGATTAAATCCGAACATCGGAAAATAAGCGCGATCTCTGAATGTCGCCTGTCGGCACGACTAGCGCGTGGCGCCTGTAGACGCCCCACTCGTCTGCTGCGCGCGTGTCAAATGCGGCAAATCCGCGGATGCGGACGCGGGCGCAGCAAACCGCAAAGCTTTTTGCGGCTTGCCGCCATTCAGGTCGCGAAGGTGCTCGACGTAGTCCTTTGGCTCCAGCCAAATGAAATTAGGAGTCTTCAACCCCATCGAGCCAGCAATGTCATTCCCAAACGACACACAGTTGTGCAAGAGCGCATGCCAGACGGGGCTGTCAGACTTCAGCTTGCTGATACGAGCGGAAACCTTTTTGTACGTCGCAGCGTCCACCATGACGCGATAGCGAGCGGTTACATACTTTTCTTCGAGATCACCGTCACTGGCGCCGGTTTCGGATGGCACGAAGATAAGATGGCCTATTGTCCAGGTGAGAACGCTGCAATTGTCGCAATCGTTTGCGTCGCCTGCGGGATGCAGGCCCGCAATGTCGCTCTTTACGATTTCTCCCCGACTATTGACCTGACCATAAATGACATACATGTGGCCGTAACTTGCGGCCGCTCGCGCGCGGAATTCGACAAAGTAAGGCTTGTAGCTGGATGTTGAGGTCGCGCCCCTGGCGTTGGTCTCGATTGCGAACGCCGACGAGACCGTAAGTCCCACCAGCACCGCTGCCACACCAAAAGCACTCCGGCTGCTGAACCGCGAACAAAAACTCCGCATGCTCACTCCCAATCTTGAGGCCAACGACCTCACCTAGGCGTCGAGCAGTTCTCGGGATAACAGCCCGACATATTCCGACGAAAGAACAGAGAGAGACCAGAAGATCTGATCTCTCCTCTGAGCGTTCGTGCGTTGGATCTTACCCCCGGGTTTGTACGACCGGAGCCTTTCCCTTACCCACCGGGGCTTTGCCGATGCAGCCGGAAAGGCCAAAAGCCAGTACTACGGAGCAGATCGCCACGAGAAGTTTCTTCATGAGGCACCCCACCAGTTGAACAAAGTAAACGACTATAGCTGTTTAAGCTTCGTAACTAGTGCGGAAAAGCCACACCGACGAACATTCGACAGATTGTCCAATGTAAATCCAGGCGCAAATACCGGCAGAAGCCGCACCTCAGGGCCGGCGTCCAAAACGTTGAAATATCGAGGGGCCTATGCCGTTGGCAGCCGCAGCCGTCAGCGGAATTCTTCGCAGCTTCCTACCAGCGGGTAACGGTTTGGGTACGCCTTTTTCAAGTTCGCCTCGACCTGCTTGATAGCGGTCTCACACGCTTTCTGGCTCGCATATCGTGGCGAGGGCTTAACCTCGACACCTGGCGGCCGTTCCATGAACTGCCAGTATGCAAATACCGGCGCCACCGGATAAGCAATCGCGGCAATGACTACGCCTAACGACCCAAGGGCGATTACGTGCCATCTCATAATATTTAGCTCCTCGTCAAAGTTGGCTTCATCGCAAGACTACAACCTTCGTACCCAAACTGACGCGCGAGTAAAGGTCCATAATATCTTGGTTGTACATGCGAAAGCACCCGTGCGACACGAATCCCCCGACTGTGGCCGAATTATTCGTGCCGTGGATTGCGTACTGCCCTCCACCGCTGAGAGTCATGGCCGCAGCGCCCATGGGATTGGACGGGCTGCCGCCCGGGACAACCGCGGGCAATTTGGAGTAGTCTTTTCTGATCGATGCAGGTGCCTGCCAGGCAGGCTGGATATATTTGCCGTCGATGGACGTGGTCCCTGCCCACGCCATTCCAGCTTTGCCGACGCCTACAGGATAACGAATCGCCTCTCCTTCACCGGTAACATAATAGAGTCGGCGCTCATTTGTTTTTATGACAATCGTTCCCGCGGGATATCCGCTCAGGTGAACAATATCGCGGGCATGCGATGGCGATGGCGCAAGAATCGCGAAACCAAAAAAAGCAGCCATGAGGAAAGACAGGACACGCATGCTCAACCCGCCTCAATCACATAAATTACCGTCCTTCAATTTCCCATTAGAGGCAACCATCGTCAATATTGTGGCCTGGAAAGAAAGATGCGTGCGTCTTAAAGACCACAGTTAGTGTTACCGTTGAAAAGTTTTCCTGATGACGCAGACAGTTGCCGCAATCATTTGGTTCGCCGGCCTTGTTGGCTGGTATGTCATCCGGCATCCTTTTGCGCGAAGGGCGAGAAAGATTGAGGTTAAAGCGTCATTTTATGATCGCCAGGAGTCTTTTCTTCTCGCTCTTGCATCGCTCGGATTATTTGTGATCCCGGCTGTTTACGTTTTGACCGGGTTTCCGGCATCACTCAATCGTCCTTTTGTTCCTTGGGTTGCATGGTTCGGCCCGATGGCGCAGTGCGCGGCGCTGTGGCTTTTCCGCCGCAGTCATGCTGATCTCGGTCGAAACTGGTCGATTTCGCTGGAAGTTCGCGATCGGCATGCGCTGGTAAAAGACGGCGTGTACCGTCTTATCCGCCATCCTATGTATTCTTCTTTTTTTCTTTTGGGCCTGGCTCAAATATTGCTGTTGCCCAACTGGTTCGCAGGTGGCGCTGGACTTGTTGGCGCGGGAATCCTTTATGCCTTTCGTGTAAAGAGAGAAGAGCAGATGATGCTTGAATTGTTTGGCGAAGAATATCGAGCATATATGTCAGACACCAAACGCCTTATTCCTTGGACTTTGTAATTTCTGGAGAACACGATTGCGCGGGCGCGCCATCCCCTTGTCATTGCCGCAACGTACGGTCACCGACCTGTTGCATTTTGCATCGGCTATACCCAGCGTTCCTGTGCAGCGGCTGATGTCGGTGCAAGCTGTTGCGAGTGCAAGAGCCGCCTGCAGCAATCGACCTCGATGGACGGCCATCTTTGTAAAGGCCTATGCGCTTGTAGCTCGCGAGTTTCCTGAGCTCAGACGCGCGTATATTAAGATACCCTGGCCTTTACTCTACGAATATCCGCTCAGCAATGCGAGCATCATCATTGAACGGGATTATCAGGGTGAGCCCAGCCTCTTCTCAATACTGATCAAAGATCCGGCGGGACGATCACTCCATGATCTAGGGCGAATTTTCCATTACGCCTCAACCGCTCCGGTTAGCGACATCAAAGATTTCCAGCGATCGATTCAGTTTGCCAGACTTCCTCGCCCACTGCGCCGGATGCTTTGGTGGCTTGGGCTCAATATCGGGAGGCAGCGATCGAATTTCTTCGGTACCTTTGCCCTATCCGTCTATTCCGCGCTGAATGCCGAGTCGTTGCATCCGCTGACTCCACTGACGACAACGTTGAATTACGGAGTGATAGACAGTGACGGCAACGTAACTGTACGAATTATATATGACCATCGCGTTGTGAACGGTGCGACCATAGCCCGGGCTCTCGCGCGACTCGAGGAAGTTCTCAATACAACTCTTGCCGAAGAGATAAGGTCGCAAGCCGATGGCACCGGATGACGCTAAGGCATCGAAGCCCGCTAAGCGCCAACGAAATGTTTTCGGGGGATTCGGATAATGGCGGCAGATACGACAACCAGCACAGCACAATTTTTGGTGCAGCTCGTGCTACCCAACCAGTTTCATGCCGAGTGCGATGTCGCAGACCATATTTATGGCTGCTTGCGTGTAAAAACCACCATTGAATGAGGCGTCCAGCAACGCCCCATTCGATCCTAAGCGCCCCGGTCTGGCCCCGGTGTTTGCTCTGCCAAACCGTAAAGGCGGCGCTGAAGCCGCGCCATGCCATCGATCCATCGGTCGCGATCTTCCATTTTTCTGCGCAAATAGCCCTCCACTTCCGCATGCGGCAGAATCAAGAACGCTTCGCGCTCAATGCCTTGGACCGCAACCTGCGCGACTTGCTGCGCAGACAGGATGCCGTCTCCGGATTGTGGACCCGAGGGAAGGCTACGTAGCAAGGGCGTGTCCACAGCCTGCGGACAAAGTACCGATACTTTGATTCCATCGTCTCTGTGAGTGATTGCGATGTTCTCCGCAAAAGCAACCGCGGCGTGTTTCGTCGTCGAGTAAATGGCGCTCCCGATTTGGGTGAGCAGTCCTGCAGCCGACACGGTGTTAAGGAGATAGCCGCCCCCGCGCGTCTTCATGCGCGGTATCATATTGCGAGCGGCGTAGACATGTCCCATTACGTTGATGGACCAGGCACGTTGCCAAAGTTCGTCAGGTCCTGCCGCCGCATTTTCGACCCGCGAGGAGAATCCGAGCGCTACGCCTGCATTTGAACAAAAAAGGTCAACTGGCCCGAACATGGACTCGGTTTTTTCGATCACCGATCTGACGTCACTTTCTTGTGCTACATCGCAAAGTGATGCGGCACCGCTGATCTCATCTGCGACCTCTTCGGCAGCTTGCAGATTAATATCAACGACAACGACCTTCTTCGCGCCGGCTTTGTGAAATGCCTCGCACAGCGCGCGTCCGATGCCGCTACCTCCCCCTGTCACGATAATAATTTTGCCGAGCAGTTGCATTTCAGGGCGTACGATTATCACGGGCCGGCAACTATTGCCGCATCAAATGCGACCATACCAACGTCCTCAATCACACAGCAGAGGCGGTTCGCCATCAAGCCGTAAACAAGCTAAAGAGCAGCCCTGCCGATTGTCCCTTGTCTCATGATGGCATACTCAAATGGCATCGTTTCGTGAACTCCACCGTAACCATCAGCCCCTTGTCAGCCCTCTCGCGCATGACGCCCTGTCGGCACGGCTGATCGAACACGCGGGCTTTAAAACCTTCAATATCGGCGGCTCCGCGCTGCTGGCTGCGCGCTACGCACTGCCCGATTTAGGTCTCGCCGGCTTCGCCGAAATGCTTGCCGGAATTCGCGACATCGCCGAGGCCTCGAAGCTGCCTTGTCTTGTGGATGCGGATGACGGCTACGGGGACGTCAAAAGCGTTGTGCGAACCATTCAGGGCTATGAAACGGCTGGAGTCGCGGGTGTGCTCCTCGAAGATCAGTCACGGGAAAGCAAACAGCCCGGCGCCGCCTCCGCGCGCCGCGTGGTGCCTTTGGAAGTTATGGAGCAAAAGCTCAAGGCCGCGATGGCGGCACGAGAGAATCCTGATTTTGTTATCATTGGTCGCACAGATGCGTATGGTGCGGAAGGACTCGATGCGGCAATCAGGAGGGCCGAGCAGTTCTTGCGCCTTGGTGCCGACGGGATCTTCGTGGCCGGATTGAAGACGCCGAAAGACTATGTCGAGGTCGGAAAAGCCTTCAAAGGGTCCTGGAACTGCGCTGCAATCTTCGAGGCGACAGCGACCCCATGGCTCACGCCGGCAGAGCTCCATACTATGGGATTTTCGCAAATTGCTTATCCAAACATCCTCATCGGACGCGTAGCGCAGGCGATCGAGCGTGGCCTGCAGCGGCTCGCTGAACTTGCTGCTGGCAAGGACAAGGCCTTCAAGGCCGGAGAAAAGGAAATGGCTCTGCAGAGCCTCGCCGACGCGCTCGATTTGGAAAAGTGGAATGACCTGGAAAAGAAATATTCATAATCCTAGCAATGGTGGAGCCGCCGATCGATCACGAGCAGAATCGTGTTCACGCTCGCTGCAAGTAAGACCAGCAGGAACGTCACCGACATGATTAAATCAATATTGTACAGGCTGATCGCACTCATCAGCAGATAGCCGAGCCCCCGCTGGGCGGCGAACATTTCACCAAGCACGGTTCCGATCAGCGTCAGCGAAAAGCCAACCCGGATGCCGGTGAAGATCTCCGGCACTGCCGCCGGGAACAGGATCTCGCGCACCATGACAGTTGGGCTGAGCTTGAGGACGCGACCAGTCTTGATCAGAATCGGCTTGATCGTGCGCACGGCGCCTAAAGTAAAAAGCGCAACCGGGATGATCCCGTGAATGGCGCCGAACGCGATCTTCGCCGATATGCCGATCCCGAAGGCCAAAAGAATGATCGGATAGAGCGTGATCTTCGGTATCGAATAAAGAGCAACGAGCATTGGTTCCATCGTATCCCCGGACAGGCGATGCAGCCCGAGAGCAAAACCGATCAGCAACCCGAACGTGACAGCAATCGCGAGCGCGATTGCGAAAGCCTTCAAGGAATCGGCAAGATGCAGCCAGAAAAGATCGGTGCGCATCAGTTGATTGAGAGATTGAATCGTCTGCCATGGCGAGCGCAAGGCGACATCGCCTACGATGAGATAAGCCAGCTCCCAGAACAGAAACAAGCCGACAAGTAGGATCACCGTATTGCGAAACGGCGCACCTGCTTCCCCTTGCATCACATCTGCCCTCTTCTGGCGAGCAACACTCTCTCCCAGTGCGAAAGCAAGCTGTTGGCAGCAATCGACAACAGCAGAATCAGCAAAATGAGCGGGTACATCGTGGCATTATCGAAGTTTGTATAGGCATAGCTAATTTCGTAACCCATGCCGGAACGCGCCATGATGAATTCTGACCCAATGACTCCGATGAATGCATAAGCGAGCGCCAGTTTGGCTGCGGTCAACAGATAGGGCGCACAGAACGGCAGGGTGACACGCACGGCCGTTTGTAACGCATTAAGCCCGCTAACCTGCGCCGTTTTCTTCAACACCAGTGGGACACGATCGAGACCATTAAGCATGGTTACGATGACAGCGACGACCGCCAGAAGAAATCCGATCAGGACTTGCGGCCCATCACCAAGACCAAACATGACAATGAACAATGGATAGAAGGCAAAAACCGGAATGGCATAATAAGTCGCAAACAGTGGATCGAGGATGTCGCGCGCCGTCCTGTAGCTGTGCAAGACCGTGCCGACAACGACACCGACTACATATGCTGACGCGAATGCCGCCAGCACGTTCGCCAGGCTCTTGCCGATCTCGCCGAAATAGCGCCCGGCCAACAGCATGCTGATAAAGTCGCGAACGATAATGTGGGGCGGCGGCATTGTAACCTTGTCAATGACGCCGGTAAAACAAAGCACTTCCAACAACAGGATGAAGCCCGCGATAACCATGATCTGATAGAGACGCAACCTGCTCATGCGCCACTGCCCGCTCGTCCCATCGTCTTTAGCGACTCTTCACGCAACGTCTTCCACAAACGGCTTGTCATTGCCCCGAAGTTCTCGCGTTCGACGATCCGACTGTCGCGCTCGCGCGGCCAGCCTGTCTGGACCAGATCGATCACTTTCCCAGGCCGAGCCGACATGACAGCGATGCGATCTGCCAGCATTGCCGCTTCGTCGAGAGCGTGGGTGATCAGGAAAACCGTAGCGCCGGTTTCCCGCCATACCCGAAGCATCTCGTCACCCATCAAAAGCCGAGTTTGCTGGTCGAGCGCACCGAATGGCTCATCGAGAAGAATAAGCCGTGGCTCCGCCACGATGGTCCGTGCAATGCAAACGCGCTGGCGCATACCGCCCGATAGCTGCGCCGGATAGCTTCGCGCAAAATCGTGAAGCCCCATCATATCAATGACCGCTGCGGCCCGGCGCGCCTTCTCTTCCGCCCTGATATTTTGCCGCCGTAAGCCGAATTCGACGTTCTCTCGAACATTAAGCCATGGAAAGCAGGCGTCTTCCTGAAAGACGACGCCAACCCCCTCGGGAACGTTCTTCTCGATCACACGGCCTTCGAATTCAACCGCCCCTTCTGTCGGCGCGGTAAGGCCGGCGATCAACTCGAGCAGAGTCGATTTTCCGCAGCCTGACGGACCGACCACGGCAAAAAATTCCCCTTTTTTAATTTCGGCATCGATTGGCCCGAGCGCATGCACCACCCGCCCGTCGGCATTGGCGGGGAACACTTTGGTCACTCCGCGCAGCGTCACCTCTGTCGCGGTCATCTGTTGAATTTGGTGGAAGTGATTGATTGCCCTAATAAAAGAGCGGTTTGGCGAAGGCCTATTTTGACAAGAGTAAGCATCAAGGAAGCGCCCTCAATCATTCTCAGTGGTTGACTTGGCCTCGATTACCTTAGCTAAGCAGGTAACCAATTCCCACTCGTTGGCGCAGCCCTTGATGTAAGGTCGTGGACCACATCGGGGACCATCGCATGACCGAAGCCTACTCCAATCCATTCTTGCTTGAACACGAGCTAGAGAAGGCGCTGCGCAAGCTTGGGTTTCGACTGGATTACAACAAGCTGCAAGAGCCCCACCTTGGCACTCTGAACATCACGGAACTGGCGCAAGAGCTGAGCCCAAGGGTGTTGGTGAAGGTGAAGGTTGTCAGAACCCAAGAGAGCTATTCGTTCTCGCCCTGAGCTGGCTTGGCCTCGATGACCTTAGCACTTTGGAGCAAAGCCAACTCTAATCTACATCATTTCCGTGAACACCTTGGGGCTGATTTCATTCTTAATTCGCTGGAGCGATTGCATCCAAAGTTTTTCCCCGTTCCGGTAAAAGCGATGGAGACAAACCGCCGCTTGAATAGCGAAAAACCTTTTTTCCTGGCCGCATGCGCTTCAGCGCATCAGTGACTTGTTTGCTCTGGCGAGGCAAATCCAATGGACTCGAAATTCTTAAGACGGAAATTTTACAGTGCGCGTGCGATCAATTTGACCAATACGTATCCTAACAGCAAAGTCCAAATCACGCTGAGAGCAATTGCAAGCACAATTAGCCCCCAAGGCAAAATTCGAAGAATTAGCTGCCAAATAAAAGAAGGGTGTGATGGCTGCGGCGAATTATTATTGGTTAACATCCAAAATCCACATCCAACTTGTTTTGTTAGTAGCAGGCTACCTCCGCGATGTTGGACGCGATATGCCGACGAAAATAAACATGGGTCTTAACGTTACTTCGCCAACAGCCGCGAGAGATTGAGATTTATCGGCGATTGTGAAGAGACGGTCGGAAAATAGCGCCCAGTGATCGTCCACATCCAGTTGCTATCAGGCGGTGAGTGGGGCGACAAGAAGATGCGTCCAATGCCGCTTATCATCGAGCACAACGTAATCGTTGTCCGTCCACGGCTCGTCGTAGTGGCGGCTAGTGGACTTGAGAATCAGCGTTCTCACCATTTTTCTCGCTCAGTGTCGCAACTATCTAATTGCTTTGCTTGTAGTTCTTCGCATGTCACTAATAAAACACTTTTATTACGATGCTTCTTCTCACCGGGGACAATCGCGTCCCTCCATTGTGGCGATGGAGGAGAGGGGATGACGCTCGAATTCGTGGA
>Ga0306920_100011239_pt1 | contig 12071 bp, 11 predicted proteins | sample flu12Cox44000170_FD_204666 | JGI IMG/M metagenome (GOLD analysis project Ga0306920, IMG submission 204666) | Lab enrichment of tropical soil microbial communities from Luquillo Experimental Forest, Puerto Rico - flux4day.12C.oxic.44.000.170 (v2)... | ecosystem: Environmental > Terrestrial >...
GCATTCGCACGCCGGCCCATCTCAAAGACGTTCCGATCTCGGTCGGCATGCGCGCCGGCAGCCACTTCAACGTGCCCTATCGGCTGGAAAAATTCTTAGCCCTTGAGCACATTAAGACCGTCAATACCGGCGGTTTCGGCGCGCGGCTGCGCGCGCTGCTCGATGGCGAGGTCGAGGCCGCGAGCCTGTTGCCGCCGCAGATCGCGATGGCCGAGCAGCTCGGCTTGCGCAAGATCATCGAGGATACTTTCCATACGCTGTGGGCTGCCCGGGCTAGACAAAGACCGAAATCATTCACGAATTTTTGGGGCAAAACCCACTAGAAAGCTTGATTTCATCGGGGTTTGTCGCCACTTGTCTGAGACAAGGGCTGACAAGCACAGACAGCCCGTTTTGTTACCCCGCTGTTACCCCGAGAGGCACTTTCCATGGCACGCCACATCACCGACCTGGGCGTCAAAAACTTAAAACCCCGCGCCCAACGTTACGAAAAGCCGATCGGCGGCAACCTCTTTCTCGTCGTCCAGCCGTCAGGTCGTAAGAGCTACGCGGTGCGCTATCGCTATGCCGGCAAGACTCGCAAGCTGACCTTGTCGGGCGGCCTCAGCCTGGTCGCCGCCCGTCGCGAGGCCGCCGATGCGCTTTATCAGATCGAGCGGGGCGTCGATCCAGGCGTCGCGCGCGTGCAGCAGAAGCAAGCGCAGCGGCTAGCGGACGCCGATACCTTTGCTGCCATAGCCGCCGAATATTTTCGCCGCGAGGGCCGCGGCCTGCGCAGCGTCAAGCGCCGACAACAGACCATTGATCGCCTCGTTGTTCCCGTCATCGGCAATCGGCCGATTGGCGCGATCAAGCGCAGCGAGATCGTTCGGCTGCTCGATCGAATCGAAGAGGTTAACGGCCCGAGCATGGCCGACGACGTCCTGGCGTTCGTGCGCAAGATCATGAATTGGCACGCGACGCGCAGCGATGAATTCCGCTCCCCCGTTGTTCGCGGCATGGCGCGCACCAAGCCGCAAGAGCGGGCGCGAACTCGCATCCTGTCCGATGACGAGTTGCGTTCGGTGTTGCGCACGGCGGCCGATCAGAAAGGCGCTTTTCCGGCGCTGATCCAGTTTTTGCTCTTTACCGCGGCGAGACGCGATGAAGCTCGAAACATGACCCGGGCAGAACTCGAGGGCAGCGATTGGATTCTGCCGGCGGCGCGCAACAAGGTGAAAGTCGATCTGATCCGGCCGCTGAGCCCCGCGGCGCTGGATATTCTTAATCGAGTGCCGCGGATCGACGGCGGCGAATTCGTGTTCTCGAATAGCGGGCGCCGCCCGTTCAGCGGCTTGTCGAAAGCTAAGAAGAAATTCGACAAAGCGGCCGGCGTTCATGGGTGGACGTTGCACGATCTGCGCCGGACTGCGCGCAGTCTCATGAGTCGCGCTGGCGTGAATTCCGATCATGCCGAGCGCTGCCTAGGCCACGTCATCGGCGGTGTTCGCGGCGTTTACGACCGGCATCAATTTTACAACGAGAAGCGCGATGCCTATGCGGCGTTGGCCGCGCAGATCGCCCGCATCCTCACTCCGGTCGACAATGTGACCGAGATGCCGGCGGCCAGGAAGTCGCGCCGCAAATGACGGAAGCGGCCGACGAAGCAGCCAGCAGGGGCGAGCTTGCTGGCTTCATTGCCGGCGAACTTGGGCATGCGACGGACTCGAAATCCATTCGCGCACGTCTCAGGGAATACCTCATCGCCGCCGTCGATCCCGAGGACCCGGAGCAACAGCGCGAACGGCTTCGCGCAATCGAACGAGACTGTCTGAAAGCTGCAAAATCGGTCTGGTTGGCGCCGCAAGAGGTGGATTGGTTTCCGAAAGGCATCGCCGCCTCATCAGCGTCGGCGCTAACCAGGGATCGCATCACCGCCCTTTTTGCCGATAATATTCGAACAGCCGAGCAATCCGGCAATCGGCGAGCCACAGATTTTCTGCGCCAGCAATTAAAGAAATTCGAGAGCGGAACGCTTAAGCTCGAGCAGGAGAAAGTCGAGCCTCGGGAGAAAGGCGAGCCTCTAGTTCAGGCTGTCATCGGACCGAGCGAGCTTAGCTTGCTGCTCAACGAAGTTTCGAAAGCCGCCGGACAAGCGGCAGATAGGCTACCGCCGAAACGCCGAGCCCGAGGAATACCGCAAGAAGAGATGGTCGCCCACTACGGTTGGCTGCTGCTACAGGAATTTTACCGGCGGCCGGCATCGGGAGATAAAAGTAAAAGCCGGCTACATAGAACCGCAGCCGAGACTAAACGGTTGTCGGTGGTGCTTCGTGCTGCGCATGATCGGCTTGCCGACCATCTCGATTACATAAAGGCCAATTGGCCCAAGCTATCGCCGGCATTCCGTGCGGCGCATAACCGGATGCTTGTGAAAGGCGGCAAGCAGCCGATTCCCGAGCCGGTGACCGATCTTTATAAGCCGCCCAAGAGGTCCCGCTTTCCCTGGTCGAAATACCTGACCGTTACGGCGCTATTCTATGAATATGTAACCGGGGAGCACAAAGAACCGGAAAGCTTCGACACCGCCTGTCGTAAAGTGCTGAAAGCGACTGGCGACCGTTAAATCAGGCTCCCGTTTTGGGGAAACCGCCGCTAACTTTCTGCTGGTTTCCCCACGAGATTTCTCCTCCCCGATCGATACTGCCTTCCTGTCTAAGACACTTTGACAGGGAGGCCACCGCTACATGCAGGTTAAGCAGCAGACGCTCGTCGTGACGACGGGTGGCGTGGATTACCTTTCGAAGAGCGGTCTCGCGCACCGGTACAATGTTACGACGCGGACGGTCGATCGCTGGAAGAATAATCCGGCGCTCAATTTCCCGAAGGCCGACTTAATCGTTCTCGGCCGCGAATATCGGAAGGTCACCACGATAGAGGCGTGGGAGCGCCGGCGCGCGACGGCGACCTAAACGAAACGGCCAGCCTTTGGCGGCTGGCCGTTCGTGTTTTCGATACCGGCGCGGCAAACGCCGGGCAACAAAGGAGTTCGACGTGGTTGCTAATATAATCACGGCTCCCGCCGGTCAAGCAACCAGAGTATTTGATGTCGCCGATCCCGCTCGGCTCGGCAAAGTCATCAAGGCAGGTCCTGAAATCTCCGAAGTTCGCTTCGAGGACGGCGCCGAGCGCAACATTCCCAACGTTCCTCTGCACCCCGTCGAGACGGCCGAAGTAGAACTGGACAATCCAGCTCGACCCGCCGAACCCGTGCATACCGTTGTCCTTCAGGGGCAAGAAGCCTGGCAACGGCTGCGCAGCCATTCGACGTGGGAGGACTGGAAGAAAGTCGGCGCTGCTCTTGTGATCGGTCGCGGCGAGGCGATGCGCGACGGTCACGTCAATAAGCCCAAGGGTCGGAGCTATAACGCCGCCATCAACGCATTTCTGAAAAAGTTTGGCTTCGACAGTCTTGATAGCGGTGATCGCTCCCGCTTGTTCGATGTCATGGACCATCTGAACGAGATCGAGAGTTGGCTCAACAAGCTGCCGCTTAAGGAGCGCCTGCGCCTCAATCATCCGGCCAGCATGTTGCGGCGTTGGAAAGCTGCAACCGCCGAGAAGAAAAATTCAAATTCTGAACAGAAGGTCTCGCCACAGCAGAAGCTGAAAGACGAGTTGGTGCGGCTTCAGGAAGACAACGACCGCATGAAGCGCGAGATCGAACGCGGCGGCGGCGATTTGTGGAGCGCCGAGGATCGGCCGCGGGACATCGCCAACGTCATGTTCAGGAAGGTGGGTAAGACCAAAGCCGAGAAGATCGCGCGTGAACTTCGATCTCTGCTCAATAAGAAAGAAACCCGATGAAAGACTTGGAAACCAGGAAGCGGTTCAGATCGACGCCACCCTGTACGGAAATCGTTTCGAATTCGAAACGCGGCAACAAATTTCTCAGGGACTGGATCGATCCGAGCGACCGACCCACACGCGATGACAATGGGCGGCTGTTTCTGGTCCTTCTCGACGACGCTGCTGCCAGATGTTTGGCCGACGCTGCCCGCGCCGGTCTGCAGTTCTAAAACCGCAAAGCCGGCGGAGCGAATATGGGTAATCTTGCAAAAATCCTTCAGAACTACCAGGCCGGGATCAGCAAAGACCAACGCCTCGAGAAACTGTACCGCGCGCTCGCGCCGTACCTGTTCGACGGCAGCGAATGCTTCAGGACTATCAATGCCGAATTGCCGGGCCCCGAGAACGAGATCGCCGCTTCTAACATACGGCATGCAAACCTGGCGCAATTTTGCGACTGCGTTCCGGTCGACATCATCCTCGAAGTCGTTGGCAAGCTTCTCGATGAAGGGAAGCTCTCATGACCGCCGGCGGTCGCGCAGCTCGCCGCGGCGCCGGATTCCGCCAACTCTATTCATGGCTCGACGGCGCCGACTTTTTGATCGTTCGCGCCGATCGCAGCGAGCCGCTAGTCGTAGTTCCATTCCATTTCGCGATCGAAATCGCGAAGGCAGCAGAGAATTCACGTCACGTGAGTAGCGAGCCGAAGCGCTGTGTCTCCGGCAACGGGCCAAAGGAGCCCTTTTAATTATGAGTGAAGAAAGCAAAACGCCGAACGCATTAACGCCTGTTGATGGGTTTAGCGACACCGGAGACACGGCAGCGTCTCCACTCCGCGGCATCGGTGTTCGGTTTAAGGAAGGCAAGGAGGGCGAAGAATACATCGCTTACTCCGAGCCATTCCCCGTGAAGGGCCGGACGTTTGCCGCCGTCGACAAGGCGGACGGCTGGCAGAAACTCGCGGAGGGTGTTCCGCCCGAATATCTGATGCGAAAGCCAGGCCAGCCGCGCCCGCCGCGGCCGCCCGTCGACGAGAAGGATTGGCCGATTAATCTAAACGGCAAGCCTGAGCATCCCTGGAAGTGGACGCGTTACCTCTACCTGCTCGACACTGACACCGGGGAGGTCGTGACTTTTTGGTCGAACACTGTCGGCGGCAGAATTGCCTTCGACGCACTTTCCGAACAAGTGAACATCGTGCGCAGCATGCACCCGGACAAAATTCCGGTGCCAATCATCGCGCTCGAACGGACGATGTTCCCGACTTCGTTCGGCGGCAAGAAGGCACGGCCGCACTTCAAAATCGTCGGCTACAAACTGCGCAGCCAAATTGGCTCGCAAAATTTGTTGACCGACGAAACCAACAAGATCGACCGGCCGCCACTGACACTCGCCGAAGAAATGGGCGACGAGGTTCCGTTCAATGATCCGACTCCCGATCTCGGAAAAGCGGAAAGCCCTAAGGCATCCGCGCCGCCGCTTCCGACTCCGCGGCGCAATTTGAAAAAGTCGGACCCGAAGGCCAGCGCGAGAAAGCCGACGACCAAGCGGCGGCCGGTCAATCCGCTGCAAGCCGGCTGATCAAGGAACAGGCGGCCGCGGGGCTGGGCCGCCGTTTTTCAATTTTCAAGTTTGTGCCATGAGCGATACGCGCCACATCTTGCACCATGACATCGAGACGCGATCGCGCATCGATCTAAAACGCGTCGGTGCGGTACGCTACGCCGATCATGCAAGCACTGAAGCGCTGTGCCTAGGCTTTGCGGTCGACGATGAGCCGGTGAAAATTTGGTCAATGTGGAACAACGATCCGGTGCCGCCCGAATTCATCGAGGCCGCGCACAATCCGCTGTGGCTAACGGCGAGCCATAATGATCATTTTGAAAGATCAATCGCAAAGTATGTCCTCGGACCGCAGCACGGCTTTCCGGAAATCCCGATTGAGCGGCGCCGCTGCAGTATGGCCATGACCTATGCGGCCGCCTTGCCGGGCGCCTTGGAAAAGGCCATTGCGGCGCTCGGCTTGCCGTTTGAAAAGGACAAGGCCGGTCAGGCGTTAATGCGGCGCATGTCGAAGCCGCGACCCGACGGCAGTTGGATCGAGGATGAGGCAAGTCGCGAGCGGCTTTATCAATATGTCAGGCATGACGTTGAAAGCGAACGCGCAGTATTCAAGGCGCTGCCGCCGCTGATCGATACCGAGCAAAAACTTTGGGTTGTCGATGCAAGGATCAATGAACGCGGCGTTGCGATCGATGTGCCATTGCTCGAAGCTGCGCTGCGCATCGTCACCGAGGCCCAAGCGAAGTTCCAGACGGAATTCCGCGCGCTCACCGACTTAGATTCCACCAACCAAGTCGAGAAGTTCATCGCTTGGCTTGCCACGAATGATTGCGTTGTCACCGATGCGCAAAAAGACACACTGAAGCATGCACTGCGGCGCAAGGGCCTGACGCCCAAAGTGCGCCGAGCCATCGAATTGCGGCTGGAATTAGCCCACGCATCCACGGCAAAGGTCGAGGCGCTGTTGAATTGGCGCGGTGCCGACAATCGCGTGCGTGGCAGTCTCGTGTTTCATGGTGCCTCGACCGGGCGTTGGGCCTCACGTGGCGTGGGGGTGCAAAACTTCAAACGGGATTCCACCGGTATTGATACCAAGATCGCCAGCATCCTGAACGGTGGCGCCGGACTCGTTTCGCCGGTCGAGGATGTCGGCGCTGCAGCCCGCGCCATGATATGCGCGGCAGCCGGGCACCGGCTGCTGATCGGTGACTTTTCCGGAATTGAAAGCCGAGTATTGGCTTGGATTTCAGCGCAAGCATCGAAATTAGAGCAATGGGCGAAATTCGACCGCACCGGCGACCCGAAAGACGAGCCTTATTACATTCTCGGCCGAGCCTGCGGCCAGCCGGAAGAGACCGCGCGCACGACCGGCAAAACCGCGGATTTAGCATTTGGTTATTGCGGTGGCCCCAAGGCTTGGGACCGACTGGCCCCCGAAGACGACACGTCCAGCGAAGAGGACAAGCGCCGCTATCAGCAAACCTGGCGAAAGATGCACCAGCAGACGGTCGCGTTTTGGGGCGGCATCAATCGCGCCGCCATCAACGCGGTAGGCAAGCCCGGCACGACTTTCAATTACAAGTCGCTCGGCTGCTCCTATGACGGGACGTTCTTGCGCATCGTGCTGCCATCCGGTCGCGCGCTAAGCTATCCGTTCCCGCGGTTGGGCACCGGCAAGTTCGGCGATGCGATGATCCTGTTCAAGGACAATGCCGCCGGCAAATGGGTGGACTGTCGCTTCGGCCAGGGCAGTTTCGGCGGGCTGTGGGCCGAAAATCTCACGCAAGCGATATCCCGCGATCTGCTCGCCGCTGCCTTGATGCGGCTCGAGGCGGCCGGCTATCCGGTGACACTGCATGTCCATGACGAAATTGTCTGCGAGGTACCGAATGGCTTCGGCAGTCTCGAGGAATTCCAGCGCCTCATCACAACCTTGCCGGATTGGGCCGCAAGCCTGCCAATCGCCGCGAAAGTTCGCGAAAGCGACCGCTTCGCCAAAATTACCGAGCCCGCCATTTCCGAGGGGTGCTTAGGTAGCGACCCTCTCGAAATAATGCATCCACAGCCTTCTGTGTCGGTTGAGTGCGAAGACGGTCACCGTGCTCCAGTTGAAAATACGCCAAATCCCGCCAACACTGGCACCCCAGCCGGCAACGCCAACGACGGAAATGATGCCGGCGACAACTATGCTTCAGGCGAACAGCCACGCGGTCACAGCACCGCCGTCTACATCTACCGCGACGCCAATGGCGCACCGTACTTGCGTGTCGTCCGCAGCTCGGCCAAAAAATTTTGGCAGTCACATTGGGACAATGGCCGCTGGCTAAAGGGCAAGCCGGCCGGCCCGAAAATTCCGTATCGCCTGCCGGAGTTGGTCGCCGCGGCAGCCAATATTTCGGTGTTTGTCTGCGAAGGCGAGAAGGATGCCGACAATGTCGCCACGCTCGGCTCGATCAGCACCACCAATTCGGAAGGCGCCGGCAAGGGCAAGTGGACGGTGGACCTCAATAAATGGTTTGCCGGCAAACAGCTCGTCTACATCCTCGAGGACAACGACGATGACGGCCGGCGCCATGCCCGCGAGGTAGCCGGCCATTTACAGCATCTCGTCGACGAAATTCATATCGTGTCTTTTCCCGAATTGCCGGTGAAGGGCGACGTGTCGGATTGGCTCGAGGCCGGCGGCACTCGAGAACAATTGCTCGCCCGGGCCAAGGCGGCGCCACGCTGGCAGCGCGACGGCTATGTTCTGGTGCGAGCTTCCGACATCGTGCCACGGGCGATGGATTGGCTATGGCAGGGCCACATCCTGCGCGGCTCGCAAGAATTGCTGACCGGAATTCCCGGTAACGGTAAGTCGCAAATCCACTGCGCCTTCGTCGCCTATGTCACCACCGGTGGCGCTTGGCCTGACGGGTGCAACGGCGCACCGCCCGGCAACGTCATCATGATGACTGCCGAAGATTGTCTCGATCAGACCATCGTGCCGCGCCTGATTGCTGCCGGCGCCGATCGGCATCGCGTGTTTGTGCTGAAGAAAATTCGCCGTGACAACAAGGAACGCATGTTCCTGTTGAGCGAAGACCTCGAAGAACTCGAGCGCATGATTGTCGGCATCGGCGACGTGCGTCTAATCACCATCGATCCAATCACGGCGTATATGGGCGGCAAGCTCGACAGTCACCGCGCCACCGATGTCCGCGGCCAATTGGGCCCGCTGGCCGATCTGGCGGAACGCATGGATGTGGCGCTTTCGGCAATTACCCATCCGCCGAAGCACGCGACGCAGCGCGCCATCGACCACTTCATCGGCTCGCAAGCGTTCATCGCTGCGGCTCGGATCGGCCACATGGCGATTGAGGAAATCAACGAAGACGAACACGGCAATAGGCTGCCGACCGGCCGCAGCCTGTTCACCAACCCGAAGAACAACGTCAGCCGCAAAATGTCGACGCTGGCCTATCGGATTGTCGAGAAGCCGCTCGACGGCGGCATCAATGCAGCCTGCGTCGCTTGGGAGGAGATCGTCGACATCACTGCTGACCAAGCGGTCGCGGCGATGGCACCGAGCAGAAACAAAGACAAAAGCGGCGCCCAGGTTTTTCTGTTTACGATCCTGGCGAATGGGCCAGTGGCAGTAAAGCTGATCGAGGAGCGCGCTCACGTCCATGGCTTCAGCAAGGAGCAGCTTAAATACGCGAAGGGAAAACTCGAGATCGTCGCCTTCAAAGAGGAAGGCACGCTCGAGGGCCGTTGGTTCTGGGCGCTGCCGCAGCACGCACCGCAAGAAACGGAGGAGCAAAAGCCATGATCAGCGAACTGCCTTGGGGAGTGCGATCCGACAGATGGTTTTGGTGCAAGAGCAGCGCCGCTAACACTTTTATTTTTCCCTTCTTCGGGAATGCGCATGCTTTTTGTGGGCTAACCCCTTGATTTAGAACAAGGGGGGAAAACGCGGGAATTTTTCCCCTCTTCGAAGAGTGGACATTCTTCGAAGAGGGGAATTTTCCCCCTTCGAAGAGGGGAAAATTTTTAGGTCTGTAAGTATTTGATTTTAAACAAGGGGGGAAAAAATTACCGAAGAGGGGACAAAAAAGTTGTGCGTGGCGTCCGCGGTGGAATTGCCCCACCTTTCGCCCGGATACGAGTTCCATCCGCACAAAAAGTTACGCACCGATCGGACCTGATCAGGTCGTTGTTCTTGGCCGTCAAAACCCACGCTCGGCCGGTTGTAATGCCGGCCTTTTCGCTTACCCCCGCGTGCATGACCTATCACATTTAATGGCGTGGCCCGTGCTCGAGATAGCACAGACTTACTGGGATAACTTGATGGTCATTGACCGGCTGCCCGTATCCGGGGTAACGAAAGGGTAACGGCAAAGCCCTTTCTCGGGCTTGCCGGCCCGCATTGAAAATGGGCGCCGAAATGGATTGCGAAGCCGCCTCTAAATCGCCGGCGGATAACCGACCGGTAGCTGACAGCAAGAAGTCTGGTCGGAGCCGGGTCAGTAACGGTTCTGCTCTTTTGCCTGGTGTCGATGGTCGCTCGGCTTGGGTTCGGCGCCTTCGCGATTTGATCAACGAATTCCTCGGTGAGCATCTTGCCGGCGCCGACAATTGCAGCCCTGCCGAGCGCGCGATTGTGCGCCGTGCTGCGGTCCTGATTACCGAGCTGGAAATTCTGGAATCTAAATTCGCCGCCAATAATGAAGCGACGCCGGAGCAGCTGTTGCTCTATGGGCGGACCGCGAACACGCTTCGCCGATTGCTCGAGGCTATCGGATTGCAGCGGCGGTCACGTAATCTCAATCCAAAGCTAGACGATCTGCTGCTCGAGCATCAGCGCCGCGCTGCGGCCATGAATGAGCCTGCCGATGGTTGAGATTGATCATGCGTTGCTCGATCACCGCATGCTCGGCGCCGGATTTGGCGATCTCAGCACCTGGCGCACGTGGCTCGCGACCCTGAAAGCTGCGTTTGGCCGTCCACTTAACCCCTGTGAGCGCGAGACCTTCGCGCGCGTCGCCGGCAACCGCACCGTTCCGACACGGCGCGTGCGCGAGCTGTGGTGTGTTTGTGGAAGACGTTCCGGCAAGTCGAGGATTGCCGCTGCGATCGCGGTGCATTTAGCATTATTCATCCAGCATCGTCTGGCCCGCGGCGAAACCGGAATGTGTCTGGTGCTCGCCGGCTCGCGGGATCAGGCGCGACAGTGTTTTGGCTATGTGCGCGGCTTGCTTGAAAGCGCGCCGGCGCTATGGGCCGAAGTGGTCAATATCACCCGCTATGAGATCGAATTTAAAAGCGGCGTCGTCGTTGCCGTGCATAGCAACTCTTTCAGAACAATTCGTGGCCGCACCCTGCTCGGTTGCGTCTTTGATGAAACTGCTTTTTGGCGTGACGAAAGCAGCGCCATGCCAGATGTCGAAACTTATCGCGCCGTGTTGCCATCATTGGCGACCACTAACGGCATGCTGATCGGCATCAGCACGCCGTATCGCAAGGCCGGCTTGCTGCATCAAAAACATCGCGATCATTTCGGCCACGACGACGATGACGTGCTGGTGGTGCAAGGTGCATCCAAAACTTTCAACCCGTCGCTGTCTGATGCAGTAATCGCGGCGCAGCGTGAAGCCGATCCCGCCGGCGCGGTTAGCGAATGGGACGCAATATTCCGCACCGATATCGCCAGCCTGTTCGACGACGAGCTGATTGATCGTGCCATCGAACACGGCCGGCCGCTGGAATTGCCGCCGCAGCCGGGCGTTGTTTACAAGGGCTATACCGATGCCAGCGGCGGTGTTGGTGCCGACGCCTACACGCTTGGCATTGCTCATAAGGATGGCGATCGCTCTGTTGTCGATCTGGTGCGCGGTACCGTCGGCAAATTCGATCCGCGTGAAGTGACGCTGCAGTACGCAGCGCTATGCAAGGAATATCATGTTCGCGAAATTGTTGGCGACGCCTATTCGGCACAATGGGTGGCCGGCGCCTGGCGCGAGGCCGGCATCACCTATCGCAAGAGCCCACTGACTAAGAGCGAAATTTATCTGGAAACCATTCCGCTATTCACCCGCGGCCTGGTGCGGTTGCCTGATCATCCGAAGCTGTTGCGCGACCTGCGGCTGCTCGAGCGGCAGACGCATCGGAGCGGCCGGGACAGCGTTGATCATCCGCGCGGTCAAAACGATGATTTTTCGAATTCCTGCTGCGGCGTCCTGCATCTTGTTGGTCGGATTGCGGCGTACAAGCAGCCGCCGATCGTGCAGCCGGGCGTTTGGTCAAAAACTTCGGGATGGCTATCTGATCCCGTTGGCAACCGCGCCCAAACAACCACACAGAAATTTTACGAATACTACAACAGCGGTGGCGGCGGCTATTGGCCTGGCAGCATTCGCGAATGGTGAGGAAAGGTTCGGCTGAGCAAAGCGAAGAATGACGCTCAAATCCATGTGTCAACGCCAACAGAAAGGAGGCAGCAATGACTGATGCCGAGACCTACATCTACGCCTTCACTTCATGCCATGGAGACGCATATTTCGGCAGCTTTGCCGAATTGAAGGACCACGCCGTGATTGGTCCGGTCAGTGTTGTCGGACCGTTTGTGGACGAACGCGCGGCAGCTGATCACGTGGGCAAGTGGGGGCGTTTCAACACGCGGATGTTGGAGATAGATGAGA
>Ga0306920_100011240_pt1 | contig 12071 bp, 9 predicted proteins | sample flu12Cox44000170_FD_204666 | JGI IMG/M metagenome (GOLD analysis project Ga0306920, IMG submission 204666) | Lab enrichment of tropical soil microbial communities from Luquillo Experimental Forest, Puerto Rico - flux4day.12C.oxic.44.000.170 (v2)... | ecosystem: Environmental > Terrestrial >...
CGTCGAACAGGAAAATCGTCTTGCCGAAAATCGCGCGCTCACTGAGCGGTTTGAGCGCCCGCGCGGCATCGACCTTGTCGGGCGTGACCATCACTTCGGAGTAACGTTCGCCGACCTCGTCCATGCTGGCGTCGAGCACGAACTTACCGTCCTTGATGAAGATCAGGTCGGTGAGGATGTGTTCGATCTCCTCGACCTGGTGCGTGGTGACGATGATGGTTTTCTCTTCGTCGAAGTAGTCGTTGAGCAGGCTTTGGTAGAACTCCTTCCGGTACAGGATGTCGAGGCCCAGCGTCGGCTCGTCGAGCACGAGCAGTTTGGCGTCAATCGCCATCACCAGCGCGAGATGCAGCTGCACGATCATGCCCTTGGACAGTTCGCGTACGCGCTGCGTCGGTTGGATCTTGGTACGAGCGAGGAAGGCGAGGCATTTCTCGCGGGAAAAGTGCGGATGCACTCCGCCGACGAAGTCGACCGCTTCGCTCACGCGCAGCCAGCGCGGCAGTACCGCCACATCGGCGATGAAGCACACTTGTTTCATCAAATCGGTGCGCTGCGTGCGCGGATTCAGTCCGAGCACCGACAGTTCGCCGTCGAATTCCGACAGACCAAGGATGGCCTTGAGCGCCGTAGTCTTGCCGGCGCCGTTCGGGCCGATCAGGCCGACGATGCGGCCCGCGCCGATCTCGAAATCGACATGATCGAGCGCGATATTGGTGCCGTAGCTTTTGCTTAGGCCGCGGGCGTGCACGATGGGAGATGAGACGTCGCTCATGAGTAGGTCCATTGGCTCAATTGTTGGCGGAAAGCAGTGTATTGATGTCCAGGCCCAGGCGCGCGATGCGATCGCGCAGCGCCGGCCATTCCTCGCGCAGGAAGCGCTCGCGTTCCGAGCGCAGCAGCGCTTCGCGCGCGCCCTCGGCCACGTACATGCCCAAGCCGCGGCGTTTTTCGACGAGGTTGTCGTCGACCAACTCCTGGTACGCCTTGGACACGGTAATCGGGTTGAGCTGAAAGTCCGCCGCGACTTGACGCACTGAAGGCAGCGCGTCGCCGTGCTTGAGCACGCCATCCAGGATCATCGCCACGACGCGGTCGCGCAGCTGGCGGTAGATCGGGGCATTGTCATTCCAGGTCACGCTCATTGGCGATCCTCAAATTCTTTCAAAACATTACAGGTGAAGCGGTGCACTCAGCTGAAGGATCAGTTCTTCGGAGCGTGGGTCAGGACGCGGCCGAACGAATAGTAGGGCATGTCGAGGCGCAAGCGATGCGGGCGGGCGGCTTCGAACACGGTATTGATGATCGAACCCGAGTCGTCGTTCGCATCTGCGACGCTGGCGGTAGCGTTGGCGGCAGCCAGGTCTTCTGCGCTCGGCAGCACGCGGATCGTCGACATCACCGTGATGCGGTCGGTCGGGTCGATCGCCGCGGCGATGCGCTCTTCTTCACTCGCCGTGACCTTCACGACCGGCAGGGTCGGCAGCGGACGCGATTCGGTCGCGAAAGCGGCGGCGATTTCTGCGGCGCTCGGACGTACCGAAACGGTGGGAAGCGTCGGCACATTGGCTTCGGCATAGGCGGCGCTGATTTCCTCGGCGCTTGCGGTCACAGTGATCGTGGACATCTGCGCCGGGTTGGCGAAGCTGCCGACCGGCTGGGCGGCCGTGGCGGACAGAGTGGTCAGGCCGAGAATCATCGCGCCAGTCAGCGCGAGCAGGGCGGGCCGATTTACTGGGTTGAACGAGTTCATGGTAGGTCTCCGGTGGTGTCAGCGTGAGCTGAGTAAGTAGTGTTGTATGTAACTATAACACTAAATCACAGGGTGTCAACTACTTTTTGAAGATAATTCGGAATACTGGTCGCCGCCGCCGTGGTCTTTGAGTAGAAAATTAAGCAAATACAAATAATTATCCGAATTCTTTCCGGCATGGATTTGGCTCGAATATTCTTGGTCGATCCGCAGCGGGAGGTGTGCTGGTGGCGGTTCTTGCGAGAAAACCAGTACCTCGACTAGCACACCTGGTGGGTGCGGAGAACGGCCCTGAGAGGGGCACGGACGCCCTGGATATCGCGGTATTCGGCTGCTCTGGCGCGCTTTAGTCGTGCTAGATTGCTTGAAGCATGTCCACGCGCGTTCAGCCAATCGGGCAGCGCAGCGGATTCGGCATCGCAGCCGATGCCGGTTCCGAGGACGATTGCGTGTCCGCATTATTGCGGATCAATACGCCGGACCAACTTGCACGCCTGGCGCTCAGCCAGATAGAGGCGCGCTTCGAATGCCGCGCATTGCGCTTGGCGTGGCAACTCGGCGAGCAACAGCGCCGTTCGATTCCCGACACTGCGCCTACCGATGCCGAAACCGCGTTGCTCGATGCAGCGCTGGCCGCGCACGGCGAGGTACATGCAACGGTGCCGGGCGAGCGATGCTGCGTTGTCATTGAATTGGCATCGGGGCCTACCGCTGAAGCGGCATTGCTGTGCGAATGGCCGAATATCGCGGCATTCGTACACGCTGAATCCGCCTGGCGTGAATACATCGCTATGCTCGGCGTGCGCTTCGCCGACGTACTGGAGCGTACCGAGCAAGGCCTCGCGATCGAGCGCCTGGACAAGGCGGCGCGCTTGCAGCGCGCGCTGTATGCGATCGCCGATCTCGCGAGCGCCGATCTCGACATGATGGAAATGCTGCCGCGCTTGCACACCGTGGTGGCCGAGCTGATGTTCGCGGAGAACTTCTTCATCGCGCTGTACAACGCCGAGCGCGACACGCTGCAATTCATCTACTTTGCCGACACGCGCGACCCCATCGTCGTGGATCCGGACGAGGAGATCCCGGTATCCGACATCAGCGGCAGCCTGACGCTCGAGGTGATTCGGCGCGGCCGGTCGATCATGGGGCCCTCCGCGGCGTTGCGCGCCGAGTTCGGGTTCGAACCGGAACGCAACTATGGCCCGGATGCGGCTGATTGGCTCGGCGTGCCGATGTTATCGGGCGGCGCGGTGCGCGGCGCGGTGGTCGTGCAGAGTTACGACGAGGCCGATCGCTACAGCGGCGAGGACCGCGCGCTGCTCGCCTTCGTCGCGCAGCACATCCTGACCGCGCTGGTGCGCAAGCAGGCGCATGCCGAGCTCGAACGTCGTGTGCAGGAACGCACGCGCGAACTCACCGTGGAAGTGCGCGAGCGCCAGCGCGGCGAAAAACTGCAGTCGGCTCTGTACAGCATCGCCGATTTCGCCAGCGGCGAACTCGACATGCGCGAGATGCTGCACTGTATTCACAGTGTGGTGGGCGAATTGATGTATGCACGCAACTTTTACATCGCGTTATACGACGCCCAACATGCCACGCTGCGCTTCATCTATTTCGCGGACGAGAAAGACACGAACATGTACGACCCCGCGGTGGACATCCCGGTCGAGCGCATGAACAACAGCCTGACCCTGGGCTTGATCCGTCACGGCCGTCCGGTGCATGGACGGGCAGCAGCAGTAGCGGAACTGTTGACGGTACCCGGCGGCATCGGCCTGGGCACACCGGCCGAGGATTTTCTTGGCGTACCGATGGTGGAGAACGGCGAAGTGCGCGGCGCGGTCGTGGTGCAGACCTACGATGCGGCGCTGCGCTACAGCGACGACGATCTCACGCTGCTGAGCTACGTAGCGCAACACATACTTACTGCGATGGGACGCAAGCAGGCGCAAGCCGAACTCGAGCGCCGCGTGCAGGATCGCACGCGCGAGTTGGCCGAAGCGGTGACCGAACTGCGCGACCAGATCGGTGAGCGCGAGCGCATCGAGCGCCAGCTCGTCTACGAGAACCTGCACGACGGGCTCACCGGTTTGCCCAACCGCAGTTTTCTGCTCGACGTCCTCGTGCGGGCGCTGGCGCGTTCGCAGCGCGACGCTGAGCACCGTTTCGCCGTGCTGTTCCTCGATCTCGATCGCTTCAAGGTCGTGAACGACAGTGTCGGGCACCTCGTGGGCGACGAGATGCTCAAGCAAGCGGCGCAGCGCCTCGCGGCTTGCGTGCGTTCGCCCGACGTGGTCGCGCGGCTGGGCGGCGACGAATTCGCGCTGCTGCTCGAAGACGTCAAGCACACCGACGACGTCTTTCACGTAGCGCAGCGCGTAATCGCGGAGCTTTCCGAACCGATGCGCATCGCCGGCAAGGAATTGTTTCCCTCCGCCAGCGTCGGCATCGCGTTCAGTCACGAGCGCTATCAGAGTGCGGAAGAATTGTTGCGCGACGCCGATGTGGCAATGTATCGCGCCAAGGCGAAAGGCCGTCAGCGCTTCGAGGTATTCGATGAGCGCCTGCACCAGGAGGCGCTGCGTCTGCTCGATCTCGAAGGCGACTTGCGCCGCGCCCTGCTGCGCGACGAATTCGAGCCGCATTTCCAACCGATCGTGCGACTTTCGGACGGCCAAGTCATGGGCTGCGAGGCCCTGCTGCGCTGGCGTCACCCCGAACGCGGTCTGTTGCTGCCGGTGGATTTTCTCGCCGTGGCCGAAGAAAGCGGCGCGGCAGAGCAGATCGATTGGCAGATGTTCGACAAGACCTGCCGCGCGATCGAATTGTTCGGCGATACCGGCTACGTGACGCTCAATGTGTCGGCGCGGCACTTCCGTTCGCCTGAGCTGGCGCGGCAGATTCTCGACATGCTCGCTGCGCACGGCGTGCCGCCGCAGCGCGTGCGGCTGGAAATGACGGAAGGCGCGCTGTTCGAAAATCCCGAGCAAGCGCGCAATACATTAGAAGCCCTGCGTTACGCCGGTGTGCTCGCGGCTTTGGACGATTTCGGCACTGGCTACTCTTCGCTGAGTTATTTGCACCGCTTCCCATTGCATGCACTCAAGATCGACCGATCTTTCGTTGCCGACCTCAAGCCCGGCAGCGGCGGTAGCGCGGCAGTGGTGCGCGCGGTGCTCGCACTGGCCAGCACGCTTGGCATGGAAGTGGTCGCTGAAGGAATCGAGACGACCGAACAGCGCGATCAACTGATCGAGCTCGGCTGCGATTTCGGTCAGGGATTCCTGTTCGCCAAGCCGCGACCGGCCGGGAAGTGGGCGACACTGCATTGAAGGCACCGTGGGTCGTTCAATGCAGCGCCGGCGAGACTATGCGGCTTCGGCGGCTTCCAATTCGGCCTGCAGATGCAGCCACTCGCCTTCGAGCGCTTCGATCTCGGATGAGAGCGTGGCGCGCTGCTGGCTGAGTTCGAGCATCTGCGAGGTCGACGCAGTCGAGTAGAAATTCGCGTCGGCGAGTTTGACTTCCAACGCGTGTCGATCCTTTTCGAGCGACGCTATGCGCTTTTCGATGTGCTGCAGCTGCTTGCGCAGCGGCGCGAGCTTGGCGCGCGCTTCGGCGCGGCCGCGGCGTTCTTCCTTACGATTGCCGCCCACGTTTGCCGTTGCCGCAGAGCCTGCGGGCGCGTCGTTGCGCTGCACCGCGCGGGCGTAATCGTCGAGGTCGCCGTCGTAGTCGGCGACGCGCCCGCCGCCGACATGCAGCAGCGTATTGCAGCAGGTGCGGATCAGCGCGCGATCGTGCGAGACGAGTACCAGCGCGCCTTCGAAATCGTTGAGCGCTTCGGTCAGCGCCTCGCGCATGTCGAGATCGAGGTGATTGGTCGGCTCGTCGAGCAGCAGCAGGTTGGGGCGCTGATACACGGTGAGCGCGAGACACAGCCGCGCTTTCTCGCCGCCCGAGAACGGCTCGACCGGCTCCAGCGCGCGCGTGCCGGCAAAGCCGAAGCCGCCGAGGAAATCGCGCGCGCCGCGTTCGCCCAGGCTCGGATCGAGACACAACAGATGCTCGACCGCGGTCGCCTTGGCATCGAGCTGTTCGAGCTGATGCTGGGCGAAGTAGCCGATCGCAAGATCCTTCGCCGCGATACGTTCGCCCGTAAGCGGCGCCAGGGAGCCTGAGAGGAGCTTGATGAAAGTGGACTTGCCCGCGCCGTTCGCACCGAGCAAGGCGACGCGATCACCGGGCGACAGGCTAAGTTTGATGTCGTCGAGAATGCGCCGTTCGCCGTAGCCGGCGGCTGCCTCGTTGAGGCGCAGCAAGGGCACGGGCAGGGCGGTCGGTTCGCGGAACTGGAACTGGATCGTCGACGCCGCACGCACCGGAGCGATCTCGACCATGCGTTCGAGCGCCTTGATGCGGCTCTGCGCCTGGCGCGCCTTGGTTGCCTGCGCGCGGAAGCGGTCGACGAACTTCTGCAGGTGCGCACGCTCGCGCTGCTGCTTGTCGAACATCGCCTGCTGTTGCGCGAGGCGTTCGCAACGCTTGCGCTCGAAACCGGTGAGATTGCCGCTGAACAACTCGGCGCGCTGGTCGGCGAGGCTCAGCATGTGCGTGACGACGGTATCGAGGAATTCGCGGTCGTGCGAGATCACGATCAAAGTGCCGGGATAGCGCGTGAGCCAGTCCTCGAGCCAAAGCACCGCATCGAGATCGAGGTGGTTGGTGGGCTCGTCGAGCAGCAGAAGGTCGGAGCGACACATCAGCGCCTGCGCGAGATTCAGTCGCATGCGCCAGCCGCCGGAAAAATCGCGCACCGCGCGCGTCTCGTCGCCGTTGGCGAAACCGAGACCGTGCAGCAGTGCGCCGGCGCGCGCGTGCGCGGCGTAGCCGTCGATCGCGAGCAGGCGTTCGTGCAGCGCGGCCTGGCGCATGCCGTCGTGTGCGGCTTCGGCCGCGGCGAGATCGCGTTCGATCTCGCGGAATTCGGTGTCGCCGTCGAGCACGTAGTCGAGCGCGGACACGTCGAGTGCGGCGACCTCCTGCTTGACCCAGGCAAGCGTCCAGTTCTTCGGCCGCTCGAAATGGCCGGCGTCGGTCGAGAGTTCGCCGGCGATCAGGGAGAGGAGGCTGGATTTGCCCGCACCATTGCGCCCGCTGATGCCTACACGCCAGCCGGCGTGGAGTTGCAGGGTCATATGTTCGAGCAGCAGTAAGGGGCCGCGGCGCAGCGCGACGTCATCGAATCGGAGCATGCGCGTATTTTACCGGATTGAGCACCAAAACCTGAATGATTCCGTCGATGTGCGGGAACCTCGTTCACGGCGCGGAGTCTAAGGCCGCGCTGATTTGCCTTCGGGCAGTCCGGGCCGCACAATACGCGGCCTTTCCCTGTCCGGGCCACCATCCGGATTTCCAATAAATCGCAGAGGAACACCAGGAGTATCCATGACTCAGTTTGTGCGCAAGACGCTGATCGCCACCGCCATTGCCGGCGCCATGACCTTCGCCGGCGCGGTCGCCGCGCAGGACAAGCCAGCCGCAGCGCCGGCCAAGCCCGCGGCCGCGGCGACCAAGGCGGCTGCACCTGCCGCTGCGCCGGCCAAGTCCGCGACTGACGCGAAGTTCAAGACCGACAGGGAAAAATACGGATACATGGTTGGTGCAACCGTGGCGCACAACCTGATGCAGATCAAGGACGACATCGACATCAATGCGATGGTTACTGCGCTCACCACGTCGCTAAAGGGTGGAAAGCTCGCGCTGTCCGAGGCCGAGATGGCCGAGGTCAATCAGGAATTCATGGCCAAAGTTATCCAGCCCAAATCGCAAAAGATGCAGGCTGAGCAGACCGCCAAGATGGCTGAAGCGGCGAAGAAGAACCAGGCCGAGGGCGAAGCCTTCCTCGCCAAGAACAAGTCCAAGGCCGGCGTGCAGACGACCGCCTCGGGCCTGCAGTACGAGGTCGTCAAGAACGGCACCGGTCCGAAGCCGAAGGAAACCGACATCGTCAAAGTCGAATACGTCGGCACCAAGATCGACGGCTCGAAGTTCGACGCCTCTGCCGATCACGGCGGCCCGGCGACATTCCCGCTCAAGGGCGTCATCCCGGGCTGGACCGAAGGCGTGCAGCTGATGCCGGTCGGTTCGGAATACAAGCTTTACGTGCCGTCCAAGCTTGCCTACGGCGAGAACGCGCCGCCGCAGATCGGTCCGAACGCGACGCTGATCTTCGACGTGACCCTCGTCAGCATCGAGCCGCCCGCGGCACCCGCTGCCGATGCGAAGGCGCAGCCGGCGAAGCAGTAATTTCGGTTCGTTCCGATTGGAAAGGCGCAGCTTAGCGGCTGCGCCTTTTTTCTTGTCCGGGGGTGACAAGAACCGAGTGCCTGCCGAGCCTCAAGACCCGGTAAAATATCGCGCTGCAGTTAACAGGACGCTTTGATGCGGATCAGTATTTTTGGAACCGGCTACGTCGGCCTCGTCACCGGCGCATGCGTGGCCGATGTCGGCAATGATGTGGTGTGTGTCGATATCGATGCGCGCAAGGTCGAGCGGCTGAATGCCGGCGAGATTCCGATCTATGAACCGGGTCTCGAGGACATCGTTTCCGCCAATCACACGCGCAAGACGTTGCGGTTTACGACCGATGCGGCAAGTGCGATCGCGCATGCGCAAGTCATTTTCATCGCCGTGGGCACGCCGCCGGACGAGGACGGCAGTGCCGACTTGAGTCACGTCCTCGCCGTCGCGCGCACGATCGGTCAACACCTCGACCGCTACGCGGTCATCGTCAACAAGTCGACGGTGCCGGTCGGGACGGCAGACCGCGTGCGCGAGGCGATCGCGCGGGAGCTCGCAACGCGCGGCAAGAACATCGAGTTCGATGTCGTCTCCAACCCGGAATTCCTCAAGGAAGGCGATGCGGTAAAGGACTGCCTGCGCCCCGACCGCATCGTGATCGGTTCGAGCAGCGCGCGTGCGATCGACCAGATGAAAGCGCTGTATGCGCCGTTCAACCGCAATCACGAGCGCATCGTGCTGATGGACGTGCGTTCGGCCGAGCTTACCAAGTACGCGGCCAATGCGATGCTTGCCACCAAGATAAGCTTCATGAACGAAATGGCGAATATCGCCGAGCGCGTCGGCGCGGATATCGAACTCGTGCGTCACGGTATCGGTTCCGATCCGCGCATCGGCTACTCCTTCATCTATCCGGGCGCGGGTTACGGCGGTTCGTGCTTCCCGAAAGACGTTCGCGCGCTCGAACGCACGGCGCGCGGTCATGGCTACGAAGCGCGCCTGCTCGGCATGGTCGAAGCGGTCAACGATACGCAGAAGGAAAAGCTCTACGAACTGATCGAGCGTCATTTCGGCGGTGCCCCTGCGGGCAAGACGATAGCCGTGTGGGGACTTGCATTCAAGCCGAATACTGACGATATGCGCGAAGCCTCGAGCCGGCGCCTGCTCGAACAGCTGTGGGCCGCGGGGGCGAAGGTGCGCGCCTACGATCCGGAGGCGCGCGACGAAGCGCGCCGCATCTTCGGTACGCGCGACGACCTCGTGCTGTGCGAGGATGCTGACACGGCGCTCGACGGTGCCGACGCGCTGGTGATCGTGACCGAGTGGAAGGCGTTTTGGAGTCCCGACTTCACGCATATCAGCGAGAAGCTACGCACTCCGGCGATTTTCGACGGGCGCAATATCTACGACCCGCATCTGGTCGAAGCTGCAGGCATCGCTTACTACGGCATCGGTCGCGGTCGTAGTCTGCGCAAGTAACCAACTTCGGCTCATCGCACCGCGTTAGACTTGCGTCCATGGTCACATCCGAACAACGCCTCACGGAACTTGAAGTGCGCGTGTCGTTCCTCGACAGCACGGTACAAAGTCTCGACGCGACCGTCGCGACGCAGGATCGCCTGCTGACGCAGATGCGCCTCGAGCTGGAGCGCTTGCGCAGCGAGCTTGCGCGGGTCAACACGCTGAGCGGGGACGCGCGGGATGAGCCGCCTCCGCCGCACTATTGAGTGCGATCGTCCATGATCGCGAGGATCAAGAAGCGGCCGTCCTTGGCCGCACATTCAACGAGAGCGGTGCGATCGTCCATGATCGCGAAACCTCTTAATTAACCCGAGCAAACGCAGTGTCTGATTCGTTACGCGATCAATTGCTGAAAGCCGGCTTTCGCGAAAAGCCCAAGGCGGAAGCAAAGCCCGCACCGCAGCAGAAGAAACCGCAGCAGCCGCAGCGGCAACAGCAACACGCGGCGCGACCGCAGAAGTCGCCGTCGCATCAGCGGCATGGCACGACACAGGCGCCGAAGCCGGCCTCGTCCGAGCCGAATCTCGCGCACGCCTATGCGATGCGCGCGCAGCAGGAAAAGACCGAACGCGAACAAGCGCTGCGCGAAACCGAACGCATCGCGCGCGAGAAGCGCGAGCGCAAACAGAAGCTGGCGACGCTGCTCAATGGGAAGTCGCTCAATGCCGCAGACGCGGACACGCCGCGACACTTCCCGCACGGCAACAAGATTCGCCGCATCTATGTGACCGCCGCGCAATTGCAGCAGCTCAATCAGGGCGAGCTTGCGGTCGTGCAGCAGGCCGGGCGCTATCTGCTCGTCTCGCGCGAGATTGCGCAGCAGGCGCAGGCGATCGACGAGCACGCGCTGGTGCTGTTATGTGACCCCAATGCGCCGCCGGACGATGACGTTCCGGCGGATCTCGTCTGGTAGTTTGCTGAGCTCGCGCAAGATCGCGAACCTCTCAGTCCGTCAATCGCGCCAACACGGACAACAATGCCGGTGTCGTCGCGCGAATCTCACGCAAGTGCACCACGCTCAGCGAGCGCAGCATGGCTTCTGCCTTCGTCGTCAAGGACAGAACCAGCCGTCTGCGGTCGCGCGCGTCGCGCCGGCGCAGCACCATGCCTGATGCCTGCAGCCGATCGACCAGCTCGGTTGCCGAATGCGGGGTGATCAACAGGCGCTCGGCGAGGGCGCCCACGGTCATCGGTTCGTCCTCGGCGTATCCCTTGATTGCCAGCAAAGCCTGATGCTGTTGGGCAGGTAGACCTTGCGCCTGCGCGGCTGAGGCGCTGAACGCGGCGAAGCGTCGCAGCAGGTACCGCAATCGAGCCAAGGCTTCGTAATCCGCTTGAGTCAAATTGCGCGAACGGCGTTTATTGCGAGATGATTCGGTCATTCGGCAAATATATCGTATTACGATATAATTTCGTTCAATTCTCCGAACTGATCGCCCATGCGTGCTCCCGTTGCAGTGAACCGACCCGAACCCTTGAACAGGAGCAACCCTGGCGGCAGCGGACGCCTGGGGGACTTCACCACGGATCGTCGTGTGCTCGTGCTCATCGCAATGGCGTTCGTAGTCGGCACCGGCGGCGCAATGGCTGCATGGGTGCTAGTGAAGCTGATTGCGCTTGTCGGCAATGTTGTGTGGCTTGGGCGCGTCGGCACGGCTCCGCTCGAAATGGGCGCGATGCCGCGCACTTTATGGATGGTGTGCGTGCCGGCGCTTGGCGGTCTCGTCATCGGGCTAATGGCGCGCTTTGGTTCGGAAAAGATCCGCGGGCACGGCATCCCTGAAGCGATCGAGGCGATCCTGATCGGCGCCAGTCGCATGTCGCCGAAAGTCGCGGTGTTGAAACCGCTGTCGTCAGCGATTTCGATCGGCACGGGCGGACCTTTCGGAGCGGAAGGGCCGATCATCATGACCGGCGGCGCGATCGGATCCTTGTTCGCACAGTTCTTTCATCTGAGCGCGGCAGAGCGCAAGACCCTGCTGGTCGCCGGTGCAGCTGCCGGCATGACCGCGATTTTTGCCACACCGCTCGCAGCAGTGCTGCTCGCGGTCGAGTTGCTGTTGTTTGAATGGAAGCCGCGCAGTTTCATTCCCGTGGCCGTGGCAGCAGGTGTGTCGATGGGCTGGCGACCATTGCTGTTTCCAGCGGGGCCGCTGTTTCCGACGACATTCCACTGGGACCTGTCGTGGTGGGGGTTGCTCCTGTGTATCGGGCTCGGCCTGATATCTGGTTTGCAATCAGGCCTTCTCACGACGCTCCTGTACAAACTCGAGGACGCGTTCGAACGCTTGCCGTTGCACTGGATGTGGTGGCCGATGCTCGGTGGTCTGATAGTGGGGCTGGGAGGTTTGATCGAGCCGCGGGCGCTGGGCGTAGGCTATGACATCATCGGTGATCTGCTGAGTTCGCATGTGGTCATGCGAGCGGTACTGGCGATCCTACTGGTCAAGGCCGGAATCTGGCTGGTCGCCTTGTCATCCGGTACGTCGGGTGG
>Ga0306920_100011241_pt1 | contig 12070 bp, 9 predicted proteins | sample flu12Cox44000170_FD_204666 | JGI IMG/M metagenome (GOLD analysis project Ga0306920, IMG submission 204666) | Lab enrichment of tropical soil microbial communities from Luquillo Experimental Forest, Puerto Rico - flux4day.12C.oxic.44.000.170 (v2)... | ecosystem: Environmental > Terrestrial >...
TTTCCGAGGCTTGGCGTCGCCCGCGCGCATCCCGAACTGCTTCTCGATTTGCAGGTCCGCGAGGCGCCGCATGGCTTCCGGAGTCATCGCGGTCTCCGGTGTCTCCTCGAGGAAGCGCCGGTATTGCTGCATGGCCTGATCGAGGCCCTGCTCCACCTTCACATCCTGATTGTCAGGGTGAACGTTGCGCAGCTCGGCCAGCGTCCCGACGGGCTTTTCGGTACGCGTGACCCGCGCGGCGCATCCGGCGATAAGAACCGGCGCGATCGCCATCGGAATCGTGAGGCGACGCATCAGTTTCCCCCTGCGTCGGACTGGGCGCGCGCAGCTCGATCATAACTATCGGCGACACCGAAGCGTGCTTCGGCTTGCTGGGTCACCAAGCGTTCCCGGCGGGCCTGGAGCTGGTTGATGGCAACGGTTTCGATCATATGTCCTTGCCGGGCTATCAAGATGTCGACGCGCTGCAATGCGTCGCTGGCGCGCTCGCGGAGACGTTCAATCTGGACGTCGTATCCGACGTAGCTGTGCGTCGCCGCCTGCCTCGTTCTAACGAAAGAGTCATACTGCCGAGTGAGAGCGTCGACATGCGCATTCAATTCGTTCAGGTTCACATATGCTGCGGTCAGCCGCTTGGGGTACTCGGTTTCCTGCCGCCATGTGAGCGCTCCGCGCAGGCGGGACGCGCGTTGCCGAAGAGCGAGCGATTCGGGATTGTCAGAGTCGCCGAGCTGCTTCTCGATGAGCGCGATGCGCAGGCCGGCGCTCCGCTCGTCCGTGGTCGCCAGATAATCCGGCCGCGGCGAGGTCAAGATAGTCTGCAGTCGTTCGGCGAGGTGTTTACGCTGCTCGAGACGCAGGCGCATTCGCGAATCCAACTCGCGGAACTCCGCGTCGACCTCCGGCAGCAGAGGCTCGTAGTTCTGTCCGCGCAGTCGGATGATATCGTCGAAAGCATCGAGGCTGGCCTTCCAGGCAATGAACCTCGACCGCAAGTCCTCGAGGTCAAGGTAGTTGTGCAATGCGGTCTGGAAGTCGTGAGATGCCATCAATTCCGTCAGGTAGTAAGTTTCCGGTGAGCCGGGGAGGCCGCGCAGGCGGATGACCCAGGTTTCGTCTTCACGGCTCTCTTCGCGGACCAGGGCATTGAGAAAACGCCCCTCCCTAATGCTGCGGATTGATGCGTCGACTCTCTCGATTTGGTTGCTGAACATCTCGAGCGCACGCCCATAGAGGAGCGCCGCACGACCGTGTAGTTTCAAGCTGCCGTACGCATGCGGCATGGCAAGGGTGGCTTCCTGGACGGCGGCATCGGTCGGCTCACGATCCGCCAACATGTTCCACGGAACGAGCGCACGGTCATACTGCTGGGTCGAAGCTTCGGCCCAGCCTGCCCGCAGCAGAGCCTGGTTTGAGAAAGGTCCCTCGAGGCGGACGCGGTCCAGTGCCTGTCTTGCCCGGTCAAAATTGCCCGATTCGAACAGGATGGCGCCAAGCACCAGGTTGGCCTTGTCGCGGATCGAAAGACTGGCGCGATCACCGGCCGCCAGCTGTCCTGCCCTGTCTAGTTGCTCGATGGCTTCCTGCGGCCGACCGTCCTGGAGCAGCGCGATGCCGAGGTTGAAGGTGGCAAACCCGGCCAGGCTCTGATCACTCTGCAGCGGCTTAAGCACTTCGACAGCCTCGCCCGGCCGGCCTTTGGCCATGTAAATGTTCGCGCGCAAGAATTCGATGTCGCCCTTGACCTGTGCGGGTACCCTACCCTGGATGCGCCCCACCGCTTGCAACGCGTCGTCGAGCTGACCCTTCTGGAAGTAAATGCGAGCGAGCCTGAACGCGCCCTCATTTCGTACGGCTTCATCAACGCTGCCTTCCAGCACGGCTTTGATGGCGCGCCCTGCACGCTGGTGCATGCGATAGTTGAGTTCGAAATCACCGACCGAAAATTCCGCGTCGTTGATGTGGTAGTGAAGCGTATCGAGTTTGGGTTCATCCAGAACGTGGTACTGATCGAGCTCGGTATCGAGCCGTTGGAGTGCATCGAAATACTGTCCCTGGTAGGCGTGATAGAACGCCTCGCCGAAATAGAGGTCCCTTAAGTCGCCGCCCATGGACGGACGGGCGGCAAGTCCCAGGGCCAGGACGAGTCCGATGAGTTGGCGAGTCGCTGGCATCGGCTACCATTCCCCAAGCGCGATCGGAGTGCTGCCGGAACGCGGTCCGGCCAGAGTCAGTCCGACCAGCTTTGGCTTCACTTCTTTGCGGAAAGTAAACTCTCCCGTGCGGCTGAAGTCCGCGCCATCCTCAAGCTTGCCGTCAACAAGCACGTCCAGCTTGTGATCCCCGGTCCCGACGTTGCCGACGTAGATCCGTTGCACGCCGCCCTTGCGCAGGGCACCAAGCTCTTTGGCGCTGTAGATGTAGTGCGCAACGAGTTGACCATCGATCTGGAGCCGCACGGCGTCCAGGCGCATCGTGTCGCCCTTGGCCAGCGCGACGAAGATCGCGACCTGAGTTCCTGACGGGTACAGCAGCTTCTCCTCCAGTTGGCTCAACTCCGCCGACATGCGGAGGGCGTCTGACTTGATCTCCTGGATCTGTTCGTCGAGGCCCCTCATCTCCCGTTGATCGGACGGGATCTCTTCTTGGGAAGGCTTCTGGACCGTAGCGGCAGGAGGGGCGGGTGTAATAGTGACTTGGGCGGTGGCATGTGCCGAGCCACCCGGACCCGTGGCGGTGACGGTATAAGTGGTCGATTGAGAAGGCTTCACTGTCGTGGAACCCTGCGCAGCGACGCCGCCCACTGAGGGCTTCAAAGTGATGGATGTGGCGTTCATCGACGACCAAGTCAAGGTGATCGGTTGGCCCGCTTGGGCGGAGGCTGGCGATGCGCTCAGAGCGACGGTCGGCGACGCTGGTGACGGCGCCAGTTGCGCTGCGGCAACGGACTTTTTCCCGTAGGCCATCAGCGCAAGCGCGACGAAACAAAACAAAATCGCAGTGCGAAGCGAATGGAAACGCATCGTGCTTCACTCCTTTGCACTGGAGCAGGGCACGAAGTAGCCAGTTCGCAACGTCCCACTCCATGCATGGCTCACAGGATTGCGGAATTGCACGACGCCGTAAACTGTCCTTAGTGCCGGAATTTGAGCGGGGCGCTACGGTACAGGAGTACCGGGGCGACAGTACAGGTGATTATCTCTACCCGGCGGAATGCAGAATTTTCAACAATTTGGTTAGACATCCAGAGCGTTTCGAAGGACTGGAGCGAAAACTCTGAGCGAAGCCACGGCGCGGCATCAAGCCGTTAGCAAATTTAATCCAAGAATAGTACAAAGAGCCGCCAAAGCTAAAAGGGCAAGTCCCTTGCCTCTACCCAGTAGTCGGTCCCGCGACTCGCAATTACAGCAGATTGAAACCAACGCAAACGCTACGACCGCCCAGCCCACAGCGATTCCGAGTTCCGGGCGGGTATCGAACAAGGTTCGAAGGCGTTCCGCCCAGGGCCATCCCATTCGTGGAAATATGGGCCTTGCAACTGCGCCAATCAGAAGAATTACCACGAGTCCGATCCCCATCCGTACCCCAGCTTCTAAGCGGGAATCATATTTCTTCCGCCAATAGTAAGCCCAGACTGGAAGGTAAAGTCCCAATACTATCCAGCCGTAGAGCCATGCAAGTTCGCTGACATTTAGCCACGCGCTAGCCACATGTTTGCTCGGAACAGGAGTGGGGAGAAAATTAAGGACGAAGATGTAGTTGTACGCCGTCAAAACTCCTAGCGTCGCGAGACTGACGAATTGAAGCCAGACTCGCGTAGGAGAAGCGCGGCATCCGACGCAAATCGATTGCCCATTCGTCCACCGACCGCATTCCTCACAGCGAATTCTTTCTGCTCTCGTTGATTGGAATCGCGTTCCCGCAGAAGAATGAGGCGCGCGCACACTCGTGCCTCGGTTCAACGCAGATAGCCCAGTGGATTGTGGCTGCTGCCCCTCTAGTTTTGCCAAGTATGCGCGTACTAATTCATTAACGCCACTCATGGTCCGCTTGTGCCCACCGACCTGGCCTACCGGCTTGCAGGGACAAGTTAGCCCCTGGCCAGTTTCGAGACAACTGTTCTAAAGACTCGTTTCGGGCCAGGAGACGCAGGTGACCCTTTGAGCCGTTTTTATCGCTTGTCTCTCTGCCACTTGGCCGAAAAACGCGAGAAGCTGTTGCACTCTGCATCCCCGTCGGAAATCCGCCTCGCCGAGCAGACCCTCGCACAGATCCGCGTAGGTCGACGGCATCACGCTGGGCTTCCGCGGCAGAAACCACTGCGGGTGATCGCGGACAAAGGATATGACTGTGACGCCCTGCGAAAGAGGTTGCGGCGGCGAGGTATCGCGCTGATCGCGCCCCTGCGCCTGAACCGGCGCCGGACCCCACCACAAGATGGTCGCATTCTTCGGCGCTACAAGCGGCGTTGGCTGGTGGAGCGGACCTTCGCCTGGCTCGGGAATTTCCGTCATCTGGTGGCCCGTTACGATCGCCCGCTCACGATCTATCGAGCATTTTTCCATATCGCCTGTTTCATGATCGTCTTACGGAGGGTTGTGCAATAGCCCAGAACACGCTATTTATATTTTCAGAACTCCATCCTCGCATTTATGGTAGATGAACTCGCACAAAGTCTCGTTTAGGAGGATGGAATGAGCTTTCAAAGGCTGCTCTTGAGGAGCTTAGTAATGGATAAGTCTTCTTTGCTTTCACTGTTCTTATCCTCAAAGGTCAAAACATCGTTGTGGCTGGCTGGAACTGTGGTGCTATTTGCCGGCACGGCAGCAGCCCAGCTTCTCGCCGGCGCACATGCGCAGGTGCTGCAGTTGGTGGACAAGGACGCGGCGAACTGGCAGCACGTGTCGAAGCAGATCTGGGACTTCGCCGAGCTGGGCTATCACGAGACAAAAAGCTCCGAACTGCTTGAGGAACAGTTGGAGGCGGCTGGGTTCAAGGTGCAGGCGGGTGTGGCTAACGAACCGACGGCGTTCATCGCCCGCTATGGCGAGGGCAAGCCGGTGGTGGCGATTCTGGGCGAGTTTGACGCGCTGCCGGGGCTCTCGCAGCAAACGGTGCCAACACGCGATCCGGTGAAAGCCGATGCGCCAGGGCACGGCTGCGGCCACAATCTGCTGGGCGCTGGCGCGGCGTTAGCGGCCGTCGCACTTAAGCAATATATGGAGACGCACCACATCGCGGGCACGCTGCGGTACTACGGCACCCCGGCGGAAGAGGGGGGTTCGGGCAAGGTGTACATGGTGCGCGACGGCGCGTTCAAGGATGTGGACGTGGTGCTGCACTGGCATCCGGGGGACAGCAATGCGGTCAGCAACGGCGGCGAGTTGGCGATGGTTTCGGCCAAGTTCACGTTTCACGGAATAGCGGCGCACGCGGCCATGGCTCCGGCGCGCGGTCGCTCGGCGCTGGACGCGGTCATGCTGATGGGCAACGGTGTGGAGTTCATGCGAGAGCACGTTCCCAGCCACTCGCGCATTCACTACATCATCTCGAAGGGCGGCGTGGCGCCGAACGTGGTACCGGACCTGGCGCAGATGGACCTGATCGCCCGAAGCCCGTTTAATACCACGCTGAAAGACGAGTGGGAGTGGATCCAGAACATCGCTAAGGGGGCAACACTTATGACCGGCACCACGCTGGATGTGAGCGGCATCGGCAGCTACGCCAACATCGTGCCCAATGATCCGCTGGCTGCCGTGGCGCAAAAGAACCTGCAGGAAGTGGGTGGCTACAAGATGAACGCTGACGAGCAGAAATTCGCGCTAGAGCTGCAAAAGACGTTCAAGATGGACAACGTGCCGAGCCTCAACACGACCAACGAGATTGAGCCGCTGCGCAAGTTCGATCCCAATGAGCCTGCCGCGTCAACCGACGTGGGCGACGTCAGCTGGAACGTGCCGACCATTGGATTCTCGACGGCGACGTTCGTGCCGGGAAGTGCGGCGCACACTTGGCAGGCGGCCGCCGCAGCGGGGATGAGCATCGGCCAGCAGGGAATGGTTGTTGCGGCCAAGGCAATTGCTCTCACCGGGCTCGACTTGTTGACCGACGCCAGTCTCGTGCAGGCCGCAAAGAACGACCTCAAGAAGCAGACCGCGGGCAAGAGCTACTACAGTGCGATTCCGGCGAACCAGAAGCCGCCGCTCAACTACCGTTCCGAGTGAAATTAAGAGGGACCCGCTACTCGGGAGCGACCGTGAGTCAGAGTTGAACGGCCATTACATTCATCAACACAGACGAGGAGTTTTTGGGATGGGCCATCAGTCCGCTTCTGGGAAACGGCGGTTCAGGACTGTGGTCGGATGATGGGCAATCCTGAAGTTATCGATTCTCAGTTTCTTGCCGACTACTCACGAAGCACTGGTAAACGGTCCGCAACTGGTATCTGTGCGGCGCAGTTTCACGGGGACGTTATCAAAGCTGCGAGTCGTTTGCTCTTACCGCCCAGTCAGGGCACAGATGCCGCGGCCGGCTGAGTAGGATTAATGTCGAATTCAGGATGAGGTACGGCCATCATCCATTTGTCGAACCAATTCACGATGTGTCCAAGACGTTCGATGCGATGCCAGGGCTCGCCCGAGCGCGAGAGCTCGTGCGTCTCGCGCGGGAAGACGACCATCGCAGTTGGGCGTCTCATATACTTGAGAGCACGGAACAACTGTTCGCCGCCCGAGTCTTGGGGCGTTCGGTAGTCAGCTTCCCCCAGCACAAATAAGACTGGAGTGTGGATGTTCTTCACAAACGTAATTGACGACCGATCGCTATAGTCTTGCGAGTCTTCGAAAGGCGGTGCTTTGAACCAATTCGGTTGGAACAGGGTGAAGTCGGCGGTGTACCACCATGAGGCCCAGTTGGAAATGTCCCGTTGCGACACTGCTGCCGCGAAGCGGTCGGTATGCGTGATGGTCCAGTTAGTGAGGACGCCGCCACCACTACCGCCGGTCACGCCGAGTTTCTTTGGGTCGACGTAACCACGCTTCAGCAGTTCGTCGACGCCAGCCATCAGGTCGCGATAGTCGTCGCCCGGATAGTGATATTGAATGATATTACCGAACTCTTGGCCATAGCTGGTTGAGCCGCGTGGGTTGACGTAAAGGACGATGTAGCCTTTGGCGGCCATCCATTGAAATTCATGATCAAAGACCCAGCCATAGGCGGCATGTGGGCCGCCGTGGATGTTGAGAATGAGCGGGTACTTCTTCTGCGGGTCGAAGTCGGGCGGCTTCTGAATCCACCCCTGAATGCGCTTGCCGTCGAAACTGCTGAAATTGATTTCCTCTGGCGCGGTCAGATTCAGTTGCGACCAGAGTTTCCGGTTGAAGTCAGCAATACGGGTTTGCGTTCCGTCGCCCGCAATGGCGAAGAGGTCGCCGATCATTACAGGCGAGGAGACGAGGGCGACAATCGTGCTGGCGTCAGGACTCACCGAAAAATCGAGCACGGCCTGATCGCCCCGTGTGACTTCGGCTACTGTGCGGGTCTGTGTGTCGAGGCGCACGATTGGCGTGCGTCCTTGCTTCTCCACAACATCGAAGAGCGAGCGACCGTCGGGAGACCAGTAGAGCCTGCGCCCACGTCCGCCACGCGGCGCGGCATTGTCACCGGAAACGGAGCTACCCATATCAAAGTCGTAATCTGCGGTAAGGTTTTGCGGTTTTGCGCCAGGCGCCACGTCCATAACCCAGGCGTCGGGTTGCGAATAGGAGCGCACCGGTTGAGCGACGGAGCCGTGAAAGGCCAACCGGCGGCCATCTGGACTAAGGACGAGATCGCCAATATCCATCGGAATCGTGGCGAATTTTTCTGGGTTTCCGCCCGCGGAGGGGACCGAGTAAATATCCGTGCTGGGGAGTTCGTAATAGGGCTCGGCGATGCGACTCGTGAGAAAGTAAATGCGGGAGCCGTCGTTGCTCCAAACGAGCTGACCCTCATCGAAATTTCCAGAGGTAAGCTGCTGAGGCTTGGTGAGTTCATCGGGCGCCCCTGTTAATTGCAGTAGCCAAATGTGGGCGTGGCGCTTGGGATCAAGATAGCCCTCATCGTTACTGCGATAAACGGCACGGCTGATGACATGCACGTCGGATTCGTGCTCGCTCTCCGCTTGAATATCACCGGGCTTCACCGCATTCTTTTTGCGCTGGGCTTTATGGATGTCGTCCTGGGTGGTTGAACTCACAAAGGCGATCCGCTTGCCTTCGGGAGACCAGACTGGATTCGAGGCCCCTCTGGGCAGATCGGTAATTTTCGAGGCTTCCCCTCCAGCGAGTGACAGCATGGCGAGTTGCCCGGGCTTCGGCTTGCCCGTTTCGTCTTTATCACCTCCGCGAACGAAGACGATGTGCGCGCCGTCGGGCGACCAGCGCGGCTGCGCATCGTGCTTGCCATTCGTCATCCGGATGGGAGCTTCCTTGCCATTGGTGGCAGCCATCCAGATGGAAGTCTCGTAATTGGTGCGATTGTCATCGACATTGACGCGGGTGAATGCGACACGGGTGCCATCTGGCGATACTTGAGGATTGGCAATCCAAACGAAGTCGAAGAGATCCTTTTCGGTAAGGGAGCGCTTTTGCGAACTCGCGGGCTGCGTGACGTCCTGTGCTGCCACCGACGCAACAATCAAGCTGATCACAACGGAAAGATGAGTCTTCATATGCGTCCTCTGCTGCAGCGAAGCGGCGAGTGTGCCCGGTTTGTGCACTAGCTGTCAACCCACGCAGCCCGTGGAACGAGTGTTAAAGCCTCCTCCTTACCCACCTGTGCTGCCGATTGGGACTCGGAACGCAGGGTGGCTGGTTTTCATTTGAGATGACGAGCAACTCTTCCTAGGCTTATTAGGGAGGGGTTGTCGACGATTCGTCCAGAACCTCATCTCTTTGCTCCCCCATCTCCGTTCGTCGGTGCGAAATCTGCCCCGAGGGCTCGATGGGAACTAAACGCCACTACACGCTACTGAATCCGCGTTCTGGCGTACGGAACGAACTTCTTCTGGCATTCCATGCCAGCCTTACGTACCGCTTTGAATTCCGAGGAGTCCCGGATCTTGTCGAATAATGGATCCCGGTCTACCGATGGGAAAATGCAAAGATCATGTTCGGAAGCCGCCCAGAGCAAACGCAGTGCGGCATCCTTCTTTCCCAGAAAAGCCTGCATCGCAGCCCCGAAATACCAAGCATCGGTGAACGGGATAACGCGGAAATCAGCTTCTGACTCTCTTGCCGTCTGGACACATTTCGGAATGGACGGATCGGGCCAGCAGTCGCGCAGCAGCTCAAAATTCTTGCCCCCAGGTATCATTTTCAGTTTGGGTAGCGCTTCTTCCACCTTCCCCTCACGTACAAGCACCTGACCCAGCATCATCACACTGAACTCTGCCGACGAGCGTTCGATTTCCTGGCGTGCTTTGGCTAGGTCTCCCATGTGTATGTACAGCACATAACAAGGGTCGGTGGGAAGTTCCGGATCGAGTTGGTGTGTAGCCTCGCATTCCCGTGCGGCTTGCTCGAGGGCACCGGCGGCGCGTAACACCCCAGAAAATGCAAGGTGAACCTCGGCGCGCCGCGGCCATCTTCTAGCCACCTCCCGGACGCGCGCGAAGCTCCCGGACAAATTTCCATAGAAAGCCTCACGCTGGATTAGCTCGATCGAAGCAGGCAATAGACCAGGATCGAGCTGGCTTGCTCGCTCGAGTGCTGCAATTGTCTTGTTGTGCATTTGCTCGCCGCCACTGCCAAAATCCGCCTCATCGGAATAATGAAGGCCGAGCGCCAGCCATGCCGGGGCGTACCCCGGATCCAAGAGGACTGACCGTTCGAGAAGCGCGATTGCGTCTTGGTTTCGCTCCATACTCCAATAAACACTGTCCTGGCTGTGCAGGTAGAGGTCATAAGCGTCCTGACTCTTGGGCTTTGTGACCGACAGTTCTACATTCGAAACACCAAGCGAAGGCAGGAGTCCTTTCTGCATCAGGGCAGTCATTTCCTTACGTAAGGCCAGCATGTCTTTGTTGTCGACATCGACCGACCCACGCCAAGTGACTTCATCCTTTGCGACATCCATCGCCTCCAGAGTCACGCGGATGTGGTCGACGCGAGGTAAAAAGTGTCCGGTGACCACCTCGCTGACCTTCAGATGTTGACCAGCTTGATGCGGGTCAGAGTTCGGGGCTGTGAAGCGCTGAGACATGCTAAACGGCCGGACGCTCAATGTGGGTGCGTAGCTGAGTGTTGTGATGACCTCGTCCGGCAGTGCTGTGCTTAGATACTCGAGATTGTTGTCCGCGCTAATATTTTGAAAAGGCAGGACAGCAACAGTGATTCGATGCGAAAGTAGTTGTGGGCCTTGACGCTTTGGTCTCTTGAGAAGCCACGCCAGCCCGCACAATAGAATCACCAGCGTGAGCGCGGCGCCAATCCGCAGTTTTGAAAGTTTTTTCCGTGCAATCCCGCTCGACGCCGTTGGCTCCAGTGTACCCGACTCCAACCCAAGTTGGAGGCGCTTCAGGTCGGCTTTCATTTCGGCGGCACTCTGATAACGTGCCCGGCGGTCCTTCTGCAGCGCCTTGTCAATAATGTCCTCTAGCTCCGGCGGAACATCGCCGCGAATTTGTGAGAGCGGCGTCGGTGAGGTCGTTAGGATAGAGTTGAAAATCACAGCCGAAGTGGGCCCATCGAAGGCGCGCTTACCGCTGGCCATCTCGTAAAGAACGGTGCCCATTGAAAACAGGTCCGTGCGGAGATCGAGCGCCTCTCCTCGTGCCTGCTCAGGCGACATGTAGGCTATGGTTCCCATCACGGACCCAGCTGCGGTCGCGGCAAAGCTAACCGTTTCAGAACATTCCGCATTTTCGGGCTGCCGCCGTTTTGCCAAGCCAAAATCCAGTACCTTAGCGTCGCCACGCGACGTGATAAAGAGGTTGCCGGGCTTTATGTCGCGGTGAACGATTCCCCGCGCGTGCGCCGCAGCCAGGGCGTCTGTTATTTCGACACTCCATTTCAAAAGACTTGAAATCTCTGCGGGCCCCGCGGCGCAGACTTGTCTCAAGTCCTGACCATCGAGCAGCTCCATCACAAGGAATGGCTGTCCTTCATATTCACCCACCGCAAAAATGGTGCAAATATTGGGGTGATTGAGCGCGGATGCTGCCCGCGCCTCACGCTCGAAGCGTTGCCGGACGCTCTCATTCGCCGCCCTATCGTGGGAAATAAATTTGATCGCTACTTCGCGGCGAAGTCGCTCATCCTCGGCAGCGTAGACTTCACCCATGCCGCCCGAGCCCAACCGGCGCAGGACGCGGTAATGCGAAATCCGCAGTCCTTCCATGTTCCGGAATAATACCGCAGCGCATACGCGCCGGCGTGCAGCAGTGTTGGCAATGATATGCCTACGCAGGGAAGGCTCTTGGTCAGTCCCGAGAACTCAGGTTCAAGGATCGCAATCTCCAGTGACGGTTGCGAAACGATTCTGGTTGGGTCACGGGCAGGTTGCCGACGATCCACTAGGAACTCGACGCTCGTTGTCCAGCGCGGTTCCGCTGGCCGTGCGTTGACGCTGCGGAGTCTCGTTTATTCACTTGCTCCGTGAAGGATGCTGGCTTATCGAGAGGATGTTGCCGTCAGGGTCCTTAAACCACGCTACCTGTCACCGGTGGGCGTCGTCCAGCTCACGATCTTGAACAAAGGGATATTTCTCCAGGGCAACCCCTCTGTTCGTAAGCCAGGCTGCCACGGCTTTGATGTCTTGCACTTCCCAGGCGAGGATGAAGCCCCTTGCCCAGCCGATCCACCCTTCCAGGGGCCCTTTCCGGCCGCAGCGCTGTAACGACTGTAAGCACAATCATTTACGGCCCCTGCCGGTCAAGGCTCGCCTGGCGCACTTCGCCACAGTCAAAAACGGAGTACTACTCCCGGCGCGGTACGCCCAGCCCAACCCGAAGGTACAGCTGACCCATGGGCCAGTGTGCTCGCAAAATCTAGGCTTATGAGCGTGGTATAGGAGTTCCGAAATGAAAAGA
>Ga0306920_100011243_pt1 | contig 12069 bp, 9 predicted proteins | sample flu12Cox44000170_FD_204666 | JGI IMG/M metagenome (GOLD analysis project Ga0306920, IMG submission 204666) | Lab enrichment of tropical soil microbial communities from Luquillo Experimental Forest, Puerto Rico - flux4day.12C.oxic.44.000.170 (v2)... | ecosystem: Environmental > Terrestrial >...
TGCGTCAAGTCATCGTCCGCGGCAGTGCGAGCAGATGCCGGCGATTTCGATTACGGGACTCTTTGGCGAAAAACCCGCCGCGCGCGACGAGGCCTTGAGCGCTTCAGCGGCGGTGCCGCCTGGCGCCGCGCCGACCGCGCCGCAGCGCTCGCAGATCAAAAAGATGACCAGATCGTCGCCGCCGTGGTTGTGGACGCAAACCACGAACGCGTTGCGAGTCTCGATGCGGTGAACGAGGCCGTTCTCGCGCAGAAAATCGAGCGCGCGATGGATGGTAATCGGGGCGGGTTCTCTACCGCAACCGGCCCATGATTTCATAGGCGCCGAGCGGTCGATGGCTCGCCAGCAGAGTTTCCAGGACTTGCCGCCGCATCGGCGTCACGTTCCCATCGGCAGGCGCAGAGCCACTCTAGCGGAGGGGATCGCGAAAAGGTGACAGTCAGCCCGGCGATTTATGTTGCACCGCAGCAAGAAGCACCCCAAAGTCCCCAGGGGCCGTCTGACCGGCGTCACAACAACAGGGTACTGGAGACTTAAGTACTGGAGCTACTGGAGGCTTGACTGAGACTTGGGAACTGGAGACTTGGTAACTGGCGATTTGGGAACCGACATCTTGGGCACCGACATCTTGGGAACTGACATGCTGAAAGGAAAGTCCGCGCTCGTGACAGGCTCGACATCGGGCATCGGCCTCGGCATCGCCCGCGCGCTCGCCGCACAAGGCGCCAATATCACGATCAACGGCTTTGGTGACAAAGACGCAATCGAAAAAGAGCGTGCCGGCATCGAATCGGATTTCAAGGTAAAGGCGCTCTACTCGGCCGCGGACATGACCAAACCGGCCGAGATCGCCGAAATGGTGCACACCAGCGAAAAGACATTCGGCACGCTCGACGTTCTCGTCAACAATGCCGGCATCCAATTTGTCTCGCCGATCGAAGATTTTCCGATCGAGAAATGGGATCAGATCATTGCCATCAATCTGTCGTCTGCTTTTCATACCATTCGTGCCGCGGTACCCGGAATGAAATCGCGCAAATGGGGCCGTATCATCAACACCGCTTCGGCGCACTCGCTCGTCGCCTCGCCATTCAAGTCAGCCTACGTTTCGGCCAAGCACGGGCTTGCCGGGCTCACCAAAACGGTGGCTCTCGAAGTCGCCACGTTTGGCATCACCTGCAACTGTATTAGTCCGGGCTATGTCTGGACGCCTCTCGTCGAAAAGCAGATTCCGGACACGGCAAAGGCGCGCGGCATGACCGAAGAACAGGTCAAGCGCGACGTTCTGCTGGCGGCGCAACCAACGAAAGAATTCGTCACCGTCGAGGAGGTCGCCGACCTCGCCATCTATCTTTGCTCCGACGCAGCCAAAGCGATCACGGGGGCGAACTTGTCGATCGACGGCGGCTGGACCGCGGAATGATTCTGCTTCGCGCTGGCGCTATTGCGCCTCGTCACGGCCGTCGTCGACCGTGACGAGAAGGGCACGATAACGCCATATGGCAACCTCGGCGCCTCTATCTTGACTCCTCAATTCCGCGGTTACGCAACGGCAAGATTCATCAATAGAGTCCGAGGATGAAAAATATTTTGAATTCATTGTTGCCTTCGCGCGCGGCGGACCAAAAAGACGCCGTGAAAACCAAACGGATCAATCTCGCACTGCAAGGCGGCGGTGCGCACGGCGCGTTCACCTGGGGCGTGCTCGAACAAATTTTGAGCGACGAGCGGCTCAGCGTCGAAGGGATTTCGGGGACTTCGGCGGGGGCCATGAATGCTGTGATGCTCGCGGATGGCCTCTGCCACGGCGGGCGCGAGGAGGCACAGAAGCGGCTCGCCGATTTCTGGCGCTCGGTATCGAGCACGGGCAATCTCCCGGCGCTGCAACGCGCAGTCATGGAACGAATTCTGTCATTCACGCCCCTCGAAGGCTCTCCGGTTCAAGCCTGGCTCGACACCCTATCGCGTTATTTTTCGCCCTATGACGTCAATCCGCTCAACATCAATCCGTTGAGGGATTTGATCGAACGGTTCGTGGATTTCGAAAGGCTGCGCGCCAATACCGATCTGCGGCTGTTCGTCTCGGCGACCAACGTGCAGACGGGCAGAGTGCGTATTTTCCCGCGCGATCGCATCACGGTGGACGCGGTCATGGCGTCGGCCTGCCTACCGCTCTTGTTCCGCGCCGTGGAGATCGACGGCGTGCCCTATTGGGACGGCGGCTATCTCGGCAATCCGGTCATCTTTCCATTTTTTCGAACCACAGCGACGGAAGATGTCCTCGTCGTCCAGATCAATCCGTTATTCCGGCAATCGACACCGATGTCGTCTAGCGAAATCGTGAACCGCATCAACGAGATTACCTTCAACTCCTCCCTGATCGGCGAATATCGCGCCATCGATTTCGTCGCCAGGCTGATCGACCAGGGCAAGCTGCCGCGCGGCACCGGCCCTGGCGAATATCGGCGCATCAACGTCCACCGTATCGTGCTCGATCGCTTCGGCACCCATTTTGATTCGTTCAGCAAGCTTTCCACCGACTACGATTTCTTCGACATGCTCCATATCAACGGCAAGCGCGCAGCGCGGCGGTTTCTCGACGAGCATTTCGACGATATCGGCGTAAAGAGCACCGTCGACCTGCGGGCGGACGCGCAGGCCGAATGGGCGTGATATGTTTGCAGCCGGGTTCAGCGTTGGTCCAGCCATTGGTACGGCGATGGGCGCCGCGAAGTCCGATCCTCAGCCGCTCCTCACCGCCATAGTCGGTCCGGCACGGCTTGAAGTTTGCGTTGCCGACATCACGACGCTCGGACTCGATGCCATCGTCAACGCCGCCAACCGCAGCCTTCTTGGCGGCGGCGGGGTCGATGGCGCCATTCATCGCGCTGCCGGACCGGATTTGGTTGCCGAATGCCGTACGCTTGGCGGCTGCGAAACCGGATCGGTCAAAATCACGCGCGGCTATCGATTGCCGGCAAAGCATATCATTCATGCCGTCGGTCCGGTGTGGCGGGGAGGGGCCACGCGCGAGGATATGTTGCTTGCGTCCTGTTATCGCAGCGCTATTGACACCGCCGCGGTCCACCGGCTCGCATCCCTGGCATTTCCCGCAATATCGACCGGCGTCTATGGCTTTCCGCCGGATCGCGCTGCCCGCATCGCCGTAGGTACTGTCGCAAGCGACTTGGCGGCATCGCAGCGCGGCATTGCACGGATCGTGTTCTGCTGCTTCGCGCAGAGTGCCGCCGAACATCACATCACGGCTTTTGCCGAGCTTGGTCTGGTTTAAGGCGAGGCCCGGCCGCCGTACTTCCTGCAATCCCAGCGCAATGCTGATGCGCAAAGTTTCCATTGCGGAAATTAATAAGTATGCTTATAGTATACAAGCTCAGTACTGGGTGAACCGCCATGTTGCCACGCTCCCTGAACAGAGAATTCGCTTTTTCGCTCAATGACGTAGCGCGGATGCTACGGACCTATGCGGATCACAAAGCCGGTCAGTTCGGCATTACCCGCGCGCAATGGGTCGTTCTGGTCCGGCTCGACAGGTTCGAGGGCCTCAAACAGTCGGAACTGGCCGACTTGCTCGATTTGCAGCCGATCACATTGACGCGCCTGCTTGATCGCCTGTGCCGCTGCGGATTGATCGAACGCCGCCCCGATCCAAATGACCGCCGCGCCAACCGGCTTTATCTCACCGCCAGCGCCCGCCCGCTGCTCAAGCAACTCGGCGATCTCGGCGACGAATTGACGTCGACGGCGCTTGCGGGCGTGGAACGCGAGAGCGTCGAACGAATGGTCGCGCAACTCGCAATCGTCAAGGAGAACTTGCGCCAGGCGATCGCCCATCGGGCGACGTCTCCCGCCGGAGAACGGCGCTATGGCTGATACGATTCTGAAACTCGTTCCGGCCGAGACCGCGGCGAAGCCGCGCATGTCGCCGCTTGTCGCTGCGCTGCGCCGGCGCAAGCGCTTGCTCTTGATGGTGGTCCTGCCGATTGCCGTGCTGGCCGTGGGCGGATTGTTGTATGTGACGGGCGGCCGATACGTCTCGACCGACGATGCCTATGTGCGCGCCGCCAAGCTCATGGTTTCCGCCGACGTTTCGGGCCTCGTCAGTTCGGTCGATGTGCACGAGGGCCAAGCCGTCAAAGCCGGCGATATCCTTTTTCGCATCGATCCGAAACAGTTCCAGATCGCACTGGACAACGCCAAGGCCAACTTGGAGCAGACTGCGCTTACCATCCGCGCGATGAAGCAGGACTACGCGCGCATGCAGAACGACGTCGCCGCCGAGCAGGCGCAGGTCGCGTTGGATCAGACCACCTTCGATCGCAATACGGCGCTGCTGCGCAGCGCCACCGTTTCGCAGTCGAGCTACGATCAGGCGCGTTACACCCTAGACGCCGACAAAGCAAAGCTACAGGCGCTCCAGGACCAGGCGCGCGTTCAGCTCGCGCGGCTTGGCGGCAATGCCGACATTCCGGTGGAGCAGCATCCACAATATTTGCAGGCGCAGGCGCAGGTCGATGAGGCCCAGCGCCAACTCGACCACACGATCGTGCGCGCGCCGTTCGACGGCGTGGTGACGCAAGTCGATGCGCTGCAACCCGGCACCTATCTGGTCTCGCAGACCGCCGCACTCACCAATACTGGCGCGATCGGTCTCGTCGGAACAAACGATATCTGGGTCGATGCCAATATGAAGGAGACCGATCTCAGCCACGTGCGGCCCGGCGACCATGTCGACATTTATGTCGATACCTATCCGGGCCATGTTTGGTCGGGCACCGTGCAAAGCATCGCGCCCGCGGCGGGTTCGGAATTTTCGATCCTGCCGGCGCAAAACTCAAGCGGCAACTGGGTGAAGGTGGTACAGCGCATCCCCGTTCGGGTGTATGTCAATCCCAATTCCGAATCGCTGCCGCTGCGGGCCGGAATGAGCGTCACGGTCGAAATCGATACCGGCCATCGGCGCGGTCTTTCCAGCCTGATCTAGCCAAGCGGCCACGGCGATGCGTGCAGCGGACGATCAGCCGAGCGGAAGTTATCGAGCTATCGTCAGCGCCTGCACCGTGCTCGCGACGCTGATGCAGGCGCTCGATACAACGATTGCCAATGTGGCCCTGCCCTATATGCAAGGCTCTTTCGCCGCGGCGCCGGATCAGATCACCTGGGTTCTTACCTCCTACATTGTCGCCGCCGCTATCATGACCGCACCGGTCGGCTGGCTGTCGGCGCGCTTCGGACGCAAGACGCTGTTCATCGCCTGCCTCGCCGGCTTTACTTTCGCCTCCGTGCTTTGCGGCCTCGCCAAAAGCCTCGACCAGATGGTGATGTTCCGCTTGTTACAGGGCGCATTCGGGGCCGGGCTGGTGCCGTTGTCGCAAGCGACCATGCTCGATCTCTATCCGCTGGAGCAGCGCGGCTCCGCGATGGCGCTCTGGGGCGTGGGCGTGATGGTCGGCCCCATTATCGGCCCGACATTGGGCGGCTATCTCACCGATGTCTACGATTGGCGGTGGGTGTTTTTCATCAATGTACCGTTCGGCATCCTTGGAATCGTGGGTCTCGCATTATTTCTGCGCGAGCGGAGCGGCAGCGCGGCACTGAAATTCGACTGGATCGGCTTCGCCGCGCTCAGTCTCGGCCTCGGCGCCTTGCAGCTCGTGCTCGACCGCGGCGAAGTAAAAGATTGGTTCGGCTCGACGGAGATCGTCGTGGAGGCAATGCTTGCGGCGCTCGGGCTCTATCTCTTCGTCGTCCATGTGGCGATGGCCAAGCGGCCGTTCATTCCGCCCCGGATCTTTCGCGACCTGAATTTCAGCGTAGGCCTCTTGGTCATGTTCGCGGTCGGCATGGTCTTACTGGCGAGTTCGGCACTGCTTGCTCCTTACCTGCAGACCTTGGGCGGCTATCCCGTCGCCCAAGCCGGTATATTGATGGCGCCGCGCGGGGCCGGAACGATGATCGCCATGCTGGCCGCCGGCCGGCTGGTCAACCGCATCGATCCCCGGCTTTTGATGTTCGCGGGCTTCGTCTTGCTCGCGGAATCGGCGCGGCAAATGGTGGGCTGGACGCCAGATATCGGGCCTTGGTCGCTTACCTTGACGACATTGATCCAGGGCGCCGGGTTGGGCCTGGTTTTCACGCCCCTGCAAATCGTCGCTTTCGCGACCTTGCCGTCCACGTTGCGCACCGATGGAACGGCTTTGTTCAGCCTGGTCCGCAATGTCGGAAGTTCGATCGGCGTATCGGTCGCGACCTTCCTGCTCGAGCAAAACACGCAGATCGAGCATGCCGCGCTCGCCGGCCAAGTGACGCCGTTCAATCGCATGCTGCAGTCCGCAGGCGCCTATCTGTATTGGAACAGCGCCACGCAGGCCGGGTTAAGCGCGCTGAACGACGAAATTACGCGGCAGGCCTCGATCATCGCCTATGTGGACGATTTCAAGCTCATGCTCATGGTGAGCTTGCCGGCAGTCTTGTTGCTCTTCCTGATGCGATGGCCCGGAAGTAGGCCGGCGACTCCCGGCGAAATTGCTGTCGCCGAGTAGCAAGAAACAGGCGGCGTTTCGAAAAACGCCGCTCGTTTTCGTACGGATCAGGTGAGGTCGAAGCGGTCCAGGTTCATCACCTTGGTCCACGCCGCGACGAAGTCTTTCACAAACTTGTTCTTCGCGTCCTCGCACGCATAGACCTCCGCAAGCGCCCGGAGCTGAGAATGCGAACCGAAGATCAGGTCGACACGGGTCCCGGTCCACTTAAGCGCGTTGGTTTTCCGATCGCGTCCTTCGTAGACGTCTTCAGAGCCAGCGGCCGGCTGCCAACGCGTGTTCATGTCGAGCAGATTGACGAAGAAGTCGTTGGTCAGCGTCTCGGGACGCTTGGTGAAGACGCCGTGCTTGGACTTGCCGGCGTTGGCGCCCAGGACGCGTAGGCCGCCGACGAGAATGGTCATCTCTGGCCCGGTCAGGGTCAACAATTGCGCCCGATCCACCAAAGCTTCCTCAGGCATCATGTACTGTCGCTTGCCACTAAGATAGTTGCGGAACCCATCGGCACGCGGTTCGAGCGGTGCGAAGGATTCGACATCGGTCTGCTCCTGCGACGCGTCCATGCGTCCCGGCGTGAAGGGCACCTTGGCGTCGATGCCGGCGTCTTTGGCAGCCTTCTCGATCGCCGCGCAGCCGCCGAGCACGATCAGGTCGGCAAGCGAGACCTTTTTCCCGCCGGACTGGGAGGCGTTGAACTCCTTCTGGATCGCTTCGAGCTTCTGAATCGCCGCCGCGAGCTGCTTCGGCTGATTCACGTCCCAGTCCTTCTGCGGCGCGAGACGAATGCGCGCGCCGTTTGCTCCGCCGCGCTTGTCTGAGCCGCGGAACGTTGAGGCCGACGCCCAGGCCGTCGAGACGAGTTGCGACACGGACAGCCCGGAGGCGAGGATCTTCGCCTTCAGAGCAGCGATGTCCGGCTCCCCGATCAGCGGATGATTCACCGCTGGGATCGGATCCTGCCAGATCAAGATCTCCTTTGGGACGAGCGGGCCCAAATATCGATGAATCGGTCCCATATCGCGATGCGTGAGCTTGAACCACGCTCGGGCAAACGCGTCTGCGAACTGGTCCGGATTCTCATAGAAGCGCCGCGAGATTTTCTCGTAGGCCGGGTCGAACCGCAGCGACAGATCCGTCGTCAGCATGGTCGGGACATGCTTCTTTGATTTGTCGTAAGAGTCCGGGATCGTTGCGTCGGCGCCTTTCGCCTTCCACTGCCAAGCGCCGGCCGGGCTCTTGGTCAGCTCCCATTCGTATTTGAACAGGTTTTCGAAGAAATGGTTGCTCCATTTCGTCGGCGTCTGCGACCAAGTGACTTCCGGGCCGCCGGTGATGGTGTCGGCCCCGAAACCCGTGCCAAATTTGCTCTTCCAGCCCAGGCCCTGATCCTCGATCGCGGCACCTTCCGGCTCGGTGCCGATTAGTGACGGATCGCCGGCGCCGTGGGTTTTGCCGAAGGTATGGCCGCCGGCGATCAATGCGACGGTCTCCTCGTCGTTCATCGCCATGCGAAAGAATGTTTCGCGGATGTCCTTGGCCGCCGCGACCGGGTCCGGCTTGCCGTTCGGCCCCTCCGGATTGACGTAGATCAGGCCCATCTGCACGGCGCCAAACGGCTCATGAAGCTGGCGCTCGCCGCTGTAGCGTTCGTCGCCCAGCCAAGTCCCTTCGGGCCCCCAGTAGAGCTCATCGGGCTCCCAGACATCCTTGCGCCCGCCGGCAAAACCGAACGTTTTGAAGCCCATCGACTCCAGGGCAACATTGCCCGCGAGAATCATCAAGTCGGCCCAGGAGATTTTCCGGCCGTATTTCTGCTTAATCGGCCACAACAGCCGCCGCGCTTTATCGAGGTTGGCGTTGTCCGGCCAGCTGTTTAGGGGCGCGAAGCGCTGCTGGCCGGCGCCGGCGCCGCCGCGGCCATCAGCGATACGGTAAGTGCCGGCGCTGTGCCACGCCATGCGGATCATCAGCCCCCCGTAGTGGCCGAAGTCGGCCGGCCACCATTCCTGCGAGTCCGTCATCAAGCCATGAAGGTCCTTGATCACGGCATTGAGGTCGAGGCTCTCGAATTCCTTGGCGTAGTCGAACGCCTCGCCCATCGGATTCGACAGAGCGGAGTGGTGGTGGAGAACCTGGATGTCCAGTTGTTTCGGCCACCAGTCGCGGTTTGCGGGTCCGCGGGCGCCTGTGAACGGGCACTTGCCTGCGCTCTTGTCATCGGTCTTTGCGTCCATCTTTCTCTCCGATCGTGTCCTGTTGATTGTCTTCGCATTGTTCCATATGGGGCCGTTATGATTTCCGGCGCATCGCCATTTTCGGTGCGGGAGCGCCCGGTGAATATCCGCGCAGAATCGGCGATGTCGCGCTCGGCTTCGGCCGCGCCATGCGCCTTGATCTCTCCTATTTCGTGATCTCGTGCGTGACCGTCAACGTGTCATGGGCGCCCGCGAGTTTCTCCAAGAGATCGAAACCCGGCATCGGTGCCGCTCCGCGTGGATCGGCGGTGATGGAGTTCCGGTCGTCGATGGCCGGCATGCCGCTGCAAGTCGTCAATGTCGGGCGCTCCGCCAATGGGGCACTGGAGTTCTACCGCGCTATCCGAGGGCGGGATAAGCACCACCATGACTGAAGCTCGCGATCAGGTCTAATCGTATTGACTGAGTATAACCATAAGATTTATTTATCGTGCATGATCACCCTTCGGCAGCTTCGCTATCTCGACGCGGTTTCGCGCCACCGTCATTTCGGCCGGGCGGCGGAAGCCTGTTTCGTTAGCCAGCCGGCGCTTTCCATGCAGATTCGCGACCTGGAAAAGCAGCTCGATGTCGAATTGATCGAGCGCAGGCCCGGCGAGGCGGCTCTCACCGATATCGGCGTCGAGGTGGCGCAGCGCGGCGAGCAAGTGCTCGCGGCCGCGCGCGACCTCGTCGATTTCGCCCGACACCGCGGCCGCCTTCTCACCGGGCGCCTCAAGCTCGGCATTATTCCCACGCTGGCGCCCTACGTGCTGCCCAAAGTTTTGCCGGTTTTGCAAGCTCGCCATCCGGATTTGATCCTCGAATTGCGCGAAACGCGCACCAAGACCTTGATCGAAGAACTCGGCGGTGGCGATCTCGACGGCGTAATGCTCGCACTGCCGGTGAGCGAGGCCGACATTGAAACCATTCGGTTGTTCGAAGACCCATTTCTGCTGGCCGTGCCGGCAGACGATCCTTTGCCCGAATCGACGTCGGTCAGCGCGCCCCAGATCGATCATCGGCGCCTGATGCTGCTTGAGGAGGGTCACTGCCTGCGCGATCAAGCGCTCGCTTATTGCGCGACGGAGCGTCACGAAATGCCGCTTAGTCTCGGCGCGACCAATCTCGCGACCGTCATGCAAATGGTCGCGAGCGGCTATGGGGTCACGCTCGTCCCGGAGGTCGCCGTCAACGTCGAGGTGCGCGACGAGCGGGTCAAGCTTCTTCGCTTTACGGCGCCGGAGCCGGGCCGAACGATCGGCCTTGCCTGGCGCCGCACCTCCCCCCGCAAAGCGGATTTCGTCGCTCTGGGAAAAATCGTGCTGGAGGCACTCGGCGTAGGCGAAAAAGCGCCAAGGTCAAATCCGCCCGACAAGGCATAGCCGTTGCGGCGCAGATCGTGGCGCTTTCACACAGCGCGGAAGAATTATTCCGCCGCGCCGCCGGCCGCCGCTTCATGCGGCTCGTTCGCTTCCGCCTTTTGCTTGGCCTCAAGGTCCTCGCCGGTCTGCTGATCGACGACTTTCATCGACAAGCGGACTTTGCCGCGTTCGTCGAAGCCAAGCAGCTTCACCTTGACCTTGTCGCCTTCCTTGACCACGTCGCTGGTCTTCTGCACCCGCCGCGGCGCAAGCTGGCTGATATGCACAAGTCCGTCCTTGGCGCCAAAGAAGTTCACGAAGGCGCCGAAGTCCATGACTTTGACGACGGTGCCGTCATAAATGTGACCGACCTCCGGCTCGGACGCAATCGACTTGATCCAATTGATCGCCGCCTTGATCGATTCCGCCTTGGCGGAGGCAACCTTAACGGTGCCGTCGTCGGAAATATCGATTTTGGCGCCGGTCTTCTCGACGATTTCGCGGATGACTTTGCCGCCCGAACCGATGACTTCGCGGATTTTGTCGACCGGAATCGAGAATACGTCGATGCGCGGCGCATGCTCGCCAAGCTCGGCGCGTGCCGAGGTGATCGCCTTGCCCATTTCGCCGAGAATGTGCATCCGGCCGTCCTTGGCCTGGGCCAGCGCGATACGCATGATCTCTTCGGTGATGCCGGAGATTTTTATGTCCATCTGCAGCGAGGTGACGCCACGCTCGGTGCCGGCGACCTTGAAGTCCATGTCGCCGAGATGGTCCTCATCGCCGAGAATGTCAGAGAGAACCGCAAAACGCTGTTGTTCCTTGATCAATCCCATGGCGATACCTGCGGTCGGCCGTTTGAGCGGCACTCCGGCGTCCATGAGCGCCAGCGAGGTGCCGCACACGGTTGCCATCGAGGATGAGCCGTTGGATTCGGTGATCTCGGAAACCACCCGGATCGTGTAGGGAAATTCGCTATGCGGCGGCAGCTCGGGGTGGATAGCCCGCCAAGCAAGCTTGCCGTGACCGATCTCGCGCCGTCCCGGGGCCCCGAGCCGGCCGGTCTCGCCGACCGAGAATGGCGGGAAATTGTAGTGCAGCAGGAAGGTTTCCTTATAGGTGCCTTGCAAGGCATCGACGAATTGTTCGTCCTCGCCGGTGCCAAGCGTCGCCACTACCAAGGCCTGCGTCTCGCCGCGGGTGAATAGAGCCGAGCCGTGCGTGCGCGGCAGTACGCCGACCTCGCAGACGATGGGCCGGACCGTTTTCACGTCGCGGCCGTCGATGCGCTTTCCTGTGTCGAGAACGTTCCAGCGCACGATCTTGGCTTCGAGCTCCTTGAAGACGCCGGCGACCTGCAACTGCGGATATTTCGGATTCTCGACATCCGGCAGACAGAAATGATTCATCACCCGCTCTTTGGCGGCATCGACCGCCGTGTGGCGCTCCATCTTGTCGGGGATGGCATAGGCGGCGCGAAGATCCTTCTCGATTAGGTTAAGCATCTCGTTTTCGAGCGCAGCATTGTCGGGCAGCGTCAGTTCGCGCGGTTCCTTCGCCGCCTTCTCGGCGAGCTTAATGATGGCGTCGATCACCGGCTGAAAATGCCGGTGGCCGAACATAACCGCGCCGAGCATGATGTCTTCGGAAAGCTCTTTTGCCTCCGACTCGACCATCAGCACGGCGTCCTGCGTACCCGCGACGACGAGGTCGAGCTGGCTTTCGCTCATTTCGTCGATTTGCGGATTGAGCACATATTCGTCGTTGATGAAGCCGACGCGAGCGGCGCCAATCGGCCCCATGAAGGGCGCGCCCGAAAGCGTGAGCGCGGCCGACGCGGCAACCATCGCCAAGATGTCGGGATCGTTTTCCAGGTCGTGCGATAGCACGGTTACGATCACCTGGGTGTCG
>Ga0306920_100011246_pt1 | contig 12068 bp, 10 predicted proteins | sample flu12Cox44000170_FD_204666 | JGI IMG/M metagenome (GOLD analysis project Ga0306920, IMG submission 204666) | Lab enrichment of tropical soil microbial communities from Luquillo Experimental Forest, Puerto Rico - flux4day.12C.oxic.44.000.170 (v2)... | ecosystem: Environmental > Terrestrial >...
TTAGGCTTGGAGATCATCTCTATGGTTGACGATTTGGAAAAAGCTGTCCAATCGGGTTAATTCCAGGATTTGTTGAATCGAAGGCTGCGGATTCAGCAGGCAGAAGTTGCCCGCGCGCTTGGCAGCAGCCTTGTGAAGGGCCACCAGGGCACCCAGGCCGGAACTGTCAATGAAGGTGGTTTGCGAAAGATCCACTGCTACGTTTCGCGATGCATCCCCCAGCTGGGCAACAACCCAGTCCCGGAAACTCCTGGCATTAGCTTCACCCAATCGCGGCACCGAAGAAATGTGCAATGTATCACCACGAATTTCCATTTTCATAAGAGGCGTGAGTCAGTTGAGGAGGAGTTCATTATTTCGCAGTTTTAGGCCGAGTCATGCGCAGAATGGCGCGGAGAGGGATGTTGAGCAGATGCGGCCGGTTTTCTAACTCGTACCCTATCTCCTGAGTTGCTTTCTCTATCCAATGGGCCTCCAATAGGAGTTGGATATGTTCCTTTGGCCGAGGCAGGAGGTCTGTGGTTCCAAGGACGTTCAAGTACGCTTTGAGATAAATGTCGCTCACCCAACCGGACCAGAACCCGGCCCATGGCTCCAGCGCTGGCAGGTCTTGTTCCTGCAAAGTGCCCAGCTCAATTTGTTTGAGCAAAGCCATCGCGGCAATGTAGTCGAAAGATCGAAGCATTCCCGCTACATCGCGCAGGGGCGAGCGTTTTATGCGCCGCTCGCCCAAGGGCCGGCTGGGTTCGCCCTCAAAATCGATAAATTTGAAATCTTTGCCGGTGAAGAGCACCTCTCCCAAATGCAAATCACCATGGCAACGAATGCGCTTGGCTTGCAGAGGCGTTTGGTAGATTGCCCTCAAACGAGTCATGAGCTCCGATTGCAGGGCCAGGACCTGTTGGGCTTCAGCCTGAACTGGCGGCGCCAGACGGTTCAACGCGCCTCGCAGTTGCTGCAAATTGCGAACCGCAAGATTACGCATCGATTGAAAAAGTCCTCTTTGATAGAACGGCGTGAATGGTTCCGGGGTGAAATCGCGGGTTTGCTGATCTGACGCCAGGGCCAGGTGCAACTCGGCCGTCCGCTGCCCCAGCAAGCGACCCAATTCCACGTATGTCCCGATTAACCCCACTATTGACTGGGGCACCTCCCGTTCACTCAGTTCGGCCCATGACATGCCGGCATCGGGCTCCATTCGAGCTTCGCTCGGCATTGTGCGTACGCGGTCAAAATAGCGACTGAGCAAATCTAACGTGTACTGCCAGGCATCCTGAGTGTTCGCCTGGAACTCGGTGAGGACCCCCAGGGTCATCTCCTCGCCGTTCTCTCGCCGGTACTCCAGAGACCCGACAACCGCCGGGATATTGGGATAACGTTGGGACGTCAAAAACCGGCCCATCTCCAACTCGGGATTAACCCCAATTTCCAATCGTCTAAACAATTTAAGGAAGTACTTATCGCCGAAAATAATTCCTCGGTGATGTTGCCAGGGGCTGGCAAAAGAGGGCTCGAAAGGAACGTGCCCGTTTCCAGCGAGGCCGCGCAGAGCCGGACTGCTCCACGCCCGCAATTCGCCGTCAGCGCTGGGTAGCGAACGGCGTCGCGCCATTGCCTCCAGCAACACCTTGCAGAATTCTTTGTTTCGAGCCGCATTATAGAAGACACCCCCACTGTTCTGTTGCTCTAATTCAACTCGAGCAATCACATCGTCGTGGTTGTTTTTTTCCATTTGCTCTGCCTGCTCGCCTTTGGCGAGACTCATTGGCAAGAGATAACGTTGGGGGTCGCCTTCCATGTACTCCACTTGCAATATTAATAAATAATCCTCCACGGAATTGGACATCACTGCGATGGCATCCTGGATCTGAACTGATTTCAATGCGCGGTCCTTTCCGCCAAACCACGGTTTACGCCTTAAATACGACCATAAATACGGTTCCAACCTCGGGCGCCAGTCTTCCTGCGGGGTATCCTTCCAATCCGAAGAAAGCACGATGGCTTCCCGCATCCGATCCTCGAATGAATCATCGCGCGGAGCAGATGGCTCCAGGGAAAGCCAAAGCGCCATATGCGGACCCAGAGTCATAAAATAGGGCTTGTCGGTTATTCGTGGAAACTTGGCCCGCCCCATCAGTTCAACGGGAATGGAATTTTGAAATTCGGAAAGGTCAATGTAAACCGGCTGATGAAAACGCGATAGGTTTGCCACGACCAGGATCACCTCTTCCGCAGTCCGCCGCACGAAAGCGAGGATCTTCCGGTTCTCCGGGTGCAAAAACTCCAGGGAGCCGCGCCCGAAAGCCGGATGCCGTTTGCGCAAGGTCAAGGTCCGTTTCATCCACCAAAACAATGAGCTCGGATTCCCGTGTTGTGCCTCCACGTTGACTGCTTCGTAGTGATATTCCGGGTCGAGGATAATTGGCAAATAAAGCGCCTGTGGACTGGCTCGCGAGAACCCCGCGTTTTTGTCCGAACTCCACTGCATCGGTGTGCGCACGCCGTTACGGTCCCCCAGGAAGATATTGTCGCCCATGCCGATTTCGTCGCCGTAGTACAAGACCGGGGTGCCCGGCAACGAGAAGAGCAGCACGTAGAGCAGTTCGATGCGTTTGCGGTCGTTGCCCAACAAAGGAGCCAACCGGCGGCGAATCCCCAGGTTTATACGTGCCTTGGAGTCGTTGGCATAAACGCGATACATGTAATCGCGCTCCTCATCGGTCACCATTTCCAAAGTCAGCTCGTCGTGGTTGCGCAGGAATAACGCCCATTGACTGGTTTGCGGTATCGCCGGAGTCTGTTCGAGAATGTCCACCAACGGCACGCGATCTTCCATGCGCAGCGCCATAAACAATCTTGGCATCAGTGGAAAATGAAATGCCATGTGACACTCGTCGCCGGTGCCCCCGCCAAAATAACTCACGGCATCTTCAGGCCATTGATTGGCTTCGGCCAGAAGCATGCGATCCCCATACTTCTCGTCGACATGCTTGCGCAACGTTTTGAGAAATGCATGTGTTTCCGGCAGGTTTTCGCAGGAGGTGCCTTCGCGCTCGTACAGGTAAGGGACCGCGTCCAGGCGAAGCCCATCAACGCCCATGTCGAGCCAGAAATCGAGCACCCGCTTGATTTCCTTGTGGACGCGTGGATTGTCGTAATTTAGGTCTGGCTGGTGCGAATAGAATCGATGCCAAAAATACGCCTTCCCCACCGGGTCCCATGTCCAGTTGGACGGTTCGAAATCACGGAAGATGATGCGGGCTTCGCGATATTTCGCGGCAGTGTCGCTCCAAACATAAAAATCGCGCCAGATGGATCCTTGAGCGGCACGCCTTGAGCGCTGAAACCAGGGGTGCTGATCAGAGGTGTGGTTAACGACCAACTCAGTAATCACCTTCAAATCACGCGCGTGCGCCTCACTTAGCAAATTGCGAAAGTCGCGCAGGGTTCCGTAGATGGGGTTGATCGAACAGTAATCAGCAATGTCGTACCCGTCATCCTTTAGAGGTGAAGGGTAAAAGGGCAGCAACCAGAGGGCCGTGATACCCAGGTCCTGCAGGTAGTCGAGCCTTTGGGTCAGTCCGCGAAAGTCTCCGATCCCATCCGCGTTGCTGTCGAGAAAAGCGCGGACATGCAGCTCGTAGATGATGGCATTTTTATACCAAAACGGGTCGCGCGACCTAAGAACTACGCTGCCGGACGAGCGCCGTCGCGCGAGTTCGGCCCCGAGCTGCTGCTCGCTCGTTTCGGGCGTCGGATTCTGAACCGAGGACAAACCGGCCTCTGTCGATGAAGTCATTTGAACCGCGGGCCATGGTCCCTGCGTCGCCACGTTATGGCCCGGGGCAGGCTTGCCCAAACCGGGCACCGACGAATTGAAACGGGGCATTCACCAGGACTCAACTGGCCATTCTGTAATTAACTTAGGGGTCAATCCCGAGTTATAGGGCAAAACCCTAAAGGCCGCACTGCCAATCACTCATGGGTGGCAGGGGACGGCTGAAGGAGCTGGTTCGTAGAGGCGGGATGCAAGGTAATCGTGCTATCGGAAAGCCAGGGGTGTTCCTGGCGGTCAATAACCAGCACTCGCGGGAGCAACTCCACTTCGTGACCAAATAACCGAAGGGTAACGGTGCCTGGTAGAAACGTCGTGTCCATGAAGATGCACGTTCCAAAAGGCAGGTCATAAGGAACCTCCAGCGCCTGTCCGAACTTCAGCGTCGACGCGGAAAAACTCGACTGAGTTCGCTCATTGGGAAAACTGATTTGGGCGTTGGTGATCGCGAGCTTCGGCTGGTTAATTACCAGCGCCGGCCCCCCCGAAGCGTCGTTTGTAAACGTGATTTCCCACGGACCCTTGCGTGTCCGGCGACCTTCGATGGCATGGTAAAAAAATACGTAGCAAATCACTGCCAGCAAAAATGCCAGGATGAAATGCCGCATCGGGCCATCGGGTTTCATGTCGCGGACTCAGACTTGGGAAGCGGGGGCTGGTTGTCAAGCTGCTTGGGGAGATTCCAGGCGAGGACATTGGAATACGCCGTTGTGTTCGATTTTAAAACCGGTTCTGTGTTATTACCTCACGCGATAGAAGCTAATTGTTTGCTGTGGGCTGGGAAAGCCCACAAGGAACGCCAGCGCTCCGAAACACGGATGTTCCTGCCCGCCGTGACCCCTCAGTTCATCCCAAGCCCATGACAGAAAAGCCAGCTGCAACTCGGCGCACTGAATTCGTTGCGCAAAGATCTGTTTATGTTAATTATAAATGGCAGACATGAGTAAGTGCTCGTTTTCCGCAGATCTTTCCCTATGAACCCTTCCACTGAGGCCTCCGGTGATCGGGCTGGCGCCCCGGTTTATTCTCGCAAAAACCCTTTTCAAGCTGAGTTGATCGGTCACGAGCGACTCACCGGAACGGGTTCATCTAAAGACACAAGGCATTTTGTGCTGAACCTGGACGGAAGTGGCCTCACCTATCAGCCGGGCGATTCGCTGGGCGCTTTCGGACAAAACTCGCCCGAGGTCGTAGATGAATTACTGGCCTGGCTCGAATTTGACGCTGCCACGCCGGTTCAAGGCCCTACCGGACAGCCAACGACCTTTCGGCAGGCGCTCCTTAATAATTACACCGTAAACCGGGCGAATCGGAAGGTTATGGGCGGGCTGGCCCAGACAATTCCTCAGGGCGAGCAGCGCAATCGCCTCATGGAGTTGGTGGACAATCCTGAATTGCTTGCTGAGTACATCGACACGCGCGATTATGTGGACATACTCAAAGAGTTCGACGAAGCAGCGTTCGAATCTCCAGCAGCATTCCTTTCTCAATTGACCCCAATCGTTCCGCGGCTCTACTCGATTGCTTCCTCCCTGCAAAGGCATCCAAACGAAGTGCACTTATGTGTCTCGGTAGTACGGTACGACACACATGGCCGTGCCAAGAAAGGTTTGGCGTCAGGCTTCCTGGCGGACCACGCGGATATGTTCGTGAAGAACATTCCGATTTACGTTCAGGAATCCCGCACTTTCCGACTGCCGAAGGACCCGGCAACCGACATCATCATGTGCGGGCCGGGAGCGGGCGTAGCCCCATTCAGGGCCTTTGTCGAACAACGAATCTGTGATGGAGCCACCGGGCGTCATTGGCTCTTTTTTGGAGAACAGCACCGCGCGACTGATTTTCTCTATGGCCCCGAATGGCTCGCGTGCCAAAAGCAGGGCAAATTGCATCGGCTCGACCTTGCTTTTTCACGAGACCAGGCACACAAAATTTACGTACAAAACCGGATGTTGGAACAGTCACACGATCTGTGGGATTGGATACAGAACGGCGCCTACTTTTATGTTTGTGGCGATGCCAAGCACATGGCCAAGGATGTTCACCAGGCGCTAATCCAGATCGCTCAAAAGGAGGGGGGTCTAAGTCCTGAAGCGGCGACCGAGTTCGTCAACGTCACGCTAATGAGAACCGAGAGACGATATTTGAGAGACGTTTACTAGGCTACTGCGACATGCGCTGCAGAAATTCTTGAGCCAATAACTCGTACGCGGCGGAGCCGGCGCTGTATTTGTCGTAATGAATGATGGGCTTTCCGAAGCTGGGCGCCTCGGCCAGGCGTGTGCTGCGGGGAATCATGGTCTCGAACACCCGTTCGCCGAAATGCTCCCGCACTTCAGTGACGACTTGTTGAGAGAGCCTGGTCCGTCCGTCATACATCGTCATGACCACGCCGGTTAATTCGAGGGTGGGATTGACGCCGTTGTCGTGGAGTTGAGCCATGACCCGGTTGAGCATGGAAATGCCCTCCAGCGCATAATACTCGCATTGAAGCGGAACCAACACACCATTAGCGGCCGCAAATGCGTTCAATGTTAGAATGCCCAACGATGGCGGGCAATCAATGAGGACGATCTCGAATCGATCAGAAGCCGTTACTGGCTCCAGGGCAGCGCGCACACGTTCCAGGTGCTTGTCAGCCCGAGCCAACTCAAAATCCGCCCCGCATAAATCGACTTCGCTTGGAATGACTTCAAGATCTTTAAAGGCGGTTTGCTGAATTTTGTCTGTTAGCTGGCCCTCGCCAAGCAGGACCCGATAGGCACTGCCGCCTTCGCGTTTTTCCAATCCCAAGCCACTGGTGGCGTTAGCTTGAGGATCAAGATCGAAGAGCAGTACCCGCCGCCCCGCCCAGGCCAGGCAGGCGGCCAGATTCACAGCCGTGGTAGTTTTTCCTACTCCACCTTTCTGATTTGCTACTGCGATAATCTTGGTCGGCACTCGGGCACATGTAAGGGAAACCGGTACTGAAATTCAAGCGCGCAAAGAACGATTGCTGCAAAAGTGAAGAGGTTAAGTGGTGGGGCTTTGAGATAACGGAGTATCGAGTCATCGGATCCATCCGGTCCAAATACCCAGGCGGTCCAGTCTTCCATCACCCTGCCACTCATGCTCTTGTTTTCTTTCCGGCGCAGTTTAACTGGATTTTATGCTTAGTGGACTGCATCATTACCTCATGAACTTGATCCTTTCGACGCATAACCTGACGAAAACCAAAGCCATCGAAGATCATATCATCAATCGCGTTTCCAAGCTGGAGCACATGGCACGGTTCGCGATCAATGCACGGGTCACGCTGGAGCACGACAAAACCAAGGCCGCCGAGCGCCAGTTCTCCTGTTCAGTACGCTTGTCCCTTCCCGGTCCGGACCTGTTTGCTGAGGACGTCGAAAGCGATCTCTACACCGCGATCGATTTAGTGGTAAAAAAAATTGAGCAACAGCTCCGTAAACGTCAGAGTAAGAGGAAGGCCCGCAAACACAAAGTTGCGGCTCGCACAAAACGCTCGCGCCAGGAGAGTGAAGCCTAGGCTCTCCACCACAGTCCGGCTCACATGCCTGGCCGCGGGTAAATTTACGTTCGCGCGGGCTGATTCGCCACGGTTGTACTGCGGTGCTCGGAGGCGCTTCCTCGAGGTCTTCACCATCAGCGAATGATTCTCAGGGCGCGCGCTGTTCTTCCAATCATGCGGCCTCCTGTTTCGAACGGAGCGGTCGTTGTTTCCAGCAATCACATCAAAGCGATAGGACGGTGGCCGGAATTGCGCAGCAGCTTTCCAGGACAGGTGGTAGACCTCGGCGAAACCATCTTAATGCCGGGTTTAATAAATGCTCATTGCCATCTGGACTACACTCACATGGCCGGGGAATTCCCGCCGCCTAAAAGGTTCACGGACTGGCTCAAGCTCATCACCTCGACCAAGGCGGGATGGAACGCCTCCGAGTACAATGCTTCCTGGCTCAGCGGCGCTCGAATGCTCCTCAACAACGGAACAACCACCGTCGGGGATGTCGAGGCAATCCCGCAGTTGCTTCCGGCGGTGTGGGACTCGGTTCCTTTGCGAGTGTTTTCTTTTCTCGAGATGATCGGCATCACCGCCAGGCGCCCCCCGCAGGCAGTGTTGAGTGAAACTCTCCAGAAGATGCGATTGCTGGATCACGATCGATGCGTCGTAGGACTTTCGCCCCACGCACCGTACTCCACGGTACCTCAACTGCTCAAAGGCGCGGCGGAGGCGGCGCAAGATAACAATTGGCTGCTTTGCATGCACCTGGCCGAGTCGCAGACCGAGTTCGCCATGTTCAAGGAAGCGAAGGGGGAAATGTTCGATTGGCTGCGTCGAAGCGGACGTGACATGTCCGATTGCGGCCAAGGCTCGCCCGTAATGCACCTCGAGCGATGCGGGTTTCTAAAAGAGAATTTACTCGCCATCCACGCCAATTACGTCGCGCGCGGGGACGCTTCGCTCTTGGCCAGGCACCGGGTCAGCGTCTGCCACTGCCCTCGCAGCCATGCTTACTTCAGGCATGATCCGTTTCCGCTGCAGCGTCTGCTAAGGGCAGGTGTTAACGTATGCCTTGGCACAGACAGCCTCGCGAGCGTACTTAAACATCGGCGCCAAACAATCGAGTTGGATATGTTCGCAGAAATGCGGCAACTGGCTCAGGATTTTCCATCTCTGAGCAGTAAAGTGATTCTAGGCATGGCCACAGTCAACAGTGCCCGTGCGCTCGGCCTTCGAGGACGGGTCGGGCAGCTTTCAAAAGGTGCGTTCGCAGACCTCATCGCCTTGCCGTGGGCTGGCGAACCAAGACACCTGACGGATGCCGTGCTGGAGCATCGCGGCCCCGTCAGTGCGAGCCTGATTAATGGCAAATGGGCTATTCCACCGAAATGAGCGGTTTTGAATCTGAACTGCGCTCGCGTCTTGATTCACTGCGCCATCAAGGCCTTTATCGAGAGCTGCGGCAGGTGGATTCGCCCCAATCGCCACGAGTCAGAATTGGGGAGCAAACGCTGCTGAGTTTTGCCTCGAACGACTATCTTGGCCTGGCAAATCATCCGGAGCTTAAAGAAGCGGCCATTCGTGCAGTCGAGCAATTCGGAGCGGGCTCAGGAGCCTCCCGGCTCATCTGCGGTTCATTGGCCCCTCACCAGGAACTGGAGGAAACGTTAGCCGCCTTCAAAGGAACGAAGGCAGCGCTTGCCTTTTGCTCCGGCTACGCCGCGGCCGTGGGAACGATTTGTGCCCTCATGCGCCCCGGCGACTGCATCATTCTTGATAAGCTGGTGCATGCGTGCATCGTGGATGCCGCCCGCCTTTCTGGAGCGAAGATGCGTGTCTTCCGTCATAACGATATGCCGGATTTGCAGCGACTGTTGGAATGGGCAAACACGCATACCAGCGAAAAAACTCAGGAGAATTCCAGCTCGCACATCCTGGTCGTGACCGAAAGTGTGTTCAGCATGGACGGTGATCAGGCCCCCTTGAGGCAGATCGTCGAACTCAAGAACCAGCACAACGCATGGCTGATGGTGGACGAGGCCCACGCCACCGGATTGTACGGGAGTAACCGTCGAGGTCTTGCTGAAGAACTCGGGGTCTCTCACCAGATCGAAGTGCAGATGGGGACCTTGGGCAAAGCAGTTGGAGCATCTGGAGGTTATATTTGCGGCCCGAAAGCCTTGATCGATTACCTAATCAATCGCGCGCGATCTTTCATTTTTTCAACTGCTCCGGTGCCCGCGGCTGCTGCCGCAGCAACAGCCGGACTGCGTCTGATCCAGTCAGGACAGGGAGAAGAGCGCTGCTCGGCTTTATGGCGGCTCCTATCCAATCTGGTGGCCCACGAACACAACCCAGAAGCTAAACCGCCCAGTGCCATTATTCCAATTCACATCGGCGACGAGAACCAAGCGCTTGAAGCGGGAAATACATTGCGCGAAGCCGGCATTTTCCTGCCTGCCATTCGCTATCCTACCGTCGGACGCGGACGTGCCCGGCTTCGGTTGAGCCTGACGGCCTCACATTCAATACGGGACCTGGATGTATTGCGTGCGAGCTTGGCAGAGTTGGGACTGAAGGTTGGCACAGTGCAAAACGAACCAGAAGAATGAGCGAGAAGCCGGCCAATAAGCCACGTGTTATGCATCGTTTGGCTCGCCTGGATCACCGATACCTGTGGCATCCATTCACCCAAATGCGGGACTGGTTCAAGAAGGAGCCGATCGTTATCATCAAAGGCCGGGGCGCGGAATTGCAGGATGCGCATAACCGCAAGTATTTGGACGGCAACTCCTCTATCTGGACTAATCTTCATGGGCATAATCATCCCAAGATTAACCAGGCCATTCGCCGGCAATTGAAGCGGATTGCGCATAGCTCGGCACTTGGGCTTGCCAATGAACCAGCGGCGATTCTTGCGGAAAAGCTGGTTTTAACAGCAAACCCTGCCCGAGTTGAAAAGGATCCGGAAATCAGCGTATCTGGCAAATCTTCTGAGATTGCGCGATTGAGCTTGAGCAAGGGCCTCGCCCTTAAGCCGCCACTCACCAGAGTCTTTTTTTCTGATGATGGGTCAACGGCACTGGAGGTTGCGCTGAAACTGGCTTTCGAGTATTCGCGCCGAATTGGGCAAACTCGAGACCCGCGCTTCCTAAGCCTGGAAGGCGGCTACCACGGGGACACTGTTGGAGCGGTCTCACTGGGCCACATCCATCTGTTTCATAAAACCTACGCACCATTGCTATTCCGAACTGATAAAGTGATGGCGCCTTACTGCTATCGATGCCCTTACAATCGCGCCCGGCCAGAGCGCGCCGATGCCCGCACTTACCGCCTGTGCAACTGGGAATGTATGGATCGAGTGGAAGAAAAGTTTGCGTCCCGGAAGCGCAAAGGACTGCCCTATTCAGGGTTTGTCTTCGAACCGCTCATGCAAGGAGCGGCCGGAATGATCCCGCAACCCAAGGGATGGCTTTCTCGGGCATGTGAGATCGCGCGCGGCTACGGTGCCTTGCTAATCGCGGACGAAGTGATGACAGGCTTTGGTAGAATGGGTTCGATCACACCAACGCAGCATAGGCTTGCGCCGCAAAGGATGGCCGGAGCGCGGGAGAAGTCGTCCAACTCCTTCTCGAACGGCTTCCACGCCCATCCTCAAAAACAATCCTCTTTCCTTTTCGCTTCGCACCAGGAAGGTGTGCAGCCCGACTTCATGGTTCTGGCAAAGGGCTTAACTGGCGGCTATCTGCCTATGGCCGCAACGCTTACCACGCAGGCAGTCTTTGAAGCCTTTCTTGGAGAGTATGAAGAGTTCAAAACTTTTTTCCATGGTCACAGCTTCACTGCAAACCAAATCGGAGCTGCAGCGGCTTTGGCAAGCCTCGCAATGTTGGAAACGCCTGCTTCTCAGCGATCGCGGCGCTTGTTGGAACAAACACTGCGTGAGGAATTGAAACCGCTGTGGCGTTATCCGCAAGTGGGCGACATCCGCCAAACAGGCCTGGTGGTCGGAATTGAATTGGTCAAAAACTGGCGAACTCGCGAACCGTTCGATCTCCGGGTCCGCGCTGGAATACGGGTCTGCGAAGAGATGGCCCGTCGCGGGGTTCTCACTAGACCGGTGGGCAACGTAATCGTCCTGATGCCCCCTTACTGCACTACGTCAGCACAACTAAGGCGTATGGTGAATGTGCTGGGCGAGAGCATCGTGGCGCAGCTCGGCGGACCGGCCGCAACGCAAGCTTGAGCCTGTTACCAGGTGTGTGCGATCGAGTGACTCACTTGCATCAGTATCGGTGTTCATCCGTGGTTGATTCGTCACGGCATCGGTCAATTACGGGTTGAAAAGCTACACCGCTTGCGTGGGAAGCAGGATTCGCTCAATCTGGTCGTAGTTCTTGACGATCATTGTCGCGTTGCTCAACTCGGCAGCAGGATGGGTATTTGTGATTGCAATTACCTTCATTCCCGCCGCCAAACCGCCGGCAACTCCCGGCTTGGAATCCTCGATCACCCAGCAGTCTTGGGGCGAAACCCCAAGCAACTGTGCAGCTCGGAGAAAAATGTCAGGAGCGGGCTTGCCGCGTGCTACTTCCGATGAAGTAGTGACAACCGAAAAGAAACGGCGCAAGGACTTAATGCGAAGAACCTCTTCAACCACCAACGGTTCAGAACCAGAAGCCAGCCCGAGCCGGTAGTTCGGCACGAGTTTCTCTATCAGTTCAAGCA
>Ga0306920_100011247_pt1 | contig 12066 bp, 9 predicted proteins | sample flu12Cox44000170_FD_204666 | JGI IMG/M metagenome (GOLD analysis project Ga0306920, IMG submission 204666) | Lab enrichment of tropical soil microbial communities from Luquillo Experimental Forest, Puerto Rico - flux4day.12C.oxic.44.000.170 (v2)... | ecosystem: Environmental > Terrestrial >...
GGGCCCGAGTTTCTAGTACAACTGCGGGGGTTGTTTGCAATTGCCATCTGGAACTGCCGCTCGAAATCGCTGCTGCTGGCCACCGACCGCTTCGGCGTCAAACCGCTCTGCTACGCTGCCACATCCAAGGCGATTGTCTTTGCCTCTCAGCCCCGGGGAGTCCTAGCAAGCGGAAGGGTTGCTAAGCGTGTGAATCCGCTAGCGCTCGTGAACTATTTGAACTATACGGTGGTTCCCGCGCCGCTGTGTGCGTTTGATGGGATCACCAAACTTCAGCCGGGAAGTTGTCTGATTTGGCAAAACGGAGTTGTGCGCACCCATCAGTATTGGCAAATGAAGTATCCCGCGGACGCACACGCCCCAAACCAGGAACTCGCTCGAGAGCTGCTCGACCGAATGGAAGAAGCCGTGCGTCTCAATTTGAGTGACCTTTCTCTTACGCGTCTTGGCTGTTTTCTGAGCGGCGGGACGGACAGCAGCTCGATCGTTGGGCTGGTCACGCGTTTGAAGAAGGCTCCTGTCAAGAGCGTTTCCATTGGATTCGCGGAAGAACGATTCAACGAACTACATTATGCGCAGATTGCTGCCAGACACTTCGGGTCGCTGCACATCGTTTCCCGCTTGAATCCCGAGGGCGCCTTCCAAATCCTTCCGAAGATCGTCGCGTTGTACGACGAACCGTACGCAAACTCCTCGGTCATTGCAACATATCACTGCCAGATGCTTGCGCGCGAGCACGGACTCGAAGTGATGCTGGCAGGGGACGGCGGTGACGAGCTTTTCGGTGGCAACGAACGCTATCGCACGCAACAGATTTACGAACTCTATAAGAAGGTTCCTCGGTCTCTTCGTCGGGGTTTGATAGAGCCCGCGATTGACCAGATTTCTCCGGGCGCGAGCGGAGTCAGGGGCAAAGTTCGGCGATACATCCAGACATCGAACACTCCGAACCCGGAGCGCTATTTTCGTTGGGCAATGTTGCAGTATTTCCCCCCGGAACAAATTCTCGGAACAGCGTTGGCGTTCCGCAACGGCAACAGTGATCTGCTGGCCATCGCGCGGGCTCACTACAACGCTGCGTCCGCCAACGACGAGATGAATCGCCTGCTATATATCGACACCCAGATGACCTTAAGCGACAACGACTTGCCGAAGGTCGTGCGTGCAGCAGAGTTGGCCGGGGTCAACGTGCGTTTCCCTTTTCTGGATTATCCGCTGGTGGAGTTTTCCGGACGCCTTCCGGCTCACTTGAAAGTCAAAGGATTAGAGAAAAGGTATCTATTCAAGCTGGCTACTCGGAATCTACTTCCCAAGTCCATTCTCCGAAAAAGAAAGCACGGTTTTGGTTTACCGATCGGCCTGTGGTTGAAGACCGATCCGAAATTGCGAGGAGTGGCGGAGGAAGTCCTCCGCGACCCGCGAACCTACCAGCGCGGCTACTTCCAGCGACAGTTTATCGAAAGGATCTTTGCCGCTATGGATCAGGACAACACTCCGTTTTATGGCGATGTGCTCTGGCCGTTTTTGATGCTGGAATTGTGGCACCGTCATCACGTGGAGGGCGCTACATGAAAGTATTGCTGCACGAGAGCTGGGAGGACGTGCAGACGCTTTCCGACAGCTGGAACCGTCTTCTGGCCGAGAGCGCCAGCAGCACAATCTTTTTAACCTGGGAATGGGTCGAGGCGTGGTGGAAAAACTATGGCTCCGCCAGGCCGCTGTTTGTCTTGAGCGCCTGGGAAGGGAACTCGCTCGAAGGCCTTGCTCCTTTCTTCGCAGAGCGTGTTACGCGTTGGGGATCGGAGTGGACCTGCTTGAAATTAGTTGGGGACGGCTCGAGGGATTCCGATTACCTAGATTGTATTGCGCGACGCGGACGGGAGAATGAGGTCGTCGCTGCATTCGTGCAATTCCTCGAATCCCATCCAAATCGCTGGAACTATCTGGAATTGCATGGAACGCCGGAGGGTTCACCCTGCCTCGCCGCGCTGCAGAACCTCGCACGGGAAAAATCCTGGAGGTTCTCTTTGGAATCCATTCCCTGTGCTACTTTGACACTCCCCCGCGAATGGAGTGATTACCTTCGGTCGCTCAAGCCGCGCTTCCGCACAAAGGTCCGCTCAACCCTCAACCATTTCGACGAGAACATTCGCGCGACCCCATACTCATACAGAGACGAACGGACGCTCGATCAAGGGCTTGCCGTCCTCTTTGATCTACACACACGTCGATGGCAAACGAAGAGCCAGCCAGGTGTGTTCCAAGATGGCGCCAGGCAGAATTTTTATCGCGACATCTCGCACGCTGCGCTCCGACAAGGCTGGCTCGCGTTCCATCGTCTAGATTGGGGGGAACGCGCGCTGGCAATGCAGTATGGCTTTATCTACGACAACCGCTTCTTCTTGCTACAGGAAGGTTATGACCCGGAATTTGCTGCACTCCGACCAGGAATAGCTCTGCGCGGATGGCTGATGCGCTACTGGATCGAATCCGGACTTAAAGAATATGATTTCCTCGCTGGTAGTGCACCTTACAAGCTGGAGTGGGGTGCTCAGGTGAAACAGTGCGTCCGTTTAATGCTCGCTCCTTCGCGACGCTCGGCCTGGGTCGGTTTTGGCGAAGGGCAGGTCCGAGAGAAATCGAAGGAAGCAATCCGTGCAGTTATACCGGAGAATGTCCTGGTTTGGCGCCGTGAGTTGATCGCCCGACGGGGTCGTCGTGGGCTGGTTTCAGATCCTGCGAGCTCATTGAATGGACACAGACGTTCGATCGGCCAGCGGGTTGTCTCCGCGCTGTACGCTGCAGCACCCTTGCAGGCCGTCGGGCAAGCGGTGGCATCGCGCTTCGAGCTGGATCCGGCACGTCACCAACTGCGTCGCCGTACCACACCCATCTGTCACATTTTCATCTATCATCGCGTCAACGACGACTATGACCCATTCCTTCCCGCAGTCCCGGTTGCTGCATTCCGCAGGCAAATGGAGTTCCTGAAGAAGCATTTCCCCGTCTTGAGTCTGAACGAAATTGCGAGTAATTCATTTCCCAAAACTGGAGAGAAGTATTGTGTGGCGATCACGTTCGATGACGGGTATCGCGATAATTTCCTGTGCGCCTTTCCGGTGCTAAAGGCTCTCGATTTACCAGCAACGATTTTTCTCACGACCGGCTGCATCGACTCCGGTCAGCTGCCGTGGTATGACCAAATCAGTTGGGCCTTCAAGCTGACGACTCAGGAGCATCTTTCCCTAAGCCACCTTGGGGGACCTGACGCCTGCCTTGGGGGGCACCCGGAGCGGTTGCAAGCAATCAGCAAAACGCTAGCCTGGCTGCGCGTGATTAAGCAAGAAGACCGACTGCGCTACATCCCCCGAGTCCTGGATGCTCTGCGTGTTCCCGTGCGATTGTCTACGCCAAATTCAATGCTGAGCTGGGAAGAAGTCCGACAAATGCACAGACACAAGATTTCTTTTGGCGCGCACACTGTGAGCCACCCTGTATTGGCCAAGGTAAAGATCGACGAACTCGAAATGGAAATCATTGGATCTAAGAAAAGGATCGAAGAGAAGCTGCAAAGCCCCGTAGAACACTTCGCCTATCCCTTCGGGCAGCCTTCCGATGTGAGCACGGAAGCGAAGCATGCGGTACAACAGGGGGGCTTCTCTACTGGGGTGACAACCGTATGGGGATTCAATCGACCTGGAGATGATCTCTTCGAACTAAAACGTTTCAGCCCACGGTTCAACCCCTGGGATTTTCATCCCGGGCGGTTCGCCTTGATGCTCGATTGGTACCGACTGGTTGGTGTGCGGAAAAACAAGGAACAAACCCTTAGTCCTGTACAGTAAGGAGCCACAATGAAACTCAGCTTTTCGCGCGTCATAACTGCGAGAGATCTGACGGAACGGCACCACATTGAAGAGCAGTTTCATGATGAGCGTACTCAGCGCGCTGGAAAACCGTCGGCGCGCATGGACTTCTACAGTTCTGGTGTCAACGACGAACACTTCCGCATACTGCTCGAAGCTGCAGGGAGTCTCCAAGGAAAACGCGTGCTGGACTTCGGTTGCGGAATGGGGCAAACCAGCCGAATCTATGCAGAACTAGGTGCGACGCGCGTCGACGGCTTTGATATTTCCAGCGAAAACATCAGAGTGGCAGAAAAAAACGCGAAGCGGGACGGTTTGGATGACCGAGTGTTCTTTCGACACTTGGCCGCGGAGGAGATCGACTATCCAGATGAGTCGTTTGACCTCGTGCTGGGAAAAGCGATCTTGCACCACACTGACCTCGAAAAGACTAGCAGGCAGTTGGCCAGAGTATTGCGGCTCGGTGGATTTGCCTACTTTCTTGAACCTCTGGCGCACAATCCGATCCTGAACTTATTCCGATGGCTGACTCCGTCGCGCCGCACGCCGACGGAGAAGCCGCTGCGTTTGAAAGATTTGGATATCTTCCGCAGGCATTTTGATGTGGTCAGCTACCGCGGTTTCTACCTGTTTACTCTGCTGGCGAACGGATTGTTATTGGCGACCGGATCGCGAAGGTTGTTCCACGGAGCCATGAAGGGCCTCCTCGAGTGTGAAAGACCTGTACTGTCACGGCTTCCGATCTTGCAGAAATATTGCTGGACAGCCCTGCTGTATTTTCACAAAGCCGCAGGGTCTCCGGACAGCATGGTGGAACCCATCGGGAGAACTCGGGATGACAAAATTGGCTGACATGGATGCCGTGGCCCAAGCCAAACCGCGGCTGGAAAAAGACAAAGGATGGCTGGCCGGGAGGACGCTCAGTTCTTCACCTGGTCGCCAGGTCCGGGAAGATGTTCCCGTGATCATTCTGAACCTTTTCTATACCGGGGTGGGGATTGCTCGGGACCTAGCGGGACTCGGAGTGCACGTAGTGGGTCTTTCCGCGCACCCCAAAATATACGGCAACTTTACGCGATTCGGTGAGGTCCGACGGGCGCCGAATTCAGCGGAACAGCCCGAGGCATTAGCGGAGTTTCTTTTGCGGGCTGCCGGAGAGTTGCGTGGTGCAGTTATCTTCCCCACGCGAGACTTGGATGTGTTATTCCTCGACCGACATCGCAACCGGCTCGAGCCATACTACCGATTGGCAGTTCCAGCGCGGGATTGCCTGCTGCGGGTCTTGAACAAACATGCCCTCGTTGAAGCCGCCCGAGAGGCGGGAGTGGCAGTTCCGCGGACGTTGGCACTTCGTTCTGGGGAAGAGCTCGCTCGTGTTGCACAGGAGGTAGGGTTCCCATGTGTCGTGAAGCCCGTCAGCTCGTATCACTGGCGGGAGAAAAATAACTGGGAGACGGTGGGTGGACGCAAGGCCTTCCTGGTCACGACTTATCAGGAGCTGAAGCGGGAATATGGACGCGTATGTGAGGCACATCCAGAGATTCTGGTTCAAGAGTGGATCCCAGGCGGCGCAGAGAATGTCGCAGTTCTGGGCGCTTACGTTGGCGAAGATTCGGAGCCTCTGGCTTGGTTTACAGCCCGTAAAGTCGTGCAGTCTCCGGACGATTTTGGGACCGGTTGCATTGTTCGAAGTGAACCAATCCCTGAACTCTTCGAACCAACACTTCGGCTGTGGCGGAGTCTCGGCTATCAGGGTATGGCGGAGGTCGAATATAAGCGCGACTCGCGAACTGGAAGATTCTTGTTGATCGAAATGAACACACGTCACTGGGACCAACACAATTTAGGCCGAGCGAGCGGGATAAATCTGAGCTTGACCGCTTATCGTCATTTGAGTGGGCAACAGGTTGTGCCTGTAGGCGCATCGACCAGACCCGCGACATGGATTGCGGAAGACGCGCTGCTCTTCCACACGCTCCGTGCCATGCATCGGCGAGAGTTTCGTTTGCGTAGGTTATGGCAACAGCTCGCGAGGCCACATGTCTACGGCATCTTTTCCTGGAATGACCCGTGGCCTTTTGTGCGTTATATGTTCAGCGTGATCTTGCCGACGGTTACAAAACAGGCTTTCCGAAAGCTGCAAAGGGAAGAAGGTTCGTCATGAAACGTGATATGGGGAATGCATACTTTGAAAGGCCAATTCGGAGCAATCTCACTGCAAGTGGTCTCAGTGGCTTGGTGCGTGGGGTTATTTTATTCATCGTTTTGGTATCCCACGCACATGCACAAGCAACGTGGCATATCGAAACAGTGGACGGCAGCAGCGGAGGGAATGTCGGCAAGTTCACCTCGCTGGCTATTGACACTCATGGAAACCTACATATCGCTTATTTTGATGAAGGTCACAATGCTCTGCGCTATGCCTACCGCGGAAGGGGGGACAAACAATGGTACACCATGCAAGTCGACAAACAAGCCGGTCAGTTCGCCTCCCTTGCGGTGGATTCTCATGACCATCCGCACCTGGTATATAACTCGAGATTTCTTACGGGTCTTCATTATGCGTTTTTTGATGGGACGCATTGGCGAATGCAGATCATTGACCATGATCGCACAAACCACTTCACATCAGTTCAGGTGGACGCAAAAGGGTATCCCCACATCAGCTACTACAAGGAGGAAAATCCGGACACAACCGTTGCGCTTCATCTGAAGTACGCCTTCTTTGATGGAAAGATATGGTACGTCCAAACGGTGAGCCAAAAATATGCGACTGGCAAGTTCAATTCCATTGCCCTGGACTCCTCGGGTCGTCCGCACATCGCCTACTCGTTCGCGGGCACCGGTGACCTCGGTTACGTTTTTTGGAACGGATCGGAGTGGATCTATGAGGTCCCAGATACACGGCGCGCTCACAACAACTACGTGGGGCTAGGCAACAGCATCGCACTTGACTCCAGTGGCAACCCGCACATCGCTTACTGGGATTTGACCAAGCGCGCGATAAAGTACGCGTGGTGGACGGGAACCACTTGGCAAACCGAATATGTTGAAAGAGTGTCGGGCGAGTTAAACGCGGCCGATCACGTGTCGCTGAAACTCGATGCGAGCGACCGACCTCAAATTGCTTACAACGACCCTGGTGTGGGTGTACTGATGTATGCCGAGCGAGACGAGAAGGGATGGCATGTTGAATCGGTCGACCGGGGCAATGTTGGAGAATATCCTTCACTGTGTCTTGACGACAAGAATGAGCCTTACATCACTTATTACGACGCAGCTGATGGACAACTTCGCATCGCCCAACGTGAAACACGGTCTGATACTGCTATCGCCCGCGTGAGTCATCCATGACGGCCATACTCTCGTTTGCCGCAGCCAATGTTTCTAGTGCCCCCCCGCCTTCGTTGTGCCTAATAGCCACAGAGTCGAGGACAGCATCTTACCGAGTTCTATATGTACTCGATCATGTTTTACCACTGCTGACTGGGTACAGTATGCGGAGTCACAGTCTGCTTAGTGCTCAGAGGAAAAACGGTTTCGCACCTGAGGTTGTGACGGGGCCACTCAAGCTTAACATCTCCGGCGGCCCGACGATCGATGCGCCGGCCGGCGTTTCCATCGCATACGATGCTCACGAAGATACGTACGCTCTTATCCAGGCGCAGGCAAGAGAGGTTTGGCAACTGAAGCTGCATCGAGCTGACGCTGTGGAGAGGGTGGTAGTCTTCTCGATTTGAATCCCACAGGCTCTTATAGATGCAGTCGACGTGAATGCTTGCCAAGCGGAGCTGGTGAATTGCGTGCCGTTGCAGTAACTGTCGTGAGATGAACAGGGCGGAGTAGGTATGAACAAGATATCAGGATTTGCACAGCGGTTGCTTGAGGAGCCACCCTTTAGACTGTTTACAAAAGCAGTGATTAACCGTCTGCCAGTCTCTGTTCGTAGTCGAGAGCGGTGGGATGTGGCACCAAGGCCTAACTACTTAACAGGAGTTTTGGCCGCCGCCGATCAGGCACTCGACGAAGGCCAGCAGGAGATTTCCGTATTCGAGTTCGGTGTAGCTGCAGGTAACGGACTGATCGCACTCGAGAATGTGAGCAGTGACGTTAGTGCGGAAACGGGAATTAAGATCGCGGTATACGGTTTCGATGCCGGTACCGGCATGCCTGAGCTGATCGGAGATTATCGGGATTATCCCGATCACTGGCAGGCGGGTGATTACCCGATGAACGAGGAACTGTTGCGAACGCGACTCAAACCAGCCACAACACTCATCGTCGGGAATGTAGCAGAGACTATTCCCGCGAACATCGATCAGATCAAGGAACCCATCGGATTCGTTGCAGTTGATGTGGATATCTATTCGTCGGCCCGCGACACTCTCTTCAAGCTCTTTGCCCGGCCCGGCCGGAAGATGTTACGGCGAACTATGATGTACTTCGATGATGTTGATCTGCGGATAACACACAAGTTTGCGGGCGAGTTGCTGGCGATTGACGAATTCAATGCCTCGAATCCCTTCGTGCGGATCGATCGCTGGAGAGGCATCGACAAACAGAGGCCCTTTCCGGAAGCCGCTTGGCTGAGAAGGATGTATATTGCTCACGACATCGAGGCGATATCAAAGGCACGGTCTGGAACGCACAAGACATATGCTGGCATCGATGACGATGCCGGATGGCCAGGATAGGCCCGTTAAAATGGCTCGGCAGGCGAGACAAACCGTTTGCAGGCACAAAGAGTACGTGCTGATGTGCCCCCGCTCATAGAGTAGAGGTGATGTAAGGCTGCCACAACAAGAACCTTTGTAGCGCTCGATTGTAAGCGTCCGGGTCTGAGCGGCTCGACGGATTATGTTGAGCTGACGCAAAGGGCAACCCGCGCATCACTTATTGGGATCTGAACAACCGCGCGATAAAATACCCACAATTGACTGGAACAGGTTGGCAAACGGAATTCGTGGATAGGATCACGGGCGAGTTAGGCCAGGCTGATCGCGTGTCACTGAGATTAGATAGCCAGGATCAACCTCACGTTGCGTATTACGACAGTGGCGTCGGTGCCCTCAAGTACGCCGAGCGTGATGACAAGGGATGGCATGTTGAGGTCGTCGATCTCGGAAATGTGGGAGAATGCTCGTCACTGTGTCTTGACGTTAAAAATCGGCCATACATCGCATACTACGATGCGGCCGATGGGCAGCTTCGCATCGCCAGCATCGAAGAGCTATCTGCGGCTTCGACAAGAATCGCTCCGCCGGGTCATCGATGGTCGCTGGTGTGATAGGAGAGAAGACATTCTCAGTCACGGTCCCGAGGTTTCGCCAGGGCGCAATAACACGGATGGCGAGGTGATTGGGCGTTGCGGAAATGAACAGTGGTAAACCATGAAGTGGCAGGAATCCTGGCCATCTGGCACTGTTCTTCTTGAGTGAGGTCGAAATCAAACATCAGAGACATCTTTGCGGATTTTGTCAGCCGCCGATGGAGAAGTCAATTCGGGAGCAGCCATGCGCACCTAATCTTCAGCCTCAAACCGTTACGGCGCAATCGCACGATCACGTACTAGGAGAGTGGCATCGATGCCTTTACGTAGCGCATCACAGCGTTTTCCGCGCCTGGGCGAACCGCCGTTTAGTAATTCTAGCCATTCTTCTTTGGAACTGCTGGATGCCTCCGGCAATAGCGCAGATTCACATTCCTCTAACCGTGCAAGAAGCCTTACCACCCGGAGTAACAGGAACGACGAGGGCTCAAGATCCTGTCACCGTGGGCATTCCCCTCGCCGATCAAGAAAGTATAAAGAGCATATCGCAGCTCGGGTTGACCGGTGCCTCGAGTGGTCAGTTTCGGGTATTAGGCCGATGGCCTTCAGGAAATATTAAATGGGTGCTGGTGGACACCTTGGCCGATGTGCCTGCCGGCGGGCAGAATGCCAACATCGTTCTCACCACTGGCTCCGGCAATTTCGGTGGAAGCGATCTGGCCACTGACAATGGATCCACCATCAGCATCAACACCGGAACCGCTTCCTTCACCATCAGGAAAGCCAATTTCGATTTGGTCGACCGAGCTGTCGTCAATGGCCGAACCTTGGTAGCTCCCGGTACCAGCACGGGATTGGTGGTGGTGGGCCCTGCCTCTGGCAATACCACCTGCCCTTGTTCTACGGTCTACTCCAGCTCCAATGACCCGAGTTCTCAAGCGATCATTGAGGAAAATGGCCCGGTACGGGCGGTCATCAAAGCCACCGGCCAGTTCCTGGATGGTTCTGGCCATGGCTACATGCGGTACACCGTGCGAATGCACTTCTACCAGGGCAAGGAACACGTCAAGACCGTGGTCCTGCTTCAGAATGCCGACTATGGACCTTCCAACACCTTTGCTTCGGCCTACAAGGGCTTCAGCGCTTTCGAAGCACGCCTTACGCCAGCCTTAGGGACCGGCCGCTCGTTTTCCTTTGGTACATCGGGCTCCCCGGTTAAAGGCTCATTTGCTGGCACCGAAAACGCCTACTTGTACCAAGGGTATTCCAACAAAATGGAGGATTGCGAATGGGTGGCGCCTGGTTCCGGCGCTGTCCTTTATCCCTATATCTCCCGCAACTTGATCACAAGAAACAGCTGCCAGTCGGTTTGGTCCTATCAACAGGAAGGTTTCAAAGTCGTGCAGGGAGCGGCGGTCCTAGCGAGCGGCTTGAAGTCGCACTACCCGGAGGGTTGGGCATACATGACGGACTCGAGCGGGGCAGGCGTCGAAGTTGGTGTGTATCAAATGGCTGCCTATTGGCCTAAGTCGCTGCAATCCATGAATGGCGGCTCAGAGATTCGAATCGGAATCTGGCCGGACCAATCACTCTTCGGATCGGGTGGACGGGAGTACTTCCAATCCTGGCCGCAATATTCGATGCATACACTATACATTCATTTTCACAGTTCCGCTTTGTCAAACCCATCGGTTGAATTTCGAAAGTTTCAGTACCCACTGATTGCAAGAGCTCCTAGGGGGCACTACAACGACTCCGCAGTATTCTTTTATCCGGTCATCGATCCCAGCGAAGAAGACAAGTATCTGCGGTCTCTTAGAATCGCTTGCTGCATTTCGGATGCTGCACCTCATATCTACCGTACTTACGATTGGCACGGTGGAGGAGGAGGGAATCAAGCCGAGATGAGATGGGCCGACCTGATGTTGTGGATCCAGAGAGGATACGTCGGTCGATATATCAACAGTAAGCACTTCTACGCCTACCAGCTTGAACAGGTCTTCCCGCGCTCCGATTATATCGGCGCAAAACGGTTTCATTGGCGTGATCGTCCGGAATCCGAGCTTGGTCTGCAGGGATTTCCAGAGAATATCGTCTCTCTGAACGACAATGTTGGCTGCGATGCTGGATTCAAACGCTGCGGACGAAACTGGATCGATACGCAACATGCCCATTGGTATGGCATGACAGACTTCTACTTCATGACAGGCGATGAGAGCCTCAAGGATGCGATCGAAGACGGGGTCAGCGATTCCTACGGGAACCCGAACGTTCGCAATGTTTCAAACGGCAGATATTGGGCCGCCCGGGACGTTGGTGTAGCCTTGATGAGTGATGCTCGTCTCTACCTTTTTTTCAGTGCGCTCGGGGACTCGGAAAGCACGGCAAACGCCCTTCAAGCCGGCGACATGGTTATTAATAACCAGGCACGTCCGGAGTTGAACTTATCTGGGTTCGGCACCAGCCCCCAAGGAACAAGCCGAACTCGCGGCGTCCAGGTGGCGATCGGCAACTCAAATCCGCCTTTCGGGAAGCCCTTTCAACAGGGCATATTGAGTGAAGGTCTTTGGGAGATGCTGCAAGTGCATAGTACGAGCTGGCCCCTATACAACGAGACTTTCGATTTGGCCTACGGGATTGCGCATTGGACCTTGACCGAGGCCTGGCGCACCAATACAAGCGCTTCGAGTGTAGTCGGGTGCGCGAAGAACACGGGTCCTGCCTATCAGGTGGATCTGAATGTAGCCAACAATCCGCTGTTACCATCTTGTTCGCAGACCGTCTGGTTCAACTTTTACAATGAGGGAAGATACGTGGGGCCAGGCGGCGACTGGGCGACGAAGTTCAACCAGTATCTCCGCCATCTCAATGGCAACGGCAGCTTCTATGCGGAGTATGGAACAATTTTCCAATCAGCATAGAAGCTGCCGT
>Ga0306920_100011249_pt1 | contig 12066 bp, 9 predicted proteins | sample flu12Cox44000170_FD_204666 | JGI IMG/M metagenome (GOLD analysis project Ga0306920, IMG submission 204666) | Lab enrichment of tropical soil microbial communities from Luquillo Experimental Forest, Puerto Rico - flux4day.12C.oxic.44.000.170 (v2)... | ecosystem: Environmental > Terrestrial >...
GTTTAAGAGCTCTCTAACCCGTCCGGCGGCCGCCGGAAGCGCGTCGCTTTTACGGCCCGTGATTTTTGCGGGTTAGCCAGCCTGGAACCACCCCCATGGGGCTCTATAGCGAGAAAATCTTACTAGCGCTCTGGCTGGTAAGATATTCGGGCTACTTGGAGGGCGAAACTGCTCCCAAATCCCTTAAACCGTACACGCGCACCACCTGACTTTTGCCCTTGAGTTGGAATTCGCCAAAATGAACAAAATCGTATCCGACTGGAAGTACGGTGACGTAATCCTGCGACAGCACCAGATTCTGGTTCAGTTCCTTCATGACGCCTTCCAGACGGAAAGCCGTGTTGACCGTATCACCGATGATCGTTGCATCTCGCATCGCCACTTGACCGATGTTACTGCTCGTGACACGACCAAAATGAAGCGCGATTCCGACGCGGAAGGACGTGTCGGTTCCCGGCCAGACTCGGTTCGCGGCTAACTGAAGAATGGTCAAGGCGACATCCAGACAAACCGCGCATTCAGTCCCCTCCTGGTCTCGGGCCGGCCAATAAGCAAGCAGTGCGTCCCCAATGTATTTGTCAATGATACCGCCCGCTGACTGAACCGCGTTTCCGATATCGCGAAACCAGTTTCCGATAATCTGGGCAAGTTCGCGCTCGGTAAGCTTTTCCGCCATCGAACTAAATCCCCGAATATCGCAGACCAGGATTGCGACGGACAGAACCGCCTGATGGCCTTCCATGCTTACCGCGGCAAGTGTGGCATCGACATTCGCTCCTGGATCATCGTCGGGAGTTTGATCGAACACCAATTCGTAGTTCGCAATCCTCACTCGCGCGCCCGATTCCAGGGTCACCGGCATTATCACCCGTTGATCGTTAACATAGGTGCCATTTCGGCTGCCCAGATCCATGAGCTGGTATTGAAAACCATTATGGCACCGAACGATCGCGTGTTGACGCGATACATGGCTCCCCGGAAGCGCAATGGTATTGTCGGCCGTCCTGCCGATGGTTGCAGTATTGTTGACTGCCCGCTCAAATGGCTCGACCCCCGGGGCATAAACGCGAAACTTTGCCGGCATGTGAATTTAGAAACAACGATTATGATTACATGCCGAGGTTCGCTTTGCCAGCCTCAATCTGACTAGTGTCCATCGTGATCGGTCCGAGGCCGATCATCCAGAAAAATTCAGTTGACCAGCCCCCGGCAATCCCCTAACTTCGCCGACATTCCATCAAGAGTGGCGGAGGGACTGGCCCAACGATGCCACGGCAACCGGTTTCGCCAGGTGCGAGACGGCCAGGTGCCAATTCCAGGTCCGGGATAGCTCGGGCAAAGATGGAGAGATCGTGATTGCATGAATTCTCGCGACTCTTGGTGGGCATAAAAGAACTTTTTCCCGCCTGACCATGGATAAACGCCCGTTTTTTTCCCATCTCCAATGTCGAGAGTGTGGTCGCCGCTACCCGAAGGAAGCCGTTCACGTTTGCGAGTTTGATTTCGGCCCTCTCGAAGCGGCTTATGACTACGACACGATCGGACAAAGTCTGACTCGTGAAATGATATTTTCCCGGGCTCATTCGATGTGGCGGTATCGCGAGCTTCTCCCGATCGAAAGCGAACCTACGGTTGGACTGCAAGTTGGATTCACGCCGTTAGTTCCCGCCCGCAACCTAGCCAGGTATCTCGGTGTCAGGGAGCTTTACATAAAGAACGACACGGTCAATTATCCCACCCTCTCCTTTAAGGATCGCGTTGTCTCGGTCGCTCTTAGCAGGGCCAAAGAACTCGGGATAAATACCGTGGCCTGCGCTTCCACCGGAAATCTTGCGAATTCGGTCGCGGCCAATGCGGCTTCGGCGGGGTTGCAAAGCTTTGTCCTGATACCGGCGGATCTGGAACCGAGCAAAATTCTTGGTTCGCTGGTTTTCGGTACAAATGTTATCGGAATTCAGGGCCCTTATGACCACGTGAATCGCCTTTGCTCGGAAGTCGCCGGAAAATACGGTTGGGGATTCGTCAACGTTAACCTCCGCCCCTACTATGCCGAAGGGTCGAAAACGATGGGTTTCGAGATCATCGAGCAGTTGGGTTGGCAGCTTCCCAGACATACAGTCGTTTGCATGGCAAGCGGATCACTCCTGACGAAGATTCACAAGGCCTACAAGGAATTTTTGAAAATCGGGCTCACGAGGCCAGGCCCGTTCAGTATCTACGGCGCGCAGGCGGCAGGTTGTTCCCCGATCAGCACCGCCGTGAAGAATGACACGGAAGTCGTGCGGCCGGTTCCCCGGCCTCAGACTATCGCCAAATCATTGTCAATCGGTACTCCGGCGGATGGCTATTACGCAATCCGGACAATGAAAGAAACCGGTGGAACCGCTGAAGACTGTACCGACGCGGAAATCGTCGATGCAATCAAGCTTCTCGCCGAGACAGAAGGTATCTTCGCGGAGACCGCCGGCGGCGTTACGGTTGCCTGCGCGCAGAAATTAATCGAGTCGGGTCGCATTCCTCGCGACGAATCAATCGTCCTTTGTATCACCGGACATGGTCTGAAAACGCAGGAGGCTATTGTCGACAAAGTCGGCGAACCGAAACTAATACGTCCAAATCTGAGAGAATTTGAAGCGCTGTTGCACCATAAGCTTCAGACACCCTAATTTATGCCAATCCCCGTTCGAATCCCTACCCCGTTACGCAAACTCACACAAAACCAGGAAATCGTGGATGCGGAAGGCGGCACGATACGCGAGGTCCTGAATAGCTTGGAAATCAGCTATCCTGGATTAAAGGAACGCATTTGTGATGATCAAGATAACATCCGTCGATTCGTGAACGTGTTCGTTAACGACGAAGATATTCGGTTTTTGCAGGAGTCAGAAACGCCGGTCAAATCGGGGGATGAAGTGAGCATCGTCCCAGCGATTGCCGGGGGCTAACCACTCCTTGGTCAGATCCTTCCCGTTGCACTGTGTACCTTCGCGTACCTTTACGCGAGGGCCTAACTGAGCACCGATGCTTGCTTTGCAAGCCTTGGAAAATCGGTCTTGGTATTGCAATACTGTAACAATGTTTATTGCTACGAACGAACGCGGATTGCCCGGCTGATGATTATCGACCCTCCGCCATCGTCGCCATTCTCCAACGCTTATCCGCCGCTTCAGTCTAGCGTGCCGCCTCTCAAAAGAATCTCCTTTTCAGGCGCATGCTATCAATGCTATCATCCCGCATGGCACAGTTACTCGTCCGAGACCTTGAAGAGGAAGTAGTTCAGGCGCTTCGGCAAAAAGCGGCTGAAGAAGGCACGTCCGTCGAAGAGGCTCACCGCCGTCTTCTTCGCAGTGTCTTACTGTCCAAAAAAAGCCCCAAAACCTTCAAAGAAGCACTCCTTGAAATGCCGGACGATGGAGACGACTCGATTTTTGAGCGGGTCAGAAGGAAACCTCGCAAAGTCGTTCCTTAATGGCCTTTCTTCTCGACACGAATATACTGTCAGAGCTGCGCAAGCGCCGCTTGGCAAACCCTAAGGTTCAAGCTTGGTACGGTACCGTCCAGAATTCTGAACTCTTCACCAGCGTTTTGGTTATTGGTGAGATTCGTCGCGGAATCGAATTGAAGCGGCCAACAAATCCTGCGTTCGCGGCAAACCTCGAGCGCTGGCTGCGCTGGATCCAGCAGGACTTCCTGAATAAAATCCTCCCTGTTACCCAGGAGATCGCAGAAATCTGGGGGACGCTCTCTCCAACACGACCCTTGGCTGAACCCGACGGCCTGATCGCTGCGACCGCGATGCACCATAACCTTATCCTTGTCACTCGAAACGTTCGAGACGTCCAGCGAAGCAGTGTCACCATCCTAAACCCATGGGACGCTTGATCAGAAAAAAAAGATCTCCTCTCTTACGGTCTCTGCGCCCCGGATATTCCGACGTAAACGGAATAAAGAGACGTGGTCGCCGTTATGAAAAGTCGGTTTCGTTTCGGTCCGCCGAAAGCGAGGTTGGAAACCGGTTCCGGAACGAGGATTTTTCCGAGCAGACCTCCTTCAGGAGTATAACAATGGACGCCGTTTCCGGCGCTGGTCCAAACGTTGCCTTGGATATCGACACGCAACCCGTCAGCGATCCCTGGGGAAATCTCGGCAAAAACTGAGCCCCCACTTAGCCGGCCTTCCAAATCGACTGAGAACGCGCGAATGTGGTGTTCGCCTTCGAGCGTGTGTGAAAGGCCAGTATCCACAACATAAAGGGTCTTTTCGTCCGGAGAAAAGGCGATTCCGTTTGGCTTATTGAAATCATCGGCAACCACTTCCAGTTTACCGGTCGCAGGATTGAAGCGAAACACGTGTGCGCCGCCATACTCGCTTTCGCCGGCCTTTCCCTCATAGTCAGACAAGATGCCGTAGGGCGGATCGGTAAACCAGATGGTACCGTCCGACTTCACAACCACATCATTCGGGGAATTCAGCTTCTTGCCTTCAAACTGATCGACCAAAAGAGTAATCGCGCCGTCGGGCTCCGTTCGTGTCAGACGTCGTCCGCCATGTTCGCAGGTGATTAGGCGTCCCTGACGGTCTCTCGTATTCCCGTTGCTATAATTGGAAAAGTCCCGGTAGATGCTCACATGGCCGCCGGCCCATCTCAGCATCCGATTATTTGGGATATCGCTCCAAAGCAGATAATCTCCATCTGCGAAATAGACCGGCCCCTCCGCCCAAAGTGTGCCGGTATAGAGTTGCTCGACCCAGGCGTTTCCAAGAACCAGATATAGAAATCGTTCGTTATGAATTTCGAATTCGTTTCTTATGCCGGACGTTCGGATCATTGTGCGGCTAGAGATTCGTCGGATCGTCGTTCAGATCTACTTCGGGTGGAGTTGGCAAATCCACGGGAGGCGGTTGCTGCTGGCGATCAAGCGGTCCAACCGGTTCAGCCCGTCGAACCTCCGGTGCCGGCTTATCTACGGGAAGGGCGCGCGGCGCCGGCGTCCACTCCGGCTTGCCGGATTGGGCCAACTGAGTTGGTTCCTTTGGTTTTGGTTTGACAGATTGATAAGGATCATCTCCCAACACTGTCGCTTCGCGCATCAACACAGGGGTCAGCTGAGCGGTATCTTTCGCACTCGTCGCTCGCGGAGCGTCTTGCGAACGCAGACTGCGAACAAAAGACCTGGTGTCATCCCCATGCAACCAACAGGTCTCCTTCGGCAACTGTTTTGCCGTCGAAAATTCGAAAAAAGTCCCTTTGCGCGGAGGCAACCAGGGATCGGCAATTGTGCTGAGCATGCATTTCGGGGAGGCGGGAAGACCCGTATCCAGACAGACCTCGACTCGCTTTAAGTCAATAGGCCGCCCCAATTCCCGCGGCGGCTGATTCGCAAGGGACGCATTCATGATATCGGTCCAAACCGGCAGAACGATCTGATTCGAAAAAGCTCCACGGTAAATTGTTTGCGGTTTGTCGAACCCAGCCCATACGCCGCAGGTAATCGCACTGTCATAGCCAACAAACCAGAGATCGGTGAAATTGTATGAAGTACCGGTTTTTCCAGCCGCCGGGAATTCTTGCAGGCCGAATTGCTGTCTGGCATTGGAGCCCGTGCCGGTTTGCATAACCTCGGTCAAAAATGAATGCGTCTCAAACGCAACCGCAGGATCGATCACGGCAAAGCGTTTCGGTTCGGCGCGATAGATCTCCCTTCCGTCCTGGGTTTCAATTCTCGTCACAAGCATCAGATGCTCAGGTCGGGAACCGTTCCCCGGATACATGGTGTACGCTGTGACAAGATCCGCCAAGGTAACTTCGCTGCTTCCCAGAAAAGTCGCTGGGTAAGGCCGCAAATCATCTTGAATTCCCGCCTTTTTCGCCAGTTGCAGGACGTTGTCCAGTCCGGCTTCTACGCCAACGCGGACTGTCGCCGCGTTCTTCGAAAGAGCAAAAATCCGACGCATCGGAACCGCTCCCTCGTACCGATTATCGGCTCTCTCGACTCCCCATTCGCCGAGAATCCCTGTCGTACCACCGATCATCACCTGCCGATTGTCGAGCGGCATGTCTTCAAAGAGAGCGCCCGGAAATACCCCCTTTTCCAACGCGGCGCTAAAGACCAGAGGGCTGAACGCCTGCCCCGGAGATCGCTTTGACTGAAGCACGCGATCGTATTCGCTCTGGGAAAAATCGCGCCCCCCTACCAGCGCCATTATTCCGCCCGTCCGATTGTCTATGACAATAACGGCACCCTGCAGGTACTCAGGAAGCGGGGGCGATCCCGGGCCGGAATGAGTACTCCTCCAGGTCTTGAGGAAGCTTGTATAGTCCGCGTACTTCTGGTGCGAATAATCGGGACGAGATTCTACTTTGTCGAGCTCCCTGCGCAGAGAGTCCTCTGCAGTTCTCTGCAACACCGGATCCAGAGTCGTGTAGATGCGATACCCCTGGCTCTCTATCGACTCAAGACCGATCTGCCCTTGAACCTGCTGATGTATCAGATCGATTGCGTAAGACTGAGATATATTGGTCTTCGGCTGGACAATAAGTGGTTCCCGCTTTGCCTGCTCGGCAATTTTGTACGGGATCTTGTTTTCCTCAACCATTCGAGTCAGGACAAAGTCCCGTTCCTGGGTGGCGGCCTCCAGATTGTGCCAGGGCGAAAGATTGTTTGGGCTCTTCAACAGCGCCGCCAACATCGCCGCCTCTCCGACGCTTAGATCCTTGGCCGGCTTGCCAAAATAGCCTTTCGCGGCAGCTTGCGCCCCGTACAGGCCACCTCCCAGGTAGACCCGGTTCAGATACAACTCCATGATCTTGGCCTTCGGTATCGTCCGCTCGATTCGCATCGCCAGGAAGACCTCAAGAATTTTCCGATCATAGGTGCGATCCCGAAGGTCAAACACGTTTCTTGCCAATTGCTGTGTGACCGTACTTGCCCCTTGACGAATCCGCCCAGCCTGCGTGTTCTTCAACATCGCGCGAAAAATCCCAAAAAGATCCACGCCACTGTGCTCGTAAAAACGGTTGTCCTCCGCAGCCACGACCGCATCCACGAGGTAAGGTGAAATCTGGACGAGGGATACCTGCTCGCGGTTCTGGATGAAAATCTTCCCGAACTCTTTTCCGTATCGATCGTAAATAACGCTGGCGGACTCGACCGACTCTAGTTTCCCCAGATCAAACTCAGCTGCCTTCGCCTCGTATTTGCGGACGAATCCCAGACCTAGCAAAACTCCTATACCACTCAAAACGACCAATATACCTGCCAAAACCGCGAACCACGGGCGCAAGAAAAAAGGCCGACGACGTCTTGGTTCACTCATATGCACGGCAGCTTCAACTGCTTTCACGAGGTGACGAACTGAGCAAATAGAAATTTAAAGGCTTTATAGAAAGCCACGCAACGTCGCAGAGTTTCAACATTGACTATCCCGGTGGATTTAACAGTTTCTTATACCTCTTATTGCTCCGATGGAATTCCTTCGGTCCGATTTCCCTCCGCTCGCCTCCCTCATTCGCGACCAGATTTTGCGTCACGGACCGGTGCCATTCCTATGGTTCATGGAACAAGCACTCTATCACGTCCAATATGGGTATTACAGCGGACCCCGCTCACGAATCGGGAGAGCGGGTGATTTCTACACCAACATCAGCACAGGAACAACTTTCGGACAAATTCTAGCGGCGCAGATCCTCGAAATGTGGTCAGCCCTGGGTCAACCTCAAGATTTCAAAATCATCGAACAGGGAGCCGAAGACGGCCAACTAGCCGATGACATTCTATCGGCAATCGAAAATCCATCGAACCCGACAATCAACTTTTCCTACCTCATCGTTGAACCCATACCCGCGAAACGGGCCGAGCAACGATGTCGGCTTGAACGTCGTTTTGCCGCAAAGATCGACTGGGTGAGCGCGATTCAAGATCTGGAGGCGATCAACGGGGTTTTTATTTCGAATGAGCTAGTGGATGCAATGCCCATACACCTTTTGGAATATCGGGAGGGCTGTTGGCGGGAGCTCTACGTAACGTGTTCGGCAAACAGCTTTGAGTTCATCGATTCACCAATTTTACTATCCATGGTGACGGAAGCCGTGGGCAAACTGCCCGTTCCAGTACAAACACCGTACAGGACAGAGGTTAACATGAACGCCCTTGGGTGGATTAACGAAATTAGTTCCCGGCTGCAGCGAGGATTTGTTCTCGTGATCGATTACGGCTTCTCACGGGACGAATATTATAAGCCGGACAGAACGGAAGGAACTCTCGCCTGCTATTCAAGGCACCGCCGGAGTTTTAATCCCCTCGAGGACCCAGGCGGTAAAGACATTACCGCTCACGTCGATTTTACCTCTCTCGCAGAATCTGCTGAACACGCCGGATTGCATGTCGCGGGATATACCGATCAGTATCATTTCATGGTAGGCGCCACCGAATCGTACCTGATGCAAATTGAAGGAGAAACCAGGCTTTCCGGGTTGCTGCCTTATCACCATCAGTTTTTGCGAAAATTGAAGACTTTGATGCATCCCGCAAACATGGGAATGGCATTTAAATATTTGCTTCTCACCACGGACGCCAGGCTTCAAGCCCCGAGCGGTTTCAAGTTCGCTCGTGAACCGAGACGCTCGCTCGGACTGCAGCTACTAGCGCGAAAATCTCATCCGGCGGCTACCGGATGAGATTTTCGCGCCATCCGTCGATGTGACAGCAGTTTGAGAACGTCTCGCTTGTATCATGCGGGCTTTGGTATTAGCCATATCTTATGATTGATCGAGTCAGGGAACTCTTGAAGGCCAAAGACTGGCATCCATTTACGATCCACCGTCTTGGTGGCAATCCGATCCAGGTTCTTACTCGCGAACAAGCGTGGGTTACTCCGTACAGCCGGCTAGTCGTCGAAACAGCCCCTGGCCGAATCGAGGTATTCGATCCGGATCAAACTGTCGGCGTCGATGTAGCGGCCATTACATTTGCTGAGATCCAGAATCAGACGGGTTAGCCTGAAATCTCACCATTTCGGCACCGGAAACGCGACGTGCACTTGAAGCTGTAACAGCTCAGATTGCTGCTGAACGCTCAGCAGGACCGCCGTGTTAGCGGCGTCCGAACGCGCCCAAGCGTCGTAACCACTGGCGTGGGTATGCTGAAAACCAGTGAGCAACTGCTGCAGACGCACCATCAGGTCGTCATACCTTGCGGCTGATTCCTTCGGCGAAGGATATCCAAAAAAAAGCCGATAGTTGTAGCTGAGACGCCCATTTCTCCGATAGTAAATTTCCTCAAGTTCCGCGGAAACGGATCCCCCGCAAAGAAATGCTCCCTCGTATAGCTTTCGGACGCGGAAAAGCGGTGACGCGCCGGTCCCGTTGTCTGTTCTTTTGAACTTGCCCCGAAGGTCAATGAAACCAGACTGAGAAGAGGCTAGAATACGCTTCATTCCTTCCTCCAAGGATTGGGGATCGGGAGTTGCCTCGGGCGCTGACGGCTTCGGAGCCACGGTCGAAACCGGTGTCGCGGCCGCGCTCGGAATCGGTGTAGCAGTCACGCTCGGAACCGGTGTCGCGGTTACGCTTGGGACCGGCGTCGCAGTCACGCTCGGAGCCCGTTCCGCAGTTATACTTGGAGCCGGCGTGAGTGGAGGCGTCGGAACCGGCGATTCCGACGGTTTCTCGATCGATTCGGGCGAAGGAGAAGGCGATAGCGTCACAACATGCGGACGCTGATCGCATTGGCAAAGCAGGACTAGTGCGGAAGCGAGAAGCACAGCTTTTGGAATGACACTCAAAGCGTACAGTGGAGACTCTCTGCACCTGAAAAACCGATGATCCATCTGGTTTCTAAAAGAGCTGAATCTTATTCCGGCAGGTCCTTACCCGTTGTCGTCAGCGTTAGCTTCCGATGTTTGACACCTCTAACCGCGCTAGGATGCTCGGCAACATTCCTCACAGCAGAGGCTTTCCCGCGAACAACCAATACTTCGAGACAGTTGTCGTGATCCAGATGCACGTCAGACTTGACGCACTAACTCCCGTTTTTCGATTTTCCGCCACTTCTCCAATTTACCGTACAGATAATTGAGTTTTTCCTGCAGGCTCTCCATGTAAAGGTAAATGGCCGGCGTCACATACAAGGTAATCAGTTGCGAAACCACCAGCCCGCCGACTAAAATCAGGCCTAGCGGTTGGCGCGAAGCACCGTCCGCACCAAATCCTACCGCGATCGGAATCGCCCCCATCAGCGCCGCCAAAGTTGTCATGATGATCGGCCGGAATCGTTCGATGCTCGCCTCATGCACCGCTTCGACCGGAGTCTTTCCAGCCCTGCGCTGCTCGACCGCGAAATCGACCATCATAATGCCATTTTTCTTCACAATACCAATCAGCATGAACATGCCGATGTAGGAATAGAGGGAAAGCTCAGAGTGAAAAAGCAGCAAAGTCAACAGCCCTCCGACCGCAGCCACCGGCAGCGAAGACAAAACTGTGACTGGGTGGAACCAGCTCTCATACAAAATTCCAAGAATGACGTACATGATGAAGACAGCAACGAAAAGCAATATACCGAGCTGCGAAAATGTCTCGCTAAACGTCTGCGCCTCTCCCTGGAGTCGGCCCCGGATCGTAGACGGCAGGGTCTGAGCCGCGGTCCGTTCGATAAAAGCGGTCGCCTCGCCGGTTGAAACGCCTGGTTTTAAATTGAAATACAGTGTTACCGCAGGGAATTGATTGATGTGGTTTACAGATAATCTCCCCACCGAAGGCTCGGGATTCGCGACGGTCTGATTGGGGATAATAGTTTGCGCGCCGGAAGGCTTGAAATACAGCCGACCGACGTCGGACGGTTCGCTTCGTTGTTTGTCCTCCGCTTCAACTATCACTTTGTACTGATCGACCGGTGTCTTGATCAGATAGGTGTAATTTTGGGAATAAGCGTTTTTCAACAACTGCTCGACGTTGAAGTTAGTCAATCCGTACGACTGCAGCTGCAGCTCATTCAGATTCACACCAAGCATTGGCGTATTCGCAAAATAATCGGAAGAAACGGTTGCAAAGCCAGGGAACTGCCGACACTTGGCCATCATCTGCTGGGCGGATTGATAAACCTCATTGGCATCGACACCGGAGATCGCGTATGCGTATTGTCCCTGGTTATTCTTCGTCGCACCGGTGCTGATCTGCAGAACCGGATCAGGTCGCATCAAAGGAATAATACCCGGTATCTTGGAAATCTGATGGGTGAGTTGGGCAACGACTTGCGTGATGGGCGGCCGCTGGCTGACATCCTTTAAAAATGCCAGTGCCAGCATCTGGTTGGAAGGCAATCCCTTCGAGAAACCGGCAAGTGTAAACGATTCGTTTACGGCCGGATTTTGTCGCAGGACCGCGTCGACTTCCTTTTGCAGCGCTTTAATCCGGTCGGGCGAGATTCCTTCCTGACACAAAAGGACTCCGCGAATAAACCCGCTGTCACCAGCAGGAATGAATGTCTTGGGAAGAAGTCCGAAGACCCAGATTGTGAGGCCGAAACATCCAATCCAGGTTAGAGCCGAAATCCAGCGATGATGCAGGAAGAAGTAAAGGCTGCGCCCGTAAATCGCAGTGATTTGCTTGATGAGTTTCCCCACGTTCCGTTCTACCCACGTCCGGTCGCTTTTGCTACGGGCGCCAAGCACCCGCGAGCACATCATGGGGGTAAGTGTGATAGAAACGATGCCGGAGGCAAAAATTGCCACGATTATGGTTACGGAAAACTCCCGGAAAATGCGGCCGATAATGCCGGTAACCATCACCAACGGCAGAAACACGACAGCCAGAGAGACTGTCATGGCGATAATCGTGAATGTGATTTGCCGCGCGCTATTAACCGCAGCCTCCATAGGATTCTGACCCGATTCCATCAGACGGACCGTATTCTCGAGGAAAACGATGGCGTCGTCGACCAGGAAGCCAATGGCCAGAGTCAGTGCCATCAGAGTCAGATTGTTCAGGCTGAAATTCAGCGCTCCCATCACGAGGAAGGTGATAAGCATTGAAAGAGGCAGAGCCACCACGGGAATCAAGGTGTCAGT
>Ga0306920_100011250_pt1 | contig 12066 bp, 12 predicted proteins | sample flu12Cox44000170_FD_204666 | JGI IMG/M metagenome (GOLD analysis project Ga0306920, IMG submission 204666) | Lab enrichment of tropical soil microbial communities from Luquillo Experimental Forest, Puerto Rico - flux4day.12C.oxic.44.000.170 (v2)... | ecosystem: Environmental > Terrestrial >...
TACCGAGGTCCCGATAAAACTTCTCGAGCGAGACAGCCGTCAAGAGTCCTTTGTAGACGATGACCCGGTGCGAAAACGAGGTGATGTAAAAGTTTTTGATGCGATCAAGTTCCGCCCGCTTCTCGATTTCGTTCCTTGCGAGGAATAGTCGCCGCTCGTATTCGTCGTCGCTCATTCCCGCTGGCCGACCGATCAATACCTGCTCAATGCGAGGCATCGTGAGCTGAGCCTTCTCGCCCAGTACCATGATGTTCAGAGGTACTTCCCGCCACCCGAACTGAAAGAGTTCGCGTTGCTCCAAAACCTCTTCGACAATTGCCTTAGCCCGCGCTTGCGCATAAGCGTTGTCGTGCGGAAGGAAGACAAACCCGACACCCAGATCTGAGTCATTGTAAAGAGTGTGTCCAAGCTTCGCGACCTCTTTGCGAAAAATTTTGTTTGGAATCTGCGTCAAAAGTCCGGACCCATCTCCTGTCTTTGCGTCGGCATCCATTGCTCCTCGGTGAGCCATGTTACATGCCGAAGTGAGTCCGTAACGGAGCACGCGGTTCGATCTCTCGCCATTAATTGCGGCGACGAATCCAACACCGCACGAGTCGTGTTCTTCTTCGGGTTGATAAAGCGAAGTTGGACACCCCTTCAGCGTTTCAGTAATTGCATCATTCATTGCGGACAACTGGGAGGTATAGGCATTCAGATGAGTGATTCAAGACGACAATTGATAACTCATCGACAAATTATTGTCGCCCAAAAACAGTCCTTCGAATAATTTATGTCGTTCTGTCGGTTCGGACTGGACGTCCAGAGCGGATTCGCAAGGATTGCTCGTCGGTCTCTTCCAACCCAACAGCACATAGTGACATGAGAATTCTAGATCAGCAAGAAAAGGCGATTGTCCGTAGACTCATTCGTGATCCACGCGAATCAGATAACGGAGTGGGAGAACTAACAGGGGTCAACGTCAGGACTGTCAGTCGAAAACGACAGCGCCTCGAGCAGGAGGGCATACTTGCCTACTTTGCAAACGTCGATCTTTCCGTGAACGGTGCCGAACAATTTAATGCGCGCCATCTTTATATCATCAAATTCAGGGTTGGAATCACCTACAAGCAGCTTGTCGACGACATCCGGATGGAGCCAAGCAGAACGGTTTTCACGGAGCGTGTCTATGAAAGCCATATCGCCGAGATCGATGGCAAAGTTGCGCTCTTACTCTACGTAGATGGCGACAGCGACGTCGATATCGTGCAGCGAATGCACGAAGAGTTCATACCAAGGCTTCTTGAAAATCACGGCAAAGATTCGATCGAGGAAATTTCGACTATCCGCTTATTGTCGCCAGTGCGTGTCATGCGCAACTATCTGCCTCTGGCAAACATGCGCAATGGTCTGCTGATGTCTGATTGGCCCGACGAAGCGATCTATGTTGGCAGGTGAGGGATGGGGTGGGAAGACGGAATTCAGAAGTTCAGGAGTTGCAGGAGTTCAGGAGCGGGGACAGGGTTCGGGGTTTGGAGTTCGGGGTTCGCGGTTTGGAGTTCGGGGTTTGGGGTTTGAGGCGACAGGCGCAAAAAATGCAAGATTCCCAACTGTAGTAAACAAAGAGCACGAAGGCTTAAAATGGATTTGAATTTGGCGTCAGGACGACAGGGTGAGCTGAACGTCGAGTAGAAAAAGCTCGCCCGGATCGGTTAAACTCCGAACTCCAAACTCTGAACCCGGAACCGCTCTGAACTCCCGCAACTTCGGTAACTCCTGAACTCCTTCTTCCGTCTTCTGTCCCTACGCCTCGATTGCATCGGTCTGAGGGTAGCTGCCAAGGACCTTGACGAAAGTACAGTGCTTCTCCAATTCCCCAATCGCTTCTTTGACAAGTTCGTTCTCGCAATGGCCTACGATGTCGACGAAGAAAAAATATTCCCAGTTCTTCCGCTTGGACGGCCGGCTCTCGATCTTACTCATACTAAGTTTCAAGCGGTTGAACGGCTCGATCGCATAGTAGAGCGCACCAACGCGATCCTCCACGCAGAACATCAAGGACGTCTTGTCCCGGCCTGTGGGAGGGCAGGTGGCATGCGAAATAACCAGAAAGCGCGTAGTGTTGTTAGGGCTATCCTGGATGGATTTCTCCAGAGTTTGCAAACCATAAACTTCTGCCGCCATCGCGCCTGCCAAGGCTGCCGCACCGACCTCTGTGGCGGCAAGTTCCGCGGCTTTCGTGGTGCTCGAGACTTCTACCCATTCCATGTCATGCGCATTCGCTTGAAGCCACTTGCGACACTGGCCGAATACTTGGGGGTGCGAATAAATTCTTGTGATCTTTTCCCTGGGCGTGTTTGAAAGGAAGTTGTTTTCGATCCGAAGCAGAATCTGCGCGCAGATCTTCAACTCGGAATCCATGAAGACATCAAGCGTGTGATTGACAGCTCCCTCGACCGAATTTTCTATCGGAACGACTCCATAATCTGCCTTGCGTCGCGTAACTTCGTCGAAGATATCGCTGATGTTCGCCTTCGGGATATAATCCACCGAAGCACCGAATTTCGCGCGCGCTGCCTGATGTGTCCAAGTCGCCTGAGGTCCCAGATAGCTGATCATCAATCCCTTTTCGAGCGCGAGAGCCGCTGACATGATCTCGCGGTAAATCGCCCGAACGGCGACGGCTGGAAGGCGCCCCTTGTTTTTCTTTTCCAGCCCCTGGAGCAACGCCTCTTCCCGTTCCGGAGCATAAATGGCCAGGCCGGCCTGTTTCTTCACCACGCCAACCTCGTGAACAAGATCTGCGCGCTGATTCAGCAAGTCCAACAGTTTGGTGTCGACTTCGTCAATCCGCTTTCGGATCTGTTCCAGTGACAATTTGGATTTCTCCATTTTTTTTGTCCTCGATAGGGGAATTTGCGCGGCCGCTCGTTTCCAGGCTGCTCGGGAGTTCTGACGTGGTCGTTGGGATGCTTCCTGCGGTTTGGGCCGGTTCTGTTGCAGCAATTGGCAAGTTGATTTGCCGAAGCTCAGAAGCATTTGGCAGTTCATCCAAATTTCTAAGACCAAAATGTTCCATGAAATGATGCGTCGTTTCGTAGAGTAGCGGACGGCCCGGAACTTCAGCGCGCCCGGCAATTTTTACCAACCCGGCATCCAGCAACTTCTGAAGCACTCCGTCAACGGTTACCCCGCGAATCGCCTCTACGTCGGCTTTCGCTATTGGTTGGCGGTACGCGATTATTGCAAGGGTTTCAAGAGCCGGAGGGCTGAGTCGCGCAGGTCTGAGTTCCGGAAAGAGTTGGCGCACCCAAACCTGAAATTCGCTTCGACTCAGGAGTACCCAGCCGGAGACCTGTTCGATAAGCTGAAAGGAGCGGTCGAGATCGGTGTACTCCTTCTTCAGGAGGCACAGGATCTCCTGAATTTCGGCCTCAGTTGCTTTGCCAAGCTTTGCCTCCGAAATTTCCTCCGTATACTCGGAGGCCGATTTCAATGCGGTCTGAATTTCCTTTGGCGCGAGCGGCTTCTGCGAAGCGAAGAGCAGTGCTTCAATGACGGCTTTAAGGGTAACCATGGCGAAACCCGAGATTAGTGTCCGTGAAAAGCAAAACGGCTTGCAGTTGAATCAAGTTTTTTCCGTATTCGCGCATTATCATTAGGTGGTTTTGCTTTTCAAGGATTCTTAGAATGCGATGCGACGGATCTCGATCTCGGCAAACGCTCCGTCCTGTGTAATCCGCATCTGCTTCATCCGGATGAGTTCGAGCAGCGCAAGAAACGTAACGACAATCTCCGTACGGCTTGCAGCTGAAGCAAAAAGATCGGAAAAAACTATCCGTTTTCCCGGCTCAACCACCCGAAGTATCACATCGATTTTATCTGACACCGTGAAGTTCTCCTCAAAAATCTCGCGTAAATCTTCCCGTCTGGCTTCGATTTTTCTGAGCACCTTTTGAAAGGCGTTGATCAGATCGAAGATCCCAACCTCGGACTTGAGCAAGGAGTCAGCATCCCTGAGATCCGGTCTCTCCGGTGCTCTTGCTATCAAACCTTCCTGGAGCAACTCGCGCTGATGAAGCTGAAAAGCGGCGTCTTTAAATTTCTTGTACTCGATAAGCTGACGAATCAAATCCCAACGTGGATCTTCTTCCTCGACTTCCTCTTCCGGTGGTTGTTCATGAACAGGGAGAAGGTTACGGCTCTTGATGTAAATGAGATTTGCGGCCATCACGACGAATTCCCCAGCGATTTCCAAATCCAGTATGCGGAACGTTTCGAGATAGTCCAAATACTGCTTGGTGATCCGTTCGATAGAGATGTCGTAGATATCGACCTCGTCCCGCTTGATAAGATAAAGCAGGAGGTCGAGGGGGCCTTCAAAAACCTCAAGCTTTACTTTGTATTCATTCGCCATGGGGGAGGCACGTGGCACAGACTCGAGAATGATTGAATTTGGAAGTTGCCGTAACCTGCCTAACTCGCAAAAATCACGCGGAAGCCGAAGCGACGCGCTAATTGCGGGCTAGCTCCTATTTCTCCTTTATAACGATAGCATTTGCCACTGCGTAATCTTGTGAATGGCTCAGGCTGATGAGTACTGATGCGATCCCCTGGCGTTTTGCCAGCTCAGCGGCTCCTTCATGCAAAACAATAAACGGTTCACCGCTGGCCTTCCGCCTGATTTCGATGTCTTTCCAGCTGAATTGGCCGGCAAAGCCGGTCCCGAATGCCTTGGACACAGCTTCCTTTGCCGCAAAACGGACCGCAAAATGAGGGGTCGGATCTTTCATCCCGCGGCAATAGTCGGCCTCTGCCGGCTGGTAGATTTTCTGGATAAACCGGTCTCCGTGCCGTCGAATTGCATCCGCAACTCGGCCGTTTTCCACCACGTCGATTCCAATACCAAAGATCATCCTCACTTCCTCAGGCGCTCCAACATCTGGCGGACAGCATTTTCGAGACCGACAAAGAGTGCGCGGCAAATGATCGAGTGCCCGATGTTGAATTCATTCCAATGCGGTATCTTAAGCAACAAGCCGGCGTTGCTGTAGTTGATCCCGTGACCGGCATTGACAAGCAGACCTCTTTCCTTGGCAAGTTGCGCGCAGACGGTCAGCCGCTCTATTTCATCTTTTTTGAAATCATCCAGCGCATTGGCGAATGCGCCAGTATGTAGTTCCACAGCATCTGCTCCCATTTCGGCGGATGCTTCAATCTGCTCTCCGACCGGTTCGACAAACATGCTAACCCGAATCCCGGCGGAATGCAGTCGCTCCACAGTTTGCTTTAAAGACCTGAAATATTTCGCAACATTCAATCCGCCTTCGGTCGTGACTTCCTGTCGATTTTCCGGAACGAGGCAGACTTCATCTGGCACGACTCTCAAGGCGGTACTCAGAATTTCCGAAGTGTTGCCCATTTCGAGATTGAGCTTGGTCATGATGCTGTTCCTCAAACGGAAGACATCGCGGTCCTGGATGTGCCGGCGATCTGCGCGAAGATGAATCGTGATCCCATTTGCACCGGCGCGCTCGCAGGCTGATGCCGCCGCGAGGATATCCGGCTCGCAGTTGGGCGAGTCCATCATGTCGACGTATCGAGCTTGTCGCAGTGTCGCCGCATGATCGATGTTTACACCTAGCTTTATCATACCTAATCCCATGAGCCCGGGAATGCTATAAATCCAGACCCTTTTGAAGCCAACCGTATGCCCCCTACTAATGCCGAAAATGGCGTACCGAAGTGAAAACCATGGACATCCGGCGCTCGTTCCCGGCGGCGATAACCTCGTTGTCTCGTATCGAGCCCCCTGGTTGAATAGCGGCTGTGGCACCCGCTTCAGCTGCCGCGATCAAACCGTCCGCAAAAGGGAAGAAAGCATCGCTGCATACCGCACTCCCCTTCAGAGAAAGTCCGGCTTCTGCAGCTTTCCATGCGGCGATCCGTGAGGAGTCGACGCGCGACATTTGACCGGCACCGATACCTAAGGTCCGATCCTTGGCGGAATAGACAATAGCATTCGATTTAACGTGCTTAACGACCTTCCAGCCAAAAAGCATGGCCTTCATCTCTTCAGCCGTTGGCGGACGAGCCGACACCACGTGACGCTCGGGCTCTTCGAAGAGCGCCAGGTCTCTATCCTGCACAAGAAGCCCACCTACAACAGAGCGGACGTCAGGCTCATTTCGGGCTCCGTCCGCCGAGGCGAGCATTCTCATTAAACGACGGTTCTTTTTCTTTTGCAGGAGCGCCCTCGCATCCGGGTCGAACTCGGGTGCAATAATGACTTCGCTGAAGATTTCTGATATTGCGCGTGCCAGCGCCTCTGTGAGCGGCCTGTTGCAAATGATAATCCCGCCAAAGGGAGCTTGTTTGTCGGTTCCAAAGGCTTTGACCCAAGCTTCCCGCAAATCTGGATCCGATCCGACGCCGCACGGATTGGTATGCTTTATGATGGCCACGGTAGGTTCAACGAATTCGTTGATCAACTCTGCAGCGGCGTTGATATCCAAAATATTGTTATACGAAAGCTCCTTGCCGTGGAGCTTTTGAAAAAAATCCTGGAAGTGGCCATACAGGTTCGCCGCCTGATGCGGATTTTCGCCGTAGCGCAGATGCATCTCCAGTGGCAGTGAAAGGGCAAAAGACGCCGCAGTCGTTTGCGCTTTGCTTAGGAAATTGGCAATTGTTTGGTCATATTGCGCAGTCTTGTAGAACACTTTGATCGCCAGCAACTCTCTGAACGCAAGAGTAGTTTCCCCTCCGTGGCGATCCATTTCCTGCAAGACCATATCGTAGTCGCTCGGATCCGTGACGACTGTTACCCAGCGGAAATTTTTGGCAGCGCTCCGCAACATCGATGGCCCGCCGATATCGATCTGTTCAATTGCCTCTTCCAAGGGAACGCCCGCCTCTGCAATGGTACTCTCAAAGGGATAGAGATTTACCACTACAAGATCGATAGGTTCGATCTGGCTTGCCGTTACCTGGCGAAGATGATCCGGATCGTCTCGCAAGAAAAGTAAACCGCCATGTACTTTTGGGTGCAAAGTTTTTACGCGTCCACCTAGAATCTCAGGAGAACCGGTAAACTGTTGAATGTCGATATTTGCGATCGATTCTTTTCGAAGAAGGGACGCCGTACCGCCGGTCGAAATAATCTCAACCCCCATCTCACGAAGCCGCCGCGCGAATGGCACAATGCCTTTCTTGTCCGAAACCGAAATTAGGGCACGAGTGATCTTCATCGAGGTCAGAAGGTAAACAGGTTCTTGAAGATCGTCTATTGTTTCCAGTCGATGCGCATTTCTCAACGGGCCCGTATCGCTCAGCGTGTCGATCCCGCGGCGCGCTTAAGCATTAAGATAAGCGATGCAGAGCTCCGCACTGCGATGTAGGCGAACCGTCTCGGTTTGCACCTCTAAACTAAAAGCGCGCAAAGCGAGGACGCTTCGCCTACTTTGCGCTTGCCTTAACGCCTATGCGCGGCCTCTGGATGAGATTTTCGGGTTAAGTGTTTACGCAGAAGAAGCGAATGTCTAATGTTTCTGGAATCAAGATTTCCCCAGAAAACCATGACCCACATCAACGAAATCGAAGGCATAGGAGCAGCCTACCGTGAAAAGCTGGAGGCTGCGGGTATCCAAAGCGTAGAAGGGTTCCTGCAGGAAGCCGCAAAGCCCAAAGGTCGCAAAGAGTTGGAAGCCAAGACGGGCATTGGTCATCACCACCTTTTGCGATGGGTGAATCAGGCCGATCTTTTCCGGGTCAAAGGCATTGGAAGGCAATACGGTGAACTGCTTGCAAAGGCTGGCGTAGATTCCGTCCTGGAACTGGCGGAACGGAATCCCGAACATCTGCATGCCAAATTAGTAGAGGTCAATGAGGCCCATCATCATGTCAACGTGGTTCCTAGTGCGGAGCATGTGAAGCATTGGGTCGAAGAAGCCAAAGCGTTGCCCCGGGTGGTTCAGTATTAAGAAATCGCCAGGATTCAAATCGACATCGATCGTGAAAAAAACCCGAAAAACAGGTTGCACTAAACCAACCAGTCAACTAGATTGGTCCCGTGAGACGCGAATCCGATACCAAAACTAAGCTCCTCCAGACCGCTCTGCAGCTGATCTGGGAAAATAGTTATGGCTCGGTCAGCGTCGATGACATCTGCCAGCGCGCCGGTGTTAACAAAGGAAGCTTTTATTACGCTTTCAAATCCAAGTCCGATCTCGCGGTTGCCGCGTTTGAACATCACTGGAATGAAAAACGCCCGCTGTTGGATGAAATCTTTTCTTCCCAGGTTACCCCACTTTCCCGTCTCGAAAGTTATTGCGATTATGTGGTCCGGGACCAGCTCATAAAATACGACAAAATCGGCAAGGTGTGTGGATGTCCGTTCAGCTCGATTGGCTCGGAGTTGAGCACTCAGGATGAGCAGATCCGCAGGAAGGCACATGAACTGGCCGATCGCGCGATGAAGTATTTATCGGCCACGCTCCGAGACGCAATCGCCGAGGGTTCGATCAATGCCAAAGATCCCGTGGAATTGGCTCGCGAAGTCTTCTGCTATGCAAAAGGGTTGATTATGCAGGCAAAGATCGAGAACGATCCGGATGTCCTTAAATGTCTGAAGGACGGGGTATTCCGGCTCGTCGCTGCAAAATCTCCCGCCTTGACCTCCTCATAAGAAGCCGTGCGCACTCAAAGGAATTTTCTGTTTATCCACTTAACTAACCAGTCAACTTTAACTTCCCTATGAAAAGCGTTACCCTGCCCGAAAACAAAAGGCTCTTCGACGATCCTGTCGCCGCGTGCAATTTCGACCGCCCGTTGACTTTCTCCGAGATTGCTCAGTTGTCCGAGTTGTGCGCACCGCTCTATCGGAAAATCCGCCCCGGTAAATCATTTGCGGCGCCGTTGACTTTTGTCGTGCCGGCTTATCAGGTTGTCGCCTCTATCTCGCGCTTTGTTGAGTGACGCGATTTATCTTGGAAACGTGATCGTTTCAGCGCTTCCGTCCGGCTTCCCGATGGCTGCGTCGGTCGCGATACCAAGAAAGAGCCCGTGCTCAACGACTCCCGGAATATGATTGAGATTCGCCGCTAAAAACTCGGGATCGGCAATTTCTTGAAGATGACAGTCCAGGAGATAATGGCCGCTGTCGGTGATTAGTGGCTTGTCTCTGGTGCCGCGTACGTCGATCCGGACGTCGATATAACCTCCTTTCCTGAACAGATTTTGAAGGTGTCTTTCCGTGCTTTTCCATGCAAACGGGATAACTTCGACCGGGAGGGGAAAGCGTCCCAGCCGCTGAACCCTCTTCGATTCATCGACGATTGCCACCATCTTACGCGATGCGGACGCAACGATTTTTTCCCAGAGCAAATTGGCTCCGCCGCCCTTTATCATACGTCCTTTGGGGTCAATTTCGTCGGCTCCATCGATTGTAAGGTCCAATTGCTCCACATCGTTTAAATCCGCCAGAGGAACGCCAACTTCCTTCGCGAGTTCGCCGGTTGATTTGGAGCTTGATACGCCGACAACGCGCAGCCCGTCTTTTACGCGGTCGCCGAGAATGCGGACGAAAAAGCGCGATGTTGTTCCGGATCCGAGGCCAATTGTCATTCCGTCTTGGAGAAAGGTCTCGATAGCCTTGGCGGCGGCCGCAAGTTTCGCCTCATCCTGTGGGGAGTTTGTATGCATAGGGTTGTCGAAATTAGAGTCAGCCTCCCATCATACTACGATTGGAGGAAAGCGACAGCTTGCGGTTTGGCTTTCCTCCGACTTATTTGAATTTAAGATCTGAGCCCAGCGAGTCAGCGGCTTATCGATTGGCTGTTTCTCGGATTCGCCCCGACATCTTCGCCGGACCTGAAGATTGTCCTTCAGACTTCCGCTGCGTGAACTGCCCGTTCGAAACTCTGAGATAGGTCTTTGAACGTTTGTTGCCTTGATCATCTTCCCAACGATCCTGGCGCAGCATCCCTTCGACAAAAAATTCCTGGCCCTGCTTCGCAAGCTTCGCGAAATTTTCAGCGGGTGCCCCCCAGATTTTGATATCGAGATAGGTCGTTATCTGCTGGCGCTCATTTGAATCATCGATGTAAAATTCGTTATTGGCCAATGAGCCATTGACAACCTTGGTTTTACCGACCTCAATCAATTCTGGGTCGGCTGTGAGGTTGCCCGTGAAAAAGATCCGGTTAATTATCATAACTTAGATTTTATTTGTTTGAATATTGATTTGCGACATGGACGACTGTGTCGGGTAGAATGGTACCAGGCATTTTAGAACATATCAATATAAAATAACGTTATTGTAATTAGTTATAAGTAAGAGCTGGACGCGAGATCTTTGATGCCTTATGGACTGGTATCCGGTTGAATCCGCTTCACAACGAATGGGCTGCAACGCACCCGCTCTCGATGAATCGCCGGCCGAGGAATTCGTCCCACCCTGTGACAAACAAACAAGGTCCGAGAATGGTTCAATGCCCAGACCACCTGGTTTATAGTAAAGCGCCGTCCGAGAAACCGCTCCTTCTCTACGATGGCGAATGCTGGTTTTGTTTGCGCTGGATTCGCCGGTGGGAGCAGAGGCTGGACGGTAAAGTCGATGTCGCTTCGTTCCAATCGCAGGTAAACCGTTTCGACAAAGACATACCTGTCGAATGTTTTCAATCGGCGATTCGATTGATTACTACCGACGGGAAAGTGTATGGGGGTGCCGAGGCGGTATTTCGTGCTTGGAACGACGGGTCGGGCATGGCCCGGGGGCTGGCGCTCTGGTGCTATCAATTCATTCCCGGATTTGCTCCTCTGGCGCGCGCGGCGTATCAAGTGGTGGCCCGGTATCGCGGATTGGCTTCTCGCTTCACAACCTTGCTTTGGGGCCGAGGCGAGTACGCTGTCTGCCAGCCGACGTTTTACGCGGCTCGCCGCTGGTTCCTCCGTCTAATCGGAGTGGTCTATTTGATTGCGTTTACCTCCTTTTGGACCCAAGTCGACGGATTGGTTGGGTCAGACGGCATTCTCCCGATGGCGCCTTGGCTCGAGGCTATCCGGAACCGATTTGGAATGGATTCCTACCGGCTGTTTCCGACGCTCTGTTGGCTAAACCCAAGTGATTGGTTTCTTCATGTATTGTGCGGGGGTGGTGTTTTCCTAAGCCTGTTGCTGATTGCCGGAATTGTGCCCGCGCTTTGTCTTGCCTTGCTCTGGGCTTTCTATCTTTCTCTGAGCGTTTCCGGGCAGGTATTCATGAATTTCCAATGGGATTATCTTTTGTTGGAGGCCGGCTTCTTGAGCATCTTCCTCGCACCGTTGCGCTTGCTTCCATCCTCGCGAACTGAAACGCGTATCACTCCCCAGGCGCATTTTCTTCTCTGTTGGCTCCTGTTCCGCCTCATGCTGATGTCCGGGGTAGTCAAATTGACCAGCGGCGACGAATCGTGGTGGAATCTCACAGCGCTTCGTTACCATTATGAGACTCAGCCGCTGCCCACTCCGTTAGCTTGGCTGGCCGACCAGGCACCGCCGTGGTTTCAGGCTCTGTCGACCCTGCTGATGTTTGCCACGGAAATTGGAGCGCCTCTTGTGCTCTTTGCTCCGCGCAGGCTCCGCCTGATCGGAGTTGCTGCTCTGATCACTCTGCAGATATTAATAGCCCTGACCGGCAACTATTGCTTTTTCAATTTACTGACGATCAGTCTTTGTCTGCTCTTCATTGATGACTATGTATGGTCGCGTTACAGGACGCGGAGAACGGCCGAACCCGGCGGCATGTGCTGGCCCTTATGGTTGATGGTCCCGATGACCGCCTTTGTCTTGATATGCAGCGTTCCCTTGCTCTGGGATGCATTTTTCCCGGGTGCAGGCTGGCCGCCGCCGCTGGAGGAGGTTTACGGTTATGTCGAACCGTTCCGATCGCTCAACGGTTATGGACTATTCAGGGTGATGACGAAAACTCGTCCCGAGATAATTATCGAAGGAAGTCAGGATGGCGTAACGTGGCAGCCCTACGAATTCAAATACAAGGTCGGAGATGTTCAGCGAGCCCCTCCGATCGTTGCCCCTCATCAACCTCGG
>Ga0306920_100011251_pt1 | contig 12065 bp, 11 predicted proteins | sample flu12Cox44000170_FD_204666 | JGI IMG/M metagenome (GOLD analysis project Ga0306920, IMG submission 204666) | Lab enrichment of tropical soil microbial communities from Luquillo Experimental Forest, Puerto Rico - flux4day.12C.oxic.44.000.170 (v2)... | ecosystem: Environmental > Terrestrial >...
ACGGCAGAGGTCTTTCACCTCCGAGATCTGCAGCCTTGCTGGCTGCTCCGGTCATTCTTCAAACCTCTCCTTGGGCTGGAGCCTTCGGAACCGCGCCGTCCACATCCGCCTGAGCTCGGGGCCTCAGTCGTTCTCGCATCGTCATAGGCAGGCGACGTCAGGGCCTGCGCCTTGGTCACCCAGATAGTCACGATGGCGCGCATGCGCGGAGCGAGGGCGCTTCGAAAGCGGCCGAGCAGCGCATCAAAGTCAGCGCTCCCGCGCTCGGTCACCATCGCGGTGCCAGCAAACGATAGCCCTTGCGCACGAACGGATCGACGAAGTTCACCTCCACGCGCGGGTTCGCCCGCAGATTGCGTATGGTTGCAGGCGAGCGAATCTCGTCGAAGGCAATCGTCTTGGTGTCCAATACGATGAAGGTGCCCTTGGGCGAGACGTTGGGTGTACCATCCGGAGCTACGGTCGCAACAAACCCCAGGCGTTGCTCCTCCACGATCCGCTGCATGTCGGGTCCCAGCATCTGTCCTCGCAAACTCAGGTGATCGGGTCGGATTGGGCTAGCGCGCGATTGGGACTGACGAGCGCGACGTGCCGCCCGCCTGCTGCCAGAGTTGGACAGCGGGCCCGTGCGCGTTCGGGGATCGTCGGACAGCCGTCGATGCGGTTAGGGTTGCCTCGGCTGGATAGAACTCGCAGTTGCCACCGGTGCCAATGCCCGCGTCCAGCAGCCGACCGCTCAAGTTGCGTAAGTGCGGCGGCCAGCTCGCCGGCTATCGCCACCACTCGAACGGCACGCCCAGCGCATCAAAGGGAGGAGCAATGCGCCGGTGGCGCTCCACCTGGCTCGTCACGACAAGATCCTCCTCTGTTTGGCCGCGGCCCGCAAAGATGGGCCCGGAAGATGGCTCCATTAGCCACATTCCTGCTGTCCGCATATGCGCCCTTCCTTGCTGCAGCGCCAGCCCTGCCTGCAGCAGCGACGGACCTAGCGCCGGCGCTGCCGTAGCTTGAGCGCGAGGCGGACGAAGGTTGCGAGCAGCACGCAGGCAGCGCGCGCGGCGCCGACCCAGTTGCCCGAGACCTTCGAAGCGCCGCCGGCCCGCCGCCGTTGGCCGACCGGAACTTCCTCCGAGCGCATCCCCGACGCAGCCACGCGCATCTGCATCTCAAGGTTCCAGCCGAAGGTCCCCTCGCGCATGTCGAGACTATCCAATGCAGCACGGCGGATGGCCCGGAAGGGCGACATGTCGGTGAAGCGGGCGCCGTAGAGTAGGCGGATCAGCAGGCCCGCTAGCCGCCCCGCCATGATTTGCGTCAGCGCCAGACTGCCGGGCTCGCGGTCGCCTTTGAGACGCGAGCCCAGGACGAAATCGGCGCGGCCGGCCTCAATGGGCTCGAGCACGGCCGGTATCATCTCCGGCCGGTCGCTGCCGTCCCCGTCGATGAAGAGCACGATGGAGGTGCCGGGTGCGAGGCCGGCAATGCCTGCCATCAAGGCTCGGCCGTAGCCGGGGCGCCGCTCGACCACCACCCGCGCCCCTGCCGCAGCCGCCAGTTCTGCGGTGCGGTCGAGCGAGCCCCCATCGACGACGATGACCTCGCCCACGCCTTGCGCCCGCACGGCGGCAACGCATGGGCCGATAGCCACCTCCTCGTCAAGGCAAGGGATGATGGCTGAGATGTAATTCCTTCCCCCAGGCTCCTTCTTCTGCGTGGGCGGCGGGCCGGGACGAGTGGGGGCAGGAAGCGGCGGGGCAAGCGCGGGCCCTTCACCCAAAGCCTCTTCCCGCAAGCGGCGAGGAGAGGGAGAGGCGCGGATCTCATCCATGTCTTGGAGAACTCCATCTCGGGCCGCGTCGGGTGGCCAGCGCGCTGGAATGGAAGAGGCGGCGATTGCCGCAAGCTATTGCGCTGACCGCTCAGCCTTGTGCGGGAACACTGGGAATGTTGGAGGCGGCGATTGCAATCGGGGCGCTGATGGTTGTCGTCGGCGCCCTTTGGCTTGGGCCATGCGCCGATGATGGCTCCGACCATGAGGACCTGCGCAATCCGTGCATTGTCCGATCGCACCTACCAGCTCCAGAAGCTCGTGTGCAAGCTCGCGACAGTTAGCTGCCCTTCACCGATGCTGCCAAGCTCCTGTTGCTGGCCCTTCGGAGGGCATGGCGCTCAGTCAGGGGGAGGCAGAGCCACCGGGACGGGCCATGCCGGCGGAGAATATGATCCTGGCGGCGTCCTCGATGCTCATCGGGATTGGTTTCACATCTGCGCGCGAAACGAAGCACGTGATTCCGGACGGGGGCAGCAATCCGTGCGGTATGAACACGCTGATCAACTCAGCGTCCGCAGCGCCCGTCTTGATGGCCTCGGCCGCGGTGCCGGTGATGAAGGCCAGTGACCAGATGCCCTCGGAGGGAAACCGGACCAGGGCTACTTTCTGAGATGGAGCGTTCTGAACCCTCCGGCCGGTCGCGGCAAGAACCGAAGTGAAGATCTCATGCAGGCCGGCATAGATATTGCGTATGATGGGTAGACGCTTGACCATCATCTCGCTGGCGCTGAACAAGGATTGGCCGAAAAGGTGGGCGGCCATCGCGCCGATCAGAGTGAGGGCAACCGCGCCGGCTACGAGGCCAAGACCGGGAACGGGAAATGCCAAGTGCATTGCGGGAAGGAGGGGCCTAACCCAGGCATCGATGGCGTCGATGATGTGCCAGGTGATGTAAAGCGTCAGCGCGATTGGCCCGGTGATCACGACGCCCGCGAGAAAGTAGTTGCGCAGCCGTGCGGCGGCATGCAGTGGCTCCGGCGCCGCGCCTAAGGCGAGTTTGGCTAGCTCAGCCTGCAGACCAGGCTCGTCGAGGTGGTCCGCGGTTGTCGCGGCCGAAGCCGGGGTGTTCTCGGGGGCTGGCATTGGCGCGCATTCACTCAGCACGGCAGGTAGGATACCACAAAGCGCCAGGTTGCGTGCCGGCCGTCTATAATGTGTTGTTCGCCAGCTAGGGAAGGGCAGCGTGGCTGAGATTGAGAACATCGCCGCGGTCGTTCTCGCCGGCGGGCGGTCGACACGCTTTGGAGCGAACAAGCTGGTAGCCGATCTCGGCGGCAAGCCGATGGTACGGCGGGTGGTGGAGGCGGCGCTTGGGAGCGCAGCCTTCCCCGTGCTGGTGGTGACCGGCCACCAGGACGCGGAAACGCGACAGGCTTTGACAGGCCTCGATGTCGTCTTGGTCCACAACCCTGACTATGCGGAGGGGCTGTCGACCTCGCTCAAAGCTGGCATCGCAGCCGTGCCGCCGGAAGCTGCTGGTGCCTTGGTGCTGCTGGGCGACATGCCACAGATCGCCTCTGCCCACCTCGATCAGCTGATCGTCGCCTTTCGCGACAAGGGCGGCGCTATCGTAGTGCCGACGCATGTGGGCAAGCGCGGCAACCCCGTGTTGTGGCCGCGCGCTTGCTTTGAGGAAATGCGGAGGCTGAAAGGCGATGCCGGCGCCAAGCGGCTGCTGGCCGCGCACGCCTCACGCGTGCGCGAGGTGGATCTCGGCACGGACGCAATCTTCCTCGATGTGGACACGGCCGAGGTGCTGGCGCAGGTGCGCGGGAGTAAGACCCTCGGACATGGCACCAGCGCGCAACGCGACGACCGGGAAGCGACCTGACCCCGTTGGCGGCTATTTCTTATTGAGCCGCGTGATCAGCGCCGATGTGTCCCAGCGGCCACCGCCCATCTTCTGCACTTGCGCGTAGTAAGTGTCGATCAGCGCCGCCACTTCCATCTTGGCCCCGTTACGCTTGGCCTCGTCCATGATGATGCCAAGGTCCTTGCGCATCCAGTCCACGGCGAAGCCAAAGTCGAACTTGCCCTCGTTCATGGTCTTCCAGCGGTTGTCCATCTGCCAGGACTGTGCCGCGCCCTTGGAGATGGTCTCCATCACCTTGGGAATGTCCAAACCGGCCTTCTGCGCAAAGGCCAGGCCCTCAGAGACACCCTGCACGGTGACGGCGACGATGGCCTGATTGACCATCTTGGTGAGTTGGCCCGATCCGGACGGCCCGATCAAAGCGACCATGCGCGCGTAATGGTCGATCGTCGGCTTTGCCTTGTCGAACGGCGCCTGGTCGCCGCCCACCATGACCGTGAGGACGCCGTTCTGGGCGCCAGCCTGACCACCCGACACCGGTGCATCGAGAAAGTCGAAGCCTCTGGCCTTGGCCACGGCGTAGAGCTCGCGCGCGATATTGGCCGAGGCCGTGGTGTTGTCGATGAACACCGCGCCCTGACGGACGGATTGGAACGCACCCTTGGGACCCAGGGTGACCTCGCGCACATCGTTGTCGTTGCCGACGCAACAGAACACGAAGTCCTGGTCATTGGCAGCCTCCGCGGGGGTGGGCGCGGTCTTGCCGCCAAACTCCTTCACCCAGGCTTCGGCCTTGGCGCCGTTGCGGTTGTAGACGGTGAGGTCGTGACCACCCTTCTTGCGCAGATGCCCTGCCATCGGGTAGCCCATGACGCCCAAGCCGATCCACGCCACCTTCGCCATGTCGCTCTCCTCGTCCAAATGCTCGTGGATGCGACTATTATCGGATGGCAGGGCCCTTGTCAGGCGGGATCGCGACGCCTCGCGCCTCGCGCTATTTGGGGTTTACGCCCGATTGCATGGGGGTGTTCGCCCAGTTGGATGTGGAGGGCACGCCGATGATGGCCGCACCGATGAGAGCGGCAGCGGCCGTGACGGCGAGCAGGGCAGTCTTCAAGTTCAACGGCTAATCTCCAGGGCCGCACATGCTATTGAGGATATTGAGGGCAATATGCCGGCTGCCCGATCCTGCATGCACACTATCGCGGCCGCGCTGAGTGTTGTCTGAATAGGCCGTTTAGGCCCCATTCAGCGTACTGGTCGCTCGAGGCGGCACGTGCAAGGAGCAGGCGGCGAAAGCATGAGGACGACAATGACCACGACAGGGGAAAGCCGGTCGCCTAGATTTTGACGTCGATTGCACGAGACGAGGTCATGCGCGCACGCAAGCCAACAACCGCGGGGCCGTCGGCAAGTACCGCCGGGGTTGCCGTCACACTCGACGACATCGAGGCGGCGCGGGGCCGGTTGAGCCGCGCCATCGTCGACACCGACTGCAGCTGGAGCCGCACGCTGTCCGACATCCTAGGCTGCAAGATCTGGCTCAAGTTCGAAAACCAGCAGTTCACCGCCTCCTTCAAGGAGCGCGGCGCGCTCAACCGCCTGTCGCTCTTGGGACCGGACGAGAAAAGGCGCGGCGTGATCGCCATGTCGGCCGGCAACCACGCGCAAGGTGTCGCCTATCACGCAAATCGCCTCGCCATTCCCGCCACCATCGTCATGCCGGTCAACACGCCGACGGTGAAGGTGGTTAACACGCGCCGCCACGGCGCCGAGGTGGTGCTCACGGGCGAAACGGTGGAGGAGGCTGCTGCCTTCGCGCAAGCGCACGGGCGCGAGCGCGGGCTCACCTTCATCCATCCCTACGACGATCCCTCGGTGATCGCCGGCCAGGGCACCCTGGCGCTGGAGATGCTGGGCGCGGCGCCGGAAATCGACACCTTGGTCGTGCCGATCGGCGGAGGCGGGCTGATCTCAGGCATCGCCGTGGCGGCCACGGCCCTGAAGCCGGGCATCCGGCTGATCGGCGTGCAGGCCGAGCTTTATCCGTCGATGTACAATGCCATCAATGGGACGCAGCTGCCCATGCGTGGGGATACCCTTGCCGAGGGCATCGCCGTCAAGGCGCCGGGCCACATCACCCAAGGGATCGTGCGCGAGCTGGTCGACGACATCGTGCTCGTCTCCGAGCAAGAGATCGAGCGCGCCGTCAGCCTCTTGATCAACATCGAGAAGACTGTGGTGGAGGGTGCCGGAGCGGCCGGTCTTGCAGCAGTGCTAAAGGTGCCGGAGCGGTTCAAGGACCGCACGGTCGGGCTCGTCCTGTGCGGTGGCAACATCGACACCCGCCTGCTTGCGAGCGTACTTGCGCGAGAGCTGGCGCGCGAGGGCCGTCTCACCCAGCTCACCATCGATCTGGTAGACCGGCCGGGCCAGCTTGCCAAGGTTGCCAATCTGCTGGGTGAGGTGGGCGCCAACATCGTCGAGGTCTACCATCAGCGCATCTTTTCCGACCTACCGGCCAAGGCTGCGCTGCTGGAGGCCGTTATCGAGACGCGTGATCGTGACCACTTGAACGAAGCCGTGAAGAGCCTCAAGGCCGCCGGCTTCGAGGTGGAGGTGCGAACCAATCCCGGAGGTACACGCTGATGGAAGGGTCCGTTCCGCAACGGGCGGCGACGCTGGCGATGTTGCGCCAGCTCGAGCGCAAGGTGCTGTGGCTCTCCTCCTATATGATCCACCACGCAAACCACGAGCTGGATCGCGGCGATGGGTTGAAGGTGGGCGGCCACCAGGCCTCGTCCGCCTCGCTTGTCACGCTGATGACGGCGCTCTACTTCCACGTCCTGCGCCCCGAGGATCGGGTGGCGGTCAAGCCGCACGCCAGCCCGGTGTTTCACGCCATCCAGTACCTGCTCGGCAACCAGACACTCGACAATTTGCAGAACTTCCGCGCCTTTGGCGGCGCCCAATCCTACCCGTCACGCACCAAGGACCAGGCCGACGTTGACTTCTCGACCGGCTCTGTGGGCTTGGGAATCGCCGAGACGGGCTTTGCCAGCCTGGTGCAGGACTACGTGCACGCCAAGGGTTGGAGCGCCAATTGGCCCAAGGGCCGCATGATCGGCATCATGGGCGATGCCGAGATCGACGAGGGCAACGTGCATGAAGCGCTGCTCGAGTACTGGAAGCACGGCCTCGAGAATTGCTGGTGGATCATCGACTACAACCGTCAGAGCCTCGACTCGGTGGTCTCCGACCGGTTGTTCATGAAGATGGCCGGCCTTTTCGAGAACCTCGGCTGGAAGGTGACGCTCATCAAGTACGGCAAGCTCTTGCAGCGCGCCTTCGCCGAGCCCGGCGGACAGCGCCTTAAGCAGTGGATCGACGACTGCCCCAACATGCTTTACTCGGCGCTGGTTTTCCAGGGTGGGGCCGCTTGGCGGCGGCAGCTCGAGGACGACCTTGCCATCCACCCCGACACGCTGGCAATCGTGCGCCGATTGGACGATGCCGCGCTGGCCCAGCTCATGACCAACCTCGGGGGGCACGACCTGCAAGCCATCCTCGAGGCCTTTGATGATGCGCCGACCAATCGGCCGGTCTGCTTCATCGCCTACACCATCAAGGGCTACGGCCTGCCCTTCCAGGGCCACAAGGACAACCACTCCGGATTGATGACCAAGACGCAGATGAACGACTTCAGGACGCGCGAAGGCATCAACCAAGGGGAGGAGTGGGACAGGTTTGCCGGTCTCGATGTCTCCTCCGGCGAATGCGAGGCCTTCCTGTCGCGCGTGCCGTTCGTGGTCAAGGGGCGCCGGCGGTTGCAGTCGCAGCGCGTGCCCGTTGCCCCGTTTCCCGCAATTGAAGGCAGGGGCCAGCTCTCGACCCAGGCTGGCTTCGGCCGTGTGCTCGACGAGATCGCTCGCGCGGGCGGGCCGCTGGCCGACCGCATCGTCACGACCTCGCCGGACGTGACGGTGTCGACCAACCTCGGGCCTTGGGTCAACCGGCGCGGCCTCTTCTCCATGGCGAGCCATGAGGATGTCTTCAAACAGCGCGGGCTGCTCTCGCCACAGAAGTGGGAAATGAGTCCCAAGGGCCAGCACTTCGAGCTCGGCATCGCGGAGATGAACCTGTTCCTCCTGCTCGGCGCGCTGGGACTGTCGCACTCGCTCTTCGGCGAGCGCCTGCTGCCCGTCGGCACGCTTTATGATCCCTTCGTGTGCCGCGGTCTCGATGCGCTGAACTACGCCTGTTACCAAGATGCACGCTTCATGGTGGCGGGTACGCCCTCTGGCATCACGCTGGCGCCCGAGGGCGGCGCGCATCAGTCGATTGGCACGCCGCTGATCGGCATGGCGCAGGACGGTCTTGCCACCTTCGAGCCGGCTTACATGGACGAGCTGGCCGCAATCATCGAATGGGCCTTCGACTACCTGCAGCGCGAGGGTCGCGAGGATGCCGAGGCGCGCTGGCATCGCGACGAAAAAGGTGGCTCGGTCTACCTGCGCCTGTCCACGCGGCCCATCGACCAGCTTTCGCGACCCATGACGGCCAAGCTGCGCGACGGCATTATCGACGGCGGTTACTGGTTGCGCGGCCCAGAGCCCGGTTGCGACCTTGCCATCGCCTATACTGGAGCCGTCGCTCCCGAGGCGATCGAGGCCGCCGGCCTGCTGGGCGAAGACCATCGCGGCGTCGGTGTGCTGGCGGTGACGTCGGCCGACCGGCTCTCGGCCGGCTGGCACGCGGCCCAGCGCGCACGCGAACAGGGCCAGCGCAAGCTGCGGTCGCACGTTGAGGATTTGCTGTCGGGGCTGCCGCGCGATGCCGCCATCATCACCGTGACGGATGCCTATCCCGAGGCGCTGTCGTGGCTCGGCGGCGTATGCGGCCACCGCGTGCGCGCTCTGGGCGTCGAACACTTCGGCCAATCGGGCTCGCTGCCGGAGCTCTATGGTCACTATGGGCTCGACGTCAACGCGGTCCTGGCGGCGGCGGAGGGCATCACCGGCCGGCCGGTACGGTATAGGTTTTCGCAGTGAGCCGGCTGAGCTGACGGGCGCTTGCGCGGGAGAGGCTGAAAAGCACTCGCCATTTTTGTAGAGAATTCCGTCGCGGAAATCGCTTGATGAGCTGTGGCTGTCAAGGCCCCATGGCGGGTCCGGGTGCCGGATCGTGCTGAGCCCGAGACCGGACGCGGTCGTGCTCCCCAACGCAAGCCGATGGAAGGCGATGAGATAGGCGTCAGGAATTGCTCAAAATGGATTCCACGTTGAGTGGGGAGTGAAGCGCAGGTAGCCGATGTTGGCCCCCAACCGCAGGCCGACGCCCGAGCGGATCGGCGCCACGATGACGCTGCCGTTGGTGACGAGCGTGGCCCCGACGCCGCCAACGAAATAGGCAGATCCATCGATGCCGGCAAAGGTTGCGTAAATATCCTCGGGCTTCCTCAGCCGGTAGATCAGGAACAGCGTCTTGGAGCCATCCGCGCCCACATCGGTGCCGAGCGAGGGTCCATGCCAAAAGATCTTCTCTGTGGTGCCCGCGCGCACATACAGGGTGCCCGTGCCGTAACGCAGGCCAGCAAGGAATGCGCCGCCGCCCTCGGTGCCCAGAATGTATCCAGCTGGACGGCCGCTGTTCTTGAAGAGGTGCTCGATGACGGCCCCCAGATTGGCCGATACCTTGCCGAAGAAGCCGGCGCTCGCAGCCATGATCTCGTCGATGCTGTAGCCTTCCTCCTCGAACGCCGTGGGTGTTCCAGGCGGGACGGGCGGCGGAGCCGCGGACGTCGGAGTGGACTTGGCGACCGGAGGTGGTGGTGGCGGCGGCGGAGCCGTTGCCACTTGGGCAGGCGGCGCCGGTTTGGGATTCCAAGTCCCGCCATCGGGCGCGCGCGCCGCGGCCTTGGGCGCCGGTTGCGCTGATGCGGATGGGGAGGGACGTGCCTCAACGCTCTTGGGTCGCGGCTCAGTGGCGACCGCTGGCCCCCCCAGCATCTGGTCGAGCTTGGCCAATGTGTACGCCGCCTTGGCCTTCACCGTTGCCTCCAGCTCGATGCCAACCGCGCGCAGCTCTTCGAGCTTGGCGCAGTCGGGCTCGGCGTTGGGGTCCACGGTGCCGAGGGTGTCGAGCTTGGCTAGCAGGTCGTTGGCCTGCATGTCGAGGGCCGCCATTCGCTCGTCCTGCAGGAGGTCGTAGGCCTTCTCCTCAAAGCCGCTGTCGGGCCAGCCCCTGAGGTCCTTGAGCTCCCGCAGTTTGGCGCGCAGACGGGGCGCATTGTCAGCGTTAAGCTGGCGCAGCGCGGCGCCGGCTCGGTCCACCGCCTGAGCAAAATCCTCTCTGGCGCAGGACGCGGCAGCAGCCGCCAACGCGCTCTCCGAGAGCTGGACCAAGGCCACGAGGGCAAAGGCTAGGAGCCACCGCATTGGACCGATTCCATTCCAGACCGCTATCGGACGCGCCAGCTATGGCAAAATGTAGCCGCCGGTCAAATGTTCGGCATAAGAAACCGCGGGTTGAGGCGGTGGTGGGGGCGCCGCCCGGCAAATTGCCGCAAAAAAGCTGGGCCGCCCCCCTAGCGGTTCCCCCCGACCCAGCGGCCTCGGCCTCATTCCCCAAGATCGCCACCAGGCTAGCGCGCAGGCGTTGCGGCTCTCCCAGTTGCGTCAGTGCGTCCAAGAGCCCTTGCGGCCAAAGCGGAAGTTGTCGGCGTAAGATTTGCGCACCGGGCGCCGCGGCGTGGGCTCCGCCAGGCGATAGGCAATGCCGCTGCGCTCGGCGTAGGCGATGGCCTCCTCCATAGTGTCGAAGGAGAGGCTGATTTGCGATTTCATGTCGCGCGAGCTGGTCCAGCCCATCAGAGGATCGATCTCACAGGGCACTTCCGGTTCGTATTCGAGCACCCATTCCTTGGTGCGGGCGGGGCCCGACTGCATGGCGGTCTGGGCAGGCTTGTAGATGCGGGCGACCATCGTCAGTGATCCTTGGCGCCGGTGTCCGGGAAGCATTCCTCCGGAGGCGATTAACGTAACCTAGGCGGAGCCAATTGTCGCAATTGTCTAGGGCCAATCGTCTGGGGCCAATCGTCTGGGGCCAATCGTCTGGGGCCAAATGTCCGGGTCGAGCAACGACGCGCCGCCCTCAGCGCGGGAAGGCACGGTCGATGATGGCGCGCGTATCCGCCCAGTCGAGCCCCTGGCCGTAAGTTTGCCGGGCCGAAGCCGACAGCCGCGTGGCGATAAAGGCATCCGCCACCGCGGTCGGCGCGTGGGTGCGCAGAATGGTGGCGGCTGCGAGCACGGCGAGCGCCTCGGCCAAGTCACGGGCGCGCCGATCGAGCAGGCGCGGCTCATGCAACAGCGCCTGCACGCGCGAAAAATGCCCTTTGAGGTGGGCATCACCGCGCGTGGCGTCGCCGAGATCGTCCATGACAATCTCCACGGTCTCGGGTTCACGCTGCAGGACGCGCAGCAGGTCGAGCGCCATGACATTACCGGAGCCTTCCCAGATGGCATTGACCGGCAGCTCGCGAAAGAGCCGGGCCGCCAACCCTTCCTCGACGTAGCCGTTGCCGCCGAGGCATTCCATGGCCTCGTAGGCAAGCGCCGGTCCGATCTTGCACACCCAATACTTGGTGACCGGGGTCATGAGACGGCGCCAAGCCGCGGCATGGCGGTCGGCGGCGCGGTCGAAGCTGCGCGACAGCCGAAACGACAAAGCCGTCGCCGCCTCGACGTCGAGCGCCAGGTCGGCGAGGACCTGGCTCATCAGCGGCTGGTCGACGAGATGCTTCTGAAACACCGTGCGGTGGCGGCAGTGATGGATGGCATTGGCGAGCGTCAGGCGCATCAGCCCCGCGGAGCCCACTGCGCAATCAAGCCTGGTTGACGTCACCATTTCGATAATGGTGGGAACCCCGCGGCCCTCCTCGCCGATGAGCCAGGCGTGCGCGCCCTGGAACTCGACCTCGGAGGATGCATTGGAGCGGTTCCCGAGCTTGTCCTTGAGACGCTGCAAGGCCAGCGCGTTGACGGTGTCGTCGGGCAGGAAGCGCGGCATCAGCAAGCAGGAGAGCCCGCCCGGTGCCTGGGCCAACACCAGGAAGGCGTCGCACATGGGCGCCGACATGAACCACTTATGGCCGGTGACGACGTACTCAGCCCCTGGTCCACCGCTACCGGCGGGTAGGGCCGTGGTGGAGTTGGCGCGCACGTCCGTGCCGCCCTGTTTCTCCGTCATGCCCATGCCGATGGTGACGCCGCGCTTGCGCGCCGCCGGTTTGAAGCTCTTGTCGTAGGCGCGCGATAGGATCTTAGGGATCCACGACCTGGCGAGCTCCGGTTCCAGCAGCAGGGTCGGAACTGCAGCATTCGTCATGGTGATGGGGCACTGGTGTCCGGCCTCCATCTG
>Ga0306920_100011253_pt1 | contig 12064 bp, 10 predicted proteins | sample flu12Cox44000170_FD_204666 | JGI IMG/M metagenome (GOLD analysis project Ga0306920, IMG submission 204666) | Lab enrichment of tropical soil microbial communities from Luquillo Experimental Forest, Puerto Rico - flux4day.12C.oxic.44.000.170 (v2)... | ecosystem: Environmental > Terrestrial >...
GCTGGCAATGTCGCGGGTTCGATCGCGCGATCATTGTAGCCGATCGTCTCAAGCGCGAGCTTGAGCCGGTCCAGTCCGTCCGGAGGCGCATCGATTACGTCGGAACGGCCTGGCCGGTCGCCGCCCATGGTCTCCACGTGAGAGTAATGCACGTGACCCGGCGCATAATGCTCGCCATGCCCGATGACGAAGCAGACGGTCTGCGTGCGGCGCTGCAGCACGCGCTCGATCGCATAGGCCATCTGGCGCAGATCCACCGTGTTTTCGACCTGCGTGCGCCGGCCCTCCGCCTCGACAACGACGGTATTGTATATCTTCACGCCGTAATCGCGCGCCGCAACGAGTTCGGTGTCGAGGTCGAGCGCATGCACTCTGAGATGCGGGTGCAGACGCGCCACGACCGCGAGCGCTTGCTTTGCTGCGTACGCGTCGTCATCCCTGTTGTTGTAAAAATAAGTCAGCACGACATCGTGCTGCAGACTGTCGGCGATCTTCTGCAGCTGCGGCGGCGGTGTGAAGCGGCCGCTGACGGTGGCGTCGAAATGCGCGTCGTGGCGATAGAGCGCCATGTTCGCTAGCACTGCGAGCGCCAGGGCAGCGGCGACAATGGCGGGATTGGCGACGCGCGCGAGCCCGGGGCGCAAATGAAGCGGCAGGCGCAGCGCCAGGGAGAATATCAGCAACAGCGCGGCGCACCACGCGCCGAAATGGAGCTGGTCGGCGGCGGTATCGTCGATTGGACCAAACGCAACCGCCGCGCCGAGGCCGAGCGCGACAAGGAACAGCACGGCTTCCAAGACAAGACGGAATGAGCGCGGAAACATAACGCTCCCTTGTCAGCGCCTTGCTAGCCCGCGCACGCTCAGGAAAAGCCCGAGCAGCGCGACACTGATGAAAAAGCCGGCGTCGGAGAGAAAGATCGAGCCGGTCGCAAAGGGCGTAAAATGCACCAGCAGCGAGAGATTGACGACCAGCGCGTCAAACGGATCCGGCAGCATCCAGCCGAAATGGTCGATGATCCACAGCAGCAGAAAAAGGCTTAGCGACAGCAAAGCGGCGATGACCTGATTGTCGACGAAGCTCGAGGCCATCAGCCCGACGGCCACCAGAGCGGCGGCGAGCAGCAACAGGCCGAGGTAGCCGCTCCAGATCGGCCCCCAGTCGGGCTGACCGAGGATACCCAGCGTGATAGCGTAGGCTCCCGACAAGACCAGCATCAGCACCACGAGACTGAGGCTCGCCAGATATTTTGCGAATATGACGGCAGGCTCCGAGACTGGAGCGGTGAGCAGCATCTCGATCGTGCGCAGGCGACGCTCCTCAGCCAGGAGACGCATCGTAATGATCGGCACAGTCAACAGGAACAATACGTAGATCTGAAAGAATAGATGCACGAGCGTCGGCGCATGGCTGACGAACAACGTCAGAGTGAAGGTGTAGCCCATAATGACGAGGAACACTGACAGCACGACATAGGCGATCGGCGACGTGAAGATCGCCTTTTCCTCTTTGAGGAGCAACGCGACGAAGGTCCTCATGCGGCGTTCGCCGCCATTGCCGAGGCCCGCCGGGTCAGATCGAGGAATACGCTCTCGAGGCCGGGCTTCACTTCCGCCAATTCCGACAGCGCGAAACCCTGTTCTACGATTGCTTGTGCAAGAGCGGCAGCCATCACCCGCCCCGGCGTAACCCCCACTAAATAGCTTTCGGCAGCATCAGCTGGCGCGGCGTCGATTACCCCTGGGACCCGTCGCAGTGTGGCGAGGACCGCCGGTTCGGGGCCAGCGATGCGCAGGCGGAACCGTAGCGCGGCGCCGGCTTCACGCATTGCGTCAGTTGTCAGCAGCCGGCCGTCGACCAGAATCATGATTCGACTCGCGACGCGCTCGATTTCCGTCAGCACGTGCGAGGCGACCAGCACGGTGCGCCGCCCGGAGAGGGAGCGTATTAACGCGCGCACCGCGATCACCTGATAGGCGTCGAGCGCATTTGTCGGCTCGTCGAGAATCAGTACCGGCGGGTCATTGATCAACGCTTGCGCTATTGCGACGCGCTGCCGGTAGCCGCGCGACAGCTTGCGGATCGGCTCGCCGAGCACCGGACTGAGATCTAGTTGCTCGGCGGCCGAGACCGCGGCCCCGCGCGCCGCGCGGCGGGCAATGCCTTTGATCGCAGCCATGAAATGCAGGAACTCGCGGACCCGCATACCGTCGTAAAGCGGCGCGTCTTCCGGCACGTAGCCGACCCGAGCCCGGGCCGCGAGCAAATCCGCAGCGACATCGACCCCGGCGATGTGGACGCTTCCGGCCGACGGCGGCAGATATCCTGCTAGCACACGCAGGATCGTGCTCTTGCCGGAGCCGTTTGGCCCAAGCAACCCGATCACTTCCCCTTCCTCGATCGCAAACGAAACGCCCCGCACAGCGATGCGCCGACCGTAGCGCTTCACCAGTCGATCAACGACGACGAAGTCGGGCATCGACCAGTGGACGCTGCCCGGTGGCGCCGTGAGATTATTCGTAAAACTCCGGCGCCTGCTTGTGCTTCTTGAAGGTCTCGGGGTCGTGCGCGAAGATAACGTCCGCGCCTTCCGCCGACATCAGGTGCTTGATCCAGGCATAGCCGTTGAGAATCCCGGCGGGATCGTAGGCCAGAGCTACGCTCGGCAGAATGTCTTTCTGCAGATTGTCCATCAAATAGCAGGTATCGCTGGTCAACACGACGGGCCCGGTCTTGGGCAGGCGGACCACCGCCATCTGGCTTCCGGGCGTGTGCCCCACATTTCGGTGGATATAAATGCTGCCGTCGCCGAACAGGTCGAGATCGCCATTGAGCTCGATCACTTTCTGCTTGTTGGGCGCGTTCTGGCCCACATCGTTGCGCAGCATCGCGAAGTCGGCGGTGATGTAACAGCAACCGAAGCCGGGCTTGGGCCAGAACGCGTTGACGATCTCGTCGCGCTGATAAACGATTGTCGCCCCCGGGAACTTACCGACATTGCCAGCGTGATCGAGGTGCATATGTCCGAGGATCACGTAGTTGATGTCGGAGGGCTTGACGCCGACCTTATCCAGCTGGAGATCGATCGCGAGATCCGGTTTGCGGCTCTCCGGACTGAGCATTTCGGCAAGAGGCCCCCAATAAGTCGGATCGGTGATGATCTTGTCGTTGTTCCCGGTTTCGAACAGCACGTTGCCTTTGGGATGTTTGATCAGAAAGAACGCGACGGGAACTGTGATCTTCCCGGGGGCTCCCGTTTGCAGCGCCGATTTGTCGAGGGTGAGCGAGCCCGAAGAGAACACGTACAGCCGCATACCCTCGGGCGAAGCTGCGGAAGCTAACGCGGCGAGCCAGACGCAGGCGCCGGCGACAGTGGCCAAGCCAACGAGCACATTACGGAGAACAGACCCCACTTGCCCCTCCCTTTGCACCCGGCGTTGCCGGTTTTGCGGCAGTAATTACCGGCAAGGTTAACCTAACCCTGCCCGACAGACAACGCCTTAAAGCGAAAGTCTTAACCCTTGATCTCGAGGTCCTCGTAGGACGGGAACGGGCTCATCCAGACATCGCCGATCGTATGCTTGGTGACGCGCGGGCCAATTCCCATCAGGGCGCGAAAGTCCAGAACCGGGGCATACATGACCCGATCGATCGTCAGCTGTTGGATCTTGTCGAGCAGCGCCTCGCGCTTGGCGTGGTCGCGCTCGGTCGCCTGCTGCCGGAACAACTCGTCGATGTCGGGATAGCCGCCATAGGCGTAGGCGCCCTTTGACTGGATGAAGGCTTCGACCCGGCTCGCGGCGTTGCCGGAGTTCGCGGCCCCGGTCATGAAGACCCCGCGCAATCTCTTCGCCTGCCAGTCGCCGTAGAACGCGGCGCGTTCCATCTGCTTCAGCTTGACCCCAATGCCGGCCGCGTTCAGGTAGTTCATGACCGCTTCGGCGATCGTCGGGAAGCCCGGGATCGCGGCGAACTCGCCGGCGTCGATCCCGTTCGGATAGCCGGCCTCGGCGAGCAACCGTTTGGCTTTTGCCGGATCGTAGGGCGTCGGCGCGACCTGCAAGGCATAGTCCATGACCCGGGGAACGATCACGCCCGCCGGCGGGCAGAAGCCGAGACAGCCCGCATCGCTGATCGCCTGGCGATCGAGCGCGTAATTGGCCGCTAGCCGCAGCCGCCTGTCGTGCCATGGTGATTTGGGTTCCCATTGCTCGGTGAACTCGATCCACTGGCTCGAGGCATGGTTGGTGGCGACGATCTTGATATCGGGGTCGTCCTTGATACCCTCAGCGGCCGTGCCGTCGAGCGCATAGGCGATGTCGGCCTCGCCGGTCTTCAGCGTCAGCGCGCGTGTCGTGGCGTCGGGGATGCTGCGCATCACCAGAGTTTTGACCGCCGGCACGCGTCGCCAGTAGCCGGGATCGGCCTCCAGCACCACTTCCACACCCGGCTTGCTGCTGACGAACTTGTAGGGGCCGGCGCCGACCGGGTGCCTCTTGAAGCCGTCGTCGCCGACTTCGGTAAGATATTTCTTGGGCACGACGATGCCGGCCGCGGTCGCCGTGATGCCGTAGAAGGTCATGAAGTCCGGCCATGACTCCTTCAAGTGAAAGCGCACGATAAGCGGGTCGACGATCTCGACCTCGCTGACGTGGTCTTTGAAGGTCTGCGCCCCGGTGCCCTGATACCGATTGAAGCTGAACTTGACGTCGTCGGCGGTCACCGGGTCGCCGTTGTGAAATTTCAGCCCTGGGCGCAGCTTGAACGTGTAGGTCAGGCCATCCTCGCTCTCCTCCCAGGATTCGGCGAGGCTCGGTCCCATCTTCTGTCCCGGATAGGGGCGCACCAGAGCATCGTGGATCGCATAGAGCATGCCGAAGGGCGTGATCTGCGGCGGTGCGGTCGACGGATCGAACCAGCTCGGCGCGATTGTCACGTGCCAGGCCATGACCGCCCGCCCCGACGGCGTCGGCGCGGCCTCACTCACTGCGGTTGCGCCCAAGACTAGCATCGCTGCGAGCAGCAGGCTGAAGGCAAGACGCCAGAGCACCCTCTGTGCCGAAATCATACGGCTGACCTCCCAGCTTGGATCTGCGTTTCCGATTGTCCGCTAATTCTGCTCCCGCCGGCAACGATGGTCGCAGCTATGGTTTTCCGCCGGCGTTGACAAGCGGCGGACCGGCTGCTGTATGCGCCCTCATGAACCTGCATTGGCTCGAATACGGGGTATTCGCCGCGATGATCGCGGCTTCACCCGCTGCCGGCGACGAGCCTCGGCTCAATATCTACAACTGGTCCGACTATATCGCGCCCGATACGATCCCGAAGTTCGAGGCGGAGACCGGGATCAAGATCACTTACGACGTCTATGACGGCAACGAGGTGCTCGAAGCCAAATTGCTGGCGGGCAACTCCGGCTATGATGTCGTCGTTCCCTCGGCGAGCCCGTTCATGGCACGCCAGATCGCGGCGGGGGTCTACAGGACCCTCGATAAGGCGAAACTCCCGAACTGGAGAAACCTCGATCCAAAAATCCTCGAGCTGGTCGCCGGCGCCGACCCGGATAACGCGCACGGCGTACCCTATCTGTGGAGCGACACCGGTGTCGGCTTCAATGAAAAGCAGGTGCTCTCCGCGCTGGGCGAGGAGGCGTTGGTGGACAGCCTCGCGGTGATTCTCGATCCGGCAAATGCGCGAAAGCTGGCCGCTTGCGGCATCTCATTGCTCGACACGCCGCAGGAGGTGTTTCCGGCCACTCTCGCCTATTTGGGGCTCGACCCGAAGAGCCGCGACCTCGGCGATCTCGAGAAGGCTTTCGGCGCGCTCGAAAAGATCCGTCCTCACATCCGCAAATTCCATTCCTCGCAGTACATCAACGATCTCGCGGGTGGCGATCTATGCGTTTCGCTCGGCTACTCGGGCGATGTGATCCAGGCGCGAAACCGGGCGAGCGAGGCCGGCAACGGGATCGAGATCGCCTTCCGTGTGCCAAAAGAGGGGGCAATGATGTCGGTCGACATGCTGGGCATTCCGGCCGATGCGCCGCATTCTGAGAACGCGCTGCGCTTTATCGACTACCTGCTGCGTCCCGAGGTGATCGCCGGCATCACCGATGCGGTCTGGTACCCGAACCCGAATTTGCCGGCCACGGCGCTGGTCAAACCTGAGATCCGCAACGACCCCGCGGTCTACCCGCCGGCGGAAACCCGGCGCCGTTTTTATGTCGATCTTCCGGCGTCTTCTGCTTACGAGCGGGCACGCACGCGCGCCTGGACGCGCCTCAAATCCGGCCGCTGACCATTAATGGCGCTGCTGGAAATCACCGCCATCTCCAAGCGGTTCGGCGCGACGCTGGCGGTCGAGGAGGTTTCACTCAGCATCGAGCGCAGCGAGTTCTTTGCGTTGCTCGGACCTTCGGGATGCGGCAAGACGACATTCCTGCGGTTGATAGCCGGGTTCGAGGTCCCGGACAACGGCCGCATCATCATCGACGGGACCGACGTCAGCGGCCTGCCGCCTTATGTGCGGCCGGTCAATATGATGTTCCAATCATACGCCCTGTTCCCGCATATGGATGTCGCCGCCAATATTGCGTTCGGCTTGCGCCAGGAGCGGATGGATCGCCGCCGCATCGTCGCCCGCGTCGAGGAAATGCTGGCGCTGGTGCAGATGTCGGATTATCGCCGGCGGCGCCCACACGAGCTGTCTGGCGGGCAGCGCCAGCGCGTAGCCTTGGCGCGGGCACTCGCCAAGATGCCGAAATTGCTGCTGCTCGACGAGCCCTTGGCGGCGCTCGACCGAAGGCTGAGAGGCCAGACCCGGCTCGAGCTGACCGCCATCCAGGAACGGGTCGGGACTACCTTCCTCGTTGTCACGCACGATCAGGAAGAGGCGCTGAGCATGGCTTCGCGTGTCGCCGTCATGAACCGCGGCCGCTTTGTGCAGATCGGCAGCCCCGCGGAGATCTACGAGCACCCGGTTTCACGTTTCGTTGCCGATTTTGTCGGCGAGGTGAATCTCTTCGAAGGTGAGCTGACGACCAAGTCCAATGGGCCGGCCCTTGCCGTTGCGGGCTTTGTCCAGGCAATCCCGTTGCCTCCCGATACCGAGCTGTGTGAAGGCGCCGTAGCAGCGTTGGCGGTACGACCGGAAAAGCTCGTGCTGTCTTCCTCTTTGCCAAACCGGTTCGCGATTGCCGCCAAGGTATCGTCGATTGGCTATCTCGGCGGGGGGTCGATCGTTCATCTCACGACGGAGCAGGGCAGGGCGCTCAAAGCGTATTTGCCGGGCTCGGCGGCTGGAGCTTTTGGTCGCGGCGCGCGGGTCTGGGCGAGCTGGCCGCCGGAGAACGGCGTGGTGCTGACGCAATGACCGGATTGGGCCGGCTCGGCCGGCTAGTATTGATCGGAGTTCCGTTTGTCTGGCTCGCACTGTTCTTCGTGCTGCCGTTGCTGATCGTCGTAAGGATCAGCCTGGCCGAAAGCGTCATCGGCATTCCGCCTTATACGCCCCTCTTCGCCCATGACGGCGTCAGGCTCAAATTGCACGTGACGTTGGCGAATTTTGCGCTGATCGCCGGCGACGATCTCTATCTGCGTGCTTACCTCGGCTCGTTCGTCAATGCGCTGCTGGCGACTGTGCTCTGCCTGTTGGCCGGCTATCCGATCGCCTATGCGATTGCCCGCGCCCGGGGCGCGCGGCGGCAGTTGTTCCTGTTCCTGGTTATGCTGCCGTTCTGGACGAGCTTTCTGATCCGCGTTTATGCGTGGATCGCGATCCTCCAGCCGAATGGGTTTCTGAACGAGTTTCTTAGCGTATTGGGCTTGATCTCGGCGCCATTGCCGCTCCTCAATAATCAGTTCTCGGTCGAGCTTGGACTGGTTTATTCGTACCTGCCGTTCATGATCCTGCCGATTTACGGCAGCTTGTCAGCGCTGGATCAAATCCTCGTCGAAGCTGCAGCTGATCTCGGCGCACCACCGCGATTGGTTTTTCTCGGCGTGATCTTGCCGCTAACCTTGCCCGGGATTGCCGCCGGCTCTTTCCTCGTGTTGATCCCGGCTATCGGCGAATTCGTCATTCCGGACCTGCTCGGCGGGCCCGATACATTGATGATCGGCAAAGTGCTGTGGGACGAATTCTTCAATAATCGCGACTGGCCGGTCGCGGCGGCAGTCGCGGTTGTGCTGGTCGCGGCGCTGGCGTTCCCGCTGCTCGCCGCCCAGCGCTTTCTCGCGGGGACGCGCGCCGCGTGACGTCCCTCGGAAGCAGGAGCTGGTTCTGTATCGGCGCGCTGGCGCTGGGGTTTGGGTTTTTGTATGCGCCGATCCTCTTGCTCGTCCTCTACTCGTTCAATGCCTCGCGGCTGGTCACCGTCTGGGCCGGGTTTTCGCTCCGCTGGTATGGCGCGCTCGCCCGTGACGAGGCGTTTCGCAGCGCTGCGGCGACTAGCGTCGAAGTGGCTGCAATGGCGGCCAGCCTCTCGCTCGTGCTTGGCGCTTTGGCCGGCCTCAGCATCGCGCGGTTTTCCCGCTTTCCCGGGCGCGTCGTATTCGGGTTTGCGTTGCTGGCACCGCTGGTGGTGCCCGAGGTCATCCTCGGCTTGTCGCTGCTTTTGTTTTTCGTCGCTTGCGAAAGCTGGTTGGGCTGGCCCAGCCGCGGCATAGTGACGATCAGCTTCGCGCACGCAACGTTTGGCGCCTGTTTTGTCGCTGTGCTGGTGCGTGCTCAGCTGGCCGGGTTTGACCGCGCCCTCGAAGAGGCCGCGCTCGACCTCGGCGCGCGGCCGTGGACCGTGCTGATGCGGATCACTCTGCCTGGCATCAGCCCGGCTCTAATTTCCGGTTGGCTGCTCGCATTCACCTTGTCGCTCGACGATCTGGTCATTGCCAGTTTCGTCACCGGCCCATCGGCAACGACTTTGCCAATGGCAGTATTTTCGAGCGTCCGCCTCGGTGTCAGCCCCGAAGTCAACGCGCTCGCTACCTTGTTCCTTGCCGCAGTATCTCTGTTGGTAACACTCGCCGCCTGGCTTATGGCACAGGCCGAGCGCCGACGGCAGACTATTTAGCATGACAGAGACACTTACCGTACGGGCGCTGCTGCTCGGTGAGCGGCTGGAGACGCGTGGCCTCGAACGCGACGACACTCTGGCTACGAATCCCTTCACCCTACGCGTCGGGCGCCGCGGCACCGCTTTTCTCTTCCGCTACGGGGTTGCTGTCTTCGCCCGGCTGTCAGCCATCGAGGAAGACGAAGTGCTGCGCTCATTGCGGGCACGGGTTCACGACCCGCTCGAAACCCCGGAGACCGACCAAGTGCAAGTGCGGGTCAATCGGAGCGGGGAAGACCAAATCGAACCGTCGGGCGCCGTCGTCATCGAAGCAGCCTCGCTCGAACGGCTGCAGATAATTGCCAATGTATTGTCGAAGAGCCTGGTGCTCGGGCACTCGGAAGCGCGCATCGCAGGGGTCTTCGACCGCATCGAGCCGCTCGCGGTGGGGTTGCAGCGCAAGGGCCGTCCGGGCGCCCAGGCGAGAGAGCTGTTGCGGCAAATCGGCGACGTTCTATTGACCCAGCACCGCATGGTGGGACGCGTCGAGGTCGAGGAAAAACCCGATGTTCTCTGGGACCACCCGGAGCTGGAGCGGCTTTACGCCCGGCTCGAGGACGAGTACGAACTCGTCGAGCGCAGCCGCGCCATGGAACGAAAGCTCGCGCTGATCAGCGAGACCGCTGGAACCCTCATCGAACTTGTTCACAACCAGCGCAGCCTGCGCCTGGAGTGGTACATCATCGGCCTGATCGGCCTCGAATTGCTTCTCAGCCTTTACGGGCTGGTGTGGGCCAGGCTTCCGCTTGGGGCCGGCGGCCACTGAGGCGCCGAGAAGCTCTGCTCCTCCTCGGCCTTCAGCTACCGCCCGGGATTACTTCGCCACCATCGCCATGTGTTCTGCGTACATTTCGGGGAGGACGGTGTCGCGCCAGGTCATTTCGCGCGGAAAGATTCTCTCGATCGCGCGCGCCGAATAGTAGCTGGTGTCGATACCCGGCGGGTCGCCGCCCTCCTGCACCGTCTTGACCGCCTGGAGCAAGAGGCGCCGCGTCGCGATGATCGCGCGGTCGGCGGGGCCGAGATGCTCCTTCGAGCGGTCGACGATCGGTCCCATCCCCTCCTGTAATGCGCGGTCCTGGGTGTTGATGCCGTCGATGCCAGTGAAGGTCTCGTATTTCTGCACCTGACGGTCGATCATCCAATCGTTGCGCTTGTTGCGATAAGAGCGGAACTCGCCCGACTGCTCAACATAATCGGGGCCGTTGCCATTGCCGCGCTCCATGCGGTCCTCCTCGCTCAGCCCCTCTTCGCCATAGCTGTACATCCAGTTGTAGACCATGCAGTTCTTGTCGTCGATCGGCACCCAGATGTGGCCGGCGATGTTGGTCCGATCGCCGCCGCCCATCGCGCGGCCCAGCTGCTGCGGGCGGATCTGCGTGAAGGGCATGACGAAATGGTAAGACCGCACATAGGTCTTGTCTTCGTCGAGCGGGCGTATGCCGACATATCGATAGCCGTAATCGGTAACATCGACCTCGAGCGTCGGCGCCTTGCCGCGGACAAACGGTCCCCGCACCGGGATGCCGGGGCGTTTGGTGTTCGCCGTGATCGCGCGATGCAGGATCGGCGCGTGCGAGGTGTCGATGCCGCCTTCGAGCGCCTGTAGCCAGTTGCACTCCTCCCATACCTTCGAGCAGTGCCGGTGGGTTTCCGGCACCTGCGTCCATTCGAAGGCCGGCGGCGCCGGCATCTTGTCGCGCGGCCCCATATAGGCCCAGATCACCCCGCCCATCTCGGTCGTCGGATAGGCCGTCAGGCGGACCTTGTGGCAGAACGGCTCCGCCTCGTTCATCTGCTCGAGGCAATTGCCGTCGACGTCGAATTTCCAGCCGTGATAGACGCAGCGCAAGCCGGATTCCTCGTTGCGCCCAAACCACAACGAGGCGCGGCGATGCGGGCAAAACTCGTCGACAAGCCCGACCCGGCCGCGGCTGTCGCGAAACCCAACGAGCTTCTCGCCGAGGAGCTGCGCGCGCACCGGCGGGCAGTCGGGCTCCGGCAATTCGCGCGACAGAAGGGCCGGGATCCAATATCGCCGCAACACGTTGCCCATCGGCGCGCCCGGTCCCACCCTCGTTACCAGCTCGTTCTCTTCGCGTGTCAGCATCGGTGGTTCCCTTCTTCAAAGCTTCCGTCAACCTTCCGTCAAATCGCGATAATCGGCTTATTAAGCGTCGAGGACAAGAGAGAGCCGATACCGGGGCGTGTGCGTTTCCTCGTTTTCTGATACGAAGAAGCAAACCAAGCGGAACAGAGGACGGCGAAGTGATCTTGCGGCCCGGCACGCCCGAAGATGTAAGCGCCTGTGGCGTGGTCTGCTTTGAGGCTTTCAAAGCAATCGCCACCGAACACAATTTTCCATGGGACTTCCCGTCCACGGAGGTCGCCACGGGCCTGATGAAGACGCTGCTGGCGCACCCCGGGTTCTACTCGGTCGTCGCCGAGCACAATGGTAAAGTGGTGGGCAGCAACTTTCTCGACGAACGCAGCCCGATTGCTGGCATCGGCCCGATTACCGTCGATCCCGCCTCACAAAATCAGACGATCGGGCGGCAGCTGATGCTCGATGTCATCGAGCGCTGCTCCGGGCGCGGCGTGCCTGGGGTGCGGCTCCTGCAATCCGCCTACCACAATCGCTCTCTGTGCCTCTATACAAAGCTCGGCTTCGAAACACGCGAGACCGTGTCGAAACTTAACGGCGCGCCGGTGGGCATCAGCTTGCCGGGTTATGCTGTGCGGCCCGCAGTCAAGGCGGATCTGCCAGCTTGCAACGCGCTGTGCCAGCGCGTTCACGGGCATCACCGAGGTGGCGAACTCGAAGATGCGATCGACCAGGGTTCAGCGCGGGTCGTCGAGCATTTGGGTGCGATCAGCGCTTATTGCACCGACATTGCCTTCTTCGCTCATGCCGTCGCGGAGACCAATCATGGCATGAAGGCCTTAATCGGG
>Ga0306920_100011255_pt1 | contig 12064 bp, 9 predicted proteins | sample flu12Cox44000170_FD_204666 | JGI IMG/M metagenome (GOLD analysis project Ga0306920, IMG submission 204666) | Lab enrichment of tropical soil microbial communities from Luquillo Experimental Forest, Puerto Rico - flux4day.12C.oxic.44.000.170 (v2)... | ecosystem: Environmental > Terrestrial >...
CACGGTAATTGTTCCCGAACCACGCCTTGGCGAACGCCTCCGAGGAAGTGGCGTAGCCGAGCCTGACATCCTGGGCGCGGCAGCACGCGGAGATCTGGCCGTCAAGGCCAATTTCGACATAGTGATCCGGAGCGACGCAGATGGTCGCTGAATCGGCGTTGTCCATTGTCGGATCACGCGGCGCCATCATAGCCGAAATAAGCGTCGCAAAGCGGTGCTTGACCGGGTCGGCAAATATGGTCCGTCGCGGCCATTTGAGCCGGGATACGTAGTCCCCATCCACGGTGATCTTGAGTGGATAGCCCCGAGCCGCTGCCCAATCGGTCAGTCGGCCCGACAGGTCGCGCATATCATCTACACTGGGTGCTTCTTCGAACGAATTATGAATGGGGATGTAGCGATGAAAAGCAACCTCGTCGACGTCATGATCGTGCGCCCACTGCACGATCGCGAGCGCGTCGCCGACCGTGCGCCGAGTCACCGTCGGATAGATGCCGACTGACAGGCTCGCGGGGTCGCGCTGACGCAGAAATTTCTCCAGCCCTGGCGCGGCCCTGACCCACATCCCGCCGCGGCGCACCTCGTCGAAGCGTGAGCCCACAGCGTCGAGCGACAACATGACCGTGCCGGATTGCTGGCGCAGCAGGTCGATCACCCGATCGCTGAACAGCGTCCCATTAGTCTGGACCTTGAGATCGCAGCGATACTGTGCAATGACCTCCAGCACCCGCTCGATCTGCGGGTGCAGCAAGGGATCGCCCTGGCTGTTCAGCTCGACCTCCGCCACCACTGGGAACAATGTCCGGGCGACTGCCTCGAACCGGCCGATGTCCATATGCCGGCGCAGCACACCGGTTTCATCGAGGTATTTCTGGCTGCCACAGATCTCACAGCGCAGGTTGCATTTGTTGGTCAAACCGAGACTGCAGTAGATCGGTGGCGGGATCTCATCTCCTCCCTGCGCCCGGAACATGGCCGCCTCGGGATGCAGGTCCCAAAGAGGGGTCAGGGCCGTGAGGAAGGCGCGCTTCCACGTCGCCGAATCGAGCGGTAAAATCGACTTTGTAGCAACGGCCGCTGACATTCGGATCCGAGTCAGCAACAGAACACGTTCTACTGTCGCTTTGCCTCGGTGCAGATGCCGCAGCATGGTTAGCCCTCCTACGACGGGCTGGCCGCTGCGCCGAGCAGATCGGCATCGCGGCAACCGCTTCCGTTGATCGCCGGCCGACGCAAATTGTAAGCCTGCACTGTTTCGGCTATCATACGCGGTAGACCGAAACGCGCCTGGATCAATTCGGGGCCGGCGGTTTGCGCTTGCGCCCGGGCGCCGGGATCCCCGAGCAGCCAGCTGACGTGACGAGCCAGCTGATCGGCATCGGGCGGATCGACGATCCAGCCGCTGATCCCGAGCTCTAGCGCTTCCGCTACTCCGCCCGCTTTGGTAGCGATTACTGGTGTCCCGGCCCATTGCGCTTCCAACACCACGTTGGGGACGCCCTCGCCGTAGGACGTCAGCAGGAACACATCGAGAGACCACATTACCGGCAGCACGTCGTCTACGATGCCCGGCAGCACCAAGCGGTGGGCGAGACCAAGACGCTGTGCCGCCTTTGCGATCTCTCGCTCAAGGATACCCTGACCGAACAGCACGAACCAGGCGTCGGGGTTGGAGTGGAGCACACGAGACGCAACCTCGAGCCAAAGCAGCGGCCGCTTTTCGGGATAAAACCGGAATATGCCGCCGACCAGAGGCGCGCCCTCCGGGATTCCCAGCCGGCTTCTGACCGCCCGAGCGGCGACGTTATCGATCGATCTCATGTCGAGACCGTTGTAAATCACCCTTATACGATCCGGCGCCAGCCCCAGCCATTCGACATAGCTATCGGCGCCAGCCCGGCTGTTGTTCAAAAACACCACATTCGGCAACGCGCACAGCGATGCGTACACGGGATCCATGTAAGGCTGATAGAGCGCGAAATTGGTTGGATTGACGTTACGGCCGGACAACACGATGCGCGGCACGCCCGCCAGTGCTGCCGCCAAGCCCGCCCGCGTGTTGCTCCAGTCGAGCCAGGCATGCACCACCTCCGGACGCAGCCGAATCAGCTCCCGATACAGATTGGCGACATCCAACAGGAAACCCTCCGGAAGGCTCGCCCGGCGTTTCGCCAGGGCCGCGGGTTCACTCACCATGGCGCGACTCAATGCGTATCGTTCGATCATGCGTGCCGGAACGCCAGCGCGCTGCAATAATGGCAGGTAGAAATCATAGTGTGCCGGATGATTCCCAATCAGCGTGTCGCAGATCAGCTCGACCTCTGCAATCTCCGCTGACTGTGCTAACCCGCGCGCCGTATAAGCGACCTGCCGCTCGGCGCCTCCGGGCGAGAGATTGCCGCATACCAGAACCACCCGACCCGGCACGAAATCGCTGCGCCGTGCGTTGGTTGCGTCAGCGATCATCACATTCAGCATCGCCGGGTCCAGCGGGGCAGCGGCGCGTTTGCCTGCGGCCATTCGCGGTACCAGCCAGGAGATGGCTCGTCGGAACGAGGGCGCCGAAAAGAGACGCGTCGCAAGCGATGCGCCGGGCTGCAAGGCTCCCAGCTTATGCCTCGCATCAAGCGGCATATCGACCCACTCGCGCCCGCATCGAACCGTCAACGTGAGCACTTGCCGACGCAGCGCCTCGCGCAACATCGCCAATGTGATCAGCCGCCATGAGCCAATGAAGTAGACGTGTACGGCACCCGGCGGCAACGCCCACAGGCCGGGGTCCCAGTAGCCGCCAATATTGGCGCTGGGGAGCTGCTGCTGTAACCGACGCAGCTCGACTGGGTTGTGCTTGCTGACAAAGCCGTTGATCACTTTTTCGCGGGTGAGCCGTTTGACATCAGCCGCAGTCAGCGTAAACGAGGCGGCCAGACATATCGGTGCCCGGCCCACCCGGCGCGCATGTGCGAGGGCCGACACGATCAGTTCGTCGGGATCCGAGTCCAGACTCGGCGACATCGCGTACCACAGCCGTCCCACCGGCTTGCGTAACGATTTCAAGGCACCGTTCGCCATGCGAAGAAGATCTAACACGCCAACGCTCAGGCCGCGAGCGCGGGGCGCGAAAGCGCCTGGTCGGTCGGTTGGTCTACCCACATCTGGAACCACAGCTCCAGCATCAGCAGGGCCCACAGCCTGGTGTCGTGCTGTACGCGGTTGGATCCGTGCTCAGCTAGAAGCCGCTCGACATATGCCTTCTGGAAAATGCCACGGGCGGATGCCGCCGGAGATAGCAGCACATCGTGCGCCATCTCGCACAGCTCTTGGCGTAGCCAGTCCCCGACAGGGCAGCCGAACCCCATTTTCTTGCGATAGAGCACTTCGTGGGGAAGGTAGGGCTCCATCGCCCGCTTGAAGATCGCCTTGGTTTCTCCGCCCGCCATTTTCATCCCGTAAGGCAGGCCCGCCGCCCACTCCATGAGCACATGGTCGAGCAGCGGCGACCGGGTCTCCAAGGCATGCGCCATGCTGGCCACGTCAACCTTTACCATCAGGTCGTCGGGCAGATAGGTGTGGATGTCGGCCCAGTTGGCGCCGGTCACTAAATTCGGCGCCTGGCCGAAATAGCGGTCGAGCTTGTCTAGTGCGGAGCCGTTGAGAAAGCTAGCCATCGCCTCGGCGTAGCCTTCCCGCTTCTGGTAATCCATGAAATAGGTGATCATAAAGGCATAGCGCTGGCTCGGCCGCGTTTCGGCGCTGCTCAGCAGGCCGGCCAGCGCATTCAAGCGGCGCTCGTAGCGGGCTTTGAGCGGTGCCGGCAGACGCGAGAGCGATGCGCCCGCAATGCGGCGCAGCGATTGCGGCACGACATCAAGTCGCGACAGGGCACGGCAGGCTGAATAACGCGGGTAGCCGAGAAAGGCTTCGTCGCCGCCATCCCCGTTGAGCGCGACAGTAACCTTCTGTCGCGCGAGTTGAGAGACGTAATAAGTCGGGACCATAGACGGGTCGGCAAACGGCTCGCCGTAGTGCCAGACCAGCCGCGGGATCACCGCGGCAGCATCGGGTTCCACAATAAATTCCTGATGGTCGGTCTCGTAGCGCTCGGCGACCATTCGGGCATACCGGGTCTCGTCGAACGCGAGGTTCTTGAAACCGATTGAAAAGGTCTTTACCGGCGCCGCTCCGAGCCGCGACATCAAGGCGACGATCGCCGACGAATCGACACCACCAGACAAAAAGGCGCCCAGCGGCACATCGGAAATCAGCCTCAGACGAACCGCCTCGGTGAGCCGCTCGACCAGCTCGCCGGTGACATCACGGGCGGCGAGGCGGCGCGTGGGCGCATCGGGACGCGGCAGCTGCCAGTAGCGCGTCGCCTCGCCGATGGTGGCGCCGTCACTATTACCGGCGTCGACGACCATCAGATGGGCCGCCGGCAACTTGCGAATCGCGGCAAAGGCGGTGCGCGGTGCCGGCACGTATTGGAGGCTCAAATAATCGTCGATCGCAACCAGATCCGGGGATCGATCGATCCCCGGCCAAGCCAGAATCGCCTTGATCTCTGAGCCGAATATCAGCGCACTACCGGCTCGACACCAATACAGCGGCTTCTTGCCAAACCGATCACGGACCAACAACAGTCGCCGCTCCGCCCGATCCCACAGCGCAATTGCGAACATCCCGCGCAGCCGGTCGACGACCCCCAGTCCCCAGGCGGCGTAGCCGTGCACCAGCACCTCGGTGTCGGATCGGCTACGAAAGACATGGCCAAGACCTTCGAGCTCGCGCCGCAGGTCCATGAAATTATATATTTCGCCGTTGTAGCTGACCCAGATCCGCCCCTCCGGGCTGCTCATCGGCTGATGACCGGCCGGGGAAAGATCGATAATCGACAGTCGCGCATGGGCCAGGCCGCAGACGCCGTCCGACCAAACTCCTTCGTCATCGGGTCCGCGGTGCCGGACGGTACCGATCATTGCCCGCAGCCGCGTCGTATGATCAAACCCGAGACCACCCGGTTTCAGCTGCACGAAACCAGCTATGCCGCACATACTAGTACATCCGAAAGTTGACGACAGCTCGTCGACGGCCTCAGCATACGCCGCTCTGAAGTTCGTGGCGCACCCGCCGGGCGACCACTTGCAACAGCGAACTCTCTGTCGCAGAGATCATCGTCTTCAGCTCGAAATTCTCTACGACCCGATTCCGAGCAGCGGGATTACGTGAATGACTTTCGCGGATCGGTTTCCCAAGGTCAAGTATGGCTCGCGCTAGCTCACGGGGGGCTCGCGGTGGCACCACCCGCCCGGTCGTGCCGACCAGATCGGCGGCATCGCCAACCGATGTGACGACGCAAGACAGGCCGCAGGCCATCGCTTCGCCGACTACGTTAGGAAAGCCTTCGCCGAACGCCGAGGGCAGGCACAGGATATCGGCGGCATGATAGATTTCGTTGACTTGGCGACGCGCAGCAACCCAGATTACACGATCGGCGATACCCAGTGCGGTCGCCCTTGCTCTCAAGCAGGCGATGACAGGCGGAGATCCGTCGCCGACGATCAGCCCGACGATACGCGGCTCGGTTGACGCCGTTATCGCGAGCGCCTCCAGGAACGCCGGATGATCCTTCATCGGATCGAGCCTCGCCACAACCGCGATGACAAGCGCCGCTGGCGAACAACCAAGCGCCGTCCGCGCGGCAACGCGCTGTTCCGGGGTCGCCGGGCGAAACTGGTCGGTATCGATGCCGTTGACGATCGTCGTTACTCGAGGTGCCCCGAATGCGGGACCGCGAGCCCATGCCGCGCCGCACCGCGAATTGGCAATCACCAGATCCGGCAGGTGGCTCGCCCACCGCTCGAGACGAATCGAGGTGCGTTCGAGCCAATCATAGCGCGTCACATCCAATGGAGTGCCCCGCACGCCCCAGACCAGCGCCGCACGGCGACAGAACGCGGCTCGAAACAGCGCAGCCAGCAGGTTTGGCACCGGGAGGAAGCTGTAGATGACGTCGGGTCGCCGAGCTGCCGCGGCACGCATCAAACGCCAGCAAAACCCGACGACGTCCCAGCGGCCCCGTTTGGCGGCGACAAACCACTCTGGATTCCCGCTCGCTAACAAGTCCGCAAATGCCCCATCCGGGTAGAATGTCGCGACGCTTACTTGATGACCGCGACGCGCCAGCCCTTGTGCCAGATAGACGAGCTGCCGCTCGGTCCCGCCGAACCCCAGCGCGCGCACCATCAGCAGGATCTTCAAGCGCGTTGTCACCCGCCGCGTCGGCGGCCGTATAGACCCCGAAACCGGCAACTGTAGATGGACATGATGGGTCGATGCTTGCATAAGACCGGCTGACCTTACGCAGCCGGCCCTCGCGGTCAAGCATGCTATCGACAGTCTCGAAATGCTTACCCCTTCTTGAACGGCGCGGCATTTAGTGACCTTCTGTCACTGATGCGCCGCCGTCACGAGTTGGTGTCGGAAATATCCGTCGGGAAATGCTTGAGCGCCGCAGCCGGCAGATCTTTGGATCATGGGAGCGCTCGGAATTCCTTTGCCAACGATGGGGATCTACGCTTTCGCTTTTCTGATTTCGTTCCAAGGACAACTGCGCGGCAGCTCGTTCACTATGCCGTGTTCGTCCTGGCCAGGATTGGCTCCTTGGATCGCGGTCGAGGCGCCGCTCGGTCGCGGGCTCTTCGCGGAGCAAGCGCCTTTCTGATGGTTAACGAGTCGTCGCCACGGTGACGACTGGCGGCCCCCTTTGTTTCAATTCCTTCGCCGGGCTATTTGCGCCTGGGGTGATGGATGGGCTCTATTGGGCACCCGGTAGCTTGGCCTGCAGTCAAGCGGAGATAGTGACCAAGCCTGCCGATTTCCCGGATCTTGTCAGTTTCCCCGAAAGCTGCATCCCCAAGCGCTGTTAGCAAGCTCTCCCCAGTGCGCTTCTGTTTCGTCCATTTCGATGTTGATCTGTTCCGGCTCGACTCACGATTGGCTTGAATTTTCTACCCGCAGATGCTGGCCGGCCGGCTGGTCGTGTGCGATGATCACCGCTTCGAGACCCGCCTTGGGGAGCGACATGCGATTGGATACGTTCTTGGCTGAACGGCCAGAATCGATCGTGCATCTGCCGACCGGCCGAGGGTTCATCCTGATCGAGCAGAAACGGTCGGCTGGGCTCGGGAACGCCTGAGGTACTGATGTCGATCGTCATCGGCCACGCTTCCGAGGTCAGGGAAGGAATCCGATTCGAGTTTGGCAAGAATTGGCGGCGTTTTCTCGGCGCTTTGACCGACGAGCGCATCGCGATCGCCGAACAGTCGCTGGTCGAGTACCTCCAACAGCCGCGGCTCGACGGTCTGCGCTTTCTTGACGTTGGCAGCGGCAGCGGGCTGCTCAGCCTCGCCGCCCGTCGGCTCGGCGCCAGCGTTACCTCGTTCGACTATGACCCGCAGTCCGTAGCCTGTACCGCAGAACTGCGTCGCCGCTATTTCCCCGGCGACCCGTGCTGGAAGATACTGCAGGGCTCGGTGCTGGACCGCGATTTCCTTGCCCAGCTAGAACCTGCCGATATCGTCTATTCCTGGGGCGTGCTCCACCATACCGGTGCGATGATGGCAGCTTTCGCCAATGTCGAGTCGCTCGTCCCGATTGGCGGCAGGCTATTCATCGCGATCTACAACGACCTCGGCATCGTCACCGATAGATGGTGGCAGATCAAACAGCGCTACAATAAGTTGCCGGGCCCGCTCAGGCGGTCCTACGCGCTTGGCATCATCGGCGCATGCGAAATGCGCATTTTAGTTGGACACCTGCGACAGCGCGACCTGCGCGGCTACCTGCGAACCTGGCCCGACTATCAACGAAGTAGTGTGCGCGGCATGAGCCGATGGCATGACTGGATCGATTGGATCGGCGGGTTTCCCTATGAGCGGGCGACGGTTGAGACGATCGTGGACATCTTTGCCGCGAACGGCTTCCGCTTGACCAAGCTCGTGGATCGGCGTTCGGGCTATGGGTGCAACGAGTTCGTATTCCTCCGTGAGGCGCCAAGGAACACCTGCATCGACCAGGCGATTCCCGGGAGCCGGCTGCTCGCTCGCCGGTTTGGCATCGCTTTATCGGAGCCGCAGCCTGAGACGAATGGCGGATTGACGGGACGTATCGGCCGTGATCCACAGCAAGGGCCAGGCGGGCGATGGATAGCGCTACAAGAGGAACGCTTGCTCGGTGAGATCGCCCCGCCCGACACCGAGGGTACCGTGCGCATGCCGCCCGAGATCGTAGCGGCTCGGCGGGGCCCGGGCCCGTTACGACTCGTTGCGGGTCGCCTCGAGGCTGTGAGCGGCCCCTTTTCCCGTCAGTCCGGCCACATGTGGCAGATATCTGCGCCTCAGCTCTGCCGGCTGGCGGACAACACCCATGCTCCGGCTGGGCAGCACCGGTCGCCGGTTTTCGTTTTCGAGGATGATCGACAGCTCGCTTTCCCGCACAGCCCTCACGATGATATCCGAAGGCGAGGATGCGGTCGGTTCTCCCACTGGGGCGACCGTATCTATTTCTCGACCTCGGACGGGTCGGACCCTAACCGGAATGGCCGCCTCTATAGGCTGATTTACCCGCAAAGCGCGATGCAGTTGATCGCAACAGCATGATCGAGCGCTTGATCTGGACGCCGGAACGGATCACCACTTTTGGAGCGGCTTGTCGCAAACCCGGCTGCTCGAGCTCGCTTTAGCAAGCTGGCCGGACCATACCTGTTTATGCTGGTCGGGCAGTATTTGTCGGAGAGCAAACGGCACCTCGACTTCGGAGCAGGAGACGGCAATTTCGTTCGCCTTCTTGTAGATCACGGCATGCCGACCGCGGCCTTTGAGCCGTCACCTGCACGCTGAGCCGTAATCGCCGATCGGTTAGGAGGGGCATCCGGGTTTCTCGGGTATATGGACGCGGGGCTATCGGGGAAGCCCACTCGATGTCATCTGCATGTTCGAGCGAATCGAGCACATCCCAGACGATAAGCTCGCCGAGACGTTTGCTCTGATCCAGCTACTACCGGCACCCAACGGCTGCCTGATAATCACCACCCCAAACAACGAGGATCGCGATCTCGCTTCCGCCGTCGATCCTCGTGGGCAGGTCCTGTTGCATCGCTGGAGGCATCTGCGCAGCCTCACATCGGAATCCCTCTCAGACCTTCTTGAACGCTTCGGCTTTTCTCTCATCGTGACTCACGACATCGAAATCAACGACCGCATATTCGGAGCGCGGGAGGGCGGGCCTGCATCGCGACCGGAGTTTGCGAACCTTTTCAACACCTATCGGCCGATGATAATCGGCAATCGCGAAAGTCTGTTCGGCATTGCCGCACGCAATGAAGTTGCAGCCGCTATCCGGGCCGGTTTCGGTTTTGTCGACGATTGGTCAAAGGCCCCTCTCGTGATCGGCGCATCGACCACCCGCCAATTGCCTCAATGTCCGATGTCGAGCCGTAAAGCCGATTTGAGCCTGCCGGTGCCCCAAAGTGAATCTGCCGGTAACCCCCGTATCCTCACTCTTGATTCCGAAGCGATGCGACACTGAGACGGGAACTGCTGGAGAATTGAACTCGATGGCATAGCCTTTGGCGATACCCAGAAACAGCCATTTACCTCGATGTTGGAACCTTACGAGGATTATCTCCCCCCTGGGACCGCGGCACGCGCTGCACGACAGTATTCGCAAGTATTGGCATGGGCGATTCCCCCATTGGGGTTCGACCCCTTTTCCTTTCCTCGTCCGATAAAAAGCGATCCGATGCGCAACGATCGTCTATATGCCGTAGCCCTACCAAATTCCTCGAGATCAACCACACAGCGCCGCTCAGACGAATTGTTGAATGGGTGGAAGCGGTGGTGATTAGGGTGCAGGATTGCAGAATGCGATCGTCTGCACCGCGCGGATCACCAAACGGTCCGACGGTGCATGCCGCAGCATTCCGATGTTCTGTCGGAGGTCTGCGAGCTGGTCGGGTGACTGAGTTGGGCACCGTGCGGCCACAATGCTTCAAGGCGGCAAGAATGTCGCGAGCCATTCACTGCCGCTGATGGAATCGGGGAGATCCTGGTTCACATCGGCCAGCGTTTCGACCCAGGCATGTCCCAGATCCTCTTCGAGGAGCTCGCGCTCGCGAAAGCCGCGCGCCAATCTGGGCATCAATGGCGGCAGTCACTTCGAGATGACCGGCAGAATGAGCGTCGCGCGCGAACAGCTCATCGTCGGGGAGCGGCCGGATCCGGTGATCGTGCCGAGCGATGTGACATCGACCCTCGCCGGTGCACTGGCCGCGGCAAAGCTACACATCCCGGCCGCTCACCTCGTGCCGGATCACGTTCTAGCAACAGGCGCATGCCAGAGGAGATCAACCAGGGTGCTGACTGATCACATCAGCGCCCTTGTTACTGTGCCCCATCGAGGCGGCAGTCGGAAATCTGCGTCCCGAGGGTATCGGCGTGGCGCCCATGACATCGGTGGCGTGATCTGTGACGCCACGCCGCCGCTGCTGCTCGGTGCTCGTAAACGCTTGACCTTTGGGGCAGAGCGGTCTTTCGCGGCCGCGAACGTTCACCGCGTTGAAAGCTCCGAGGTATTCGTCTTTTTTTAGGGGACAGGCGCCAGACCGCATCGTGGTGCCACCGACCGATTTCGGAGCGACGCCAGCGGATTGAGCAATAGAATCTCGATCGCGCCGGCATCATGAACGGCGATCGAGTTAGCTATCTCGACATGCGTCGGCTATTGCAAAGTCGAGCTAGTGTGTTCGCGTCCGGCAGATTGCAAAAAGGAGCCTATCTCCACCGAGCTCCGTGCGTAACGTTGCGCCTCGAAACCAGTGGGTGGAAACGGTCGAAGCGGACTGGCCATAGGCTGTGGCAAGCGTCGGAATATGCCGCGCGGCGCGATACCGATGCCTTCGGCAACGGGCCGCGCCGCGGCGAAAGCGGTGACCTTTCTAGTTGATACCCTCAAATGTCAGCCGAGAACGTACCTGAAGCGTCGTCCCGACGTCCGATGATGGTGAATATGGATGCTGCCAGCATGACCCACGGCTCTAATTCTGCTCACGTTGCTCGATCATTTCTCGATAGAATAGGTGACCGGAATAGCGGCGAAGGTCAGAGTGATCCAAGTTACCAAGCCGCGCTTCAAATCGGGCCATCGAGCCGGACGGGTCGATGCGCCCGCCGAGACCGAAACTTGTCGCCCGGCACCACAGCGGTGGCCGGGCATTGAAGCAACCCCCGACTGGCGATAGGCAGGAAAGCCGGGTTCGAACCGTTAGGCTCAGGCTCGACCTGACGGTTTCTCTGCCACAATTCCGGCGGTTAATCCGAAGCGAGTGCCCGTGCCAGTTGACTCAAGGCTTCCTGGTGTCGTTCGTTCGGGATCTGGGCGAAGTTACGGGCGAGTTCGAGACACATCCGTTCGCGAGGGCTTATCCCGCGCTCGCTTCCTTGTTCGAGGCCGTCGAAAAAGTAGCTGACGGGAACGCCAAGCACTTGGGCTACTTCAAACAAGCGGCCGGCGGAGACGCGATTGATGCCGCGCTCGTATTTGTGCGCCTGCTGATAGGTGACACCAATCAAATCAGCCAGCTGCTGTTGCGTCAGACCGAGCATAATGCGTCGCTCGCGAATGCGCGCCCCGACGTGGCGATCGATATCTTGGGTTCGGCTCGTCGATCGACGCACCGATACGGCGGCGCGCGACGACGCGTCGGCCTCAGAGCTGGTGGTCGATCGGGATCCATCGGCCCGGTATGCCATGATGATCTGCTCCTGCTCTTTCATCCTGCTTTGCTCTCTTGCCGCTCTTTCGAGCTGAACCTCAAAGGAGAGGAGGTGCCCCCGGCAAACCCGTTATCGCTAGATCCACGGGCGCTGTTCAACCGGCTGGTGTCCACGGATTGAACGGTTGCCATGTGTCAAAACTTAGGCAGGATCGCAGCTGCTAGGGGGAGCAACGCTGTTCACACCTGCGTGCTGCGCATGGCCCACGCGTTGACAGCCTGCCCGTGCTGATG
>Ga0306920_100011256_pt1 | contig 12064 bp, 9 predicted proteins | sample flu12Cox44000170_FD_204666 | JGI IMG/M metagenome (GOLD analysis project Ga0306920, IMG submission 204666) | Lab enrichment of tropical soil microbial communities from Luquillo Experimental Forest, Puerto Rico - flux4day.12C.oxic.44.000.170 (v2)... | ecosystem: Environmental > Terrestrial >...
ATGAACGACCCCGAAGTCTACGCACAGTTCCTGGCAAATCTGCCGGTGGGGCGATGGGGCAAGGTAGAGGAGATTGGTGCGCTTGCCTGCTATCTGTGCTCGGACGCCGCGGCTTTCATTACGGGTACCGACATCTTGATTGACGGAGGGTGGACGGCGAGATAGCAGCCGACAAGGAAAGAATGGCACAGGCGGCTGCACAACAATCCGGAATCCCGTCGTCGGGTCAGCGGATGCACCTATGGCGGCGGCTGGTAATCGACCAGAGTATCGACGGGTTTGTGAGCAGCCCACGCGATGCCGCGCAGCAGCATTTGTTGAATCTGGTAGTTGGCGAAATTGGCGTACTCGTGTCCCTGCATCCATACGAATGCGCGTGCGGGCTGTCCGCCGGCCGGCGTATGTTCAAAGGTCCAGATCTGGGGCACTACCTCACCTTTGTGCTCACTCGCGCTTGCAGTAGGGGTATGACTGTTGTAGCGAGCACGTGAACGCCGGGGTCGGGAGCCCAGGTCATTTTGTAGAAGGCCTCGTCGAAGATCGTGAAATTCGACATGCCCTTGATGATGGGGTCGGAAGGATCAACCACTGTGTAGGTGATTGGGGCTCCGAGAGTATAGTTGATCTCGCCGTGTTTTTTGGCGCCACCGACCAACACGGCGAAGTAGGCTGGATCGGGTCCGCATAGCGAATCGTGCAAGCTGACCATTCCCCCGCCTCGTTTGACATAGTCTTCGAGTGCCGACTTCTCTCTTTCGCTCAGGTACGCGGCGTCGCCTTTATAGATGATGACGACGTCAGTATGCTCGAGGTCGGCGGGGGAAGGAGCGTGCAACGCGCCGTCAACTACCGCGCCGTGGTCTGTGAGGATCTTGCTCCAATCAGCGAGGAACTGAGGGTAATCGTGTTGGCCGGCAAAGTGGGATTTGAGCCCGGCCCAGATGTAAATGTGCATGCCATTCGGATTCTGGCCCCATGGTCGAGGCGCCTGGATTTGCGGCGAACTGGCAACCTGTCCGCTGACTCGATGCGCCAGCAACACGGCGACGGTAAACAAGAGTACAGCGTGCCTGAGGGAGACGCGATGCGCCATGGTCCTCAGCCAAACCACGGGGCGCTGCACGCTCGATTGAGCTGTCAAAATTGCTTTCTCCAATTTCTGGTTCATCGCAACATTTGAATCGAGAACCACGGATACAAGATTCCGAGAAGATGTGTCAATCGGGGCGTTCGTTTTCCGCCCAGGTACATTCTTCACTATGCGGTAGACACTATCTGTCTCTGGGGCGGCTGAGCAATGGTAAAACTGCCATTGGATCGCAAAAGCGTATTAAGATCGCGGTTCATGGTGAGCATGGGAATGGTTCTGCGGACTCGATGGACGGTAAGGAATTTGCTGATCGCGTGGCTTTTCCTGCTGAGCGCAATCGCCTTCCTCGATCGGACGAATATTTCGATTGCCGGTGCGTTTCTGCGAGATGAACTGAGGATCAATGATCTTCAGTTGGGCTGGGTTTTCAGTGCATTTTTGCTGGGGTATGCCGCATTTCAGGTTGTTGGCGGCTGGATGGCCTGCCGGTATGGACCGCGGCGGGTGCTGGCCGCGGGAGTGCTCTGGTGGGGCCTGTTTTCAGCGCTCACGACAGTCGTCAGCCCTCGGATTGCACAGCCGCTTCTGGTTCTGATTGCCATCAGGTTTTCCCTGGGTGCCGGAGAGGCTGTGATGTATCCCGCGTCGAACCAGTTCGTGGCGCAGTGGATTCCCGTGCCGGAACGCGGCCGAGCGAACGGATGGGTCTTTGCCGGAGTGGGTGCGGGCGCAGGGCTGAGCATCCCCATTCTTACCTGGCTGATCAGCCATTATGGATGGCGCTCCTGTTTCTGGTTCAGCGCGGCGGTAGGAATCGTCGCCGGCCTCGGATGGTATGCAATCGCGCGGGACAGGCCCGAGGAGCATCCGCTCATTACGCCTGAGGAATTGAGCCTGGTCCAGAAGACGCGGTCGAACGAGGACGCGACCTCACGAGGTCGCCCTCTCCCCTGGCGCATCGAGCTCCTGAACAGCAACGTGGCTGCGCTTTCGCTGAGTTACTTCAGCTTCGGTTACGTTGCGTGGATCTTCTTCAGCTGGTTCTTCATTTATATGGCGCAGGTGCGCGGACTCAATCTGAGGGCAAATGCTTTCCTCTCGATGATCCCCTTCCTTGCCATGACGGTGTGTTGCCTAGCGGGCGGAATGTTGAGCGATGCCATCGCGAGGAGGTTTGGAATGCGGGCGGGGCGATGTGGGATTGCGGTGGTCGCGCTCTTGCTGACGGCTGTTTTTCTCATTATTGGCTCGCATGCGAGCAGCGCCTATGCGGCGAGCGTCATTCTCGCGGGCGGGGCAGGCGCTCTCTACTTATCGCAAAGCTCCTTCTGGACCGTCAGCGCGGATATCGCGGGCGAACGCTCCGGGGTGGTTTCAGGCGTGATGAACATGTCGTGCCAGATCGGGGGAGCTGTAACCGCGTCCTTCACGCCGTACCTGGCGAGCCGCTTCGGTTGGAACAGCGCCTTTGTCTTTGCGGCCGTTCTGGCCGCTGCCGGGGGTGCTCTGTGGTTGTTTGTGGACCCAAACCGCCGAAACGCTTCCTCCGAAGCCCTGCCTGACTCCATAGGCGAAAAATATCGCTCTTCGGAGCTACCGAAATCGGCCCATACTTGAATCGAATGGATGAGGAGGTTCGCATGGAGTGGAACTGCTCCCGGAGAGACTTTCTTGGCGCGATGGGAATGGCGGCGGGCGCGTATATTGCGCGGCCGGTGCTGGGGTCGGCGCTGCAGGCTCCGACGAGCCGAGTTGCCATCGGGTTGTGCCCCGAATACGACCGGCAGGTTGCCGAAGTGCTGTCGAAGATGTTCGACCAGCTCGGTGGGCTGGGGCCGCTCGTGCGCGGAAAGACTGTAGCAATCAAGCTCAACCTGACAGGTCCGACCGATATGAAGCTCGGCGCGATGTCGAACCAGTCGACGCATTGGGTGCATCCGCAGGTGATCGGGTCGCTGGTTGCTCTGCTCGGCAAGGCGGGAGCGACGCGCATTCGACTCCTGGAGAGTGCTCCGGTGGGCACGAAGCCGCTGGAGGAATTCATGATCTCGGCCGGTTGGCAGCCGAAGGATTTCGCGAGCGCGGCGAGCAGGGTGGAATTCGAGAACACGAATTTTCTGGGGAGCGGAAAGACGTACGCGCGGTTCATGGTTCCGGGCGGAGGGCTGATGTATGCAGGCTACGATCTGAACCATTCGTACCGAGACACGGATGTCTTTGTTTCGCTGGCAAAGCTGAAGGAGCACAGGACAGCCGGTGTGACGCTCTCGATGAAGAACTGTTTCGGCATCACGCCATGCACGATCTATAGCCAGGAGGCGCCCGAAGATGAGCCGAGCATTGTTCCGGTGGGATTCAGAATGCCGATGCACTCAGGATCGCGCGTCCCGCCGAAGAGCGCGCCGCAGCCGGTGGCTGAATCGAAGGATCCGGGCTTCCGCGTGCCGCGTATAACGGCGGACCTTGTCGCGGCCCGGCCCATACACCTGGCGGTGATCGATGGGATTTACACCATGACCGCAGGCGAGCTGCCTTACCAGGACAAGAAGAAGGAATGGGTGAACAAGGCCGTGCATCCGGGCGTGCTGATCGCGGGAATGAACTGCGTGTGCACGGATGCCGTGGCAACAGCGGTGATGGGATTCGATCCGATGATGGATCGCGGCACTCCACCGTTTGAGAAATGCGACAGTACGCTGCGGCTGGCCGAAGGACTGGGCGTGGGCACGCGCGATCTCAACCGGATCGAGGTGGTTGGGGCGCCGATTGCGAAGGCGAGGTATCGGTTTCCGACGCTGACGCGGTTGACGACGTGAACCGGGGATGCGCCCGTGCGTGGCGACAACGTAGAATTGCGCTTTCTGTGAGTACCAGTGAACTGTGCGCAATCTACGGAGGCGCCAAGAGATGCCGATAGAACGACGTAATTTCCTGAAGTCCTTTGCAATCGTGGGCGGCCTCGCCATGGCTCCGCGCTTCGCTGCCGCTGAAGAGCAAGCCGCGCGCAACACGCGGGCGATGCCGACACCGCGAATCAAAGACATTAGCGTCATCGAATGCGAGCCCGCGGGAGTGCGCTTGACCGTAGTGAAGATCACTACAGATCAGGATGGCCTGTACGGGTACGGCTGCGCGACGTTCACGCAGAGAGCGGATCTTGTTAGGCCGGCAGTCGAGCGATATCTCAAGCCGCTTTTGCTCGGCAAGACTACAGATCGAATCGAAGACATCTGGCAGTCGTGCTACGACAGTTCGTACTGGAAGAACGGCCCGGTGCTGAACAACGCCGTCAGCGGGATCGACCAGGCGCTGTGGGATATCAAAGGACGACAGGCCGGCATGCCCGTATATCAACTGGCAGGAGGGAAATGCCGCGAGGCTGCTGATACTTATGTACATGCAAGCGGAGCGGAATTCGAAGAGGTTGTCGAGAACGCGAAGAAATACATGGCGCAGGGTTGGCGACACGTGCGCGTGCAGGTCGGACTGCCCGGCATGGCTGGATACGGTTCGCAACACAAGCAGGGGGAACGGCCGAAGGCGCTGCATGATAAGCCGCTTTTTGATCGAGCGGCCCAGATGCGGCGCGGCCTGAAGCTGCTTGAGATCAGCCGGAAGGAACTCGGTGATGAGGTCGAGCTGCTCCACGACATGCATGAGCGGCTCACTCCCAACGAGGCGGTGCAGTTCTGCAAAGAAGCCGAACAGTACCGCATGTTTTTTCTCGAGGATCCGCTGTCACCCGAGGACCTAGGGTATTTCCGGCAGATCCGCCAGAATTGCGCGACGCCTATCGCGATGGGAGAGCTTTTCAACAATCCGCATGAATGGCAACCGCTGATCACCGAGCAACTGATCGATTACATCCGCGTGCATGTCTCGCAGGTGGGCGGATTTAGCCCGGCACGCAAGATCGCGATTCTCGCTGAGCAGTTTGGCGTGGATACGGCGTGGCACGGGCCGGGCGATGTGTCGCCCGTAGGTCATATGGCCAATGTGACTCTAGATCTTGTCAGCTATAACTTCGGCATTCAGGAGTATTCGCCGTTCAACGAGCGCACGCAGGCGATCTTTCAGGGCTGCCCTGAGATGCGGGATGGTTATCTATGGGTCAGCGAAAAGCCTGGCTGGGGCATCGAGATCGACGAGAAAGAAGCGGCCAAGGCCCCATTCACCGCGAGCCCGCTCAACGGCGGGTGGGGCGAGATTAGGCTGCGGGATGGCACGGTGATTAAGCAGTAAAACACCGAAGCTAGCGGAGTTGCGGGGTTAGTCGGCCAAGTGAGTGGCTTGTCCAAAAACCTCCTAGCTGAATAATGCGTCATCCCAAGATTGCGCTTCGTCCCACATCGGAGTTGGCTCAAAGTAGCCCGTGCCGGGTTTGAGGTGGCGCTTGAGCTCGTCATCGTTGAGCGCTATGCCCAGGCCGGGCGTGTCGGGAACCTTGATGTAGCCCTTGTTGACGATCGGTTTTTCGATACCGGTCACCAGGTCCTGCCAGAAGGGCACGTCGAGCGAATGATTTTCAAGCGCGAGAAAGTTGCGCGTTGCCGCAGCGCAGTGGACGTTGGCCATGCAACTGATGGGCGTTCCTGCGAAGTGCATTGCCATCGGAATACCATGGCGGAAGGCCATATCGCCGATCCGGTGCGTCTGCAGGATGCCGCCCGAAGTTGCAAGGTCGGGATGGATCTTGTCGACCGCGTGCTCCTTACAGAGCGTCTCGAAGTCTTCGAGCCTGTATATATCCTCACCGGTGAGAGTTGGAGTCGGGCTCTCCTGCGTGATCTCTTTCAGCAGATCGGTGTAATACCAGGGAATCACGTCCTCCATCCACTCCAGGTTGAATTTCTCGTAGGCCTTGCCTAGCCTGATGACCGACTTGACGCCGATGTGACCCAGGTGGTCCATCGAGAGCGGCATGTCATAGCCGATGTTGTCGCGCACCGCCGCCACGTACTCGCAGAGGCGGTCGATGCCTTTGTCGGTGACTTCCGTTGCGATGAAGGGATGAGGCTGGTCGTGCAGTTCCCATTTGTCCATGCCCGCGGGTTGCATCACGGTGCCGGGAATGCCCTCGAGAACGTCGATACCCAGGTCCATCTTCATCCAGGTAAGGCCCATGGCCTTGCGTTCTTTGGCGCGACGCCCATACTCCTGTGGGTCCATTGATTCCGTGGTATCGGCGTAGATGCGAATCGTTTCGCGCCACTTGCCGCCGAGCATCTGGTAGACGGGGATGTTGTAGACCTTGCCGGCGATGTCCCACAGGGCCATCTCTACGGCGCACACGCCGCCGGCCTGGCGTGCGTTGCCGCCGAATTGCGAGATCTTCTGGAAAAGGTAATCAATGCGCAGAGGATTCTCGCCGACGATACGGCTCTTCAACACCATCGCGTATTGCGGTCCCGCGATATCGCGCACCTCGCCGAGGCCATAGACTCCCTGGTTGGTGTCGATGCGGATCAGCACGCACGGACTTGGGCCGGGCTTGACCACCACCGCATAGCGCATGTCGGTGATTCTGAGGCTCGAAGGACTTGATGCCGTGTTGACATTCTTGATTTCCGGCTCGGCCTCCGCCAGATTTCCCACAGCTCCGCCCGCGAGGAGAGCGATTGATGATTTGAGAACGCGACGACGGTTAAGGCGGAGTCTATCTTCATTCGACATTTCGGTGCATTCCTTCGCGGGCTAATTTTGTGTGCCCCATCTTACTCCTGCCGGGTCCAACTCAGTTCGCGATCTCGCTTCCCTGGACGGTTCGAATCCGCTTGTGGAAGAATCCGTAAGCCGTAGCTCCATGACATTTGGCGAAGGTGTTCCATGATGAGATTGGTAATGTCCCGTCGAAGATTTGTCGGGCGGCTGGGAACCGTTGCTGTTGCGCCTGCATTCGAGCCATTGAGAGTTCTGGCTCAAGAGGAGAAGAGGCCCTGGTGGCTTGGCGATGGAATGCCGCAGGAAAGTGCGGAAACTCCGAAGATCGCCTGTGCGATCGATCTTCGCAACGGCGTTTCGGATGAAGCGATTCGTAGTGTCGTGCAAATCGGTGTCTATCACGTGCTATCAGGTGGGCCGCCTATTCCATGGACCGTCAGCCACCTTCAGCCAATGGTCGACAAGCTCAAGGACAGCGGGGTTACGCTGGGCAACTTGATGATTGCTGGGTTTCCCCAAACGCTCTATGGCCGAGCAGGCAGGGATGACGAGATCGACAAGGTGAGGCAGTCGATCGAGGCTGCGGGCAAAGTTGGATTGCCCGTTGTTGAATACAACTTCTACGCCCACCGCGCCATGGAAAGCTACTACGAGCAGGTAGGCAGGGGCGGCGCCGGATTGACCGGGGTGGAGGACGAACGAATAAAGGGCCTTCCGCCACTCCCGAACGAGGGAGCGCACTCGCTCGACGAGATGTGGGCGAACATTACGTATTTTCTGAAGGCGGTCGTTCCGGTGGCGGAGAAGGCGAATGTACGAATGGCGCTTCATCCCAACGATCCGCCGTTTCCTCTTAGCCGCGGATCACAGCAGATCATGGCAACACTCGCTGGCTGGAAGCACCTGATCGAGATCGTGGACAGCCCGGCAAACGGGATCACCTTTGATTGCGGAGTAACAAAGGAGATGGGAGAAGACCCGGTCGAAGTTTGCCGCTACTTTGGCAGTCGCGATCGCATCAACCACATGCATTACCGCAATCCGCATGTAACAAAGGCCTATGTGAAGTACGACGAGGGCTTCATCGACGAAGGCGACGTGAACATGTTTGCGGTCATGCGGGAACTGGTCAAACTCAAGTACACTCGCGAGATCTACCCGGAACATCCACGAGCTATCGATTACGACCGGGCGCGTGGCCCGATCCGCGGTTATCCTGGGGGCGGCGGCTACGCCGGCGATGTTTATGACATTGCGTACGCCAAGGCGATGCTGCAGGCCGCTCTCATTGTGGAAAAAGACAGGTGAGTGCCCGCAGTATCTGGCGGAGTTGTTTTGATTCGATGACGTAAGCCAGAACGTCAATCTTCCTTTCGCTGCTTGGCTTTGGCCAGGAGCGCGTCGAACTGGCTCCGTGGCATCTTGAGCTTTTCGGGATGGGCATCGATCCATTTTGCAAAGGCGTCGTATTTCTCCGGCGTCCACCCTCCTTCAAATTGCGGACCATTCTTGCCCTCGCGATTGCGCACGAAGTTGTACTCATCGGTAAGTGAGGTGAACTCGGCCGCACTGATCGCATCTTCGGCAAGGATGGCGGGGATGAACAGAACACCTTCCGGTTTGGCCAGAACGAGATCACCCGGTAGCACTACCGCCCTTCCAATCCGAACCGGGGCGTCGATTGAGGTGAGTTCCATATCGGCCCACGCGGATGGATCGTAACCGCGATAGAAGCCGTTGAAGTCGGGAATCTCGCGGTTTTCTTCCTGGTCGCGAATACCTCCGTCGAAGACAAAACCAGCGTGGGTGTGCGCCGCTACCGCGTTGCCGAGGTTTGAACCGATCAGCGTACCCTCAATGATCTTTCCGAAGCCGTCGGCGACATACACGTCTCCGATCTGCAACTCATTGATGGGCCAGCTATTGGTTCCGCTGACTCGACCTTCTGCCTTACCCTCGGCAAGGATCGCGCGGGTCATGTCGGGGCGTGTGGGCATGTATTGTGCCGTAAGCGCCCGCCCGGCAAAAGGCTTTTCCATATGCAGCGCCTGCCAGCCCCCCTCGAACTGATTGCGGTATCCGTGATCGCGGAGATATTCCCATACATCTTCAATGGTTATTCCCACGGCTCGCGTGAGCAGTGAATCCGGCAGCCTCGGACGCCCATCGGGAAACCGCTCGCCCTTCCACTCTGAGGTATAGAAGAGCGTCTGATCACGCGACATCTTCACTTGGCCGAAGGCAACAGGCAAGGTGCCCGTCAGAGCGAACATCACGCAAGTTGCCCAGATCATCCTTTTCATGCAGGCCCCTCCTTCAATTCTTTCTCATGCGCGGACTATTCTAAGTGAAACAAGCGTGGTCCCGGGGTCGTACAAAGGGAATCGCTCTGGGTCATGGCGAAGTCATATCCTCTCGACTCAAAGGCATCATCTTCGGCGTACACAATCTGCTGGGCGCTTCGCGCAGCATCTACGCCGAAGTACACGACAAATCGCTTCGGCTCCGCAACTGGATATGTTGCAGATTTCGCAACTCCTCCGCAATGTGGAGGGCCTCGCCGTGGTCGCCGCTATCTCATGGCGCGTGTGGCGCTCCGCTCGTGAACGCCGTGGTCCTCCGCAGCCTGGCCCATCACAGCGATGTCCGCCGAAGCTGAAATTGAGCAATGTGACCCTGAGATTCGCGCTTCATCGGAGTGTCTCAGTTCCAATGGCTTCGAATTGTCCCACTGAATACGCAGACAACAAAACATCGCTTGCCCAGATTCTGCCAGTCGTGGCCGTTTTCGAGAGATTGCGCGGGAAGCCGCCAGCAAATTCCATTGCCTGCAAAATCGCGCGTCAGAATCTCGGCTAGGACGCTTCTGCCGACTTGAAATTTCTTTGCTAAATCGATCGCGCAGAACAACGAAACGGGGTATCATACCGCCAAACTCCTGTAGGCACGTATGCCGTGGCGGTCTCTGCTTCAGGTTACGGCTCCAACACTTTGAGCAAAACGGTCAACACCGGACAGACGAAAACTCGCTGATTCCGCTTTCGTCCGCAACAGCCTCGATCAGCGGCCGTGTCTCGAGTGCCTCGGACGGACACGTCCTCGCAGGCGCAACAGTCTCGACAGGTTCGGCGACGACCACGACTGACAGCAACGGAAATTACACCTTTAATCTCTTGCCCCCCGGGACCTACACCTTGAAGGCCAGCAGCGCAGGGCGGCTTCCGGCGACCGTGACTGTGACCGTGACCGGGGGATCACAGCTCACACAAAACTTTCAGCTCTCCACGGCGGGAGTGCTCAAGGGCAAAGTCACAACTGCATCTGGCTTAACTATCGCGGGCGTCAGAATCACCTTCAAGGGTGGTGTTTTCAACACCACCAACTCGGTGACCACCGACACGTCGGGCAATTACAAAGCTGGCTGGATACCAATGGGTACCTATGTGATCTCAGCCAGCGTCTCAGAAGTGACAAAGACATCTTCGACTTCTATCTCTGCGGGTGCTGTTTCTGCTGTGTACTTCACCTTCTGACCATCGAAGTCAGCTTTCGTGCAGCGGGCAAAGGGTGCGGGATCGAGGAGTATATGCAGACGGTTTCGACAGCCTGCCCGCACTTGTCGCCCTCGCCTGCCCCTCCAACCCGTATGAGTGTTGCGAATCTGTCTCTGCGAGGTCGTCAGTTGCGAGATCGATAGATAACGAAAAACGGGCTTGTGAGAAGCTACGGGTGCCTACGTCGGCTCGAATTGACGGGGCAAAGCAAGAATGGAGCGCGCTAGCTGCCGTAAGAATTCTGCGTACTTAGCCTGCCGGTGGTTGACCGTTCATGGGAATCTTGATTGGTCCTGCGCCTGAGCAATCTGACGCGTCCACCTTTCATTCCCGAAGGCTCACGCCGCAGGGACTCGAGTCGCAGTTCAACGTGTCGTAGAGAGGCTGTGCAGGCTTCAGTTTGGGAGCCTCTTCTGCGACAGAGACAGCAAGCACCCGAATTTTGTCGTTGTTTGGAAGGGTGAGGGTAAGTTCGCCCGATTCTAGGTCGATTGGATAAGCGAACAGATAAGAGTAGCGATAAGGCTGGTTGAGCCCCTCCGCGGTGTGCTGGTGCGAAGCGTACCAGGCTAACCCCGATGTCTTCACATATCCCGGCTCGAGCCCAGCATAATCTTCCGGGTAACGAGGTGCGACCGGTCTCTTTTCTCTCTCCTGCATGTCTGCTGGTGGCCAGACTGCGTGATCTGCCGAGATTGCCCAGTCGCGCTCTGATTGGTTCTTCCACACACGCGTATCCCACTGTCCGATAAATCCACTCCAGTTCTGAATCTTCAGTTTGATTGATCTCGCGCCTATAAGAAAATCGGCATCCTGATCACCGTCCGCGGAGGCTGCTAACACGTATACACGGTTATAGCGGCCTGCAGGGAGCTCGATCTTTTGTCCTTTCGCAACCGCCGCATTTGGAGCACTCGTCCCGGATTGCGCCAGCTTGAACTGCACGTCGTGATATTCGATCGTTGCGGGCAGCATCTCCGCAGGGATCGCATTCCCTTTGTCGTCGAAGCCACCGCCATCTGTCTTCGTATCGTCATTCGTTGCAACTGCCACATCGTAGTGCAGCGTAACCGGCTGCGATTGGACGGGTACTAGCTTGGCTTTTGGAGCATCGAGATGAAGCGCAAACGTGCGCGGTTGATACGCCCCAAAAGAAATGACCAGTGAGCCATCGTCAACGTTTGCCGATCCAATGGGCCGCTCCTGTGCATCAACCTCTCGAGCTGAAGCCAAAGGACCAGCAAAGGAGACGCGAACTTCAGGCACAGCCCTGCCATCGAGCTCAACCATGCGCAAGATGATGTCGTCGCTCTCCTCCGCTTTCTTCAGCGCGAGCACACGGATGCGTGGATTACTCAGGTGAACGAGAGAGAAGCTTTTCCCGAGCGAACCGGCATGCTTCGTCGCTTCGAAAGCTATCAGAGGGTCGCTGAGTCGATACGCCTGCCAGTCTGTCTGACTCTGTTGCCAGCTGCCATTGTGGCCCGCCAGTCCATACACAAACTCGTGGTGGCCCCAATCCTGGTTCGCTTGGTCAGTGTATGTTTGCGGACGCCCGTTGGAAGGCGGCTGCATCCCCGGGGATCGCATCAGCGTCAGCCGAAGGGTGTTGTCATTTGGCTTATCGGAGCCATTCTTACAATCAGTAAGGATTGTTGCCCCAAAGACGCGTGACTTGTCAGCTAGATCAATCCAGCGATGAGAAGCAACTTCGAACTGGCGCTCCTGTGCGTTGGGTCTTTGAATCGTGCCGATTTCC
>Ga0306920_100011257_pt1 | contig 12064 bp, 10 predicted proteins | sample flu12Cox44000170_FD_204666 | JGI IMG/M metagenome (GOLD analysis project Ga0306920, IMG submission 204666) | Lab enrichment of tropical soil microbial communities from Luquillo Experimental Forest, Puerto Rico - flux4day.12C.oxic.44.000.170 (v2)... | ecosystem: Environmental > Terrestrial >...
GGCTGGCGGCGACCGGCTCGGCATTACAATCAGTTCTTTCAATTCGCTGTCGCTCGACCCTCCTCTCGTCCTGTTCAGCATTTGGCGCGAGGCCAACAGTTTCACCGCCTGGCAGCGCGCCGAGCGCTACGCGATCAATGTGCTCAGTGAGGACCAGGAGGAGCTATCGAATAAGTTCGCACGCGCCAAGGGCGAGAAGTGGATAGGGCAGACGGTGCTGAACGGCAAGACTGGCCTGCCGCTGCTGCCAAATGCCGTGATCGTGTTTGAGTGTGAAGCCTACGACCGATACGACGGCGGCGACCACGAGATCTTCGTCGGGCGCGTGGTTGAGCTGTATGAAAATCGGGCTAAGCGCGGGCGCCCGCTGGTGTTCTTCGGCGGCCAGTACCGACGCCTGGGCGGCGTCGAAGCGGATGCGCCGGCCGATATCGTCAATTTCCTGCACGGATGGTGAAGCACGATGGGCGTTAATAAGAAGCACGACGAATTCCATACCCTCGACATAAATACCGGCTGGGAAACCCCGGCCGGCTATCCGAAAGGCATCGAGCAGAAAATTTTGTCCGGCGAGCTCGATGAGACAAACGAGCGCGGCACGCGCACGCGCCTCCTCCGCTTCTTGCCCCGGCGTGTTCACGACTAAGCCTTTCGTGCACGAGTACTGCGAAGAGGTCTTTCTTGTCTCCGGTGACCTGACCGTCGGCAACGACGCGCATGGAAACGGCGGCAAGTCATTCCCGCCGAACACTTATACTGTCCGCCCGCCCGGCGCCTATCACGGACCTTGCAAGTCCAGTGGCGGCTGCACGCTCCTAGAAATCCACTACTTCGACCCGGTCTGAGAAACGCCTGCGAGGTGGCGGGCGCGCGCCTTCTTCTCCTCGATCTTCATGGCGCGCGCGATCTGAATGCGCTGCGCTTGCGGCGAACCGGCGCCGTGCAGGCTTTCGGTGAGATAGCCGACGGCGTTGCGGCCGATGGTCATGTTCTCGATTAAGCGCAACACGCGCATTCGGTCGGTCACCTCGACACCGTCGCGCCCTTGCAGGAATTTGCGGATGAGCGGACCGATTTCATTGTTCTGCAAGTCCTTCTCCGACGGCATGGTCACGACGAGGCCGCCGGCGATGTCCTGCGCCAGCCGCGCGATCTCGTAGGGGAAGCGCGTTACGTTGTGCTTGGCGACGTTGGAGAGCATCTCGTCGTTGATGTAGGCACCCGAGGCAACTGGTTTCGACTGATGCGCCGCTGCCATGCAGCTCGAGTAGATGGTCTCGTTGAGATGCGTCATCTCGACCAGCTTGTCCTTGATGTGGGAGGCGCCCTCCACGCCGTTGTGTTCGGCGGCAGACGCAGCGGCGCCGATCAGCACGTCGCCGAGACCGGTTTTGCAGACGTAAGAAGAGCGGTGATAAGTGGTAAAACGCTCAACCAGCGAAGTCGCATATTCCCATTCGCCGTCCATGAATACGTGCTCGTTGGGCACGAACACTTCTTCAAACACTATCAACGATTCCTGGCCCGCGAATTGCGCATTACCTGCGTCCATTGTGCCGCCGTCCATGATGCGGGTGTCGTTGGTCTGGCGGCCGACGACGTAGGTAAGACCTGGCGCATCGACTCGAACGGCGCCGACCACCGACCAGTCGCGGTCTGACTCCGTCATACGCATGGTTGGCATGAAGATGAGCCAGTGCGAATTGACCGCGCCGGTCTGATGCATCTTGGCGCCCGAAACGTAGATGCCTTTATCGTCGCGTTTCGTCACATGAAGGAAGAGATCAATGTCTTTCTGCTGGTGAGGCCCCTTGGAACGATCGCCCTTCGGATCCGTCATTGCGCCGCCGATCACGACATTTGCCGCTTGCGCGCGCTTTAAAAATGCAAGGAAGCGTTTGTGATAGTCGGTGCCGTTCTTGGCATCGATATCGAAGGTGACCGAATGGCAAGTGCCGATCGCGTCGAGCCCAACGCATCGCTGGAAACAAGTGCCGGTGCGCCGGCCGAGCTCGCGCTGCATCTCATGCTTGGCGACAAGCTCCGCCGGGCTCACCGGTACGTGCAGGAAGCGGTTGATCTGCTGATTGCTAATGTCCGAATGCACCATGCCGAGGTTCGGCCGCTCAGTGGCGACTCGGAACGTCTCCGCCATCGCATTGATCGACGGCCGGATCACCGGATGATCGACCGGCTCCGGCACTCGCTCGCCCATGAAGTAGACATTCATACGGCGTCCGCGCAGCGAATTGAGGTAATCGTCTGCGGTCTTGATGGGAGTGACGAAATCCGCCCAAAGCGTTTCGACATCCTGCATCACACCATCTCCTTCAAACCGCCCCGCGCTCACGCCTTAATCGTTTCCTTGAGCTTGTAACGTATGATCTTGCCCGACCCGGTGCGAGGAATCTCGGCGATCAATTGCACGGTATGAGGCACCTTGTATGCCGAAAGATGCGTGCGGCAATAGGCAATCAGCGCCTCGTTTTCAACCGTCGTGCCTGGACGCGGCACCACGAACAATGCCGGAACCTCACCCAGGTGTTCATGTGGTATCCCAACCACGGCGCAGTCGAGGACGGCCTCGAAGGTGTTCACAACCTCTTCGATCTCTGCCGGAGCGATGTTCTGCCCTCCGCGGATAATCAGCTCTTTCAATCGGCCGGTAATGGTGAGGAAGCCGTTCTCGTCGCTCTTGGCAAGATCCCCGGTGTAATACCAGCCCGCGCGTAACGCGCTGCGCGTTTCCTCAGGCTTGTTGTGATAGCCGGGCATAACGTTGGGCCCGTGAACGATCAATTCCCCTTCCTGGCCTAGCTTGCAATCCGCGCCGCTCGCAGGCTCGACGATACGAACGGCAAGGCCCGGCAGCGGCAGCCCGCAGGAGCCGAGAACACGACCACCGGATGGCCAGTTCATTGTCACCATGGTCGAAGTCTCGGTGATGCCATAGCCGTCGAGTAACGGCACGCCGAGATGCGCCTCGAATTCGCGGTTGAGCGTCGCCGGCATGATCGCGCCGGCCGAGGCACACAGCCGGAGCTTCGGAAATCTTACGCCCTTTTCGGCAAGCGTCGCCTGCAGCAGATAATGAAACATCGTTGGCACGCCGGGGAAATACGTAAACTCGCCGGTCTTGAGCAGGCGCACCGCCTCGCTCGTCGAGAATTTCTCCATGATGTATTCAGTCGCGCCGGTCGCGAGGATGCTCATAACCGAGAGATTGAGCGCATATGAATGGAAGAGCGGCAGTGGCGACAGCACAGCGTCTTTGTCGGAAAGGCCGGTGATCGGGGCCCAGCACGCCGCGGTCACCCACAGCATGCCATGCACGGTCAGCTGCACACCCTTGGCGCGCCCGGTCGTCCCTGAGGTGTACAGGATGTACATCGGCTCATGCAGCGAGGCCGGGTCGCGCGGCGCCGATTTCGGCGCGGATGAAATCAATGTCGAATAGCGCAATGCATCAGCACTGCATTGGCCACGATCAACCACGATCAATGTCTTGAGGTCGGGCGCCGATGCCTTCAGATTTGCGCACAGATCACCGCGCTCGGCTGTGGTGATGACAGCCTTGCAATTAGCGTCCGTTAGTCGGTACGCAGTCTCGGTTTTAGTCGCGTCATAGTTGATCGGAACTCCGATGGCGCCGGCACGCGTAATTGCAAAACAACTTTCTATCCACTCCACCGAATTTGGCAGCATGATTGCGACAGTATCATTCGCGGCAATACCGTTTGCGGCAAGGTGACCCGCGAGCCTGCCAGTACGGTCGAGCAGTTCGGCATAGGTGACCGCCGACCGCGCATCGCGATAGGCCACCTTGCTCCCACGCGAGGCGGCTTGCCGCTTGAGCAATTCCGGAATTGGCGCGATCAAGTCCGTGTGCAGCATCTTTAGTCCCCGTCAAACCATACTGAACCCACCGCTTATGCTGATAACCTGTCCGGTGATCCATCCGCTGTGCGGTGATGCAAGCAGCGTCACCATTGGCGCGACATCGCCGGGATGGCCGAGCCGACGCACAGGGTAAAGCTTCACCAGCTTCTCGCGGTTGGCCTCGACCCAGTCCTTGTCATGCGCGGTCTCCACCAGGCCCAGCGACACCGTGTTCGCCGTCGTGCCAGAGCGGCCGAATTCGCGCGCCAGCGATTTCATCAGTGCGACCACGCCGGCACGCGCAGCGGCAACGATGGCAAGCCCGGACTCCCCGACACGCGAGGAATCTCCGATCACGCTCACGATGCGGCCATCCTTCGCCGCGTCGAGGTGTGGCGCGGCGGCATAGCAACAATGAATCGCGCCATAGAGGCAGGCGTCGATCTGGCGATGCCAGTCCTCAGGCGTCGTCTCGACAAAACGCCGCCGCAGCGCCAGCCCGGCGTTGTTAATGAGAATATTGAGCCCGCCGTAATCTTTCACGATTGCGTCGACCATCGCCTTTACCGCCGTAAAATCAGCGACGTCGGCTTTGTACGCTTTCGCCTTAACGCCTTTCGCTGCGATTTCGGAAACCAGCACGTCAGCGTCCTTGCCGGAGTTCCGGTAATTGACCGCGACGTTCGCGCCCTCTGCCGCCAGGGTGAGCACGATCTCACGCCCGACCCCCCGCGCCGCGCCCGTTACCAAAGCAATCTTCCCCTTCAATCCCAAATCCATAGTCGCCCTTTCAGGTTTTGCCACGCGCCCGCGCCGCCTCGATGAGGCGGAACAGACGCTTCGGCGTTGCGGGAAGCTCATTGATCTCGATGCCAAGCGGCGACAGCGCATCGCTGATCGCGTTCGCAATCGCGGCCGGCGAGCCGATGGTGCCGCCCTCCCCCATGCCGCGAAAACCGCCGAGCGTGGTCGGCGACTCTGATTCCAGATGTACCACCTGCATTGGGGGGATTTCGCATGCCGACGGCACCAGATAATCGACAAGGCTTGCTGTGTTGATCTGGCCTTGGTCGTCATAGATGACTTCTTCGTAGAGCGCGGCGCCGATGCCCTGTGCGACGCCGCCGTGCACCTGACCATCCACGATCATAGGGTTGACGAGACGGCCGCAATCCTCCGCCACGGCGAATCGATCAACTTTGATTTCGAACGTCTCGGGATCGATCTCAACGGTTGCGATATGCGTTGCCGACGTGGTGGTGCCGAACACCGGATCGTAGATCTTGGTGGCGGCGAGCTCGTCGCGCGCTTCCGGCGGCAGGCGGCCTATCTCGGAATAGACCGCGCGTGCGACATCGCGAAACGTCACCGAGCGATCCGTTCCGGCGACAAAAACCTTTCCATCTTCCGTGATGAGATCGGCGGCCGACGCTTCGAGCAGGTGCGACGCGGCATTAAGCACCTTCTCTCGCACAGCGCGCGCGGCGAGGGTCGCGGCGCCACCCGCGAGCACAAGACTGCGGCTGGCGTAGGTACCAGTTCCGCCTGGAACGGCGGCGCTGTCGCCTTGCACGATGCGGATGTCCTCGAAGCGCGCGCCGAGTTGCTCGGCGACAACTTGCGCCAGCGTCGTTTCCAGTCCCTGCCCGTGCGAGGCAACGCCGAACGCGGCAGTGATCGCACCCGTCGAATCGATGCGGATATTGGCTGTTTCGGTGCCAGTGTTAATCGGCATACCGGGCGCGACCGAAATTCGCGAGCCGATGCCGGTCAACTCTGCGTAAGACGCGATACCGATGCCGAACCAGTGGCCTTTCGCGCGGGCCTCTTTTTGTCGCGCACGCTGCACGTCGTAGCCGATTGCGTCACAGGCCACATTGAGACATTCTTGGAAACAGGATTTGTCCCACACGATGCCGGATGCGGCCTTGTAGGGAAGTTCGTTGGCGCCGACGAGATTGCGTAGGCGGATTTCCTTCACGTCCAGCCCAAGTTTTACGGCGGCCATGTCCATCAACCGCTCCATGACGAACGTCGAGGTCGGGCGCCCGACGCCACGATAGGGCCCGGTCGGCGCCTTCGACGTCGCCACCGCGCGCACTCGGCCGCAATAGTGTTTGATGCGGTACGGTCCCGGCAGGAAGCTTACGACTTGCACTGGCTCGAGCGCCGCCGTCCACGGATAGATCGAATAAGCACCGACGTCGCCGATCACGTCCGCGCGTAGCGCCACGATACGGCCCGTATCCTCGAGGCCCAGTTCGGCATCGACGATCTCATCGAAGCCCTGGCTGTTGCATGTAAGATCCTCCATGCGGTCGCTGGTCCACTTGATCGGACGGGCGAGCTGCCGCGCAACAGCGCACACAAAAATCTCCTCCGGGTAGAGCGAGCCCTTGCCTCCGAAACCGCCGCCGACATCCGGCGCGACCACCCGGAGCTTGTGGCCGGGCATGTCGAGCGCAGCGGATAAAGCGTCGCGGACGATCCCCGGCACTTGGGTCGCCGAGTATAGGGTAAGCGCATCGCGGCCTGCGTCGTATTCAGCAAGGCACGCACGCGGTTCCATCGCCACCGGCGTCTTGCGATGCATGCGAAAGCGCGCTTTGACACGCACCGGCGCGGACTTAAGGGCTACATCGACGTCGCCGCGCTTGAACTCGCGGCTGACCAGCACATTACTGTGCGCTTCCTTATGAAGCAGCGGTGCGCCGTCGCGAACTGCTTCTTCCGCATCGATCACGACAGGGAGCGGTTCGTAGTGGATGCGGAGCAGCTCGAGCGCATCCTCCGCCTGATAGCGACTTTCGGCAACGATGCCGATGATCGGTTCGCCGACGTAACGCACCTTGCCGTTCGCCAGCGGGAAGATCGGCGTCGCGAAATAATTCGCCATGCGCGAGGTGGCGATCAGGGGCTTTACTTCGGGCAAATCTTCGGCCGTAAACACCGCGACGATACCGGGGGCAACACGCGCGGCATCGCAATCGATTGCGCGGATCCGCGCGTGCGATTGATCGCTGCGGCGAAAGGCCACGTGCAGTACGCGAGCGGCCTGCCGGTCGTCGGTGTAGCTTCCGAGTCCGGTGAGAAGACGCGGGTCCTCGGTGCGTTTAATGCGTGCGCCGACAATTTTTGGCCGGGCGTGAATTTCGGCGGTATCAGTCATAGGCGTCCGCGCCTTTGCGCAAACTTCGCCACTGCTCGTCGTCGTGGCCGCACAACACCGTCGCTCCCTGCTTCTGAATGTGCCTGATTTCGGCGAGTGATTTCGCAAGCACATCGACATTCCAGGTATTGCGCGGGATGATGTCCCGGTCGAGCGCAGCGCGGACGCTGACCGCGTCAGAGGCGAGCAGGAATTTTCCGAACCGGTCAAGTGCGACAAGCGCGCCGGTCGTACCTGGCGTGTGCCCAGGCAAGGGGATCAGCACAATGCGCCCGTCACCGAACAGGTCGCGCTCGCCATCGAGTTCCTCAGTCGGCGCCGATTGCTCCCATTCGTCCGCCAGATAGCCAGCATTCTTAGCTCCCGGCCCGCGCGCCGCCTCGATTTCCTTTGTGTGAATGATGAAGTCCGCGCGCTTGAACAAGGTGTTGCAGCCGCAGTGATCGGGATGCAGATGTGAGCAGATGACGACGTCGATGTCGTCGCATTGCAAGCCAATATCGGCGAGACCCGTCACCACGTTGTCGCCCTTCGGCATGATCGGCACCATGATCTCGGCAAGTTTGCCCCAGCGCGCCTGCGGATCGTCCGGCAGCGCGGGATGACAGCCCGTATCGAACCGCACGTTGCCTCGCGGGTGCCGAAAAAGCACGCAAGGGACAGGCAATTCCATGGTCTCGCTGCGGTCGGCATCTGGGAAATAGACGCTCTTTCGCATGCGTAGTCTGCCGCCGGAAAGAAGATGCATCTTCATCCCGCGCCTCCTGTTTTCACGGCGCGGATCGCTTTCACGATGTGCTCATATCCGGTGCAGCGGCAGAGATTGCCGGAGAGGCCGTCTCGAATCTCATCGTCGGTCGCGAGCGGATATTTTTTCAGGAGATCGGTCGCCGTCATCAGCATGCCGGGGGTGCAGAAACCGCATTGCAACGCGTGATGGTCGTGGAAGGATGCCTGCAGGGGGTTGAGTTTGCCGATCCGGCCAAGGCTTTCGACCGTCTCGACCGTGCAGCCCTCTGCCTGAACGGCGAACATCAAGCACGAGCGCACGCTGTCGCCATCAACCAGCACCGTGCAGGCACCACAAACTCCGTGCTCGCAGCCCACATGTGTGCCGGTAAGTCCCAGCGACTGGCGTAGGAAATCGACGAGCAGCAGTCTAGGTTCAACCGCTCGTTCGTAAGTCTTTCCATTGACAGAAACTTTGATTTCGCGCGTCCTGGTCATGAGACATCCTCGGTCACGCGTTTCCATGCCGTATTGATGGCTCTGCCGGTAAGCACGCCAGCCAGGTGCCGCCGATAGTCGGACGAGGCATGCAGATCAGTTTCCGGCGCAATCGCAGTACGGACAGCCTCGATTACGCGCCCGATCAGTTTTGCTTCGACTTTTTCGCCGAGAAGTAGCGCCTCGGCTTTTTTGACGCGCACCGGCGTCGGCCCAACACCGGTTAGCGTGATGCGCGCTTCTGCAATCATGCCGTCAGACGCCGTCACGGTGGCAGCAACAGCAGCCAAGGCGAAATCGCCGGCGCGTCGAGCCACCTCTTCGAAGCCCCAGCCTGACTTCGGCGGCAGTTTCGGAACATGAATTTCAGTCACCATCTCGTCTTCGGCCAGATCAACGGTAAGCGCATCGCGAAAAAACTCTGATGCCGCGACCGTGCGTTTGCCTCTGCTTGAGACGATATGCAGCTTTGCATCGAGTAGAAGAGCTATCATTGGCAATTCGGCAGCAGGGTCGGCGTGCGACAGGCTGCCGCCGATGGTACCGCGATTACGGATTGCCAAATGCGCGACATGCGTCATCGCCGCGCCAAGGACCGGCAGATGCCTGGCGATCACCGGCGACATCTCAAGCTGATGATGGCGCGTGAGCGCACCTACTCTGATCTCATTGTCCGTCTCCTCAATGAAAGTAAGGTCGGGAATACGATTGATATCGACCAGGACCGCGGGCTTCACCAGCCGGAAGTTGAGCATCGGCACAAGGCTTTGCCCGCCGGCAAGAATCTTTGCCTCGCCATCTGCCTCTGACAGCGCAGCGACGGCCCTCGTCACGCTGTCGACAACCACATACTCAAACGCTGCTGGCTTCATGGGTGAAGAAGAACCTGACCGTACGCGGCCTAATGACTTTCATAATTAGACTATGTAGTCTATCTTGAAGTCAAGAAACCGCGTGCGTTTTCGAGACGCGAGCATTCGGGGATGGCCATGGGGCAGTTGCTAAGGTTGCGGCGCCGAATGCCGACCCAGCGCAACAAGCGGCGAGCGCGGGCAAAGCCGGCGCGCATCCTTCACGAGCGCAATTGTTCGGTCGGCCGTACGGTCGCGATTCTCAGCGATAGCTGGGCATTTCTTGTTCTGCGCGAAAGCTATTTCACCGCAACGCGCTTCGAGACGTTCCAGGCGGCGCTCGGAATTCCGCGCGAGACATTGACGCAGAGGCTGCGCAATCTGACAGCGAAAGGCCTGTTGCGCCGTGTGCAGTATTCGCAGCGTCCGGAACGCTTTGAGTATCGCCTCACCCAGATGGGCATAGAACTCTATCCTGTGATGATGGCATTACTCGCGTTCGGCGACAGATGGTTAAAGAAAACCGCCAAGCCGCCGATCTATCTCGTTCACAATCTTTGCGGCGAAGTGTGTCAGCCGATTGTCGCCTGTTCGCACTGCAAAGATGAGGTCGATACTAAGAGCGTTATATATCGCGATGGACCAGGTGCGGGCACCACGCAGGTCATTGACGCTAAGCGCAACCGGCGGCCGTCCGATCCGACCATACTCGATCGCGGCCGTCCGAGTTCGGTCGCGCAGACACTGAAAGTGATTGGCGACCGATGGAGCTTCATGGTCATTCGTGAAGCGTTTTTTGGAGTGCGGCGTTTCGATGACCTTCAGAACAAGCTCGGTATCTCGCCGAACATTCTCACTGATCGTCTCGACCGTCTGGTCGCAGAAGGAATCTTCGTGCGGCGAAAATATCAGGATCAGCCCGAACGTTACGAATATCCCCTGACCGAAAAGGGCAAGGATCTCTATGGGCCACTGATCGCGATGTTGCGCTGGGGCGACGACTGGCTTGCGCGCGGCAAGCCGCCGTTGATCCTCAAGCACAGCAAATGCGGACACGATTTCAATCCGACGGTCGTATGCAATCATTGCCGCGAGCTCCTGCGCGCGCAGGAGATGAGCTACCGCCTCAACTATCGGCCGCGCAGTGACAGCCGCCCGCGCAAGCCGGGGAGGCCGCTTTTCGTCGAGGACACATGACATGGAAACGCCGATGTCATGCATCGCTGTTGACATGCATTACTAGACTGACGGATCATTTACGAAAAACAAAATGGATATTTCGGAGGGGTTATCGATGCAGATCAAGCGCACGCTGACCTTCATCGAGGAAATCGCGGAAGAAGCAGGACAACGCGCCGACCCGCCGTTGCGCAAGGTTGCGGTCGTCGCCATCATCGACAATCCGTTCGCAGGCCGTTTCGAGCGCGACCTTAAGCTGCTGACCGACGCCAGCGCTGAAATCGGCCGCACTATCTGCATGCAGGCAATTGCCATGCTCGCGCCGCACAAGGCGCAAAGTTACGGAAAAGCCGCGATCATCGGCGTTAGCGGCGAGCAGGAGCACGGTGTCTCCATGCTCACAACCGTTTTCGGCAACGTAATGCGCGAGGCGGCAGGCGGCGGCAAGGCATGGATCTCCTCGATCACCAAGCGTGCGGCACCGGGCGCCACCATCGACATTCCGCTCGCGCACAAGGATGCGCTGTATGTCCGCTCGCACTACGATGGCATAACCATCACGCTGCCAGATGCGCCGCTACCGAACGAAATCGCGGTGATCTGCGCGTTCGCCAACCGCGGCCGTCCCAACCATCGCGTCGGCGGCCATGCGGCTAGCGAGATCAAAGGCGTCGACGGATTGACGTGACAACGGCAAGAACGCCTCGCGTGTGTCGAAGAAGGAGCCGGCGATGCCAGACTGCAAGACAGGTGCCGAGCACATCAAGTCGCTCAAGGACGGTCGTATGGTTTACATCGATGGTAAGCTCGTGCCAGACGTCACCGCGCATCCGGCGTTCCGCAATTCGGTGAAATCGGCAGCGCTGCTTTACGACTATCAAGCCCAACCGGAAAACGTCGAACTGATGACGTTTCGGCCGGACGGCTCGAATCGACGTATCAACCGCGCCTGGCAGATGCCGCGTAACTACGCCGAGATGGTTCAGCGGCGCAAAGCAATGCAGGCGTGGGCTCGCCTTTCTTATGGCTTCATGGGGCGCTCTCCGGATCACCTTGCTTCTGCCTTGGTCGGCCAGCGCATGGGCATCGAGGTATTCGAGAAACACGGGCCCAAGCGTGCGCAGGCGCTACGCGACTATTTCGAGGAGGCGAGCCGCAACGACTACTTTCTCACCTACGTAATCATAAATCCGCAGGCCGAGCGTGCCAAGGACTGGGGCGAGCAGAAGGAAGAGCTTGTTGCGCGCATCGTCGACGAGGATTCAGGCGGAATCATCATCCGCGGCGCCAAGATGTTGGGCACGAGCTCAATCATGGCGAACGAGGTGTTCGTCGCTAACTTGCAGCCGCTGAAACCCGGCGAAGAGGACCTCGCCTTTTCGTGTGCGCTGCCGATGAACGCCAAGGGCATGAGCGTGTTGTCGCGCAAGTCCTACGAGGCGTCCGCTGTATCGATTTTCGATAACCCGATCTCCTCGCGCTTCGACGAGAACGACGCGCTGATTTATTTCGATGATGTGAAGGTGCCGTGGGAGCGCGTGTTCGTGCACCGCGATACTGACATGTGCCGTGCTCAGTTCCATGACACTGCGGGCCACAACTACCAGAACTACCAGTCGCAAATTCGCTTGTCGGTGAAGATCAAGTTCCTTACTGGACTCGCGCATCGGATAACAGAAGCGATTGGCACCACTAACATCCCGTCGGTTCGTGAGCAGCTCGGCTATCTCGCCGCACACAGCAGCATGGTCAATGCCAT
>Ga0306920_100011258_pt1 | contig 12063 bp, 9 predicted proteins | sample flu12Cox44000170_FD_204666 | JGI IMG/M metagenome (GOLD analysis project Ga0306920, IMG submission 204666) | Lab enrichment of tropical soil microbial communities from Luquillo Experimental Forest, Puerto Rico - flux4day.12C.oxic.44.000.170 (v2)... | ecosystem: Environmental > Terrestrial >...
GCCGCCTTCGGCAAGAATGACCGCAATATTGCACAGGGCCTGGCGCACCTGCGCGACGAAGCCGACCGCCAGACGCTCCTGAGCGTCCCAACCAATCACACCACCGGTCACCACGATACGGCCTTCAGCCGCCACGCCGTTGGCGTAGCCTTTGGGCATAGGCCAGCCGCTGGGCTGCAGGATCTGCAGACCGGTTGCCGTTTCGTCTTTCGTAGCCGGCAGCACCGCGAGGGTAGGCGCCTTTGGAGTGCTCACGAATAATTCCTCACAATTCAAGTGGCTTCATTCCGCGGCCATGCCCGCCGAAGGATTGCCTGCCTGAGCCATCTGCCTCAAGGCAAACCGCTTCAGCTTCCCGGTCTCGGTCTTAGGCAGTTGCGCAACAAACTCGATCGCGCGTGGATACTTGTAGGGCGCGATCTCGCGCTTCACGTGATCTTGCAGCGCCGTCACGAGCGCATCGTCGCTGCTGAAATCCGACGCCACAACCACATAGGCCTTGACGATCATGCCGCGGGTTTCGTCGGGCGCACCGACCACGCCGCATTCGGCCACAGCCGGATGTGACAGCAATGCGGCCTCGACCTCGGGACCGGCGATATTGTAGCCGGAAGAAATGATCATATCGTCCGCACGGGCAACGAAGCAGAAGCGCCCGTTCTGGTCGCGGACAAAGGCATCGCCGGTCAGATTCCAGCCGTCACGAACATAATTCGTCTGCCTGCTGTCGCCGAGATAGCGGCAGCCAGTCGGCCCGCGCACCGCAAGCTTGCCGACCGTGCCCGCCGGCACCTCGTTCATGTCCTGGTCGACGATCTTGGCTTCGTAACCGGACACCGGATGCCCGGTGGTTCCAGCAACGGCCTCGCCGATCCGGTTCGTGATGAAGATGTGCAGCATTTCCGTGCTGCCGATGCCGTCAAGAATCGGTTTGCCGGTTTTCTTGGTCCAGCTTTCGAAGACCGGCGCCGGCAAGGTCTCGCCTGCCGAGACGGCAAGACGCAGCGACGACAGGTCGGCGCCCTTGTCCATCGCAGCCATCATCACCCGATAGGCAGTCGGCGAAGTGAAGCAGATCGTGGCCTTGTAGGTCTCGATGATCTTCACCATCTCCGGCGGCGTTGCGTTTTCAAGGAGCGTCGCGGTGGCGCCGAAACGCAAGGGAAAGATGGCAAGACCGCCAAGACCGAAGGTGAAAGCCAACGGCGGGGAACCGACGAACACGTCATCGGGCGTGACCTTGAGGACTTCCCGCGCATAGCCATCCGCGATCATCAGGAGATCGCGATGGAAATGCATCGTCGCCTTCGGCTCGCCCGTCGTACCCGATGTGAAGCCCAGCAAGGCGACATCATCCCGTCCGGTCTTCACCGCATCGAAGCGAACCGGCTTGTTCAGCGCGACACGATCGAGCTCGGCGTCATGATTGGATGTGCCGTCGAAGTTGACGACCTGCTTGAGAAAGCGGCTGGTCTTGGCGCAGGCGACAAGCTCGTCGGAGATGCGGCTGTCGGTCAATGCGAGCGTGATCTCGGCCTTGTCGACGATCTTCGCCAACTCCCCCGCCCGCAGCATCGGCATGGTGTTGACGACCACCGCGCCGGCTTTGGTCGCCGCAAGCCAGGCGGCGACCAAAGCCGGATTGTTGCCCGAGCGTATCAAGACGCGATTGCCGGGCTTGACGCCATAATTCTCCATCAGCGCATGCGCCAGGCGATTCGACCAGTCCGCGAGTTCCTTGTAGGTGCGCTGCCTGCCATTGCCGATCAGGGCGATACGATCGCCCATCCCCTTCTCGACAATACGGTCGGTCAGTTCGACCCCGACGTTGAGATATTCGGGATATTGAAATTCAAGCCGGTCGAGCAGCAGATCCGGCCACAGATCGAACTGCGGCAGATTGCGCCGTGCAAAATCATCCACGTGGCCCGACGGGCCGAGATTGGGAATTCTACCTGACATCTTTAATCGCCCCTCTTGTTCGGGACCAAACTTCAGAACGCCTGGCAACGCTTTATTCCTAAACATTTTATACTTAAAATAATTTGGCGCAATACCGGAAATGCGGGCATCCGGCAGTTTTTCCTCGGGGCGGCTCGCCGCGTCCGGCCTAACCCTGCGCCAATTGTTCCAGCCGCGCAACCATCGGCGAAGCCGGATCGGCCAGGGGCGCGATCGCAGTGAAATGGTTGGCGTCAGCGACCACGCCAAACTGCGTTGCAACGCCCACCCTGCCCCACTGCTCGACAATGGTGCGGCTCTGGCGGAAATATTCGGCGCTTTCGAGCTCGCCCACCACCGCATCGAGACTGGCGCCCTTCGGCGCCGCCAGGAACAGCGGACTCACGGCCTTCGCGGACGCATTGTCGAGGCGGAGCGCCTTGTTGATGGATGTTCCGACCAGCGGGGTAAGGTCGAAAAGACCGGAAATGGCGTAAGCTGCAATGACCAGATCCTGCGGCAGCGCAGCGTCGACAGCCGGCCAATGCGTCGCCAGCATACAGGCGGCAAGATGACCTCCTGCTGAATGTCCGCTGAACACAAGTTGTCGGCCGAGCTTTGCCAGCGCACAAGCCGCCGCGCGCATCTGTTCGATGATGTCTTCTATCGTGACATCGGGGCACAGATCGTAGGTTGGAAGCGCTACGCTGATGCCACGGGCATTCAAACCGCGCGCGCAGTGGCTGTACCATGAACCGTCCAGCGCCTGCCAATAGCCGCCGTGGATAAAGACGACGATCGGGCCTCCCCGATCACCGGCAAAGAAGTCGATCTTGTTACGGTCGCCCCGCCCATACGACATGACACGCGGCGGGCGTTGAGCACGATACGCCGCCGCGTCCCGCTTCCATCCCGCCAGCAACGCAGGATTTTCCGGAACCCTGGCCCGGTTGTTATATTCGACCTCGTAGTCGATGTCCGCCATGGTTCACGACGTCCGCCGGCTCGCGGATTTTTGTGCCGATGCCTTGGTCTTGGCCAATAACCGCATCAGCTCTCGCACATCCTTGGGAGTCAGATCGAAGAACAGGTCGGCGATCCAGGTCTGGTGCTCGGCTGCCATCTTGCGGAATTCCGCGCGGCCAGTCTTGGTAAGACGGATGACCTGGACGCGGCGGTCGTTTTCCGATGTGCGTCGATCGAGATGACCGGATTCGACAAGGCGATCGACCAATCCTGTTACGTTGCCGTTTGATACCATCATGCGTTTGGAGATATCCGACAACGTCATGCCCTCGGGCACCTTATCGAGCTGGGCCATCAGGTCGAAGCGGGGCAGCGTAACGTCGAAACGCTCACGCAACCGGCCGCGCACCTCGCCCTCGATCAGGGTCGTGCAGGTCAAAAGCCGCAGCCACAGCCGCAATTCGTTACCGTGATCTTCAGGCAGCTCAACGGCCTTGGTCTCGGAATCCAGCATCATGACGCAATCATAACCTGCTTGCACAACCTGTCCGGGGGCCCGCAACGGCTCTTCCGCCGATGCGGCGGGCGGCGCGGCCAATTATTTTGACCTTCAAATATTTTGGGGCGTCCGACAAGTCAAAACTGAGGATAATCCCGGGTCTTGCGCGCATTTCTTTAGGTTTCAACTATTGACGTGCCCCTTGCCTGCCGGCGCGGCGGGTGACCGGCGCATCGCCGCGTTGCTTGCAGCAGGCGCGGTCATCAGACTAAGCTCGAAGACCACGTGGCCCAACCATTCGGCTCAAGGCGAGCCGCCGATCAGGGGAGTTGCATGAAGAAGCAGTCGCGAGCGGCCGGGCTGGCCATCCTGTTGAGCATTGTCTCGAGCGCAGCCGTTGCGCAAGACAAGATCAAGGTCGGCGTGATCGTGACCCTGTCGGGCCCTGCGGCGGTGCTCGGCCAACAGGCGCGCGACGGGTTTGCGCTGGCGGTGAAAGACCTCGGCGGCAAGATGAGCGGCAAGGATGTCGAAGTGACCGTGGTCGACGACGAACTCAAGCCCGACGCGGCGGTAACGAAGGTGAAAGGCCTGCTGGAGCGCGACAAGGTCGATTTCGTGGTCGGCCCGATCTTCTCCAACATCCTGCAGGCGATCCATAAGCCGGTGATCGATACCAAGACCTTCCTGATCAGCCCCAACGCCGGCCCCTCAAGCTATGCCGGCAAGGAGTGCAGCCCGTTTTTCTACGTGACCTCCTACCAGAACGACCAGGTGCACGAGATCCTGGGCAAGGTCGCCCAGGACCGCGGCTACAAGCGCGTCTATCTCCTGGTGCCGAATTATCAGGCGGGCCGAGATTCCGTTGCAGGCTTCAAGCTCGACTACAAGGGCGAGATTGTCGAGGAGTCCTACATGCCGCTGGGCACGCTGGACTTCCAGCCTGAGCTCACCAAGATCGCGTCGCTCAAGCCGGACGCCGTCTTCACCTTCATGCCGGGTGGCATGGGCGTAAATCTGGTGAAGCAGTACCGGCAGGCCGGACTTGCCGACACCATCCCCGTGCTGTCGGCCTTCACCGTCGATGAATCGACGCTGCCGGCCCAGCAGGATGCGGCACTCGGCATGTTTGGCGGCGCCGATTGGGCCCCAAATCTCGACAATCCGCAAAACAAGAAGTTCGTCAGTGCCTATGAGGCCGCCTACAACAGCGTGCCGGGCACGTACGCCATGCAGTCCTACGACGCGGCGATGTTGATCGACAGCGCCGTGAAGGCCATCAAGGGCGATCTCAGCAACAAAGAGGCCGTCGCGGCGGCTCTGAAGAAAGCCGATTTCACGTCGCTGCGCGGCGGCTTCAAGTTCAACACCAACGGCTATCCGATCCAGGATTTCTACCTGACCAAGGTCGCCAAACGCCCCGATGGCAAATTCCAGACCGAGATCGTCCAGAAAGTGTTCGAGAATTACGGCGACCGCTACGCCAAGGACTGCGCGCCGGCTAACTAAGTGCAGAGAGGAAACGACGAATGAAAAGCGAGATCGCCGGAATTACACGAGCCAACGAAGGCATTCAGGGAATTGTCTGGAATATTCTCGGCCAGACCTATGTGCCGAAAAACCGTACGGAACACAGTTTTTCCTGGCATGCGACGTTCCCACCCGGCACCTTCGTGCCGCCTCATATCCATCCCGACCAGGACGAGTATCTGTATATCTTGGAGGGACGGCTCGATTTCATGCTGGATGGAGCCGATGAGTTCGCCACGGCGGGAGACACGGTGCGATTGCCGATGGGCAAGCCGCACGGCATTTTCAACAAGTCGCAGCAGCCGGCGAAGACGCTGTTCTGGGTGTCGCCGACGCGCAGGCTCTATGATCTGTTTTGGGCCATTCACAACATGAAGCAGCAAAATCCAGAGGACGTTGTCAAGCTCGCGGCCGAACACAACATCCACTTCCTGCCGCCGCCGGGCTAAAGCGCGACGCGATCAGGTTGAACCGCCGAAAAACCGCTTCACACTTTGCGCGAACGCGGCCGTGCGGGTCCGGATCATGCTTTAGCTGGCCTGGCGATCTTCCTGACGCGACACGACACGGGCGGCGAAGCCTGCCCGTGCGGCGTATCCCCGCACGATGGCTTCGCGAGCCTCGTAGTTGAGCACGGTCTCGATGTCGGTAAAGCCTTGTGGTGCGAGCTGCTCCACCGCGTCGATCACGCCCTCCGGACCGCCGCGGCGGTTCGAAGCGACGATCTCCGCCGTCATCGGCAGGCGCTGCCGCTCATACGCCGCCAGGGCCTGGCGCGGATGCTCGCTTCGCGCCAACGCATCCGCAAGGCACCGCGCATCAAGGACGGCTTGCGAAGCTCCATTTGACCCCACCGGATACATGGGATGCGCCGCATCGCCGAGCAGCGTCACGCGTCCGCTCGACCAATAAGGCAGCGGGTCGCGGTCGCAGCAAGGATATTCCCAGAACTCCGGCGTGGCGCGCACCAGGGCTGCGAAGTCGACCTGGGGGATGGAGAAGCCGGCCACATGCGGCATCAATTCGTCCGGCTTACCAAGCCGCGACCAATCCTCCTTGCGAGGCGGCGGCGCGGTGCCATCGCCGATCCGGACCAGCACAGCCCAATTGGTCAGGCGGCTAGCCGGGCTGGAACCTTCGGCGATCGGGTAAACCACGGCCTTGGCGTTCAGACCGCCAGCGATGATCATCGACCGTCCTGTCAGGAAGGTTGGCCAATCGGCTGCGCCACGCCAGAGCATCAAGCCGTTCCAACACGGCGGGCCCTCCTCCGGAAACAGGGTTTGCCGCACCTTCGAATGGATTCCATCTGCGCCGATCAGAATGTCGCCGCGTGCCGTCTGCACATGCGCGCCACCGCGGTCGAAGAAGTACGCGGTCACCCCGCCTTCATCCTGGGTAAACGAACCGAGCCGGCAGCCGCTATGGACAGCCTCGGCGCCCAGCCGTTCAAGCACGGCCTGATAAATCACGCCCTGGAGGCGACCGCGATGGATCGAGAACTGCGGCACTTCGTGGCCGGCATCGAGCCCGCGCTTCTCGTGCCAGACCTGTTGGCCATGTCGGGTGAGATAGAACAGCTCGGCGGTCCGGATCGCCACCTCGTCGAGGCGATCCAACAAACCAATTCCTGCAAGCTCGCGGATCGCATGAGGCAAGGTGTTGATGCCCACGCCAAGCTCACGGATGGAATCGGCCTGCTCAAACACCTCGCAGTCGATGCCGCGGGCTCGCAACATCAGTGCGGTGGTCAAGCCACCAATGCCGCCGCCGACGATAATCGCCTTCATCGCTCTTACTCCACACGCCGGAGGACGAGTTACGCCAAAGGCCATAGGGTCGCACGGACCTTCACTCCGCCGCAAGCGGCTTTGTCGCCTCCGCCTTGAGCTCCGCCCGTGTCTTCGGCTTAGCCTTAATCCTCAGGTCCTCGAAATCCTGCCTGTCACGGATGCTGTTGCGGAAGATCTGCTCCTTGCCGGGCAGATATTGCGGCGGGCAGAACAGGCCGTCGGCGCCGTACCAGGCGGCCGCCTTCATGGTGAACGCGGGGTCGACGAGGTGCGGGCGCCCCAACGCCACGAGATCGGCGCGGCCAGCTGCGAGGATGGTGTTGACCTGATCGGCTGAGGTGATGTTGCCGACGCACATGGTGGCCACGCGCGCCTCGTTGCGGACCTGGTCGGAAAATGGCGTCTGGAACATGCGGCCATAAACCGGTTGCGCATCGCGCACGGTTTGCCCCGTGGAGACGTCAACGAGATCGACGCCCGCCTCGGCAAAGGCCCGCGCGATCTGCACCGCATCATCGCCGGTGATGCCGCCATCCGCCCAGTCGGTTGCGGAAATGCGCACAGACATCGGCTTGCGCTTGGGCCAGGTCGCACGCAGCGCCTCGAAGACCTCCAGCGGAAAGCGCAGGCGATTTTCCAGTGAGCCTCCATAGGCGTCGGTACGCTGGTTGGTCAGCGGCGAAATGAAGCTCGCCAGCAGATAGCCGTGGGCGCAGTGCAGCTCCAGCATATCGAAACCGCAGCGCTCGCCGCGCTCGGCCGCCGCAACGAAAGCGGCTTTGACCGCGTCCATCGCGGCCCGGTCCATTTCGCGCGGGACCTGGCTGTCGGGAAAATAGGGAATGGATGACGCCGAGACGACATCCCAGCCGCCTTGCTCCAGCGGGCGATCCATGCCTTCCCACATCAATTTGGTTGCCCCCTTGCGCCCGGCATGCCCGAGCTGCAGGGCGAACTTCGCTGCCGAATTGGCATGGACGAAATCGACGATGCGTCGCCACGCGGCTTCCTGTTCGTCGTTCCATAGCCCGGCGCAGCCCGGCGTGATGCGGGCGTCGCGACCGACGCAGGTCATCTCGGTGAAGATCAGGCCGGCGCCGCCGATCGCGCGCGATCCATAGTGCACCAGGTGGAAATCACGGGGCACCCCCTCTTCCGCCGAATACATGCACATCGGCGACACCACGGCGCGATTCGCAATCTCCATGTCCCGCAGGCGGAACGGCTGGAACATCGGCGCGACGGGTTTTTCGATATCGATGTCAAAGCCGCTGGACCGAACCTGTTTGGCAAACGCCTTGTCGACCTCAGCGACGAAATCCGGCGCCCGCAGATTCAGATTATCGTAGGTGATCGCCTTCGAGCGCGTCATCACACCAAAGGCAAACTGCACCGGATCGAAATCCCAGAAACGATCGACATGCTCGAACCAGACCAGCGAGACATCCGCTGCGTGCTGGGTCTTCTCGACTTCCTCGCGACGGCCATGCTCATATTTCTCAAGTGCGGCGGCGACAGTCGGGCTGTCGCGCATGGCGTCTGCCAACGCGATCGCATCCTCCATCGCCAGCTTGGTGCCAGAGCCGATCGAAAAATGCGCGCTCGCCTTGGCATCGCCGAGCAGGACCATACTGTCCTTGACCCAGCGTTTGCTGCGGATCATCGGGAAATTCCGCCACATCGAGCGGTTGGTGAGAAGTTGGTGGCCGCCGAGGAACCAGCCAAAGATCTGCGCCATCCGGTCGGCCGATTGCCGTTCGCTCAGGCCCTTGAGGCCCGCGCGCTCGAAGGTTTCAGGATCGGTCTCGAAAATCCAGGTCGAGCGTCCCACCTCGTATTGATAGGCATGGGCAATGAAGGGCCCCCACTCAGTTTCCTGGAAAATAAAGGTGAAGGCATCGAGCGGCCGCGTCGATCCCATCCATGCGAACATGTTGGTGCGAACGTCGATCTCAGGCTGAAAATGATCGATGTATTTCTCGCGGAAGCGACTGTTGACGCCGTCGGCGAGAATGACGAGATCGGCATCCGCGAAACGGGCCTCATCCTCGATGTCCGCTTCGAAATGCAGGGCCACTCCTAGTTCGCGCGCCCGCTCCTGCAGGATCAGCAGCAGCTTGCGGCGCGAGCACCCGCAGAAGCCGTTACCGCCGACCCGGTGCACCGTACCGCGAAAATGCACGGCGATGTCGTCCCAATAGGCAAATTCCTGGGTGATACGCCGGTAGCTGGGCGGATCGTATTTTTCGAAATTGTCCAGCGTCGCGTCGGAAAACACGACGCCAAAGCCGAAAGTATCGTCCGCACGGTTGCGCTCGTAGACGGCGATCTCGGCCTCCGGCCGCTGCTTGCGCAAAAGGATCGCAGCGTAGAGGCCGGCCGGTCCGCCACCGATAATCGCGACCTTCATGAGAGCCTCCGGCTATCCGAACGAAAATTATTTTAAATCTAAAATAATTTTACGCAAGTCCCCGCTTTGACCTTTGTTTTGACGCGCCTAGTTGCCCTGAAAGACCGGTTTGGCCTTGTTGGCAAAGGCCTCGAAGGCCCGGACGAAATCCGCTGTGGTCATGCAGAGCGCTTGCGCAACCGCTTCGGCCTCGACCGCCTCCTCGACTGACATGGCCCATTCCATCGCAAGCATGCGCTTGGTCATGGTGTTGGCAAAGGTCGGGCCTTGGGCGATCTCGCGGGCAAGCGCCTGCGCCTGCGAAAGCACCTGATCCGGCGCGAGGATCCGGCTGAAAAAGCCCCAACGCTCCCCCTCGTCCGCCGTCATGAAGCGGCCGGTATAAAGCAACTCGGAGGCGCGCGACTGGCCAATGATCCGCGGCAGGATCGCGCAGGCCCCCATATCGCAGCCGGCGAGCCCCACCTTGTTGAACAGGAAAGCAACCTTCGCGCCGTTCGCGGCCAGCCGCATGTCCGACGCCATGGCGACAATGGCCCCGGCGCCGGCGCAGATGCCTTCAACGGCTGCGACAATCGGCTGCGGGCAAGCACGCATCGCTTTGACCAGGTCACCGGTCATGCGGGTAAAGGCAGTCAACCCTTTGGTATCCATTTCGACCAGCGGACCGATGATCTCGAACACATCGCCGCCAGAAGAGAAATTGCCGCCGGCGCCGGTGACGACGACGGCTTTGACCAAATCGTCGAAAGCGCAGGCTCTGAAGAAATCCGTGAGTTCGCGGTAGCTCTCGAAGGTCAACGGGTTCTTCCGCTCGGGACGGTTCAGTGTCACTGTCGCGACGCCATCGGACACACCAAGCAGGAAGTGCTGGGGCGTATAACCTGCCAAAGGCACGGTGACGGGATTGGCTGGCCGGTTCATGTCATCTCCCTATATTGCTTGTCCGTTGTTATGGCGTCGCGTCGTGCCGCGATGACTAAATCTCTCCGCCAGCGACCGCGATGGCCTGCCCGGTGATTGCGCTTGCATTCTCACCGCACAACCAAAGCACGGTATCTGCCAGTTCCGCGGGGTTCAATCTCGACCCCTCGCGTATATTTTAGACTTCAAGCTTTTGCAAGGAAGCGACCTAGCGGCCCCCCGGGCAAAAATGCTTTAAATATAAAATTATGACTTTCCATCCCCTGCGGGACTGTTAGCATTGCCGGGCTTGGAACACAGGGATCTGGCGTGCCTCAATCTGCGCCCATGAAGACCGACGATGGCCGCTTCGCTTATGAAGCGGCTGGGGAAGCCGCTCTGCAGCCGCTGATATTCCTGCATGGCATTGGCGGGGCGGCGCGGGCCTGGCGGAGCCAGCTAGAGGCCTTCGGTGAGCGCTACCGCGCTGTCGCGTGGGACATGCCCGGTTATGGCGGTTCGTCACCGCTCGAGCGCGTCAGCATGGCCACGCTTGCTGAAGCTTTGCAGGATTTCCTGCGGAACATCGGGGCGACCAAGCCAATCCTGGTCGGGCATTCGATCGGCGGCATGATCGTGCAGCAATGGCTCGTGAATAATCCCCGCGGCGCCGGTGCAATCGTGTTGGCCCAAACCAGCCCCGCCTTCGGCAAAGCTGACGGCGACTGGCAAAAGTCCTTTATCGAGGCGCGACTCGGTCCTCTCGATCGGGGACAGTCCATGGCCTCGCTCGCGCCTGATCTGGTCAAGGAACTGATCGGCGATGATCCTGATCCGGAAGGAATGAAAGTTGCCCGCAATTGTATGGCGCTCGTTCCCGAGGCTAGCTACCGTGCCTGCATGCTCGCGCTACTGGGCTTCGACCAGCGCCAAGCGCTCAAGGACATCAGGGTTCCGACGCTGGTGCTCTCAGGCGCAAGGGACAAAAACGCTCCCGCGCCGATGATGGCAAGGATGGCAAGCTTCATACCGTCGGCAACTTATGTCGAGCTCGAAGGCGCAGGTCACCTCGTGAACCTGGAGCAGCCGCACGCGTTCGACGCAGCGCTCGATAATTTTCTGAAAACCCTACCGATCACAACGGAAGTAACAGTATCATGACGGTACAAGTCGGCAAGGTCGCAACCACGACCGGCAAGGTCGCTCTCGATTCACCGATCTTCGATCCAGCAGCTTTCCGCCTGACAGATGAGCAGGCTGGAATCATCGGGCGGGCTCGCGAGCTTGGGCAGACCGTCTTTGCGGGCCGCGCAGCCGCGTACGACCGCGACGCGAGGTTTCCGGTTGAGAACTACGCCGATTTGCACCGGGCAGGTTTGCTCGGCATTTCAATTCCGAAAAAGCACGGCGGCCTAGGCGCGGATTATCAGACCTACGCCCTCGCGGCTGCCGAGATCGGCCGCTACTGCGGCGCGACGGCCCTCACCTGGAACATGCATGTGTGCTCGACGCTGTGGTCGGGCCCACTTGCCGACGATCTCGATATGGACGCTGCGACGCGGGCCGAGCATGAACGCCGGCGTGCGGCACACTACAAGCGCATCGTCGCGGAAGGGGCTATCTATTCGCAGCCCTTTTCCGAGGGCGGAGCGGCCGCGGCGGGCGGCGTTGCCTTCGGTACCGAGGCGAAGCCGGTCAAGGGCGGATGGATCGTCAACGGCAAGAAGATATTCGCTTCGCTCTCCGGGCACGCAGACTATTACGGCGTGCTCTGTACGGAAATCGCGGAGGGCGAGAAGGCGACCCGCCGCAACACGCTTTATCTCGCGATACCGGCGAACACGGCGGGTATTTCCGTTGTCGGAGACTGGGACCCGCTTGGCATGCGTGGCACGGTATCGCGCACGCTGCTGTTCAAGGATGTATTCGTCGAGGAGGATGCGGCATTGATGCCGCGCGGAGTCTATTTCCAGGCAGCGCTGCGCTGGCCGCACATGTTCCTGACGCTGTCGCCTACCTAT
>Ga0306920_100011259_pt1 | contig 12062 bp, 16 predicted proteins | sample flu12Cox44000170_FD_204666 | JGI IMG/M metagenome (GOLD analysis project Ga0306920, IMG submission 204666) | Lab enrichment of tropical soil microbial communities from Luquillo Experimental Forest, Puerto Rico - flux4day.12C.oxic.44.000.170 (v2)... | ecosystem: Environmental > Terrestrial >...
TCCGCCCATGGTCGGGGGAGTGAAGTATGAGCACGGCCATCGCATGTTCGCCGAGTTCATCGGGCTGTTGATTATTGTGATGGCAGTGTGGACGCAGCGCGCGGAGCAGCGCCGCTGGATGCGGGTGCTGGGATGGGTCGCGCTGGCCGCCGTCGTTGGACAGGGGGTGGTGGGCGGGATTACCGTGTTGTTTTACTTGCCATGGGCGATCTCGACGGCGCACGCCACGCTGGCTCAAACCATCTTCTGTGTGGTCACGGCGATGGCCCTGTTCACCAGCCGTGGTTGGCTACAAGAATGCGATCCGCTCAGGGAGCCGAGACTGACACCGGGGACGCCTAGCCTGGTGGCGATCACCGCAGCGTGCGTGTGGATGCAGTTAATCCTGGGCGCGGCCTTTCGTCATTCTGGAATCAAACTGTTGCCGCACCTGATCGGCGCCTGCGTGGTGACGGTAATGTTGTGCTGGACGGTGATACGGGTGCTTTCGCGCTATGGCAACGTTGCTCAGTTGCGCAAACCGGCGCAAACCGTTCTCCTATTGCTCATGATTCAGCTGGGCTTGGGATTCTTTGCGTATCTGACACGGGTAAAGTGGGGCCAGGATGCAGTGCAGCCGCTGGCGGGAATGGTGCTCACGACAGTCGCCCATGTTGCCGGCGGAGCGCTGGTATTGGCAACCAGCGTAATCCTGGCAATCCAGGCGCGGAGGATGATTACGGTTGACACCAGCCAGGCAGTCGCCACCGGGTCATCGCGCAAGGCGGTCACCGCATGAGCACAGCGACTCAGCCCCTGGCTGTTCCCCGCCTAGGCTTCGCTGGCTTGGCGCGCGAGTATTCGGTGCTGGTTAAGGCGCGGGTGACGACGCTGATCATGCTCACCGCGTGTTGCGGGGCGTACCTTGCGGCGGCCAAATCGGGGCTGCCGTTCCTCTCGTGGTGCATGTTTCACACCCTAATGGGCATAGGGCTGGTGAGCGGCGGTACGGCAGCGATCAATGAGGTGATGGAGCGCGACCTGGACGCACGCATGCGGCGTACGGCGATGCGTCCGCTGGTGACCGGGACGCTGAGCCTAGCACACGCTTCCACGGTTGCGTTCGGCATGACGATCGGCGGCATCGCTTACCTGTGGCTGACCACGAACTGGCAGGCGGCGCTGCTCAGCGGGCTGACTTCGGCGAGCTACCTGCTGGTTTATACCCCGATGAAGCAAGTGCACCCCGTCTGCACATTTCTCGGTGCTTTTCCCGGGGCGATGCCTCCGCTGCTGGGTTGGGTGGCAGTGCGCGGGCGCATCGATCCCGAGGCGATCGTTTTGTTTGCCATCATGTTTTTCTGGCAGTTCCCCCACTTTCACTCCATCGCGTGGCTCTATCGCGAGGACTATGAGAATGCCGGCGTGCGCATGCTGCCGGTGGTGGAAAGCGGTGGCCAGTCCACGCTTCGTGCCATTGTGATGTACTCGCTGGCGCTGGTTCCGGTGACCCTGGCTCCCACGATGATGGGCATGACGGGCTGGACCTACTTTGCCGGGGCGTTGCTGCTGGGGGCCGCCCTGCTCTGCTTCAGCGTGCGTATGTGGACCATGAAACTCGCGCCTACGACGGCGAGCTCGAAGGTGCGCGCCCGTCATCTGCTGCAAGCCTCGGTGATTTACCTGCCGCTGCTGTTTGCCCTGATGATGTACAACCGCGCGTCATAAAATAGAAGGTGCCGGGTCGGTACCAGCCGGAAGTTTAACGCAACCAATTCGAAGAGCATTGTGAATTTTAGGATCGCTATACCCGAAGCCGAGAACCAGCAGGCTACGGAATTGTCTTTTTCGCCGGTTACTTCCGTCATTCAACTGCAGGATCTGCGTCATCAGTACGGCGACCGTACGGCGCTGGCGGGCGTGTCGTTCGATGTGCGTCCGGCGGAGATCTTTGGGCTGCTGGGGCCGAACGGCAGTGGCAAGACGACAACATTCCGGATTCTGTCGACACTCATGGTGCCGACCGGCGGGCGCGCCCTAGTCATGGGCCACGATGTTGCATCGCAGCCGGGGCGGGTGCGCAGTCTGATCGGCGTGGTGTTCCAGGAACAGAGCATCGATGTGAAGCTGTCGGCCGAAGAGAACCTGATGCTGATTGGCCACGTGTACGGCCTGCGCGGCGCGGCGCTGAAGGCGCGGGTGGCGGAAATGTTGGGGCGCGTGGGCCTTGCCGATCGCGCGAAAGAAAAGGCCGAGGCATTCTCCGGCGGCATGAAACGGAGGCTGGAGCTGGCCAAGGGGCTACTGCATCGTCCCTCGGTGTTGCTGCTGGATGAGCCGACGACAGGACTCGATCCCGGAGCACGCCGCGATTTGTGGCAGTATCTCAAGATCCTGCGCGATGAGGAACAGGTTTCCGTTCTCGTCACGACCCACCTTATGGAAGAGGCCGAGCGCTGCGACCGGTTGGCGATTTATGCCCAAGGAAATGTGGTGGCGCTGGGAACTCCGGCGGAGCTGAAGAGTGAGATCGGCGGCGACGTGATCCTGCTTGACGCCTGTGAGCCGGAAGCGCTGGCACAGCACATCGAGCAACGCTTCCGATCCGTGGCGACGGTGATCGATCATCGGGTGCGGTTGGAGATGGAGAATGGACACCGGTTCGTTACCGCCGTGGTTGAAGCGTTCCCCGGCGAAATCGAAGGAGTCTCGGTGCACAAGCCGAGCCTGGAAGACGTATTCATCCGCCGGACCGGGCACCGTTTCTGGACCGAGCGGGACGACGGCGAGAAGTAGTTATGCAATACGTGAGGCACGGGGTGGGAGTGGTTCGTCCCTATCTGTATGGGCCTTCAGCCCTGGTTGATTGGGTAAAGCAGACGCTGGGCGCTGAGGTCCTGGAGCGCGCCGCGGTGGAAAACGGCGAGCACGTCGAGTTGAGAATCGGGGACTCGGTCATAGTGCTGGAGACGGGGGACCCGCCATCGCCGCTGGCGGCTCCGGCTTCAGTATATGTGTACGTCGAAAACGTCGACACCACCTTCCAGCGTGCGATTGCGACCGGCGCTGTGCCGCTGGGCGCGCCAGAAGATAAGCCTTACGAGGAACGAGGCGCGGGCGTGAAAGACAGTTTTGGCAATACCTGGTGGCTTTCGACTTACACCGGCGGGCGAACCTCAGTCAACCGCCTGCTACCTGAATGATGGCGACTCGAATGGCAACATTTCCGGCGACGGGTGTGCGCGCGGCGGCGAGAGCGGGTCTGGTGCTGCCGTCGGTTTCCCTATGGCGGCGCGAGATTGTCCGCTTTTACCGGCAGAAGAGCCGCGTCGTCGGTGTGATCGCTTCCCCGCTGCTGTTCTGGGTGGTGATAGGATCGGGCTTCGGCACCTCGTTTCGCACGGGCGGCGCAGGCGGGCAGCACTATCTTGATTACTTCTTCCCCGGCGCCCTGATCATGATTGTGCTATTTACCGCCATCTTCACCATGATGTCGCTGATCGAGGACCGCAAGGAAGGATTTCTACTGTCGGTGCTGGTGGCACCGGTCAGCCGCTCGGTCGTTGTGCTGGGCAAGGTGCTCGGCGGAGCGACGCTGGCTACCCTGCAGGGACTCATCTTTCTCGCCTTCGCTCCCGCCCTGGGAATTCGTTTGACGCCCGCAAGCCTGGTGCTGGCCGTATTGGTTATCTTTCTGGTGGCATTTTCGCTGACGGCGCTGGGGTTCATCATCGCCTGGCCGATGGATTCGACCGCCGGATTCCATGCCGTCATCAATTTGTTTCTCATCCCGCTGTGGCTGCTGTCGGGATCACTGTTTCCGCTTTCAGGCGCGTCCATCTGGATTCGCACCCTGATGCAGATCAATCCCCTGACGTACGGAACGGACGCGCTGCGGATGCTGCTGTATCCGGGAGCGCCGGGGAGCAATCTACCGCTGGGAGTCAACCTGGCCATCCTGGGTGTGTTCACTCTGACCATGTTCGGCTTGTGCTTTCTGGTTACGAACCGGCGCTCAACCAGGCTGGCGGCATAGGCACGATGACCTCTGTCCCTACTTGGTGGCGTTCGCGACCAGGCGGCCTCACGGGGCTTCCCCCAGCCAGGAAAGGCGTGCCCGCAAAACATGGCCGGAACCTTATCAGCTGAGGTAGCAACGGGAGCGACATTCTTTCCTGCTCTGAACGCGTTTCTCAATGCCACCAGCGCCTTGCTGATCGGCACCGGCTACTACTTCATCCGAAGCGGACGCCGCGACGCGCACAAGCGCATGATGATTGCGGCATTCGTCACCTCGACCGTGTTTCTGATCTCCTACCTTTACTACCATTTGGTGCGGCGTGCGGGCGTCACACACTTTCAGGGGACGGGGGTGTGGCGGCCGGTGTATTTCACCATCCTCATCTCCCACACTTTTCTGGCGGTGGTGGTAGTGACGTTTATCCTGCTAACGTTATACCGTGCGCTCAAAGGCAACTTCCCTCGCCACAAGGCGATTGCGCGCTACACGTTCCCCATCTGGATGTATGTTTCGGTCACAGGCGTGATAATTTTCGTAATGTTGTACAAGATCTTCGTGAAATAAGAGGTCGGCAGCTTTCTGATATTCTTTGCAGTTCTCTGGACCGTAACTGGTCGGTTGCAGCGGTACCGCCAACGGATGTCGCCGGCTGAAGCCGGCGAGTGGGAAACAGTCGCACTGCAGTAAGTGGCCCTACCCATTGCCCGCAACGACCTCACACGTTCCAAAGACGCTTTACACATCGCATCGAGGACAGAGGAGCACTTCTCATGGCAAGAGGCGTCAATCGCGTAATCTTACTGGGAAACCTGGGCAAGGACCCGGACGTGAAGTACACCCAAGGCGGCATGGCTGTCGCCAGCTTCTCACTGGCCACCAGTTCGTCGGTTAAAGACAAGGACGGAAACTGGCAGGAGAAGACCGAATGGCACAACATCAAGGCCTTCGGGCGGACGGCCGAGATTGCGGGGGAGTACCTGAAAAAAGGGCGCACAGTCTACATTGAAGGCCGCCTGCATAACGATTCATGGGACGACAAGGAAACCGGGCAGAAGAAGTACAGGACTGAGGTTCTCGTCAATGAACTGGTGCTGGTCGGCGGGCAAAGGGAGGCAGGCGAAGGCGGTGGGGGTTATCGCGGAGCGAGAGGGGTCAACAACTTCGATCAGCGTGGGCCGGAGCCCGACCAGGCACCCGCAGCGGCGGGGGAGATCACCGATGAAGATATACCGTTCTAGGAAACAACCGGGCTATTAGCCGCCAGCGCTGTTTCCAAAGCCAGTGGGCAAATTGACGGGGACCTTGGGAGAGGGTCTGCCATCGGGTTTCCGGGGCAGGTCCTTTCTTTCAGGTCCCCTGATGCGCCACTTCGCCACCCTACACATTAAGGACTTGATTAACTTCTTACCATTCGGCGAAGTCCGTATTTGGGGGCGTGAGTATCCCGCAGAATTCCCCGCCGCGGGGCGACTGGTTAGGCGGTAGGCGGAGGACCGGGAGGGGTCAAGTTGTCTATATCCTGGCCAAGTGGACGCCGAACCACATTCGGCGGTCGTGCCAACTCTGCTCGAGCCTGAAACCGCTCTCGCGCAGAATCATCTGCAGCATTCCCAGGGTGTACTTGTAGCTGTTCTCGGTGTGGATGCGTTCTCCTGCTGCAAAGCTGACATCCATGTCGAGCAAGGGCAGGAAAACCGACTGCTGGCGCCCGCTCTCCAGGTACATCTCCATGCGCGAATGCCGCTTGTTCCACAGGGCCACGTGGCGAAAGCTTTGCAAGTCGAAATCCGCGTCCAGTTCACGATTCAGCCGTGCCAGGATGTTCTTGTTGAAGGCGGCCGTTACCCCCTGCAGGTCGTTATAGGCGGGCAGCAGGATCTTCGGACTCTTGGCGAAATCGGCTCCCAGCAGGAGGGCATCACCCGCACACAAACTGCGGCGAACGCGGCGCAAGACTCGCACCGCCTCATCGGGATGGAAATTTCCTATGCTCGAGCCGATGTACAACACCAGCTTCCTTCCCGAGATTCGGTTGAGCGCCTCCACTCCGCCGGTATAGTCGTCCACGATGGGATTGATGCGCAGTTGCGGGAACTGGCGACCTAACTGCCTAACCGCTTCCTGCAACGCACTGGATGAAACATCGATGGGATAAAACAGTGCCCGTGGCTGCCGCTGCAGCAGTTCTTCAATGAGGATGCAGGTTTTGCTGGCCGTACCTGCCCCCAACTCGACCAGAGTGAGCGGCTGGCCGGCGGCCTGCAGGATTTCGCCAGCGAATGCTTCGAAGATGCTGCGCTCGGTTCGCGTGAGGTAGTACTCAGGAAGCTCGGTAATTTGCTCAAACAGCGCCGAACCCGCTTCGTCGTAGAACAACCATGCAGGCAGGCGCTTCGGGGAAGCGCTTAGTCCCTCGCGCACCGCTAGGGCCGTGGCTTCGTTGACCGCAAATTGCAGTTGTTTGCTAGTCGCCATTGGCCAGCCGAATCCCCATGAACTGCCACCGCGCATGCGGGGGAAAGAAGTTGCGATAGGTGGGCCGCATGTGCGGCTGCGGCGTCGCACACGATCCGCCGCGCAACACCATCTGGTTGCACATGAATTTGCCGTTGTATTCGCCTACGGCTCCCGCGGCGGGCTGAAATCCCGGGTACGGCAGATAGGCGCTCGCCGTCCACTCCCAAACATCCCCAAACATTTGTGTAAGGCCGACGTCATCGGAAGTTCCCCGGGGATGGAGCGCCCCGCTTTCCAGAAAGTTCCCGTCAATTTCGCAAACCCGCGCCGCCACTTCCCATTCGAACTCCGTGGCCAAGCGGGCCCCGGCCCATCGCGCGAATGCATCGGCCTCATAATAGCTGACGTGGCACACCGGCTCGTCGACATGCACCGGCCGCGTGCCGCCGTCTAACGTGTAATGCCACCACTGGCCATCGCGCATTTCCCAGTAGAGAGGAGCACACCACTGGTTGGTGCGCACCGTGTCCCAGCCCTCGGAAAGCCACAAACCGGCGGTGTTGTAAGCGCTATCGCGCATGAACTCCAAGTACTCTCCGTTGGTCACCAACCGTGATGCCATGCGATACGGCTGAAGGAACACGTTGTGCCGGGGACTCTCGTTGTCGAAAGAAAAGCCGTCGCCGTCAGAACCGATCGGGTACACGCCCTCGGAAAACGCTTGCCACCGCATTGCAGGAGTCGGGCCAGGCGAATCGGCGGCCAGGCCGCCCATGTCGCGATATGCCGGCTGCAGGGGGTTGGCCGCCAATCCGAATTTGGCGTCCGTCAGGATGAGTTCCTGATGCTGTTGCTCATGATTGATTCCAAGCAGGGCCAGGTCCAGCACGACGGAGGGCAATGCGCACGCCAGTAAATGGTCCATCGCCCGGTCCACGTGCAAGCGGTAGGCATGCACTTCCTCCAGTGAAGGACGCGACAAAATGTGCCGCATCGCCCGGAGCGGGCGATCACCCACGCTGTTGTAATAGGAATTAAAAAGGTTGCGAAACGCCGGATTGTCCGGTTTGTACCCTGCCAGGTGCTCACTCAATAAAAATGTCTCGAAGAACCAGGTGGTATGCGCCAGATGCCACTTGGCCGGACTGGCGTCCGGCATGGCCTGCAGACCGTGGTCTTCTACCGTAAGGGGTACGCACAATTCCAGTGAGCGTCTTCGAACGGCACGAAACTGCTCTGCAAGCCTGGCCTCGTCGGTTGCCAACATCGTGCCTGCGGATTGCAAAGGTTCGGGCATGCTCTCGGTCGCCTTTTGGAATAGCGATTCCAAGTCGAAACACCTTAACTCAAGATGCTAACTTCGGGCTAAAGCTGCAATTTTTACGACGAATTCCTGGCAGTGGCTTCCCTGGGCAAATTACTGTGCCGGTACAATCGGCAGCACGTGTACATCATCGGCGATTCGCCACGATGCGCGCTCATAGCGTCCCATAATGTCATTGCAGCGGACTTCGAGGACCTCCATGCCCATCCTCAGGCCATCGCGAAGCGGATTGATCTTGGAGCGATGGTCGTGGGCCCACTCCACCGGTACCTCCGCCGTTCTGAGCTTGAACTTGTCGGCAAGAAACAGCAGTTCGGGATCGAAACCCCAACGCTCGATGCGTTGGCGGGTGAAGATGGTCTCCATCGCAAGCCGATTGAAGGCCTTGAAACCACACTGCGTGTCCCGATACCGCAAGCCCAGCACAATCCGCAATCCGAGGTTAAACAACCTGCCATACAGTTGCCGATAGAAGGGCTGGCGCCCGGTCTGCAATTCGCGCTGCAGCCAGCGCGACCCAATCGCAAGGTCGAAGCCCTGAGCCAGCGCCGCGAAGAGCTTGTCGGCCTCGCTGATGGGTGACGACAGGTCCGCGTCTGTGAACAACGCAATGCCCCCCTTGGCATGCAACATGGCATTGCGAACGCTGTATCCTTTGCCGCGATTGCCCGGATTCTCCAGCAGTTTGATGCTGGGATCTGCAGCCGCGAAACGCCGGACCGCATCCGATGTGCCGTCGGTCGACCCGTCGTTCACCACGATGATCTCGGCACGCAGGGCGCGCTGGCGAATGTACGCCACCACCTTGGGGACCGACTCACCAAGCCGCTCGCGCTCGTTGTATGCGGGAAGAATAAAGGAATGCGTAATTTCGTTCATCGCAGGACTTGACGATTGCATGCCAGTTGCTGACAAAAGTCAACTTCTGCTTCCAAACGGTGACGTAGCTTCGATTTGTAAAAAGCGAGAGGGTGTAAGTTGGCTTAGGCCTCAGGAGCTAAAGCCGTTCTCCAAAGGAGACTTACACCCATGGCAAAGGTTATACCCATCACCGAGCAGTTCCAACATTTCGTAAGTGAGCTGAAAGAGAGTTCTGGGGCGATTTGCAGGGCCAGGTGCAGCAGAGTATGCGGCGGCTATTTGAGCTGTTGTCGGAGCGGCAACGCGACCTGTACATGGTGAGTCCGCGGCACGGTCGACAGAAGCCGCGCCAGCATTACCGCAACGGCTATTACAAGCGCGATTTCGTAACCCGCTTTGGGACGCTGCGTTTACGCATTGCCCGCACCCGCAAGCGGGGTTTTCCGCCGGAAGTCTTGCAAAAGATATCAGCGCGACACGCCGGCCGAAGAATAACGTAAACTGTTCTCACTTTGAAGTCGTTTGACGAACTTCTGCGTGATGCGGAAATAGCCCATGGACACCTGTGCGCCGGCCAGGTACTCGGCGTTCGCATGGCCATGCTTGGCCTCGAGCTGCTCGGCCTTGACGATCCCTACGGCAAGGATCGCAAGCGCCTGGTTACCTTCGTTGAGATTGACCGCTGTATGACCGATGCCATCGGAGTCGTCACCGGCTGCCGACTGGGTAAGCGCGCCCTCAAATTTCGCGATTGGGGAAAAGTCGCCGCGACTTTTGTCGACCTCGAAACCGGCAAAGCAGTCCGCATCACGGCGACCGAACGCTCCAAGGTACTGGCGCAACAAATGCATCCTGAAATCGGCGACAAGAACCAGCAGCAGATGCGGTCGTACCGCGAAATGCCCAAGCAGGATCTTTTCACGATTCAGTGGGTGAAGGTTGCCGTGCCGCCGCAGGAACTTCCCGGCTACCAAGGCGAACGCATTGTCTGTGCGCAGTGCGGCGAAGGAATCAACTTCCGGCGCGAGGTGCACCGGGACGGGGTCATCCTCTGCCGTGCATGTGCCGGAGAACGTTACTACGATCCCACCTGAACCGGAGCACCCGCCAAGGCATGCTCCACGACATGCCCCGTCTTCAATACCGTCGCCTCGTCGAAGTGCTTTCCCAGGATCTGTAGTCCGATTGGCAATCCATCTCGGCTGTTGCCGCATGGTACGGTGATTCCCGGAACACCGGCCAGGTTTGCCGTCACGGTATAAATATCCGCCAGATACATCGCCAGCGGATCGTCGGCCTTCTCCCCCAGCTTAAACGCCGGCGTCGGCGTCGTCGGGGTCACAATCACATCGACCTTTGCGAAGGTGTCGTCGAAATCCTGCGCGAGTAGGGCGCGTACCTTCTGTGCCTTCAGGTAATAGGCATCGTAGTAGCCCGCGCTGAGCGCATACGTCCCCAGCATGATGCGCCGCTTCACTTCCGTGCCAAAACCGGCATCGCGAGTGTTGCGATACATGTCAGCCAGGGTCTTGGCGTCCCGGGCCCGCAAACCGTAGCGCACTCCATCGAAGCGTGCCAGGTTCGACGATGCCTCCGCCGTCGCAACCAGGTAATAGGTCGGGATGGCATATTCCGTGTGCGGCAGTGAAACAGCAACGATCTCGCATCCCGCCTTCGCCAGTTCCTGAATGCCGCCCTCCACCGCCGCGCGCACCTCCGGATCAAGCCCTGCACCGAAATACTCCTTCGGTACCCCAACCTTCAGCCCAGTTACCGGCTGGCCGATCGGCTCGAGGTAGTTCGGCACCGGCAGGTCCGCCGAAGTCGAATCCATGGAATCGTGTCCCGCCATGTACTGCAGGATCAGGGCAACGTCCTTCACCGTTTTTCCGAGGGGTCCGACGTGGTCAAGAGACGAGGCGAACGCGATCAGACCGTAGCGCGACACGCGCCCATAGGTGGGTTTCAGTCCCACGACCCCGCAGAAGGCGGCAGGCTGGCGTATCGACCCGCCCGTATCGGTGCCCAGCGCAGCCACCGCGGTCCCAGCGGCCACCGTCGCGGCTGATCCACCGGATGAACCTCCGGGAACGCGCGAATGGTTGCGCGGGTTCTTCACGGGATAGAACCCGGAATTCTCATTCGACGACCCCATCGCAAACTCATCGCAATTGGTCTTCCCAAGAACAATCGCGCCCGCGGTTTCGAGCCGGGCCACCGCGGTTGCATCATAGGGAGCGATAAAGTTATGCAGGATCTTCGATCCCGCTGTGGTGCGAACCCCCCGCGTGCTTAGAACGTCCTTGATCGCAACCGGCACTCCCGCCAGTGGAGGCAGCGCATCCCCCTTATCGGCCAGGGTATCGACGTGCTCCGCCTGCCGATAAGCGCGCTCTTTCGAAAGCGTTAAGTAGGCCCCGATTGCCGGGTCTTCGGCTTTGATCTTCTGATAGAACGCATCGACCAGCGCAGTCGCCGTGGTCTGCTTTTCGAGGACTGCCGTGCGCGCCGAATCGACTGTCAATGTCTCGACGTCCATCGCTTCCTACCGCTCAATCACTTTCGGCACCTTGAAAAAGATGCCATCGGTCTGCGGAGCATTGCTCATTGCTTCCTCATGCGGCAGCGACGGACGCAGCTCGTCCGCTCGCATAGCATAGGCGAATGCTTCGCCCACGCGGCCGCCCTTCGTGACCCCATAGCGGCTCGCCACTTGTGCCATTGGCTCGACGTTGGCCGTATCAAGCTGATTGAGCCTCTCGATATAATTCAAAATCGAATTGAGGTCTTTCAACATGCGTGCGCGCTCCTTAGCCGTGAGCTCCAGGTGGGCGAGGTCGGCGACGTAATTTACGTCCTGTTCGGAAACCACGGGTTATCCCCTCGTGATTACAGGCTTGCCCGGGTGGCATGCGGGGCCACCACAAACGCGATGTTTTGCACTTGCGGCCCTGCGATTTGCTTTAGGCCGGCGAGGTACTGCTGATTTATCATTTGCAGTTGGTTGCGCCACACAGGGTCCGGCACGGCCACCACCAGTACGCCGTCCACGAAGCTGAGCGCACGGGTCTTTTTCGCCACCGCCGCCCCGCAGACAACCGGCCACGCCAGCAAGGGAGCCTCGTCGCCCGCCTTGCTGCAGACCCTTTCAGCGAAAATCTTCCTAAGCACCTCGCGCGCGTGCTGCATGATGCAACCTTCGATTCTAGCATCGCGGAACGGCGCCCCTTAAACCCGCGTCCCGGAGCTATGGGTCCGGTGGAAACTGGCTTCTCACCAGCTCCACAGCCTCCTCTTGGCGGTGCAGCTTCCCCTCGAGTTGGGCGTCCTCCACCGCCGCCAGCATCTGTTTGAACAGGGGTCCTGGCACGTAACCTAACTCGATCAGGTCACGTCCATTGATCAAGAGCCTGGGCCTGA
>Ga0306920_100011260_pt1 | contig 12062 bp, 11 predicted proteins | sample flu12Cox44000170_FD_204666 | JGI IMG/M metagenome (GOLD analysis project Ga0306920, IMG submission 204666) | Lab enrichment of tropical soil microbial communities from Luquillo Experimental Forest, Puerto Rico - flux4day.12C.oxic.44.000.170 (v2)... | ecosystem: Environmental > Terrestrial >...
CGCTTATATCGACAAGATTCTGACGGGTACCGCACCGAGCGATCTGCCGATCTCTCAGCCCGAAAAATTCGAGCTCGTTGTAAATCTCAAGACTGCCAATGCCCTTGGCCTCGCGATCCCAGCGAGCCTACTCGCGCTCGCCGACGAGTTGATCGAATAATCAGGTTTTGCTGCATTGCATATGTCGCCTTGTGGCCCTAAGCGGACATGACCAAGCGCGCCTCCCATGTCCGCTTCGGAGCGTAAAGCGGACCTCGCCGCGTCCGAAGCTGGAAACGACAGATTTATGAGTACATTGTCTCTCGTCTTCGCCGATTATGTTCAGCTCTACTGCAACGCTCGTTGCAGTAGAGCTGATGTCCACCGGCTAAGAAACCGGCCTGTCCTTGCATTGCGCGGAATGCTTTTTCAGCCGCTTTCGGGGAGCCTGCTGGAAGGTTCCAAGGCAAACCAAGGCGTCCTTTAATTTTTCTATGTCTTCCTTGGTGTAGTATAACTTTTCTATGTCTTCCTTGGTGTAATACGTTTCCGGTGACTCAGGGTCCGTCGGTTGGACTTCCTACCACATCGAGGATTATGTCGCGCAGGCGCAGGCGTTTCAGACGCAATTGACCAGCCTGATCGTCGAGGGCGTGTTCGCGCGCCATCCTGGTCTGAAAATGGTGATGCTGGAGAGTGGCTTCACCTGGTTGCCATCCTATCTCTGGCGGTTGCACAAGTTCTGGCGCGGCATCCGTATGGAAACGCCGTGGGTGGATCGCGCGCCGCTGGAAATTGTGCGAAGCAATATCCGCTTTTCCCTGCAGCCAATCGACGCGCCGGCGGATCCCCGGACATTGAATCGGCTGTTTGACCATATGCAGTCGGACGAATTGCTCCTATTCTCCACCGACTACCCGCATTGGCAATTCGAGGGCGACGCGGCGCTGCCGGAAGGGATGTCGCCGGAGTTGGTCCGCAAGATCATGATCGACAATCCCTTTGCGACCTATGGCCGCTTGAGGCAAACGGTGACGGCATGATCCCGAAAAGTGGAAGCCGGCTTTCGGAAGGAGATCATGCCCAAACTGGCGGCGTGATCCTTGGAAACTGGAGTCCGGTTTTCGGGTAAGATCATGCCTGGAATAAATTACCCCGGAAGGGAGACGACGTCATGAACATTCAGTTCCGCGAGCGTTCCGAGCAGGCGGCCTCCGTTCACGCCAAGACCGCGATTGCCGACTGCGACATTCATCCCGCACGCGCGACCAGGACCGAATTGTATCCCTATCTCGCCAAGCGCTGGCACGAACATCTCGAAACCTACGACAAGCGTCCCTATCACGGCATGATGGACGGGCCGCCCTATCCGAAGGCGCAACCCAACGCGGCGCGACGCGACGCCTACCCGCCGGAAGGCGGTCCGCAAGGCTCGTCGCTTTCCTTCATGCAGCAACAACATCTCGATCCGAACAACGTCGTGCTCGGCGTTCTCAATCCGCTCGCCACCGGGCAGGGCATTCGCAACCATGAACTCGCCACCGCGGTCTGTTCGGCAATCAACGACTGGCAGATCGACAAATGGACCAGCAAGGATAGTCGCCTGAAGGGTTCCATCGTGGTTGCGAACGAGGACGGACCTTCGGCCGCTGCCGAAATCCGCAGACGCGCCGGGGACAAGAATTTTGTTCAGGTACTTTTGCTGAGCCGCAACGTCGAGCCGCTCGGTCAGCGCCGCTACTGGCCGATCTATGAAGCGGCCGAAGAGGTCGGGCTTCCAGTCGGCGTGCATGCCTTCGGCTTCGGCGGCAATCCGCTGACGCCGTCGGGCTGGCCGAGCTTCTACATCGAGGAGATGGTCGGTCATTCGCAATGTCAGCAGACCGTGCTTGCGAGTCTCATCCTGGAAGGCGTTTTCGAGCGGCATCCCACGCTCAAGATGATCATGATCGAGGCCGGCTTCGGCTGGGCGCCGTCGCTGACTTGGCGGCTCGACAAGACCTGGCAGCGGCTGAAGAGCGAGGTGCCGCACGTGAAGCGGCCGCCGTCGGAGTATATCCGCGACCACATCTGGTGGACCACGCAGCCAATGGAAGACCCTGAACGACGCGACCATCTGTTCGATGTGATCGAATGGGTCGGCTGGGACCGACTGTTGTTCGCCACTGACTATCCGCATTGGGACTTTGACGAGCCGACGCGGGTGTTGCCACCCGGCGTCAGCGAGGCCAATCGCGAAGCGTTTTATCTGAACAACGCGCTCAAGCTTTACGGTCTTTCGAAGTAGCATGGCGCGTCACGTCGTTGCTTCCGTCGACGAACTGCCGCCGGGCACGCGCAAGTTCCTGACCATCGACGAGCGCCCGATTGCGATCTTCAATATCAAGGGCGAATTCTTCGGCCTGTTGAACCGCTGCCCGCACCAGGGCGCGGCCTTGTGTGAGGGCCCGCTGATCGGGCTTGCGCAGTCTTCCGATCCCGGCGAGATAAAATACACAAGGTTGGGCGAAATCATCCGCTGTCCGTGGCATGGCTGGGAATTCGATATCCGCACTGGACAATCGTATTGCGAGCCAAAACGCTTTCGCACCCGCGCCTATGCCGTCAATGTCGAGCCAGGAACAGCCGTGGTGAAGGGGCCGTATGTGGCGGAGACCATCCAGGTCTCGGTGGAAGGCGATTACGTTGTGGTGGAGTTGTAACCCACGCGGTCGTTCCGGGGCGTGTCGAAGACACCAACTATGATATGCAACTAGAGAGTCGCGAGATTCTGAGGTACGCAACGGCGCACCATGGTTCGCTTGCTTTACTCGCGCCCCGGAATGACGGGAAAGCACTATAACGTTACTCAGTCATCGTCGCTTGCGCTGCCATCCGCCGCTCGCGCGCGTAACGAACCAGCGCAACATAGCGGTAGAGTCCGTGGACGAATTTGCCGTAAGGCAGCGTGATGAACAGCGCGAACACCACGCCGAGATGCAGCGCCAGCAAAAGCCCCATCGCGGCGGTGTCGCGCCACAACAGAAGTGCCAAACCGGTGAGGCCCGTCAGGAACAGCATGAGAATAAAGGCGACATCCATGCCGGTGCGCTTTTCATCCACCAGCGCGGAATCGCGCTTGAATCTTTCTGCAAGCAGCCCCGCCGGCCCGATCAGAAGGCCGATGCCGCCGAGTATGCCAAGGACGACCGGCAGGTCCCACCAGGGGTAAGGCGCCTCGCGCGCCAGCAGAAAATGATAGATCGTTGCGACGGAGGTCGACGCGAAGCACAGCAGAAACCCGTAGAACGTCAAATGGTGATACACCTTGCGGTGGTCGGTGGGACGTTCATCCTCGTTGAAGCAGCCGACGCCGCCGCCGTCGAGGTAGCGCAGTCGTCCGGCATCTTTCATCGCCTGCCAGAGCGATCCCGGTTCGATCGAGCTTCCGATAGGCTCGCCGATATCGCGCCAGAAGGCGCGTACGCCCATGGCAAGGGCAACTATCGCATAAAGAAACGCCAATCCGAACAGCGCGGCCATCGCGCCGTGCGGCATCAGCGCATAGAACGCACCTGGGCCGGTGTGGACGCCGACCAACACCTGCCGATCGATAGAAGCGGCGAAGCCGAGAATGAAGGCAGCAACGCTCAAGGCGGCGATAATGCTGACGGCAAGGCCGTTGCGCGCGAACAGGCCCGAAAAGGCGTTCGGCCAGGCATAGGCGATCCAGGAGTCGGCACGCGCGGCGGCGAGCGTCTTCGGCACATTGACGTTGAATTCATGCGGTGGCGAGAACTGGCAGTCGGTGTAGCAGGCCCCGCAAGCATGGCAGAGATTGGCGAGATAATTGAGGTCACCGTCGGAAAAGGAGCGGCGCATCTCCATCGCCGGAAATACCGCGCACAGGCCCTCGCAGTAGCGGCAGGAGTTGCAGACCGTCATCAGGCGGTCCGCTTCTTCCAGGATTTGGGTCCTGTGCATCTATGCGGCTCCCTCGCGCTGCCACGTCGTCCCCGCCAAAGCGGGGACCCAGACGCCGGGGCTTATCCATTTGACGAGATGCGCGACGGCTTTCTCAATTTCATCACAACGGCTGATGGTTGTGGGTCCCTGCGTCGGCAGGGACGACAGACAAGGATCGCTTTGTACGCCGTCGTCCCCGCAAGTGAAGAGAGGTGTCCTGAACTGGGGTCGTTTTCCGTGCATGCTACGCATTGTTCGTATTTGCGCTTACTTCGTCAGGCCTTTGCCTTCCAGCCATCTCTGGATCAATCCGGCAACCTCGGCATTGTTCTTGTCCATCATGATCATGTGCGAATTGCCCTTGATTCCGATCTGGGGCAGATCAACGACATCGACACTGCCGCCGGCGGCCTTGATCTTTTCCGCAAACGCCAAACCTGTGGCGCGCATTTTGGGCCAGCGCTGGTCGCGCTCGATGAAGTCACCATAGATGATCAGGGTCGGAATATTTTTCAGCGCATCGGTTCTGGCCGGATCGCCGACGCCGGCCGGCTCCACCGCGATCAGCGCCTTGACCTTGTCGGGGCGCGACTGCGCCACCTTGAAGCCAAAACTGCCGGCCTGGCTGTGGACCATGATGATGCAGGGACCGATGCGATCGACCTCTGCAACGTAGGCCGCGATCGTTGCTTCATCGTTGGTGGTCCAGCGCGGCACGCCCTGCTTGACGAAATTGTCGTAAGCCTCGTTCGGAAACAGGCTGCCCGGCAGCGTCTTGCGTTTGACGGGATCGGGATCCCAGGAATTCGGACCGTCCCCGATGCGAAAGCGCTCGAACGGATTGGCCGTGGTCAGGAAAACCGGCTCGCTTTTGAAGATATCGGGATATTGTGCCCAGCCGGCGCGACCGCGCTCGACGGCGTCAGAATTGTAGACGCTCCAGCCCTTGTGCAAAAAATAGTTCAACCAACCTTCGCGCCCGTCGGGGGTGGTCTCCCAGGTGACGCCGGTCAGCCCCCCGCCATGCCACATCAACAGCGGGTAGGCCCCGTGTTCGTTGCTCGGCAGGAAGTACTGCACGTACATCTGCTCGACCTGATAGGTGCCGTTCGGATCGACTTTGGCGGGCACGCCGCCCGGCGTGAATACGATCTCCTTGACCGGCTTGCCGCTGATCTCGACCAGGCGGCCGCCGACATGGAACGAGCCCATGTCGCGGAGCGAAATCGGCTCGGCAGCCTGCGCGGATGCCGTGGTCGCCAGGACGAAGATGGTGGCTGCATTTGCAAGGCGTGACATTGCATTCCCTTCGCTAATTTCTCGCATTTTTTGCCGCCTCGCGCCCGGCGATCCGCCCGAACACACTGCCGATGGTCATTCCGATACCGGCCGCATATCCGCGGCCGAGCACATTGCCGGCCATGATCTCGCCGGCGGCGAACATGTTGACGGAAGGCTTGCCGTCCTTCATCAGCATCCGCGCCTCTCTGTTCACGCGGGTGCCGAGATAGGTGAAGGTGATGCCGGGGCGCACGGGATAGGCATAGTAGGGCGCCTTTTCGATCCGCCGCGCCCAGTGCGTCTTCGGCGGCGTCAGCCCTTCGGTGCGGCAATCGTCGAGAATCGTGTGATCGAACGTGCCGGGCCGCACCGCCGCGTTGAAGTCGGCGACGGTCTTTTCCAGCGCGGCCGGATCGAGATCGAGCCTCGACGCCAGGCCGGCGATGCTGTCGGCCTCGATCGGCGGAAACAGCGTCGGCATGAAACTGTTGCGAGAGCTGGCGTCGAAAATGATGTAAGCGATCTGGCCGGGTTGGGCCGCCACGAGCCGCCCCCAGATCGCGTAGCGCTTCGGCCAGATGTCCTCGCCCTCGTCGTAGAAGCGTTGGGCGTCTTTGTTGACGACGATCCCGAACACCACGGAATCGTGCCTTGTGATAATGCCGCCGTCGAATTTCGGCGCGCGTGCATCGATCGCGACCGCGTGACACTGCGTGGGATCGCCGATCTCCTGCACGCCCTTCTCGAGCAGCATTTTCAGGACGGAACCGCGGTTATAGGGCGAGCCGCGGATCAAAAAATTGTCGGCGGCTTCTCCCCAATATCGCTTGAGCCATTCGATGTTGGCCTCGAATCCGCCAGCGGCGGCGACGAGCGTCGCTGCGGTTGCCGTGTCGTTACCCTCTTCTCGTCTGACCGTGGCGGAGAGAAACATGCCGTCGGCGATTTCAAGGTCAACGACCTCGGCGTCATAGGCAATGTCAACCCCGAGCTGCTCGGCAGTCAGATAGAGCGCATTGAGCATTGCCCGGCCGCCGCCGAGGAAGAATGAATTTGTACGTCCCAGGCTGAGCGTGCCGCCGAGCGAGGGCTGCCAGCGTACGCCCTGTTCGACGATCCAGCCGAGGATATCCCTGGACTCGGCGATCATGTGGCGTGCCAGCTCCTCGTCGGTCTGACCGCCGGTGACGCGAAGCAGGTCCTCCCAGAATTCGTCTTCGGTATAGGGTCCGGTGAGGATGTCGGTCGCCGCGTCGTGGGCGCAGCGCATGTTGCGGGTGTGGCGGGTGTTGCCGCCGCGATAGAATTTCGGCGCGCCTTCCAGTACCAGCACGGTAGCACCGATGCGCCGCGCGCTGATGGCGGCGCACAGCGCGGCGTTGCCGCCGCCGATCACCAGCACGTCATATTTACGGGACAGATCGACCATGTCCCTCGTTGTTATCTTGTTTGCGCTGAAATCAAAACCGGTATCCGGGCAAACGGGTCCGCTGTCCGGACATGGCTATCTTCACGTTAGGTCGCGACCGCTTCCTGGGTGGAAGCGGCACTGCCGCGCCGATAGATCGTCAGTGCCGCGAAGATGCCAAGCGCGGCGGCGCACATCAGCCAGAGGCCAGGAGAAGCCTTGTCGCCGGTGTGATCGATCAGCCAGGTCGCAGCGAAGGGCGTGAACGTGCCGAACAGGCCCGCGGCGAGCGCGAACGCCATCGAGAAACAGGTGGTGCGGACGTGCCGCGGCACCACTTCCACCAACGCGCCGAGCATGGTGCCGCTGTAAACGCCGAAATAGAACGAGAACATCATCTGGACCGCCAGCATCTTGCCGAAGGTGGGCGCCGTGACCAGCCAGTTCAGCGCGGGGTAGGCCGTGACCAACGACAGGCAGGCGATGGCCAGAAGCACCGGCTTTCGCCCGAGCCGATCCGACACCGCGCCGCCGACTGGATTCCAGATGAAGTTCGTCACTGCGACCAGGAGCGTGACAAGAAGGGCATCCTGCGAGGAAAGCTTTAGCACGTTCCTGCCGAAGGTCGGCGTGTAAACGGTGATGAAATAGAACGTCGTGGTGGTCAACACCGCCACCATCATGCCGAGCACGACGATCCTCCAGTTCACGGCCGCTGAACGGAACACCTCGGCCGTGGAAGGATGTTTTTTCATCGCCAGAAATTCCGGCGTTTCTTCCAGCGTGCGGCGAAGGAAGAAGATGAAGGGAATGATGAGGCAGCCGATAAAGAAGGGAATTCGCCACTTGGCGAATTCAAGCCCGCCAAACAATCCGATGGTGTCGCTCGTGACATACTGGTTGAGGACATAACCGATGATCGCGGCGACAAAAATCGCGACCTGCTGGCTGGAGGATTGGAACGAGGTATAAAAACCCCGGTTGCCGGGGGTTGCGATCTCGGCAAGATAGACCGATACGCCTCCGAGTTCGACGCCGGCGGAAAAGCCCTGCAGCAGGCGGCCGATCAGAACGATGATTGGCGCTGCGACGCCGATGCGCGCATAGTCCGGGCACAGCGCAATGGTCACGGTGCCCATGGCCATGATGGTCAAGGTGACGATCAGGCCCTTGCGGCGGCCGATCCGGTCGATATAGGCGCCGAGCACGATCGCGCCGACGGGCCGCATCAACGCGCCGAGCCAGAACACGCCGAAGGTGTTGAGCAGCGAGGCGGTCTCATTGTCGGATGGAAAAAATGCCTTGGCGATATAGGGCGCGTAAAATCCGAACAGGAAGAAATCAAACTGTTCGAGGAAATTGCCGCTGGTCGACCTGAGAATGGCGCCAATTCGCGACTTGAGCTGAGCTGGCGGCGCGCCGGACGACTGCGACATTATCAATTTCCTTCCTTGATGTTCTCGGCCGGTGCGGCCGCAACAGTTAGCCTGTCTTGTTTGGCCAATCTGCCACGCCAGCGCGGTCCGACCAACCCAAAATGCAACTCTCGTTGGTTCCGCCTTTCCGGCGCAGGCGGCAGCAATATCTGCGGCAGCGTTCAGCTGATCTTGGCGCCGCCCTGGATCGAGGCCAAGAGCCATTGCCGGAATGCCGATAACTTCGCCGACTCGGCTCGCGCCTCCGGCGAGACCAGATAAAACCCGGCATCCGACGGCAACGCGATCTTGAACGGCACGACCAGCCGGCCCTTGGCGATATCCCCTTCGACATAGGAGGTTCGGCCCATGGCGACCCCGATTCCGTCGATCGCGGCCTGCACGGTCATCAAGCTCAGGTCGAAACTCAACCCCGGTTGCTTTGAAATATTCGAAGGCAGGCCGGCGGCGGTGAGCCAGAGCCGCCAGTCGTCGTCATAGCCGCCGCTGGTATGCAGCAGCGTATGATTTGCGAGATCTTCCGGACACCGCAGCGGCTTGTCGCCCGTGAGCAGCGCGGGGCTGCACACTGGAAACAATTCGTCGGCCATCAGCCACTGGGCGCGAACGCCGGGCCAATGGCCGCGCCCATAGCGGATCGCGGCATCGACGTCGTCGCGACGGAAGTCGACCAGGTGGGTCGAGGTGGTAATGCGGACGTCGATGGTGGGATGCGCTTGCTGGAAGCTGGAGAGCCGCGGCAGCAACCATTTTGCCGCCAGCGAGGCCAACGTCGAGACCGTCAGCACGCGATCGTTGTCCTTGCGCTTCAGCCGGTCGGTGGCGAGCCGCAGGTCGTTGAAAGCGGCGCGAATGCCAGGGAGGTATTCGCGCGCCTCCGGCGTCAGCTCAAGGCTGCGGTTCTGGCGGACAAAAAGGCGAACCCCGAGTTCCTCTTCAAGCCGTCGGATCTGATGGCTGATCGCGGTCTGGGTGACGTTCAGCTCGGCAGCGGCGACGGTGAAGCTCAGGTGGCGAGCGGCAGCCTCGAACGCGCGCAAACCGTTGAGCGATGGCAGGCGGCTATTCATCGCGCTCTATACATGAGTTTATTTCATCCGAAGTGGTACAAATTATCGTTTGTGGAAAGCCGAAATTGCCTAGACAGTGTGGATCACAGGTTATCTTTAGGAGGTGACTATGTCCACCTACCCACCTGAAAAGATGATAAATAATCATGATATCGGGTTTTTGTCCGGTGTCAGTGAGACACTGCATGTCTGGGGCGAGCGCTGGCGGCAACGCCGCGAGCTGAGCCATTGGACCGAGCGGGACCTGCATGACGTCGGGCTTTCCTGGAGCGACGTGGTCCGTGAGGCCGAAAAACCGTTTTGGCAGGCGTGATCGCGGCCAAAGCCGGCGTTGCCTCCAAGGGGGACGCCGGCCTGATTTTCGGAAAACCGACGGGAGCTTGCGATGAGCGCGCTTCGATTTGAGGACCTGCGGCAACACTCCGACACCTTGCATCTGCCCAACGGCAAGACGCTTTTGGTTCGGTTCGTCGAACCTGACGATGCAGAAGCCCTGCAGGATTATTTCCGCTCGCTGTCGGTGCGCGCGCGATACAATCGCTTTCTCGGCGCCATGAGCGAATTGCCGTCGAGGCAACTGGATCAATTCATCCATGTCGGTGAACTCGATCGGTTCAGCGTGGTTGCGCTCATGAAGGTCGACGGCCTCGAAACCATCGTCGGCGAAGCGCGCTATGGATTTGAGGTCGCCACCGGAAATTTCGAATTTGGCGTATCGGTCGACGACCGCTGGCAGGGCCATGGCATTGGCTCAGCCTTGCTCCGCAATCTCCAATGCCGGGCGGCTGCGCTTGGCGCCCGCCGCATCTTCGGCGATACGTTGCGTTCCAACGAGGCCATGATTGGTCTTGCGCGCAAATCAGGATTCAACTTCACGCACAATCCCGACGACTGGAAACTCGTTCGTTTCGAAAAGCATATCGAAGTTGCACCGCAGGAGATTCCCTGCGCGAGCTGGCGGCTCGCGGCGCTCGAGAGCGCGGCAAGCGCAGTGGTCCAAAGCGCTTGAAATTGGTCTGGATCGCTTCGCTGCCGCTCGCGATGACGGTTTGGAGCTGCCGTCTCGTCATTGCGCGGAGCAACGCGACGAAGCAATCCAGATCTTCATACGCTAATCGATTGCCGGTTTTGTCGGTATTCTGGATTGCTTCGTTTCGCTCGCAGTGACGAAGCCGCAAAACTTCAAAACCTCTCGACCCACGGACGCAGCTCCACCTCCCAGGTCCAGGCGCTCCTCGGTTGTTGCATCACGTTCCAGTAGCTCATCGCAATCGCATCGGGATCGAGCATCGAATCCGGCCGATCCGCCGGCTCGGTCCGCGCCGCGCTGCGGATGCCGCCGTCGATCACGAAATGCGCGACATGAATCCCTTGCGGCGACAATTCGCGTGCCATGCTCTGCGCCAGCCCACGCAGGGCGAACTTGCCCATGGCGAAGGGCGCCGATTGCGCATAGCCCTTGACGCTGGCGGACGCGCCCGTGAACAGGATGGCGCCGCGCTTGTTGGGCAGCATCCGCCTCACCGCCTCTTGAGCCACCAGGAAACCGCCGAACGCACTCACGGTAATGGCATTCGCCACCTCGGCGGGCACGAGATCGGGGAAAGGACCGCGCGCCCGTGCACTGGCATTGTAGACGACGACATCGGGTGTCCCGATCTCGCGCTCGACCAGGCCAAACAGCCGCTCGACCTCGTCCGGCTTGGTGGCATCGCAGGCAAAGGCGCGCGCGGTGGTCTCGGTGCAAAGCGAACCGAGCTTTTCGATTGAGCGCGCTGCGAGAGCAACCCTGATGCCCTGGCGGGCAAACAGTCGCGCCAAAGACGCACTCAGACCCGAACCTGCGCCGACGATCAAGGCAGTCTTGTATTTTGGCGTTTCCATGAGAAGTTTCCTTGGCTTATCGAAGACGATGGGGGTCCCGGCGGGCCGTTTGGAGTGAATTTACGCTTCCCGCCTTGACGGGCAAGCGCGACATTGCCTCGCCTGGTGTGCGATACTTCCTCAACAGATGAGTAACAGAACAAGAGAATTCAATGCGGCAGCTCAAGCATGATGGCATTGCGGATTTCGCCGGAAAGGCAGGACTGCTTGCCCCCGACACATCGGGCATGAATTTCTATCGTGCCGATCCTTCGCTGACGGATCTGCTTCGTATCCATCTTCCTGATGCCTTGTTTCGCCATATCGAACCTCATCTCGACCGGCTCGGTGCGCTTGCGGGCGGTCGTCTCGACGAATGTGCCCGGCTTGCCGACCGGCATGTGCCGGTGCTGCATCAACGCGACCGCTTCGGCAGCGACGTCCAGTGGATCGAATATCATCCGGCCTATCGCGAGCTCGAGCGCGCCGCTTTCGGCGAGTTCGGCATTCACGCGATGTCGTTGCGCAAGGGCATTCTGGGCTGGCCCGAAAAATATCCGGTCGTTGCCAAGCACGCGTTCACATTTCTGTTCAACCAGGCCGAATTTGGCCTGGGTTGTCCGATCAACGTGACCGACGGCTGCGCGAAACTCCTCGCCAGCTTCGGCAGCGAGGCCTTGAAGGCGAAATATCTCGACGGTCTCACCCAAACCGACATGAACAAACTGACGCAGGGCGGCCAGTTCATGACCGAGAAGGAGGGTGGCTCCGACGTCGGTACTCTCACCACGGCCGCCGTGGCGGAAGGCGATCACTGGCGGCTTTACGGCGAGAAATGGTTCTGCTCCAACGCAGATGCCGAGGTCGTGATGCTGCTGGCACGCCCCGAGGGCGCAGGTCCCGGCACCCGCGGGGTCGGCCTGTTCTTGATGCCGCGGAAGCTCGACGACGGCTCGCCCAATCATTACCGGATCGTTCGTCTGAAGGACAAGCTCGGCACCCGCTCGATGGCATCGGGCGAGATCAAGTTCGAAGGCGCGATTGCCTACGCGGTCGGGCGGCTCGATCGCGGCTTTGTGC
>Ga0306920_100011261_pt1 | contig 12061 bp, 12 predicted proteins | sample flu12Cox44000170_FD_204666 | JGI IMG/M metagenome (GOLD analysis project Ga0306920, IMG submission 204666) | Lab enrichment of tropical soil microbial communities from Luquillo Experimental Forest, Puerto Rico - flux4day.12C.oxic.44.000.170 (v2)... | ecosystem: Environmental > Terrestrial >...
TACCGCCAAGCGTCGTCACTCAGTTCCACCCCAAGAGTATCCATGACGATATGGGCACACCCGACGTCAAACCTCAGGTCATCAACATCGAACAAAACGCGACGTCCCCGGGCGTGTGCCCGCGAGACCATCCGGTTGATGAGGTCGGTATAGTGGACCAGGCAAAGTATTAGGACGTCGCACTGGTCTATAACCCGCTCAATCCTATCCAAATCGCCGCAATGAAACCAAGATGCCGACGGCCCCCCGCGGGGCTCCGCGGCGAGCGACTGACAAACATTATAAGCTCGGTACCGGGAAGTGGCGGAACCTGGGATCTCGTAAAAATAGGCGGCGCGGGGAGCGCCACTAACCAGCATGGCCATCCTCTCGTCGAAGCTTCTCTCCCACGGCGGAGAAAATACTATGGGCGGGATGTCCGCGGCGTACAATCGCTCATCCCCTCGAGTGTCGTGCGGCCACATAATCCAAGATCGGCGCAAGGGCGGTAGGCCAGTCTCGAGGCACTCCAAACTTGGTCGCATTCGCGGCGCGCGTCGTACGATCCTCGGCTAGTGCAACGGCCCGCCGCAGCCCGGCTGCTAACCCGGATATGCTCGGCTCGACACATAAGATGTTTGGGGAATAGCGGCTCAAATCCGTCTTGGCAGTACCGAATCGGTTGGTTACTACTACCGCTCCGCTTGCTGCCAACTCGAAAGGCGGACAGCTGGGATGCGGCGTGTAGATGAGTGAAAGACCAACGTCTACGCTTCGAACAATCCTCGCATACTCCTCTCGCGGCACGTCGTTCATAATTCGCGGACGTACCCCGCGGGGCAGGACCAGTTCAGGAGCATCTTGGCCCACAAAGTACAAATCCCAATTCTCTGGATCGAGTATCCCCTCCTCAACAGCATTAACAATGGCTGCGACACCTCTCCAGTAAAGATTTCTAAAATTGTTGGGACGTGCGTAAAAAAAGAACCGCCGACGCCCTTGTTCGTCGGTCTGTTCCTCTGAGTAATACGCTCCGCTTGGGAACGCTGATTCAAATGCAATTCCTCCCGGCGCCATGCCCTCGGACTGTAAATGGCTAAACAGGATCTCGGAGTTGACTGCGTAAAAGATTTCTGGGTCGGTGAGGGTTTCGGCGCACAGTAGCTGTTCGTCTCCCGTCGGATAGAACATTCGTTCATCATCTCCCAGTATGTAGACGATGCGCGCAGAGGGCACTGCCTTACGAGTGGCACGGGTGGTCCACCAGGAGGTCGTCAAAAACAAATCCTCCCGGCTCATCGGCACATCGCGTCCCCCTGAACCGGGCGGAGAATACAAGCACTCCACGTTGCCGGTCCAAGGCACGCCGTGAGTGCGCAAGATCCTGCCGATGTTTTCGGCAACCGGCGGCTCGCTCCGTGTGAGAAGGCGAAGACCGGCGTCGAGCCGCCGTGCGAGGAGCGCCCCGAAAATGATCGCTGTCGCGACGCCGCCGTGAAAGCTCCCGGAGTTGATGCTATCGGTTACGATCGTCACTCGCGGGCCGTGATGCGGCGCCTCATAGGCGCGGAGCGGCTCCAGAGCGCCAAAGCGCTTTTTGAACAGTTCATCGTAGGCTGGCACCGTTTCGAGCTGAGGCTCCAATTGGTTCGCATGGGCTTCGAGCTGAGGCTCCAATTGATCCACATGGACCGGCCTCTGCGCCGCCGCGTCCTCCAGCTCAACAGCCGGTGCGGGGAGCACAAGTGTCTTCCTCCGCTGGGATCTGAAATAGGCGATACGCTCGCCCGTTCGCTGCGGCGTAAGAAGCCAATAGACAACTCTGGCGCCACGTCGTCCGTATCGCCTTAAGCTGGGCGGCACGGCGGATGTAACCCGACGAAACGGTCCCGTGAGACGCCAGAAGGTCGAATTCACTACACTGTCGTGTTCGTGCCGGAAGTAATCGCGCTCCGCTCCCAGCTCTACGGCGCGCCGCTCGGTGTCAACACGCTGCCGGACCTCCTCGGCGAGGCGCCTTTCAGCCTGCACTGCACGCTGCTCCGTCTCAGCGCGTAGCCGGGCAGCCTCGGCGAGGCGCCTTTGACGAATCTCGACCTCCGCCGCGAGCTGCTGGGCACGTTTTTGGATCTCGACTTCAAGCCGCGCTTTTGTTCGCGTCAGCGCTACTCGCAACTCGCCAACTTCCTCCCTCGCCGATGCGACAGCGGTGAGCAAGGTTGGGGCGAAGCTCGCGGCGGCCGAAGGCGACAGCAGCATGGTCTGAAGCTCTGTTGTGGGTGTCAGCAGTATGTCGCTAGCAAAGTCGGCGATGCGTGTCTCGCGGCCCGTCATAATGCGGCGATACGGATGTTCCTTTTTACTGGGAAGCTTTTCGACAACGGCCACTGAGTCGAAGAAGGTAATTTGTGCGATCCGGCTTCCGAGTTCGCGCATCGACTGCAACCCGGCGTCGTCAAGCGCCGCAGCAGCATCACTCTCAAAGTGGTCAACATTGAGCGCATCGACCAGAGCCTTTAGCCATTCGACAGAGGTATCCGGGTGTCGGAAGCCGCCGCCACGCGAACCAACATAACTGCAGTCCAAATCCTCGATGATGTAAACTCCGCCCGGATCGAGACGTTGGAAGCAGCCCCCGAAGGTCGCAATTACATCACGCGAGTGATGAGATCCATCATCGATGACGACATCGAACTTAGCGTCCCCCAGCATACGATCGAGTGCGACTGGATCCGCCGCGTCGCCGATCCGGATAGAAACATTGGCCTCCATCGGCAACTGAGCGCACGCAGGATCAATATCGATTCCAACAATCGTCGAGCCCTCCGGAAGATACTTGGACCAGATCTGGAGCGAGCCTCCGTTTTGCACCCCGATTTCGAGCAGGCGAATCGGCTGTCCGCGCGCGGTAAACTTTGAAAATACAGCTTCGTAAATCGGAAGATAATGTTCCCATTTCTCGGAGGCATAACCTTCATGCTCCATAAACATCCGGCAGAGAGTACCGGAGGCTATCGCGCTCGTGGTATCCGAAAATCCAGAGATCGAGGTCCTGGGATCGGGGGTCGCGCTCTGGTTCATACCGTTGCTTCGTGGATGGCCAGCCATTGGGGGGCGCTCGGCGGCAATTCACCCAGACGGGTGTCGATGGCCCCTGTCTGCAGCAACGGATCCCACCGTGACACGCGGACCAACTTCGCGGCGCGCATTCCGAGCAACCGCCGCTTCATGCACCACGCCCTGCACCTTCAAGTATAGCACGTTGTCCGCGATACCCGCCTTCACGACCCTTGTGTCGAGAACCCGCCTGTCCGAATGTTGCCCCTAACGAAACTCGCGCGCTCTCAATATTAAATTTCCCTCGTAAGTGGTGATGTTAGAGTAGCGGGAGAGGGATTTGAACCCCCGACCTTGGGATTATGATTCCCCTGCTCTAACCAGCTGAGCTATCCCGCCGCAAGGCGTCGCATATAGGAGATGGGCGCCAACGGGTCAAGCCGCGGCAGCGGCCTGCCGCCGGATCCAGCCGCCGCCAAGCACACGCTCACCGGCATAGAGAACTGCGGCCTGGCCCGGCGCCACCGCTCCCGCCGGAGCATCGAGAACGAGCGAGGCGCCGCGCCGGTCGTCGCCGGGATAAAACCTCGCCGGAACCGGAAGTTGCGTCGACCGGAGCTTTGCCGCGACCGCCATGCCAGGCGGCGGCTTTGGGCCGAGCCAATTTACCTCGCCAAGAGCCAGTCTCGTCTCGGCCAGCGCCGCGCGCGGGCCCACCACCACACGTCGCTTTTCGGGATCGAGGCGCAGCACGTAGAACGGCTCCAGCGCGGCGATACCCAGCCCCTTTCTCTGACCGACCGTGAAATGTGCGATGCCGCGGTGGCGGCCGAGGATGCGGCCCATCGCATCGACAATATCCCCGGGCTCGCCGGCCTCGGGTCGCAGCCGTTTGACGAGCCCCGCATAGGATCCCTGCGGAACAAAGCAAATATCCTGGCTATCGGGCTTGTCGGCGACCGCCAAGTCAAAACGCCACGCCAGCGCACGGGTCTCCTCCTTGGTCAGTTCGCCCAGCGGGAAACGCAAGAAGTCCAGCTCCGCGCGGGTGGTGGAAAACAGAAAGTAGCTCTGGTCGCGCGCCCCATCCCGCGCCCGATGCAGCTCGGGGCCATCCGGCCCCTCCACTCGACGCACGTAGTGCCCGGTGGCCAGCGCCGATGCCCCGAGATCCTGTGCGGTGCCGAGCAGATCGCGAAACTTGATCCGCTGATTGCACCGAATGCAGGGGATCGGCGTTTCGCCCCGGCTATAAGCTTCGGCAAAATCGTCTATCACTTCCTTGCGGAAGCGGCTCTCGTAATCGAGCACGTAATGCGCAATGCCGAGCCGATCGGCGACGCGCCTTGCGTCGCCGATATCCTGGCCGGCGCAGCACAAGCCCTTCCGCCCGACTGCGGCGCCGTGGTCGTATAGCTGCAAGGTAATGCCGACGACCTCAAAGCCTTGCTCGACGAGCAGAGCCGCAGTCACGGACGAATCGACGCCGCCCGACATCGCCACGACGACGCGGTGGTCCAAGGAGTTGCCGGGGACGTCGAGATCTGGAGGCGTCATCTGCGGGCGTCGAGACCCATCTGCCAAAAATCGGCCTCTAGTCTTGCAGCGAGGACGAAATTGGCAGCAAGAGAGGCAAAACGCCCCTCGCCGCCACGTCGGGCAAATTGGTCGTCGAGCGCTGTCTCGGCCTCCCGGGCTAAACCCTGATAGTCGGGGCCGGCGTACATCTCCAGCCATTCACGGTAAGGGTTGCCGTCGAGCCGGGTTCGAGAGTCCCTCGTCTGCTCCGCCGCGATCACGGCGTAGCCGATGATACATGGAGCAAGCGCCACCTCGAGGTCGAGGCGGTCGCCGGCGAGACCGCGGTCGAGCACAAAACGCGTGTAAGCGATCGTCGCGGGCGCCTCGGGCAGGGCCGCAATCGCCGCTTCCGAAAGCCCCCAACCGCGGCAGTAATCGATATGGAGGCCGATCTCGACATCGAGCGTCGCCGCGACGAGGCGCTGCGCCCGGCGCATCTCCGGCAATGTGTCGGATTTGTAGACCGCCAGCCCCCAGGCGCGGGCAAAATGCAGCAAAAACAGATAGTCCTGCACCAGATAGCGCCGAAAACACGCCTCCGGCAGGTCGCCGGCAGCGAGCGACAGCACAAATTGGTGTCGTGTATAGGCGCCCCATGCCGGCTCAGAAGCCTCAACCAGGCGGGGAAAGAGGACAGCCACGCCAGATCAGCCAAAAAGCAAATTTCGGGTCGCTGCCGGCAGGCGCACCGTCAGCCCGTCGAGTTCCTCGGTAATGATGATTTGGCAGCCGAGCCGAGACGTCTTGGTCAAATTGAACGCGAGGTCGAGCATGTCGTCCTCGTCCTCGCTCGGCTCGTTGAGTAAATCGTACCAGTCCGAGTCGACGATAACGTGACAGGTCGAGCAGGCGAGCGAGCCCTCGCAGGCGCCTTCGATGTCGATGTCGTGACGGCGCGCGACCTGCAGCACCGAGGCGCCGAGCGGAGCCTCGACTTCGCGGCGGGTTCCGTCGCGCTCGATGAAGGTCATTTTCGGCATCAACCGGGGCCCGGCGCGGTGGCGAGTTCCCGCCGCGGCGCGAGATCTTCGGCGAGAACCGCGGCGGTGAGGGCTGCGGCCGGACCGGCCGGCAATTCGCCGCGCCAGGTAATGCGCAAAAGTTCGAGACCCGCGCGTTCCGATGCCTGCCGCAAGTGCCCTGTCATAGCCGCATCCGGTGCCAAGGCCAGCACTACGATCGCGTGCGTCACCGGCCGCGCTAGGGCGCGCTCGGCGCGGATCCGTGCACCCTCGAGCAACTCTTGCCATGCCGCGGCGCCAGCCCCCGCGGCCGGGACCGGCAGCGCTTGTTCAAAACCCGGGCGCTCGTCGAGAATCAACGCATTTCCGCCAACCGAGAAGGCTACCTCGGCGCTAGCGCCGGTGGCCTCGATGGCGATCGCGGCGCCCGGCTCATTTGGATCGGTTGGTCCGCCGCCCGGCTCCTCGATCTGAAACAGCCTCACGCGAGAGTGTCCTGCGCGGTCGCGCGAGCTAGACGTGAAAGGATTCGCCGCAGCCGCAGCGGCCCTTTTCGTTTGGATTGCGGAAGGTGAAGCCGCTCTGCAGCCTCTCTTCGACATAATCCATCTCGGTGCCGAGGATGAACATGACCGCCTTCGGATCGACCAGTATCGTCACCCCCTTGTCTTCGACGACCTCGTCGTATTTGCTCTTTTCATCGGCATATTCGAGCGTGTAGCTGAGCCCGGAGCAGCCGCGGGACCGCACACCGACCCGCACGCCGATCGAAGGCTTGCCGCGCTTGGCGAGTAGCGCCTGTATGCGCTCCGCCGCCGCGTCGGTCACTGACAAGGCCTGCTTTCTCGCCAACATCCGATCTTCTCCAAGGGAGAATTCCATACCATCGGCTCGCGCCGAGATGTCAATTCCCTATATGGGTGCGCCCCCTTGTTCCGCCACCGCTTCGGCGGCGAGCCGGCCGGCAGCCGCGGCCAGTGCATCGATCGCAAAATCGACCTCTTCCGCTGTCGTGAAACGGCCGAGGCCGATGCGGATCCCACTATTCGCATCCGCCTCCGAGAGGCCGAGAGCACGCAACACATAGGAGGGCTCGACGCTCGCTGAAGTGCAGGCCGACCCGGTCGAGATTGCTATCCCGGGGCAGGCCTCGATCAGCTTGACCGCGGCTATCCCAGGGAACAAGAAATTGAGGCTACCCGGCAACCGGCGTTCGACATCGCCATTGAGGCGAAGCCCAGGAACACGGCGAGCAAGACCCGTTTGCAGGCGGTCCTTGAGCCGGCGCAGCCGTGCGGCTTCATCCGTCATCTCTCCCGTCGCGATCGCCGCGGCACGGCCGATCCCGACGCAGAGCGGTGTCGGCAAGGTCCCGGACCGCAGCCCGCGTTCCTGGCCGCCACCGTCGATCAGCGGCAACAGGCGCACGCGCGGCCGTCGTCGGACATAGAGCACACCCACGCCTTTGGGTCCGTACACCTTGTGCCCGGAAATCGACAGCAGGTCGATCTGCATCGCCTCGACATCGAGCGGGATCTTGCCAAAGGCTTGCGCCGCATCGCTGTGAAAGAGCGCGCCCTTGGAGCGGCAGACCGCGCCGATCTCGGCAAGCGGTTGGATGACGCCGATCTCATTGTGCGCGGCCATCACCGAGACCAGCAATGTCCGCTCGCTGAGGGCTGCCGCCAGCCCGTCGAGCGAAACGAGGCCATCCGGCTCGACTGGAAGATAGGTGATGTGAAAGCCCTCGCGCTCGAGCTGAGCGCAGCTTTCGAGCACGCATTTGTGCTCGGTCGCGAGAGTGACGATGTGGTCGCGAGGTTGCCCGGTCCGCGGATGAAGGCGGGCGAAGTGCGCCGCACCTTTTATCGCCAGGTTGTTCGACTCGGTGGCACCCGAGGTGAAGATGAGCTCGCGGGGATCGGCGTTGATCAGCGCGGCGACCTCGCTGCGCGCCTGCTCAATCGCTTCGGCCGCAAGGCGGCCATAAGCGTGGCTCGTGCTGTGCGGGTTGCCAAATTGCTCGGTGAAATATGGCAGCATCGCTTCGACCACACGGGGATCGAGCCGGGTCGACGACTGATTGTCGAGATAGATCGGCATTGTGTTGGCGAGCTGCGCCTCCGGGTGGTGCGACCGGGCAGCGATAGCTGAACTCATGCTGCGCGCGGTCCGAAAGAAGAAGCGCGGCAGCGTCGGTAGAGCGTGGTCCAGGCTTTGAGGAAGTGGACGACATCGGCCTCGGACGAACTCCAGCCGAGGCTGACCCGGATCGTGGAGCCGACGAGATCGGGTCCTACCCCCATCGCTTCGAGCACATGGCTCGGCCCGACCTTGCCGGACGAGCAGGCGGAGCCGGCGCTGACCATGACACCGTCGAGATCGAGCGCGATGACCTGAGTCTCGGCGGCGACACCCGGCATTCCGATCGCCGCAGTGTTCGGCAAACGCGGCACTGCCGCCCCGAGCACCACTGCCTCGGGCGCGATTGCGGAGATCCCCGCCTCCAGCGCGTCGCGCAATGAGCGGACGCGTTCGTAGACGACGATTTCCTGCGCCGCGTTAGCAGCGGCAGCGGCGAATCCGGCGATGCCCGCCAGGTTCTCGGTGCCGGCGCGCCGTCCGCGCTCCTGTCCACCGCCGCGCAATAGCGGTGCCAACTCCAAATCGCCGGTAACGATCAGCGCGCCGATGCCTGGCGGACCGCCGAGCTTGTGGGCCGACAAACTGACGAGATCGGCGCCGATCGAGCGCGCGTCGAGGGTGATCTTCCCCGCCGCCTGCACCGCGTCACAATGAAGCACCGCGCGGTGCGCTCGCGCGAGCGCGGCGATCGCGGCCAATGGCTGCAATACACCGGTCTCGTTATTGGCAAGCATGACCGAGACGAGCGCCGGGCGCGGATCACGCGCCAAAAGATTGTCGAGTGTCTTGAGAACAACGACGCCGTCGCGGTCGACCGGGATGTGCTCGGCTTCGGGTACGGCCCGGAGGACCGAATCGTGCTCTACCGCGGAGACCAGGACGCGCTGCCGCCCGCAGCCTAGCAAGGCAAGGTGGTTCGCTTCGGTGCCGCCGCTGACGAAGATAACCCCGTCCGGCGGCGCACCGAGCAACGCCCCGACCGCCGAGCGCGCGCTCTCCACCGCCTGCCGCGCCGCGCGGCCCCAGCGGTGGACCGAGGAGGGGTTGCCGCATCGGGCGAGCGTGGCGGACATGGCAGCCGCCGCTGCGGGGCGCAACGGGGCGGTGGCGTTCCAATCGAGATAGGCTTCGGTTCGCGCCTTGGCGCCATGGCGCGCCCGGGCGATTTCGTTCATTACGTCACCGTCGCGGTAGCGCTGCCAAACGTCTCGCGGTGCAGGCGACCACTGCTCCCGAGCACGCGCTGTTCGCACACGTCGGCGAGCGAGACCGAGCTCAGATACAGATGGATCTGATTGCCGAGCTCTTCCCAGAGATCGTGCGTCGCGCAACGGGTCTGATTGCCACGGCACCCGACCGGCGCGCCGGGAGCACATCGCGTCGCACGGATCGGCTCATCGACGGCGAGGATGATGTCGGCGATGCGGGTCTCGCTCCGGTCATGGGCAAGCAAATAGCCGCCACCCGGGCCGCGCACGCTCTTGACGAGCCCGCCTTTGCGCAGCATCGCGAACAGTTGTTCGAGATAGGACAGCGAGATCTCCTGCCGATCGGCGATCTCCGCAAGCGAGATCGGGTCGCCGGCACTGTGTTGCGCCAGATCAACCATCGCCATCACGGCATAGCGGCCTTTTGTGCTCAGCCTCATCGTCCGATCCTCAGGCTACGCTCTCCTTGTCGTCCACCCCGTTTCCGCGCTGGGCCTCCACCGCCTCCCCCGAGGTGCTGGAGCTTGCGGGCTCGCTCTTTTCGAACTCGGCGAAACGCGCTCTCAGGCTGGTGACCTCATCAAGCAGACCATTGAGAGCACGCGCGATCGGGTCGGGAACCTCAGGCCCTAACGCATAAGGCTGAAATGCCGGCCGAGATTCGGTCGGCGTGCGGCGGCGAGCCACCGGTTTCGCCGGGATGCCCACCATTGTGGCACCCTCGGGAACTTCGCTCAGCACCACGGCCTGCGCACCGATGCGCGCCCCATCCCCGACCCGGAACGGACCAAGCACCTGAGCGTGCACGCTGACAATGACGCCGTTCCCGAGCGTCGGATGCCGCTTCTGGCCCCGGTCGAGGGAAGTGCCACCGAGGGTGACGCCCTGATAGAGCGTGCAATCGTCGCCGATCTCTGCAGTCTCGCCGATCACCACTCCCATCCCGTGATCGATAAACAGGCGTCTGCCGATGCGCGCCCCGGGATGGATTTCGATGCCGGTCAAGGTGCGCCCGACATGCGAGACGAAGCGGCCAGCGAGGCGCCAATCATGCTGCCACAGCCAATGGGCAAGGCGATGAAATAGCAGCGCGTGAAAGCCGGGATAACACAGCACGACCTCAAGGCGCGAACGGGCGGCGGGATCACGGGCGAGGGTTGCGTCGATTTCGTCGCGCAGGTTTCTAAAAAGCATCGCTGTCACTATATGTGTTAAGCCTTGATGCCGCGTCTCAGGGCGCCACGGTCGCGGGCGGCGCGAGGAAAAGATATAGTTGTCCGACGAAAATGATCAAGAATTGCAGGCTTTGTAACGGAAGCCGGCTTTGCCGGTGTCCCAGCGGCACGCTGGGATTTGAGCTGGATCGACTGTGCCCGACGTAATCATTAACGGCCCGGAGGGGCGGATCGAGGCGCGCTATCATCATGCGCGCGCGCCCGCAGCACCGATGGCGATCGTCCTCCATCCGCATCCGCAGCACGGCGGGACGATGAACAACAAGGTGGTTTACACCTTGTATCAGTGCTTTGTGCGCCATGGGTTCTCGACCCTGCGCTTCAACTTCCGCGGCGTCGGACGCAGCCAGGGCAGCTTCGACCGCGGCGAAGGCGAATTGTCCGACGCCGCCTCGGCGCTCGACTGGCTGCAGACATACAACCCGAATGCGCAATACTGCTGGATCGCGGGCTTCTCGTTCGGCGCCTGGATCGGCATGCAGCTGTTGATGAGACGGCCTGAGATCGAGAGCTTTATCGCGGTGTCGCCGCCGGCCAATGTCTACGACTTCACCTTTCTGGCTCCGTGCCCGTCATCGGGTCTGATCCTGCAAGGCGATCAGGACAGCGTGGTGCCGGTCGAATCGGTGCAGCGGCTGGTCAACAAGCTGTCGCATCAGCGCGATATCAAGATCGATTTTCGCAAGATCCCCGGCGCCGATCACTATTTTGCCGATCGCCTGGAGACGATCGCCACCCATGTCGACGGCTATATCGGTGAGCATGCCCGCCCCGGGAGAAACGCTGCCGCGCCGCAAGCCCGCAGCGCCCGATAGCGCCGGCCTCGCGTCCTTTCGGGTCAATCGGCGAAGGGATCGCGCACGAGCACGGTGTCTTCGCGTTCGGGGCTGGTTGACAGAAGCGCGACGGGCGCGCCGATCAGTTCTTCGAGGCGGCGGATGTACTTGATCGCAGTCGCCGGCAGATCGGCCCACGTGCGGGCGCCGCGCGTGCTTTCGCGCCAGCCCTCGGCGGTCTCGTAGACCGGCTCGATCTCGGCCTGGGCGGTGGCACCGGCGGGCATGTAGTCGTAGACCTCGGCGCCGCGACGATAGGCGGTGCAGATCTTGACCTCGTCAAAGCCGTCGAGCACGTCGAGCTTGGTCAGCGCGATGCCGTCGACGCCGCCAATGATGATCGCCTGTCGTACCGCGACCGCGTCGAACCAGCCGCAGCGCCGCCGCCGGCCGGTCACCGTGCCGAACTCGCGGCCGCGCTCGCCGAGCTTCTCGCCGATCGCATCGTTCAATTCAGTCGGGAACGGTCCGGCGCCGACGCGCGTCGTATACGCCTTGGTGATGCCGAGCACATAGCCGACCGCCGACGGCGCGATGCCCGAGCCCGCGGCGGCCTGGCCGGCCAGCGCATTGGACGAGGTGACGTAGGGGTAGGTGCCGTGGTCGACATCGAGCATCGCCGCCTGCGCGCCCTCGAACAGGATGCGCCTTCCCTGGCGCCGCGCCTCGTCGAGCAGCCGCCAGCAACGGTCGGCATAGGGCAGGATCTCCGGCGCCACTTCGTGCAGCGCGGCGAGCAGTTCGCCGCGGTCGACCGGTGGTGCGTCGAGCCCGCGCAGCAGCGCGTTGTGGTGCAGCAGCACCTCGTCAACCCGGTCTTCCAACGCCTGCTTGTCTGCGAGGTCGCAGACGCGCACGGCGCGGCGGCCGACCTTGTCCTCATAGGCCGGGCCGATGCCGCGGCCGGTGGTGCCGTGCTTTTTGTCGCCGCGCCGCTCTTCGCGGGTACGGTCGAGTGCGCCATGCGACGGCAAGATCAGCGCCGCATTGTCCGCCAGCCGCAGGTTTGTCGGCGAAATGTCGAGGCCTTTGCCGCGCATTTCCTCGATCTCGGCGAC
>Ga0306920_100011262_pt1 | contig 12061 bp, 8 predicted proteins | sample flu12Cox44000170_FD_204666 | JGI IMG/M metagenome (GOLD analysis project Ga0306920, IMG submission 204666) | Lab enrichment of tropical soil microbial communities from Luquillo Experimental Forest, Puerto Rico - flux4day.12C.oxic.44.000.170 (v2)... | ecosystem: Environmental > Terrestrial >...
CGCGACCATCACGGCCAGACCACGGCCGAGGCTTTCGCTCCGGTGCTGGAGCCGGAGGGAAACGGCGTGCGCGTGTGCCGGCCGGACTTTGCACTAACCGTCCGCGCGTGCGGCGGGGTGATTACGCAGACCCGGCAATGGATCGAAAACTTCGACCTGCCGGTCGAACGCGAGCGCGGTCTGCCCGACCGGGACAACCATCTGCAGGTCGCAGAGGCGCAGTTCGATCTGGTTCCAGGCCGGTGGGTCGGCGTCGTCGGCGCGTTGGAGCCCAACCCGTCTGCGGAGTTAGCGGCGGCACTCGACCGCCGGCGCCAGTGGCAGCAAGGGGTACTCGACCGAGCAGCGCGGCATGTCCCGGAAATGGCAGCGCCGCCCGAGTGGATCGCACAGCTGCTGCTCGCCGCGGACAGCTTCATCTTCGCCCGGCCGCTGCTGGGCACGCCGGACGGAAAATCGGTGATCGCCGGCTATCCCTGGTTCGGCGACTGGGGGCGCGATACGATGATCGCTGTGCCGGGGCTGACCTTGGCGACCGGCCGGCGTGAATGGGCTCGCGATATCTTGCTGACCTTCGCGCGGTTCGTCGATCGCGGCATGCTGCCCAATGTCTTTCCGGGCGCCGGCGCGGCCCCCCAATACAACACCGCCGATGCCGGTTTGTGGTTTTTAGAAGCCTGGCGGGCTTATGTCGAGGCGAGCAGCGATCGAGAGAGCCTCGCCGAGGTGTTTCCGATCCTCACCGACATGGTGGAATGGCATCTGAAGGGTACCCGCTACGGCATCCAAGTGGATCCCGATGACGGATTGCTCTGTGCCGGCGAACCGGGCGTGCAGCTGACCTGGATGGACGCGAAGGTCGGAGATTGGGTCGTGACGCCGCGCATCGGCAAGCCGGTTGAGATCAACGCACTATGGTACAATGCGCTCTGCATCGTCGCCGACTTTTCTGAGACGCTCGGCCGGCCGGCGGATGCCTACCGCGACCGTGCCGAGCAGGCGCGCATTAGTTTCGCGCGTTTCGCCGACGAGCAGACGGGTGGGCTCTATGACGTAATCGACGGGCCAGCCGGCCATGACGACTCGATCCGGCCCAACCAGATCTTTGCGGTGAGCCTGCCGCATTCTCCGCTCCCGCCGGATCTGCAGAAGCGCGTTGTAGCCCTATGCGGCGAGCAGTTGTTGACCTCTTATGGACTGCATTCGCTTGCACCCGGCCACCCCGACTACAAGCCGCAATATGCCGGCGAGGTCCGCCATCGCGATGGTGCCTATCATCAGGGCACGGTTTGGGCGTGGCTCCTTGGCCATTACGCGTTGGCCGAATACCGCGTGTATGGCGATGCCGATTTGGCGGTGCAGCGCCTTGCCGCGATGCGCGACCACCTGTTCGATGCCGGGCTCGGAACCGTCAGCGAAATCTTCGGAGCAGAGCCGCCGCATCCTCCGGCCGGGACCCCCTCCCAGGCCTGGTCGGTCGCCTGCGTGATCGAGGCGTGGTGGCGTCTTCAGCGCGCACTCGGCGCATCAAAACGATGACCCGAGGAATTTGACCGAGCGGCGAGGGTGACTACGTTACGAGAGAGTCGACCAGGAGATCCGTCCGATGAACCACAACCCGATTTCCGACGTCGCCCAGTTCTTGGTGGAACCGGGCTGGACCACGCTGGTATTTTGGTTGCTCCTCCTCGGCAGCATTGCAATCGCGTTCCATGTCTATCGCACGATGCCGCCGCAGCGCACGATAGAGCACGTCGGAAACTGGGTGTTTCGATTGCTGATCGGCTGCATGTGGTGGCAGCAGACCTTGTGGAAATTGCCGCCATTCTATACGGACCACCCCGATCAGCCGTTTGGCGAAACCGGGCTCGCCTATTGGATGAGCGTCATGGGCAGATCCGCCGCGATCCCGCTGCAGGGAGACTTCGTCAACCACATCGTATTGCCTCATTTCTACCTCTTTGCACCCATTGTCTATGCATTAGAGGTATTGACCGCCGTGTCCCTGATACTAGGAATTTTCGTGCGCTTCTGGGGAATAATTGGCGCGCTGCAGATTCTCAATCTATGGCTCGGGCTCTATAACGCCGAGGGGGAGTGGCCCTGGACCTATTTCTTCCTGCTGGTGCTTCAGTTGATCTTCGCTCTCCACCATTACGGCCGCAGCCTCGGTATCGACGCGTTGCTCGTCGATCGATGGAAGGGAAGCCGAAGCCTCGTCGGGATACTGGTGGCTGAAGCCACTTAAGGACCGGGGCGATGGCAGAACGCTTGCGCAGCACATTGCACACCGCCGAGGGGAGACGGCTCGAGGAAATAAGGCATGGCAGACACTGGCGGCGGTGGGGGCCTTATCTCAGCGAGCGCCAGTGGGGCACGGTGCGCGAGGATTATAGCGAGTATGGCAATGCCTGGGAGTACTTCTCACACGATCAGGCGCGCAGCCGCGCATACCGCTGGGGCGAGGATGGAATTGGTGGTTTTGGGGACGAGCACCTGTATTTATGCCTGGGGCTCGCGCTGTGGAATGGCCGTGACCCGATCCTCAAAGAACGGCTGTTCGGGCTAACCAATTCCGAAGGCAATCACGGCGAGGACGTCAAAGAGCTGTATTATTACCTCGACGGCACGCCGACGCATTCGTACATGCGGATGCTCTACAAGTACCCGCAAGCCGAGTTTCCCTACGAACGATTGGTCGAAGAGAACCGGCGGCGGGGCAAGGGGGAGCCGGAATTCGAATTAATCGACACTGGCGTCTTTGCCGATAATCGCTATTTCGATGTCGAAATCGAATACGCCAAGGTGGATGTTGACGACATTCTGATGCAGGTGACGGTCTACAATCGCGCCGCTGGGCCGGCTGAATTGCATATCTTGCCGCAACTCTGGGCGCGCAATACCTGGTCGTGGAAGCCCGACTCAAAGCGGCCGCAGATTGTTGCACGCGATGACGACTCGTTTTCGGTCGATCATCCCAGGCTGCCGCCGCTGCACGTTATCTGCGAAGGCCGGCCTGAGTTTCTGTTCTGTCAGAACGACACAAACCCGAAGCGGATATTTGGGGTCGATGCACCGGGACACCATTTCAAGGACGGCATTAACGATTACGTCATAAACGGCGATGCCGGTGCCATAAGACCGGATCTGCGCGGCACCAAAGCCGCGGCGCACTACCGGCTGGAGCTAGCTGCCGGCGGAAACAGCCGGGTGCGCCTCCGGATGGCCCCCGCCGACCACCCTTGTAGTCTCGACGACTTCTATGATGTGTTGGTGCAGCGCCGAGCCGAGGCCGATGAATTTTACGACGAATTGCAGCAAGGAATCGACGACACTGATGCAAGATTGGTGCAGCGGCAGGCGCTTGCCGGCCTGCTTTGGACGAAGCAATTCTACTACTTCGACATTCCGGAGTGGCTGCAGGGGGATCCACTGCAACCGACGCCGCCGGTCTCGCGCCGGCACGGCCGCAATGCGGACTGGCCGCATTTGAACAATGCCGATATCGTCCTGGTGCCGGATAAGTGGGAGTACCCGTGGTACGCGGCGTGGGATCTGGCGTTCCATGCCGTCACGATGGCGCTGATCGATCCCGACTTTGCAAAGAACCAGCTGCTGTTGCTGACCCGGGACTGGTACATGCATCCGAACGGGCAATTGCCGGCCTATGAATGGGCATTCGGCGACGTCAATCCACCCGTGCACGCCTGGGCCGCGTGGCGTGTCTATGAGATAGACCGGGAGCAACACGGCGGTACAGGCGACCACGATTTTCTAGAGCGCGTTTTTCACAAACTGATGCTCAACTTCACCTGGTGGGTAAACCGCAAGGACGTCGAGGGCAGAAATATCTTCCAGGGCGGATTTCTCGGGCTCGACAATATCGGTATCTTCGACCGGAACGCCAAACTTCCGCACGGCGGTTACATTAACCAAGCCGACGGCACCGCCTGGATGGCGATGTACACGCTGAACCTGATGCGCATCGCGCTCGAACTAGCTCTGAGCGACCACGTCTACGAAGATATCGCCTCCAAATTCTTCGAACATTTCCTCTATATCGCGGAAGCAATGACCAATATCGGCGGCCACGGCATCGGCTTATGGGATGAGGAAGACGAATTTTATTATGATGTACTGCATCTCCCGGACGGGGAGCGGATACCGCTGCGGCTGCGCTCACTGGTCGGCCTGATCCCTCTGTTCGCGGTCGAGGTGCTCGACAGCGCGGCGCTGCAGAAACTGCCTCGGTTCAATGCCCGCACGCGTTGGTTTCTGGAGCACCGCCCACAACTGGCGCGCCTCGTCTCGCGCTGGCACGACGCCAACGGCGATCGGCACCTGCTCTCGCTGCTGCGCGGCCACCGCATGAAGCGCCTGCTCAACCGGATGCTCGACGAGATGGCGTTTTTGTCGGATTTCGGGGTCCGCTCGCTGTCCAGATTTTATGAAGCAAATCCTTATGTCTTCGAACGCGGCGGCAACAGGTTCGAACTCAGTTACGTCCCTGGGGACTCAACGACAGCAACGTTTGGCGGCAATTCGAATTGGAGGGGACCGGTCTGGATGCCGGTCAATTTCTTGATCATCGAAGCGCTGCAGCGGTTCCATTCCTATTACGGTGAGGACTTCAAAGTCGAATGCCCAGCCAGGTCCGGAAACATGCTGCATTTGGGCGAGGTGGCGGCCGAACTGGCGGGCCGGTTGTGTAAAATCTTTCTGCGCGGACCCGACGGACAGCGCCCGGTTTTCGGCGACTCGCCAATGGAGCAGAAGGACCCGCATTTCCGCAACAACATATTGTTTTACGAGTATTTTCATGGCGACACTGGCCGGGGCCTGGGCGCCTCGCATCAGACCGGCTGGACCGCGCTAGTTGCGTGTCTGCTGCGCTCCTACACGGAAGCGGCGCCCTGGCGGAAGATCGCGCCGGCCCCGATGGCGGAGGAAGTCGCGTTGACAAACCAGTAATGTCCTTTCCCGGGAGTTTTGAATGCGACCCAAGAAGTGATCGGGACGGTCCGGTCATGGTGTGCGGGGTGCGTTAGAGAGCGGTTCCCTTCCGTGGATGACGACTTCCCGCTGCCCAGTCCCACCTATAATCTGTTCGCCCGAGCAATGATCGACCGCAAACAGATCCTATGCACCTACGGCGGCTATGCTCGCGTCCTCTGCCCGATCATCATCGGCCACTCCCAGGGGCAAGAGAAAGCCTTGACCTATCAGTTTGGCGGCGACAGCGAGTCAGGCCTGCGATCCGGGGGTGACTGGAAATGCCTTCTCCTGGCGAAGGTCAGCAACGCTCAACTCCGCGATGGGCCCTGGCACTCCGGCGGTGGCAGTCATACCCGGCGCCAGCGCTGCGTCGAGGTCGTCGACATCGACGTCAACCCGGCAAGCCCCTACAGCCCCAAACGCCGCTTGCTGTCCTGACGCCGATCTCTTATGGCCTCCCCCGAGAGGGGCCAGCCGCAAGGACAGCGACGAAAATTAGCGAGGCACATTGTCCTCACGCTGCCAGCCGATGTCCCCGAATCAGCAAGAGGACCTCGGTTGCGGCTTCGGGGATGTTGGTGCCGGGGCCATAGATCGCGCTGACCCCGGCCCGCTTCAGAAAATCGTAATCCTTGGGCGGGATCACGCCGCCGCAGACGACGAGGATGTCGCCCGCGCCCTGGCGCTTGAGCGCTTCGATCAGCGCCGGGACGAGGGTCTTGTGGCCTGCGGCGTGGGTCGAGACGCCGACGACGTGCACATCATTCTCGACCGCTTGGCGCGCGGCCTCCTCCGGGGTCTGGAACAGCGGGCCGATATCCACGTCGAAGCCGATATCGGCGAAGGCGGTGGCAATCACCTTGGCGCCGCGGTCGTGGCCGTCCTGGCCCAATTTAGCGACAAGCATGCGCGGCCGTCGCCCCTCCTCGCGGGCGAAGCCCTCGATCTCGCGCTGCACGCGGCGGAATGCCTCGTCGTCTTGGTATTGGCCGCCATAGACGCCGGTCACCGCGCGGATCTGAGCGCGGTGGCGAGTGAAGACCTTTTCCAGCGCGTCGGAGATTTCGCCGATCGTCGCGCGTACCCGCATCGCTTCGATCGAGAGAGCCAACAGGTTGCCCTTGCCGCTCCTTGCCGCTGCGGTCAGCGCGGCGAGCGCAGCCGCGACCCGGTCCTTGTCGCGCAGGCGGCGTATCCGCTTAAGGCGCTCGACCTGCCGGTCGCGCACCGCCGTGTTGTCGACATCCAGCAGCTCGAGCAAAGCCGCCTCGCCGGAACGGTATTTGTTGACCCCGACGATCGTCTCCTCGGCCCGATCGATCCGCGCCTGGCGTCGTGCCGCCGCCTCCTCGATCCGCAATTTCGGCATGCCGGCCTCAACCGCCTTGGTCATCCCGCCCATCAACTCGACCTCGTCGATCAGCGCCGTCGCCGCTGCGGCGATCGAATGCGTCAGGCTCTCGACGTAATAACTGCCGCCGAGCGGATCGACGACATGCGGGATGCCGGTTTCCTCGGCGAGGATCAGCTGGGTGTTGCGGGCGGTCCGCATCGAAGCCGGGCTGGGCAAGGCCAATGCCTCGTCGAACGAGTTGGTGTGCAACGACTGCGTGCCGCCAAGCACGGCGGCGAGCGCCTCTAAGGTCGTGCGGGTGATGTTGTTGTGCGGATCTTGCTCGGTGAGGCTGACGCCGGAGGTTTGGCAATGCGTGCGCAATGCGAAGCTCACGGGGTTCTTCGGCGCAAACTGCCGCATCAGCTGCGCCCACAACACGCGCGCGGCACGCAGTTTCGCGATCTCCATGAAAAAATTCATGCCGATCCCGAAAAAGAACGACAACCGCGGCGCAAAATCGTCGACCGCTAGGCCGCGCGACAACGCCGCCCGCACATATTCCAGCCCGTCGGCCAGAGTAAAAGCGAGTTCCTGAACCGAGGTCGCGCCCGCTTCCTCCATGTGGTAGCCAGAGATCGAGATCGAGTTGAAACGCGGCATGTGACGCGCGGTGTATTCGATAATGTCGGCGACGATCCGCATCGACGGCCCAGGCGGGTAGATATAAGTGTTGCGGACCATGAACTCCTTGAGGATGTCGTTCTGGATCGTGCCCGACAGCTTTTCCTGTGCGACACTCTGCTCCTCGGCGGCGACTATGTAGCCGGCCAATACCGGCAATACCGCGCCGTTCATCGTCATCGACACGCTCATCCGGTCGAGCGGGATGCCGTCGAACAGGATCTTCATGTCCTCGACGCTGTCGATCGCCACCCCGGCCTTGCCGACATCGCCGACGACGCGCGGATGGTCGCTGTCGTAACCGCGATGCGTTGCGAGGTCGAAGGCGATCGACAGCCCCATTTGCCCGGCTGCCAGATTGTCGCGGTAAAACCGGTTTGACTCCTCCGCCGTCGAGAACCCGGAATATTGCCGGATCGTCCATGGGCGGTTGGCGTACATCGTCGCGCGCGGCCCGCGCAGATAAGGCGGGAAGCCCGGCGTCGAGCCGCCCAGCTTCACGCCGGCGTGCTCGATCCCTTCGAGGTCCACGGCGGTGTAGAGCGGCTTGACCCGTATGCCCTCGGGCGTTTCCCAGTCGAGGGTGTCGACCGTTTTGCCCTTCAGCTCGGCACTCGCAAGCCGCGACCAGTCGTCGAGAGTTTTAGCTGGAAATCCGCCGTTCTCTGCCATCGTCTTCTCCCGCGCCCGGCGAAGACTATATGGTCGCGACTGATCCCGCGTCCATGGCAGCGCCGCCGCGCAAGGTGTGCCGGAATACCGTCGCCGCGGTTAGCAGCAACACGGCCCCTGCTTGATGCGCCGCCGCGAGCAGGATCGGCACGACCAGTACCAACGTCGAGACGCCGAGCGCGAACTGCAAAACCGCGGCTGCCAGCAGCGCGTGCAGTGCGCCGCGAGACGATTTTGGCAGCTCTGCCCTGAGCCCCGCCCCCCACAGCAGGAAAACCGCGATCACTGTCGCAACCGCGAGCACCCGATGGTCGAATTGTACGGCGGCGATGTTCTCAAACCAGTTCAGCCATAACGGTTGCAGCTGGGCATAGCCGGACGGCGTCAGCCTGCCGTCCATTAGCGGAAAGGTGTTGTAGGTGAGCCCAGCACGCGTGCCGGCGACAAAGCCGCCGGCGAGGATCGTCAGAGCCACCAGCGCGAGCACGCTATTCGCGGCCCACCGCCAACCCAGGGTCGCGGCCCGACATTGCACGCCGCGGACGATGCCGAGCGCCGTCCAAAGAATAAATGCGTAGATCGCAAGGGCGACAGCGAGGTGCGCGACCAATCGGTACTGGCTGACCTCGGTACGGTCGGCGAGACCGCTCTCGACCATGTACCAGCCGAGGAGACCCTGAAGAAATCCCAGCAGCAGGATGCCGGCGAGCGGCGGCGCCAGCCGGTGGGGCAACCGCCGTCGCGCGAGAAACCAGAGGAATGGCACGGCAAATGCGACGCCGATCAGCCGGCCCAACAGCCGATGGAAGTACTCCCAGTAATAAATGCTTTTGAACTCGTCCAAGCTCATCGCGAAATGGACGGCTCGGTATTCGGGGATCTGCTGGTACTTCGCGAATTCCGTCGTCCAATCCGCGGCTGAGAGCGGCAGCACAATGCCGACTACCGGCTTCCACTCCGTGATCGAAAGTCCTGACAATGTCAGTCGTGTGACGCCGCCGACGACGACCATCAAAAAGATCAATCCACAGCAGAGGAAGAGCCACGCCGCCACCGAACCGAGGCCTCCCTCTGCGGCGGCATTCGCCGCTACTCTCGAACTTGCAATGCCCGCAGCGGAGCCCGCCAAGGCCCGATCCTCGTAAACTCGGATTTTGCGCAGGGTGCGTGCACGAGGTCCCGGCTGCAAGGTGCGCGTTTACACACCCCGTATTGCTTCTTGCCGTCTACTCCGCGGCGCCGCGGCGGTGCGAAAAGCCCTGCTCCTGGCTCGTGATGAATTCGAGCAAGGCGGCGCGCCCGTCTTCGTTCTGGCGGCGGGCGCGCAGGATCGCGTCGCCGATCTGCGCCGGATCCTCGACGCGCTCGCTCCACCCGCCGAGGTCACGCGCGATGTTGGCGTAATTGCCGCCGAGATCGCGTGCGCGGTAGCGCTCGTGCGACAGCGCCATCGCGTGAGTCTCGATCGCCATCGTCGAGTTGTTGAGCACAATCGTCGTGATCGGGATGCCGCAGCGGGCCGCCGTCTCGAAATCGAGGCCGGTCATGCCAAAGGCCGCATCGCCCATGAAATTGACGCAGAACTTATCGGGCGCGGCAACCTTGGCGCCGATCGCTAGCCCGAGCCCGGTACCGAGCTGGTGTGATTTGCCCCAGCCGATATAACCGCGCGGCCGGGTTGCCCGGTAAAACGGATTGAGCTGCTCGCGCGGGCTGCCGGAATCGTGCGTGACGATCGCGTCGGCCGGATCGACGACCCGCATAAACTCGGAGATGACGCGGTAGGGGTTGATCGGAAGCTCGTCGGAACGCAATTTCGGCTGCCAACGGGCGAGCCATTCTTCACGCTTGCCGGCGATTTCCTGCGCAATCGCATTTGACCGCGTCCTCCCGTTCAGCCGCTCGCGCACCGCCTCGACCAACTGGCTGAGCACGAGCTTCGCGTCGCCGAGGATCCCGAGATCGGCGGCGAAGGCCTTGTGCAGGTCTCGTGTGTCGTTGGTCGCGTGGATGATCTTCTTGCCGGGCGGAATGACCGGCGTCGCGATGCCGTGGCGGGTGAAGCTGCACCCGATGCCCAGCATCAGATCCGATTTGTGCAGGATGTGTCGGCCAGGCCCCGTAAAGGTTCCGCCGCCCGGCCCGAGCGCCAAGGCGTGATCCTCCGGGAACGCGCTCTTGCCGTCGAAGGTCGTCATCACCGGCGCCTGCAAGAGCTCGGCGAGCTGTTTCAGCTCGTGGCAAGCTTCGGCATAGAAGACGCCCTGGCCGGCGAGGATCATCGGACACGCGGCGTCGAGCAGCATCTTCGCCGCCTCCTCGATGTCGCGCTCGTCGCCGGCCGACCGCGTGACCGGGACCGGCCGATACTCGCTCGGGTCGACGCTCACTTCGATGCTGTGAACATCGGCCGGCACTTCCACCATCACCGGGCCCTGCCGGCCGTTTTTGACCTGGCTGAAGGCGCGCCGCATGACGTTTGCGACCTGCTCGGGAAGGATGATCTCTTCGATCGATTTGGTGATCGAGGCGTAGGCGCGGCTCGATTTGAACATCGGGAAGAGCTGCGCGGTCTCGCGCGGGTGGCCGAGCGGCAAGAACACCACGGGGCTCGAATCCGAAAAGGCGGTCGCGACACCCGCGAAGGCGTTTTCCGCGCCCGGTCCGTACTGCATCGCAAATACCCCCGGCGGGCGGCCATTGGAGACGCGGGCAAACCCATCGGCCATATGGACGCCGACCCGCTCCTGGCGGCAGATGATCGGCTTGATGCCGATCGCTGCAGCGGCTTCGATGATCGGGGTGGTCGGGAAGCAGAAGAGGGTCGAGATGCCCTCGCGCTTCAAAATCTCGGCAATGACGTCCATGACGAGCATCGATGGTTCCTCCCAGCGACAGTTCGGGGTGGCCGGCGGACGGCCGAGTTTAACGAGAGCGCGCCAACTACGCCACCCGGCGTCCTCCGGGTTCTCTGAGCTGGCTGTTCTCGCTGTTATTTGCAGCGAGAAAACAGCGCCAGGCCTCGCATCGCCCGCAGGGTCGCTGAAGTTTCGATTTCTGCAGGACCAAAATAACAGCAAAATCCTCGCTGTTCTTCGCTGTTCTTCGCTGAAACCAATCGCCGGTCATATTCTATTACGCCATCAGAAACCTCGCTTACGAGCACAGTGCCACACCTTTGTGGCTATTTCCCGGTCTCGAAGACGTTTTTCGATGGCTCCCGCAAACGCCCTCTCCGCCCTTTAGGGGGGAGAGGGAGGGGCCCGCGCAGCGGGAAGGTGAGGTGGGCGGCGCCGTAAACCGGCAGGTCGGCCCCCTCACCCTTCCCTCTCCCCCGGCCGGCAGGGGAGAGGGTTATTAGCGCTTGGGGGGGAACGGGGGTTGACGGCCACGCATCACCCCGGCTGCAGCACGTGGATGACCCGGGTGGCGATCATTTCGCGGGTCTTGGCAGCGTAGGCGGCCATGTGCGGGGAGGCGGCGTGCGCCTTCAGCGCGTCGGGGCTTTCCCATTTCTCGATCACGACAAAGGTGTCGGGGCCAAATTTGGCCTGGAAGCTGCCGATGCCCTCGGCATCGATCGCGGGGCCGTATTCGATGCAGCCCTGCTCGGCGCGGACCGCCGGCATGTTGGCGTGGAATTCCTTCAGGATCGCCTCGCGCATGCCGGATTTGGCGGTGATGACGGCGACAACGTGGATCATGTCTTCCCCCTCAGGCTATGCGTTTGAAGACGCTGTGATGGCGGCTGGTCAGTAGCGGGCGGATCTTGCTCGCCCAGTCGCCGTACGCACCAGCTTCCTCCCACGCCGCGCTCTTCATGATCTCGGGCGAGTCGAGCTCGTAGATCGTCAAATATTGCTGCATGCCCGGCACCGTCGAGTGCTCGAGCCGATAGCGCGCCGCCGAGCGCACCCCGGGCACCTTGGAGAGCATCGGGAAATGCTCGGTGTCGTAGACGCGGTTGAACTCAGCCTCGTGCTCGGCCGGAATGTCGAGCTGCACGGCGAAGATGTCGGGCATGTCAGGCGATCCGGCGGAAAATGCTGTGCTGCCGGTTTGTCGTGTGCGGCCGGATCTTCGGCTTCCACTCGCCGAGATCGGAGGCTTCCGTCCAGGCGGGGCTGTTGATGACTTCGGCGGAGTCGGTCTCGTAGATCGCCAGGTAGCGCGGCATGCCCGGAACGGTCGAGTGCTCGAGCCGGTAGCGCGTGCAGGATCTGACGCCAGGGACTTTGAGGATCGTGGGGACGTGGTCCTCGTCGTAGATGCGGTTGAATTCGGCCTCGAGATGCTGCGGGATATCCATCTGGACGACATAGACATAAGACACGGCGCGCTTCCCTCTGCTGTGAATTTTGCTGCGGCTGAGAAATT